>JGI12269J14319_10001629_pt1 | contig 22156 bp, 22 predicted proteins | sample PeaSoiSIISIP2007_FD_14319 | JGI IMG/M metagenome (IMG submission 14319)
CGTCATCTGGCACAACTCGATGATCGGCGCACCAGTCAAGCGCTCCCTGATCGCCTACGACCACTGACCTGCGCAGATTTCCCGGTCAACGATCTAGCCGCCGCGCGGCCGCGCCCGCCAGCGCCCCGCCGCTCGGGCGGCTAGTTCACCCCAGTGGCCGCGCGGACATCCAGCCCCAGGCGGCGAAGGTCACACCGGAGCTGCCCGGCCGTGGCATACCTGACCGCGACGATGCCGAGCCGGAGCGCTGCCTGGACATTGCGCTCCAGATCATCCACGAAGATGGTTGAGGCAGGCTCCAGGTCATAACGGGAGAGCAGGATCTCGAAGATCCTCCGGTCCGGCTTGGCCACGCCCTCGATACCTGAGATCACGTGCCCGTCGAACCAGTCAAAGAAGGCGAACCTGGCCTTCCGCACGGCGAACCTGTCTGCCTCCATGTTGCTGAGCGCGAAGCAGCGGACGCCGGCGGCGGTCAGCTCGGCGAGCACCTCGACGGCGTCGTCAATCTGGCCGGGAAGCATCTCCTCGCTGCGATCAGCCCAGGCCATGATCAGCTCTTCGTAGTCCGGGTGCAGCCGCGCGAGTTCTCGGCACGACTGCTCGGTGTCCATCCCGAGATCATGGGCCAAGTGCCACTGCGGGGTACAGATCCGGCCGAGGAAGTCGGCCATCTCGGCCGGGTCGGCGAAGAGCTGCCGGTACAGATGACGCGGATCCCAATCGAGCAGCACGCCGCCCAGGTCGAACACCACTGCGGCGATGTCCCGGTCAGGACGCAGCATGACCCGACCGTAACATCGCAGCCGGTCTGCCTGGCTCAGCCGAACACGCTCTGCGCTGGCTCAGCCGCCCATGCTCCGCGCCCGCTCAGCTGACTATGTTCGCGGTCAGCTCAGCGGTTGACGGTCACGGACACCATCGGGTAGCCGGTGGCGCCATCCGGCTCGGGGGGCTCGAGCAGTGCGGTCTGGGTGTAGCCGGTCGCGTCGGTCGCCCGGGCCTCGATCTGGTGAGTGCCTGGCGTGGCATCCCAGTCCAGGGCCCACTGACGCCAGGTGTCGATCCCGGGAACGGCCGCCAGCCGAGCCTGCTGCCATGGCCCGCCGTCAACCCGCACCTCGACCGCGTCGATGCCCTTGTGCTGGGCCCAGGCCACGCCCGCGATCACGGTGCGGCCGCTGGCGATTGAGTTCTGGCCTGAGGGAACGTCGATCCGCGACTCGGTCTTGATCGGGGCCTGCGGGGTCCAGCCGCGCTGCGCCCAGTACGCCGCGTTCGACGCGTAGGTAGTCACCTCGATGTCGGTGATCCACTTGCAGGCAGACACATATCCGTACAGGCCGGGCACGACGGTGCGCACCGGGAACCCGTGCTCAACCGGCAGCGGGGTGCCGTTCATGGCCACGGCCAGCATGGCGTCCCTTCCGTCCATCGCCGTCTGCGCCGGAGTACCTGAGGTAAACCCATCGGACGATGTGCAGTACAGCTGATCCGCCCCGGCCCGGATTCCTGCTTCGCGCAGCAGCGCGCCCAGACTGGCACCGAGCCAGCGAGCATTGCCGATGTAGGGCCCGGCGACCGGGTTGGAGACGCAGCACAGCGTGATGTAGTCCTCGATCAGCGGCCGCCTGATCAGCTGGTCGAAGGTCAGGGTGAGCTCGCGCTGCACCATGCCGTGGATCCGCAGCTGCCAGCTGGACGGCGGGATCTGCGGGAGCACGATCGCGGTGTCCACCCGGTAGAAGGCCGAGTTCGGTGTGACAAACGGACTCAGGCCAGGAATGCGCAGGTCCACGCCGGGTGGCAAGGTCGCATGCCGGACCGGCGCCGGCAAGCGCAGTGCCTGCTCGGCGGCGGTGACCGCGGCGCTTTCGGTGAGGAACCGGCCAGCCAGGTAAGCGACCGCCGAAGCGCCTGCCGCCGTCGCGCCTATAGCGAGGAACTGCCGCCTGGGTGCGGCGCTCAGCGTGGCTGTCCTGGCCGGTCTGGCACCGGACTGTCGGCTTGCGAGCGGCTCGGGTTCGGGCTGGCTGGCACCGACCGAACCGCCCGCGCGCACCAGCAGGATCAGGGTGAATGCCGCCGCGGCCGAGCCGATCAGCGTCGGCAGCAGATCAGCGGGTGTGGCGGTCGGCCGGGTGCCCGCCGCGATCAGGCCTATCGCCGCGAATACCGCCAGGCCGGCCATCCCCTGCCAGAGCTGCCGCTGCCCGCGCAGCCCGATCACGGCCGCGAATACGGCCAGAACCACGAGCACGCCGATCTCAAGCACGAGCTTGTCGTGCGAGCCGAACTGCTTGATCGCGAAGTTCTTCACCGTCGGCGGACTCAGGTCGATGGCCAGCTGCCCGACGGCGACCACTGGTGACCCGACCGGACCGGTGAGGCTGGCGATCAGGTACCCAGTGCAGACCCCGACCACCCCGGCCAGCAGGCCGGCGATCAGCCCGAGGGCAGACGTGCGCTTATCAACGCTCACAGTTGTAATTCGTATCAGTGCGCAGGCTGGATTGGGCCGACGGCCCGCCGCCCGGCACGATCGGCCAAGCCGACCGGGTGGCTGGCAACGAATATAGAGATATGGGCGCGACGGAAGGCGAGCGACGGCGGCGCGGCGGCATGCCGTTCCGCGGCACGCCAGCGAGCCACGGCAAGCCCGCCCGGCTCGAGGATCTGCTGGCGGCCGTGGCCCGCGGTGATGAGCGGGCCTACGAGATCGTCTATGACCAGGCGTCAAGTTGGGTCCTCGGGATCGTCCTGCAGGTGCTCCGCGACCCCGCGCAGTCTGAGGAGGTCATGCAGGAGGTGCTGCTTGACATCTGGCGATCGGCCGCCCGATTCGATCCGGCGCTCGGCAGCGGCGCGTCCTGGGTGATGACGCTGGCGCATCGCCGCGCTGTCGACCGGGTCAGGTCGGAGCGCAGCCACGCCAGCCGCGAGCTCAAGTCCTCCTCGGCCGTCATCGACTACGACGAGGTGACCGAGACCGTGGAGGCCAATCTGGACCGCGAGCGGGTCCAGCACTGCCTGGCCGCGCTGACACCGCTGCAGCGCGAGTGCGTCGACCTCGCCTACTACTCCGGCTACACCTACCGTGAGGTTGCCGAACTGCTCGGTGTCCCGGCCGGCACCGTCAAGACCCGGATGCGCGATGGCCTGATCAGGCTCAGAGACTGCCTGGGGGTGGAGTGATGGCCACCGGCGACCAAGAGCTGCATACCCTGGTCGGCGCGTATGTGATGGACGCGGTGACCGACTTCGAGCGCGTCCAGTTCGCCCGGCATCTGGCCAGTTGCGCCGAATGCCGAGACGAGATCCGCGAGCTGCATGAGGCGGCCGCGCGGCTAGGTACCGCGTCCGCGGTGCGGCCTCGCTCCGGGCTCAAGGACCCGACCATCCTTGCGGCCCGCCAGATCAGCCAGCTCGCGCCTGCCGTCCCCGCCGCGACAGCGACCGGCGGGAGCCGAACTGACCGGCGCCGCCTGGCCGGATTTCGATCCGCCGGTTCGCGCCGGGCCTGGCACTGGCTGACGGCGCTGCCCCGATCGGCGGTGCTCGCCTGCGCCATCCTGACCGCCAGTACGATCATGCTGGCCGTCGTGACCCAGCAGATGAACACCCAGCTCGATCACTCGCAACGGCAGAACCATCTGATCGCCGCGGTGCTGAACGCACCCGACATGGTGAAGCTGACCGCGAAGGTCAGCACCGGAGGCACCGCGACCGTCATGATGTCACACCGGCAGCATGCCCTCGTCTTCACCGCGCATGGCCTGCGGCCGCTGCCAGCCTCCGAGTCCTACGAGTTGTGGCTGATGGGACCCGATGGCGACCGGCCGGCCGGCTTGCTGAAGGCACCGCCAGGCGGGATGGCAGGCCCGGCCGTCGTGTCCGGGCTCGCCGCAGGGGACATGATCGGCCTCACGGTCGAGCCGGCCAGCGGATCAGCACGGCCGACTTCTCCGCCTATTATGCTGATCGGCCCCAAACACTATTAACGCGATACTCGCGTTTCGCTGATCGGCCGACCTGAACGGCCTGACGCGGAATACTCTATGCTGCGGCAACTCGGTGCTGACGCCGTTACAAGCTGGTCTGTAAGACAACGTCCGGGTAATTCAGGCGTGGGATTTAAAGCCGAGTTCCCGACTCGACAACCTGGGGGAGACGTTATGCGTTCTAATAAGTCATACGCGGCAAAGAAATTCCGCGGCGTTGCTCTCGGTACCGTAGCCGCGAGTCTGTCGCTGACCGCGATGGCCTGCAGCACCTCGACGACCTCGACAGTCTCGTCGCCCACCACGCCGGGCACCGGGTCGGCATCTCAATCGAGCACGGTGCCGGCCACCACATCGGCGCGGGTCGGGGCGGACTGCGGCATGATCCCGGCGAATGGCAAAGGCAGCGCCCATTCGATGCAAAAGCAAGAGGCGCTGAGCGCTGCCGCGAGCAATCCGCAGCTTTCTGTCTTCATCTCGGCCGTGCGAGCGGCCGGCCTCGCTCGCACTCTGAACACCAAGCACGCCTATACCCTCGTGGTCCCGGCTAATAGCGCGTTCAGCGCACTGCCGGCGACAGATATCAAGAAACTGCACAACACGGGTGATCTATCGATGATCCTTAAATACCATGTAGTCGGCACGAAGGTCACCCCGGCGCAGATAGCTCACGGCATCAAGCCAGCCAGCGTCGAGGGCAAGGCGCTGACCTTCGCCAAGATGGGCTCGGTCTACGAGGTGAACGGCGCGACGGTGCTCTGCGGCAACATCCAGACCGCCAACGCCACGATCTACATCATCAACAAGGTTCTGATGCCGCCGAGCTAGGCCGGTCACCAGGCCTCAATGCGCCGCGCCGCCGGCATTGCTAACGCGCCCGTACCCGGGCAGGCTAACGTGGCCTCGTGAAAGCATCGCCTGAGGCACAGCTGCGGCTGCTGGAGCTAGCGGATCTGGACGCCGAACTTGGCCGGATCGAACATCGCAGGCGCGGACTCCCTGAGCACGCCGAGATCGAGCGGCTCGACGGCCGTGACGCCGTTCTGCGCAACTCAATAGCCTCGCTGACTGCGCAGGACAGCGACCTGCGGCGCGAGCAGGCGAAGGCGGAGGCCGACGTCGAGCAGGTCAGGTCACGGATCGACCGCGACCGCAGCCGCCTGGACGGCGGCCAGGTCAGTTCGCCGCGCGAGCTGGAGAATCTGCAGTCCGAGGTCGAGTCGCTGCTGCGCAGGCAGTCCGACCTCGAGGACATCGTTCTCGACGTGATGGAGCGCCGCGAGACCGCGCACGCTGACCTGGACTCCGCGACCGCGGAGCGGTCGCAGCTCGCTGCCGATCTGCAGGCGGTTACCGCCAGCAGGGATGCCGCAGTCGCCGAGCTCGCCGAGCAGGCGGCCAAGGCCAGCGCCCGCCGAACAGAAGTCGCCCGTGAGGTGCCTGCCGACCTGCTCGATCTTTACGACAAGCTCAGGGTGCAGTACGGCGGTGTCGGCGCCGCCGCCTTGCGCCAGGGACGCTGCCAGGGCTGCCACCTGACGCTCAACACCGTCGACCTGAACACGATCAGGGCGGCCGCGGACGACGAGGTCCTGCGCTGCGAGGAATGCCGCCGGATCCTGGTCAGGACCCCAGAGTCCGGCCTGTGACCGAGCCCGCGCAAACCAGTCCGCCCAGTCAGGCCGAGAGCGCCGCAGGCTGGGGACCTGCGCTTGGCTCGCCGACCATCACTCTGCTGCTCCGGCATGGCCAGACAGCGATGTCGGCGGAGCGCAGGTTCGCCGGGCGGGGTGACCTCCCGCTGACCAAGCAGGGCGGCCGGCAGTCCGCCAGCGTGGCCCGCAGGCTGGCCAAATCCGGCGTCGACATCATCGTGACCTCACCGCTGCAGCGAGCGCGCCGCACGGCCGAGGCGGTGGCCGAGGCGACTGGAGCCGCCATGGTCGTCGACGACGATCTGATCGAAGCGGATTTCGGAGCCTGGGAGGGCCTGACCTTCGCCGAGGCCGGGCGGCAGTGGCCAGCCGAGCTGGCGGCGTGGCTGGCGAGTCCGGACGCCGCGCCACCGGGCGGGGAGAGCTTCGCGATGGTCGCGCTCCGGGTGCTCGCCGCGCTCGACCGGCTGCTCGACGCGCACCGCCACCAGACGGCTGTGGTGGTCAGCCATGTCACGCCGATCAAGACCCTGGTGTGCCGGGCGCTCCTAGCGCCCCCCGAGGCCATGTTCCGAATGAATCTCGATGTGGCATCGCTGTGCCGGATCGACTGCTTCGACAACGGCGCGGCGCTGGTGCGCTCGCTTAATGACACCGCGCATCTGCAGCGGCGGCGGCGGCGCTAGCGCTTAAGCTGGTAGCAAGCGTCGGGCGAGCTGGCCGGGCGGCCGCGTCGGATCCGGTTCGCCGGAACCGCCGAGGAAGGTCCGGGCTCCGCAGGGCAGGGTGGTCGGTAACGCCGACCCGGGGTGACCCGCGGGACAGTGCCACAGAAAACAGACCGCCCCCGAGTTCAGGCCTCGGCCTGGGCCCAGGGGTAAGGGTGAAACGGTGGTGTAAGAGACCACCAGCGCCCGGAGCGATCCGGGCGGCTTGGTAAACCCCACCCGGAGCAAGGTCAAAAGGGCGCCGCGTTCTACGGGGCGCGGCGCCTGCGCGAGCGTTCGAGGGCGGCCCGCCCGAGCTCGCGGGTAGACCGCACGAGGCTGCCGGCAACGGCAGCCCTAGATGGATGGCCGCCGGCCCGCATGACGCGGGTGCACAGAACCCGGCCTACAGGCCAGCTCGCCCGCCGCCCACAACGGTGACCTGCGCGGACATCATGGGGTCGCCCCTACGGGGCACATTCCGGGCACATTTATCGTGACTAGCATCACGCCGCCGGGTGTCAGCCAGGCATTGACAGCGTTCTTGCTCTCATGGTGCGGCCTATGTTGGGAGCGTGCCCGCTGGTCGCGAGTCCGTCGGCCCGGCCTGCTCAGCGGCTTACAAGCGCGACGCTCGACGCCTTCATCGAGCACATGACTCCGCCGCTGCCTGAGGACACCGGGGACCCGCGCCGAGACGCGCGCGCGTGGCTGAACAGCATCGCCGATTTCCTGGCCGATCCCAGCAAGGGTCCCCTGACGGCGGGGCTGATCGGGGCGGTTCAGCACGATCCCGACCTGGCGGCAGCCTGGCACGAGTGGCTGTACCTGCCTGTCCGGGCGGTCACGGTTGCCCGGCTGCGCGCGGCGCGGCGGCGGGACTGCGGCCCGAAGCCGACCCGGAGGTGCTAGCGGACCTGGTGGCCGGTCCGATCTGGGTCAGGCTGCTCGTCGCCGGCGAGCGCACGACGCGCGAGCAGGTGGCCAAGATCCTGGCCGTCGTGCTGCCATAACCGCGGGGCCCGGGAGGCTGCTCCCGGGCCCCGTTCAACAGCCGCGCCTGGCGGCTACTCGAACCGCACGTTGCCGGGTGCCGTGATGCGCCCGAGCAGCGGCAGTGTCGCGAGGATGACGGCCAGCGAGGCAGCCAGCCCGGCTCCCATGATGGCGTAGTAGCCACCGCCGGGAACCGGTGTCGCGGTGCCAGCCGGCGCCAGCCGCGCGACGATCAGCACTGACATGCCGTAGGCCGTGCCCGCCGCGACAAGCGTGGCGGCGAACAGCGGAAGCACCGCCTCGAGCAGCACCACCCGGTACAGCGTCGCGGTGGCAGTGCCGGTGACGCGCAGCAGCGTGAACGGCCGCTTGCGCTCCACCAGGCCGCCGCCCACGGTCACGGCCAGGCCGCAACCCGCCACCAGCAGGGTCAGCGCGACCGCGATGTACACCAGCCGCTGCAGGGTGTTGCCGACGTTTTCCCGCGCCTGGATTTCCTCGCCGAACGTCCGGGGTGCGCTGCCGGACGGCGTCTGCGCCAGGTACGGCACCAGGAAGGTGCGCACCCGCTCCACCGTCGCCTGACTGGTGGTGGCCACCAGCAGGGCTTGCAGTTGCAGATCCGCGACGTTGCCGTGCACTGCGGGGTTGCTCTGGTTCACGATCTGCTGCGTGTCGAACATGGGATTGTCGCCGAACAGGTTCTGGGTGTTGGCCTGGACGGCCGTCGCGCCCGGAGCGCACTGGCCCAGCACGGCCAGCCGGGCCAGGCCCGCGCAGCCGATGACGCCGCTATAGGGCTGGGGACCATTCGGGCCCAGCGACCCCGGCAATCCGTACAACGGGATGACGGTCACGCCCCGGAAAGTGGCCAGCCCGGCCAGCAGCCTGCGCTGGAAGCTTCGCTGCCACGCGACGGAGCTGAGCCGCTGCTGCGCGCTTGCCGACACGCTGGGCGGATTACCCGAGCAGTTCACGCTGTTCCCGCACACCGGGCTCGCCGTCAGCTCGACCTTGAGAACATTCCGCAACGCGTCGCCAGCCGTGGTCGCCGTCGTCGAGTTGATCGCCGGCATCAGCCCGGCCACGACCGTCCCCAGGAACACGGCCAGCACGAGGCCGCTGACCGACCGGAACGCGGCCTTCGGGTTATCCGCCAGCCGTCCGGCGGCGAAGATCGGGGACGCGCCCCGGCTGAGCCGGGGCAGCAGCCGCGCCGCGCGCGCCGTAATCCACGGACCGCCGACAACCAGGCCGACCATGATGATCAGCAGGCCGGGGAAGGCCGCCGTTCCGATCGACTTGTGACTGGTCGCCGCGAGCCCGGCGACGAACAAGACAATGCCGACGATCAGCGGGATGATCCGCCAGGTCCGAGGCGGCGGCGGCGAGACCTTCCGGCTGACGCCGAGCGGGGAAATCCGCACCAGGCGGAGCGACAGCAGCGTCACGATGGCCGACGCCGCCGGCACCGCCACCAGTACGGCCAGGTAGCCCTTGAGGGTGGGCGTCACCTGATCGCTGAAGTACCGGGCGCTGGTCAGCGAGGTACCAGCTAGCGCGGGCCGCACCAGAAGGAAGATCCCGATGCCGACCACCGAGCCGAACAGCGCGCTCACGATGGCGTCCACTGAGGCGACCAGATTCACCTGGCGCGGGGTGGCGCCGACCAGCCGGAGCGCCGCGTAGCGTTCCTCGCGCCGCGCCGACGACAGCTTGGTGGCGGTGCCGATCAGGATCAGGATCGGGAGCAGGAAGGCGATCGCGCCGACGACGAACGCATCCCGGAAGAACGAGGTCCACACCGGCTTGCCGGTGTAGTTCGCGATCTTGTCGACGCGGATCGTTCCGGGAAGGGCGGCCAGCTTTGCCGGAGTATCACCGACGAAGACCACGAGCTCGTCCGGGCCGGTCAGCGCGCGCGCGCCGATGGTCCCGATCAGCGAACCGGGGAAGCGCGCGCCCAGCTGATCGCGGGGTGTGGTCCGCAGCAGCGCAGCCAGCGCCGGCGAGGCGTAGTACTGTCCGGCCGCGGGCAGCCGGGTGATGCCGGGGCAGCACCGGAGCCCGCGAGCCGAGCGCCGCCACGTCAACGCGCTCGATGGTCTGGCCGCGGAACACCTCGTCGCTGTAATTCCACAGCTCGACATTGGCGGTGGACCGCTGGCCGCTAAGCATTGCCTGGGTGCCTTCCCAGTACGGCCGGCTGTTGGTGACCTGGAAGGCGTGAAAGTCAGCTAGCACAGCGAGCATGATCGCGACGCCGATCGCCACGGCGGCCGAGGTCACGATGAGCCGGGTGAGCGCTTCCCGCCCGCTGTTCAGGGATAGCCGCGCGCCGAGCCGGAACATTACCGGATCCCCCCTACATCCAGCTGCGCGGACACCTTGCCGTCGCTGACCAGAACCTCGCGGTCGGCATAACCAGCTACCCGGGCGTCGTGCGTCACCAGGACCACGGTGGCGCCCTCTTCCCTGGCCGTGCCCACCAGCTGGTCCATCACGTTCTTGCCCGTGACCGAGTCCAGCGAGCCGGTCGGCTCATCGGCGAACACGATCTTTGGCCTGGCCACCAGGGCCCTGGCGACCGCAACGCGCTGCGCCTGGCCACCGGACAGCTCTCCGATCCGGCGGCCTCCAAGATCCGCCAGCCCCAGCCGTTCCAGCCAGATGGCGGCTTGCTGGTACGCGGCGCCGCGCTTGACCCGGTTGAGCACCAGCGGAATGGCGACGTTGTCGGCCGCGGTCAGCTCGGGGACCAGCTGGCCGAACTGGAAGACGAAGCCGAACGCCGTGCGGCGCAGCTCGGTGCGCTTCTTCTCGCTGAGCTGGTCAAGACGCTGGCCGTCGAACCAGATCTCGCCGCTATCCGGCTTGAAGATCCCGGCCAGGCAATGCAACAGCGTGGACTTGCCCGATCCGCTCGGCCCCATCACGGCGAGGATCTCGCCGGGCGCTACCGCAAGGCTCGCGCCCTGCAGCGCGGGCGTCTGGCCGAACGACCGGTACACGTCCCGCGCCTCGATCAGGTATCCGCCGGGCTGGGACACCGGCGCCAGACGGCCCGCGCTCATGCCACACCAACCGGGTGGGCCGGGGCGGCAAGCCCCGCTCGGGTCGCGATCGCGACGTTCATTGTCGTTCCTCTGGGGTCACGGTTCTTCGGCGCATCAGGGTTGCGCACGAGCCGCGATCCGCGACTCGTACGGACAGCGGCACACCGCATTCGCCGCGGCACGATCTTGAGCATGGCACGGTCACCGGGCCATGGCATATCCGGAAGACCCCTGCTTCGACCCGGAGAGCGACCCGGTCAGGGTCAGGGTTTGCCCGGACACCATATAGGACGCGCCGGGGCCGACCTCGCCGGGCGGATCCGTCGTGACGGCCGGAAAGGCGGGTCTGCGTCCGGCTCTGCCTGGCTGCCCGATGCCGGCGGACGAGCCTGGTCAGCCCGTCCGGAGTGACTGTTTCTCACACGGCCATCGTCTGGGATCCAGGCGATGAAATCGTCGTGCCGCGGGACAGAGTTCGCGTCATTCTCCGGAACGATGAGCCAGCTCGTCCATCCCCTTGTCCTCACCTGCTGTTTCGGCGCTAGCAGAATCATCTGAGCCGACGCTTCGCTTGAGGTCATTTGCAGGTCTGTCCGCCCGGCGTTCTACGTCGGACTTGGAGGGCTGCCTTGCTCCAGCCAGTTGCGGATGATGGCTACGGCTTCGGCGGTGTCGGCTGTCTGGTGTCGTCCGCCGTTCTCGATCAAGAATGGCGGCTGACCGCCCGGATAGGTGTCGATCTGGACTCGGTCGAGCTCGTGCTGGTCCCCGACGAAGTAGACGTTGTCGTCATCGGCCGGGTAAGTCACCTGCAGCCGCTCGACGATCAGCGTTGGCACGTGCTGACGCAGCTGGTCGAAGACATCATCTAGCGGTCCGCCAGTGCGGTCAGAGACCGTCCACGGTCGGCCGCGAGAGTGCTGGCGTTTCATGACGTCAAGCATCGCTGAAGCCGCGACTCGGTGTGGTGCGCCAGCGTCGGCACAGCGAAATTGCCCGGCTCCACCTGAGCCTGGACGGATCGGCTTCAGCTGATCCTTTACCGTCCTATGCGTTGTAACGCGTTGTCACGCTGGCATGAAGTCTGGTCCTTCGGCGGTGCCGTGCCGGCCGATGGTCTCGCAGCTGAACCAGAAGGCCGGGTAGGCGGCAGCGAGGCGGTCGAGCTCGGACGGGCCGTAGCACGCTGCGGTTGCAGGGTTGTTGCTGACAGTCACGCCCGGGCCGTCCTGCTGGTCATGCCGACAGGATGGACGAGCAGCGGCCGAGTGCGGAGTCAAGTTGCCAGATGTTGCTCGATCTCGTCGCTGATGAGGTCGTGCGCAGCCTGTCCGTAGACGGCGAGCTTGGAGTAGTGGGCGAACAGGCGGCTGTAGAGGCTGACCTCGGCGGGCTGCTCGGCCTTGATCACGGCCGTGTGTGTCTCCACGTCCACTGTCTTGTCATCGATCATCGTGAAGGCGTTCATGATGGCGTAGTGGGTCGTGCGTATCGGCAGGATTCCCAGGTGCACGTTGGGCTGCCTAGCCGCGGTCAGAAGGTGCTGGAGCTGCGGTGCCTTCACGTCGGGCGGTGCCAGCGCGGTGCGGATGGCGTTCTCGTAGATCACGAAGTGGAACAGCCGCCGGCTGTCCTGGAGAATCTTCGCGCGTTCCATGCGGACGGCAGCCGTCTCCGCGGATGTGTCTGGCAAGCCCAGCAGCTCGGACACTCGGGAGAGCACGAGCGTCGCGTATGCCTGTGTCTGGAGGAGCCCGGGCAGGATGTCGACCGTGAACGACCGGTACAGGCGTGCGTCGGCTTCTTCCCGCAGCACGGCCTTCTGGTACTGGGCGGTGCCGGAGCGGAACAGCCGCCGCAGTTCCCGGTACATGCGCTCGATGCCGCGTGCCATCGCGACGAGGTCGGAATACTCCGACTCGGCGTGGCAGTGAAAGCACCACAGCTCAAGGTCGGCCTCGGACGGCATGGTGGTGCCGTGCTCGATCTTGGAGACCTTGGTGTAATGCCAGCCCGCGAGCGCGGCTAGCTCCCGGCCGGTGAGGCGGGCGCCTGTCCGTAGGTCGCGCAGTCGGTTCGCCAGCGCCTGCCGTGCTTGGTCAACACCTCTGGGCATGGCCTAGGCGGGGTGATACTCGGCGTGCGGCGTCGCGAGCGCCCAGACAGCCTCGAATGCCGTGCCGCACACGTCGGCCAGCGCCGGGTCGTCGCTGATCAGCTCGTTGCCGAGCCAGCCTCCGTCACCGGTGAAGTGGTTGAACAGCACTCGCCGACGGTCGAACAGCCAGAAGTCCGCGCCGGGCAGCGCCAGCCGTGCGGCCTTGGTCCTGGGAAGCCAGCGGACGTCCTCCCCGGCCAGCATGTTGAGCGGCGTCCCGGCGTACTCGTACCGGATGTAGCTGGTCACGGGCTCGGAGACGATGCGGGCGCGGCGCAGGTCCACCCCACGAGCCTTGCTGCCGCGCATCAGGTCCAGCCACCAGGACCGTTCCAGCGCACGGGCCTCGGCGTCCAGATCTCTGCTGCCGGTAGCCAGGAATCGGGCGACGCGCTGCATCTCGTCCTCCACCGCGTAGGTGTCGCGCATCTCCAGGTGGAGTGCCGAATGTCTGCACTCGGTGAACAGCGTCCGCCACTGGTCAGGGGTGAGCGTCTCCATGGCGGCCGTCCCTGCTTGGCTCGATGAGTTCGGCGGGAATCTCGATGTCAACCTCGCCGGCCGGCGTCTGCCCGAGAGCTGCGAGGGCATTTGGATCAGAGATGATCCAGCCGCGCACGACGTAGGTCCGGCGGTCGGTCCTGTCGGTTGCCCATAAGGTGGGCGAGCCGCCGTTGTCAGTCACTGTCCGGATGAACGCTAATCGCATGACTGTGCACCTCCGTAGCTGGTTGCTTGCTGTTGCAGCATCGCTTAGCTCATCTGGCTTAGTCAAGAGCCGTTAGCAGACATTGTCGAGCGCGTTGTTAGCCCGGCCGCTGGTGGTGGATGATCGACAGGTCCTCTTCGCCGAGTGCCTCCTCTTCCTCGGTATCCAGGACCGTCGGCCGGAAGAGTTGCTGGGCGATCAGGGTCGGCACGAAGGCGGAGAGGATCACGACGGTCACCAGCTCGGTGTACTGGGTCCGGTCGATCAGATGGTGGGTCAGGCCAAACAGCGCGGCGATGGAGCCGAAGGTGAGCCCGGTGGCCATCAGCAGCGTGGTGTAGGTGCGCTCGCGTCGTGGCAGCTTGAACGCGGCGGCGACCGGCCAGACGCCGGTGATCTTGGCAGCGAGCTTGACCAGCAGCAGGACGCCGATCACCCCGGCGCCGGAGATCAGGGCTGGGGCGGCGATGAGCGTTCCGGCGCGCAGGAAGAAGAACGGGGTCAGCAGGGCGAACGCGATGGAGCGCAGCCGGTCCATCAGCACCCGGTCGTGCAGGAAGACCCCGGCCACCACCAGTCCGGCGACGTAGGCGGGCAGGACGGCTTCGCTGCCCGCCTGGGTGGCCAGCCCGCCGAGCCCGAACAGGACCACCAGCAGCAGCTTGATCTCCGGTTCGGAAACCCGGTGACCGAGATACATCGCTAGCCGGACTAGCCGGGGCAGCAGCAGCACCGTGACCACGCTGACCGCGACGAAGACGAGTAGCAGCCAGCCGTAGCTGGCGAACAAGCCGCCCAGAGCCAGCACGGTGCCCAGGTCCGTGATGAAGCAGGCAGCCAGGATCAGCTTGCCAAGGTCGTGACGGTTCAGCCCGGTCTCGATCATCACCGCGTACACCACGGCAACCGAGGTAGTGCTCAGCGCGACGCCGCCAATCTCGGCAGCATGCAGCTGCCACCCCAGCACCAGCTCGCAGAACCCGAATGCCGCCAGGAACGGCAGCAGGAAAGAGACCACGCCGATCGACAGGCTGGCCTTCCAGTGCCCGCGCAGTGACACCGGGTCGATCTCCGCTCCGGCCAGGAACGTCAGCACCAGCGAGCCCGCGCTTGCCAGGAACGCGATGACATCGGTCGGAGTGACGTGCTCACGGATGCCAGGGATGTTCCCGGCCAGCGCGCCGACCACGATCTCGACCAGCGCCGCGGGCACCGCGATCCGGATGCTGACCACCGACGCGAGCAGGGCCATGCCCACCCAGATGGCCGCCACGTAGTACACGTTCATTGCTGCTCCTGCCAGGTACGTCCTGGCAGCCAGCGACCGGCGACGGCCAGGAGAATGTGCTCCCGGTAGAAGCCATCAGCCACGGCGGCGGTTAGGGCAGCTTGCCCGCCGGAGCTTCATCCGGCCGGATCGCATCCTAGCGGGAGAGGATGGTGCCGTGAACACACACGTCGTGCTGGCGGCAACCATCGCGGGGCGGACGGCTGTCAGCTCTGCTGAGTGGACCAACGCCTGGACTGCGATTGGCACGGTCTCGTTGGCCGTCCTACGCCAAGTGGGTCCGGTTCACGCTGCGGATGTTGGCCGACAGCGCGGAGGTACCGCAACTCCGCGATGATGCTATGGCGCAGCCGCTGCCCTTCCGGCTAGCGGATCTCACGCACCAGTTCGTGATTGGCGTCGGTCTTGGTCGTCCGTTCCCAGGTCAGCCCGCCCTGGCGGAGGAACATGCTGAAGCCGATAAGGATCGGAACGGTCCACCAGATCGAGTAGGCGAACAGGAACGGCGGCGAGACCCGGAACATGTAATGCAGTCGTTCCCGGCGGCTGGAGAGGACAAGCGCGGTACGACGCCAGGTACTCGCATAAATAAGCGAATATATTATTACGTATAGGACAATCGTGGTGATGGAGAGGATGACCAGGGCCAGCGGTAGCGGGCTGGTGCCGAGGATGTACGTCACGACCGCCCAGATCCCGAGCGGGACGCCGATCGCGTTGAGCACCTGGGACAGGCAAGGGATCAGGTTGAGCCTGGCACGGAAGCGCTCCCAGAAGGTGAAGCCCATGGCCGTCAGCGGCCAGGACAGGGCCTGGAAGAAGCCGCAGATCCACCGCTTGCGCTGGGTGACGCCGCGTCGGAACGTAACCGGGACTTCCTCGATCAGGGGGTCGGTGATCACGCCGAGCCGACCGCCGTGCTTCCAGAGCCGCATCCCGGCCTCGGGATCCTCGATGGCTACCCAGGGGTTGAATCCGCCCAGCGCTACCAAATCAGGGGCCATGTAGAACAGGCCCTTGCCGAGCACCCAGAATGGCTGGTTACCGTCGTCGCTCAGATGCGGGTACATGAAGCCGTCCCATGACATGTGGTCCATGGCATGGAAGGACGCTGCCCAGCTGTCGAGCAGGTTTCCGGCGATGTTCGTGCTCTGCATCACGTCATAGGTCCGCAGGCCCGCCGCGGCCTCCCGGAGGTGGCTGGCAGGCGGGACGCTGTCCGCGTCGATGTAGTCCAGCATCCAGTCGTCGCCATTGGCAGCGACGAGGTTGTAGAACGCGTAGATCAGCTGCCGGGTCTTCTTGGGGGGCAGATCCTTGACACCGGCTCGGTTCCCGGTGTGCCACCAGTAGGTGTTCGGCTCGCGGTCCCAGGCCTCCCAGACCACGTTCCATGACGGGTCGGTGGTTGGCGGCACCACCATGACCTCCAGCCACGGGTACTCGTACCTGAGCCGGTCCAGCCGGAGCGTTGTGATCGGGTCGTCCGAGTTCACCACGGCCATGATGTGACAGCGGCCCGCAGGGTAGTCGAGGTCCTGAAGCCCGAACAACGTGGTGCGCATCGTTTCCTCCGGCTCGTTAAGCACCGGGTAGATGAGCACCACTTTCGGGAGCTTGTCGTCCGGGATGAGCCAGGCGTCCTCGGGGTTGACCACGTTCAGCGGCCGGGTGAGGAAGAAGAGGTACACCAGCTCGGCGATGAAGTAGCCAGCCTGTACCACCGCGTAGAGGACGATCAGGGCGACAGTCATCGCTGGGCCTGGGCCTGCTCAACCGGTCAGGCCGTGCGCGAGCAGCTCAGCCCGCGCCTGGTCGAATCGGTCATCGGCAGTACTCTCGGCCAGCCAGCCAACGAGGTCGTGCACTCCGTCGGCGAAGGAAGTCTGGGCCGAGAACCCAAGGTCCCGGCGGGCACGGGTGGTGTCGGCCCAGCAGTGCCTGATATCGCCGACCCGGTAGGTTCCGGTGACCTCCGGTTCGGCGTCCTTGCCCATCGCCTGGGCGAGGTGCCCGGCGATCTGTGCGACGGTCAGCGGTGAGCCGGTTCCGACGTTGCAGGTCAACCCGGTGACCTCGGTCTTCTCCAGGGCGGTCACGAATGCTCGGGCCACGTCGGTGACATGCACGAAATCCCGGAGCTGCCGACCGTCTTCGAACAGCAGGGGAGCGCGGTCGTTCAGCAGGCGGGAAGAAAAGATCGCACCGATTCCGGTGTAGGGATTGGAGAGCGACTGGCGCGGGCCGTAGGTGTTGAAGATACGCAGTGCCNCGGCTCCGATGCCGTAGGCGCCGCCCACCGTCAGGCTGAGCATCTCCTGATCCATCTTGGAAATCGCGTATACGGAGGTGGGGATGAGGGGCTTGGTCTCGGCAGTGGGCACAGGTACCACCTCGGCATTGCAGATCGGGCACCGCGCCTCCCACTGCCTCGCCGCCAGCGCCGCCTCGGCCCTCGGGGTCGGGCTGACGGTGCCGTGCTCGTCGCAGCGATACGCGCCCTCGCCGTAGATAGACATCGACGAGGCGACGATCAGCCGACTGACGTCGGCGGCGCCCTCGGCCAGTAGCTGGAGCAGCACCGCAGTGCCGCGGGTGTTGGTATCGACGTAGCGATCGATCTCGTACATCGACTGCCCCACGCCAACCTCGGCAGCCAGATGGATGATGGCGTTCACACCCTGCAGCGCCCGCTGGAGCGAGGTTCGGTCTCGGACGTCGGCCGTGATCAGCTCGGCGTCGCCCGGCACGTAGCGCGGACCCGCGGTGCCGTGCACCTGCGGGATGAGCGAGTCGTAAACGCGGACGGCGTAGCCTCGCGCGAGCAGTTGATCGACGACGTGCGATCCGATGAAGCCGGCTCCGCCGGTGACCAGGACCCTGGAGTTCATGTCGGCATCCTCTCTGGCCGCCCGGCCTCGGGGACGGTGCCTTGTTCGGCGCTGGCAGGCCTGCAGGAGGGTGCCCGGAGTTCGGAGTTGGCGCCGGCCGCGTCTACCGGCACCACAGTCGGCCGGCCTACGGCGGCGTAGGTGAACCCGTTTCTCGCCGCCTGCGCCGCGTCTAGCATGTGCCGTCCGTCGAGGATGGCCGGGCGGTCCATCACCCGGCGGATGTCGCTGAGGTCAACCTGGCGGAGTTCGTCCCATTCGGTCGCCACGAACAGCACCGAGGCATGCTCGCACGCTGCCACTGGGGTGGGGCAGACCCGGATGTCGGCCAGCGGGTCATGGACGGTCGGATCGTAAGCCTGGATGGTCGCTCCCCGGGCCCGCAGCTGAGCCGCGATCGCCAGCGAAGGCGACTCGCGCTGGTCGTCGGTCCTGGCTTTGAACGTCAGGCCCCAGACGGCCACGGTCCGTCCCTGGACCGACCCCCCGGCCAGCTCCTCGATCCGGTCAACCAGCCGGGTCTCGTGCACCTGGTTCGACGTGATCGCCTCGCGGAGCAGCGTGAAGTCGAGCCTGGCGTGGCTGGCGATGGACACCAGCGCGGCGGCGTCCTTCGGGAAGCACGAGCCGCCCCAGCCCGGTCCCGGCTCGAGGAAGAGCGGGCCAATCCGACAGTCGCTGCCCATCCCCCTGATCACGTCACCGACATCGGCCCCGACCAGCTCGCACAGCGTGGCGATGTAGTTGACGTAGCTAAGCCTGGTCGCGAGGAAGCCGTTCGAGGCGTACTTCACCAGCTCGGCGCTCTCGGGCCGCATCACCAGGATCTCGGTGTCGAGGGAACGGTAAAGCTCGGACACCTTCGCCGCCGTCTGCGGGTCGTCGGCGCCGATGACTACCCGGTCCGGATGGAAGAAGTCAGCAAGCGCCGATCCCTCCCTGAGGAACTCGGGATTGGACACCACGGCCACGTCGGGGCGACCGAGCCAGGCAGCGACGTCCCGGCAGGTACCCACCGGCACGCCAGCCCTTCGGCCCGACCGTCTAGGTGGGTCGGTACATACCACCGAGTGTCCAAGCCTGGCCAGGCACGCCGCCGTGGTAAGCCCGACGTAGCCGGCTCCGAGCACGGCCACCCGTAGGGGCGCTGATCCGTTCTGGCCGACACCTGCCGCTGCATTGACGGGCACCGGAATGGTGCGGAGTTCCGGCGCCGGAGCCGACGCATCGCCTGGTGTGGCAGCCACCGCTGGGGTCAGATCGGCTGCGGTCGGCACGGCGCCGACCTCCAGCAGCGACGAGGACGGGTCGATCGGGGTGGGCAGCGGCCACTCGGCGCGCTGCACCTGCGCCCGCAGCGCTTGCAGGTTCGCATCGACCACGGCCAGCACGTCGTCGAAGGCAGCCGGTACTCCGTGATGCTGCTGGAGATTCCGGACTCGCGCGCACTCGTCCGCGAGCCGGGCGATCGCGGCCAATGCCTCGCGCCGGGCGGTATGGGCACAGGACATGACTTCGGCCTCGACGGACCGGATGTTGTCGGAAGCCTTGATCACCTGCTCGCGGCCGGCCCAGATCACACCGGCCAGCGACTGGAACTCCTGATCAATGGCCTGCGCATCGTCCAGCGCCTTGCGTCGGACCAGCGTGGCGTGCTGTTCGGCGTGCTCCCTGATCTGGCTGCCTGCGACCGCGGCCGCCTGCAAGATCGCCGTGACCTGGCCGCCGATGTCCGAGAAGATGCCCGACTGCTGCAGATCGGTGCGTACTCCCCGCGACCGGTATCCCTCAGCTTCCGCCCGCAGCCGCTCGACCTCGGCCGCTAGCCGGTCAAGCTCCGCGCGGTGTGCCGCCTCCAGGCGCCTGAGCTTGTCGCGCTCTTGCAGCAGGGGGCCGCCTCCAGGCGCCTGAGCTTGTCGCGCTCTTGCAGCAGGGAGACGAAGGACGCAGCGACCTCCCTGAGAAAGTCCCTGACCTCATCTCGGTTCCACCCCCGGACGGCCACCGAGAAATGCTGCTCGCTGATCTGCGCCAGATCGATACCCATCGCTGTGCCCCCGCGTCGCGTTGGTCGATCCCGAGTGATGATCTTTCCATTCCCGCAGATTCCACCCGGCGAACATGATCGAAAATCACTTTGTGTAGCGACCTGAATCTGGAGAGTCGCAGCTATCGGTGTGCGGCCAGGCTGTCGATGGTGGCCCGGAGGCCCATTTCGAGGGTCACCGTCGGCTCCCAGCCGAGCAGGCGCGCGCCAGGTGGATATCCGGACACCGCTGTCGAGGATCGTCCACCGGCATCGGGCCGAACGAGAGCTGCGAAGAAGATCCGGTCAGCGTGAGCACGGCCGCCGCCAGCTCTTTGATCGTCATCTCGTGCGGGTTCCCGAGATTGACCGGCCCCGCGTAGGACGAGTCGAGCAGGGCGAGGAGCCCGGCGACCAGGTCGGTGACATAGCAGAAGGACCTGGTCTGGCTGCCGTCTCCCTCGATGGTTATCGGCTCGCCGGTCAGCGCCTGGCGCAGGAACGAGCCGACGACGCGCCCATCGTCTGGCCTGCACCGCGGCCCGTAGGTGTTGAAGATCCTTGCGATCCGGACAACGATCCCGGCCCGGCGGGAGAAAGCCGTGGTCAGCGCCTCGGCGAACCGCTTCGCCTCGTCGTAGACCGAGCGGGGTCCGATCGGGTTCACGTTTCCCCAGTAGCCCTCGGGCTGCGGGGAGACTGCCGGGTCTCCGTAGACCTCACTGGTCGATGCCAGCAGGAACCGGCCGCCATCGCGTGCGGCCAGCGCCAGGAGCTGGCGAGTGCCGGTGCTGCCCGCGTCCAGTATCTCCAGCGACAGCGAGGCGAAGTCCCGAGGCGATGCCGGGCTGGCGAGGTCCATGACGGCGTCGAACGGCCCGAGCTCGGGCAGCGGCTCGCATATGTCCGCCTCCACCAGGCAGAAACTCGGCTCGCCCGCCAGCGCCGCCAGGTTCGACCGGCGACCGGTGACGAAGTTGTCCACGCACACGACATCGTCCCCGCACGCCACGAGCTGCTCGCTAAGGCAGGAGCCGATCATCCCAGCTCCGCCAGCCACCAGAACCCTCATGCCGTCCCCCCGACCGTCGCCGACGCACATGATCGCCTGCCGTGAACGTACCCATCGAACCTCGCAGGTAGACCGCGCGCAGCCGGGAGCAGCGGTGACCTTTTGGCCGAACGGCTGGACTCACCGGATGCTCCATGGGCAGGGTGGGCGCATGATCGAGGCGGTCGTGTTCGACCTTGACGGGGTGCTCGTTGACTCGGAGCCGGTCTGGGAACAGGTGCGCCGGCAGGTGGTAGCCGAACATGGCGGTCACTGGGCAGCCGGATGCGCAGCAGCGGCTGATGGGAATGAGCACGGGGGAGTGGGCCCGCTATCTGAACGAGGACCTGGGCGTCCGGCTGCCGCCGGAGACGATCGCGGCGCTGGTGATCGAGCGGATGGCGGCCCGGTACACGGAGCGGCTGCCGCTGATGCCCGGTGCGGCGCAGGCAGTAACGAGGCTCGCCGCGCGCTGGCCGCTCGGACTGGCAAGCTCGTCACCGCCGTCACTGATCGACACCGTCCTTGACGCCGCGTCGCTGCGGACGTCCTTCCTGGCTGCCGTGTCAACGGAGCAGGTCGCGCACGGCAAGCCAGCGCCGGATATCTATCTCGCCGTGGCCGACCAGCTGGGCCGCCGGCCGGAACGATGCGCCGCGGTAGAGGATTCGGCGAACGGACTGCGTTCGGCTGCCAACGCGGGCCTGCGGGTGATCGCGATCCCGCACCCGCGATACCCGCCCGACCAGGATGCGCTCGACGGCGCCGCCCTGGTGCTCACCGGCCTGGCTGAGCTGACCCCGAGCACCATCGCAGCGCTGGCAGACTAGCTGCTGGTCGCCAGCAACCGAGAGTTTGAGGTGCGGATGAACGACGTTCTCAACCTGCTTGAGCGCTATCGGCCGCAAGGCGAGACCGAGCTGGCCGATGTCGACCGGGTGCGATCGCTGATCGAGACCACGGCTGACCCGTGGCTGCGCTCGACGCCAGTGCATCTCACCGCGTCCGCACTGATCGTGCACCCGGACAGCGGCCAGGTGCTGCTGCGGTGGCACCAGCGCCAGCAAGCCTGGCTTCAGGTCGGCGGCCATGGCGATCCAGGCGAGAGCGACGCGCTTGCCATCGCGCTGCGCGAAGGTCACGAGGAGACCGGGCTGACCGACCTGGTGCCGTGGCCGAACTCGCGGCTCCGGCATGTGGTCATCGTCGGAGTCCCAGCTGCGGGCTCGGAACCCGCGCACGAGCACGCCGACCTGCGGTTCGTCCTGGCCACCCAGAGCCCGTACACAGCCAGAGCCGAAACACCGGACGCGCCGCTGCGCTGGCTGTCATCGAACGACGCGCACCAGGCCACGTCTGAGGCCAACCTCCGCGAAACACTCTCCCGCGTGCAGCGACTGCTCGCCCACCGCCAGGCCGCCGCACGGACTGCGCTATGTCCGCCCTGATTCCACCGAACGCGACGAGCTCAATCGAATTATCATGGATGAGCTTGTTTTCGGCGTCTTCACGCCCGCGGCGGTCGCTTGCCATCAGCGGATCATCGGACGGATGAAAGACGCGGGCTGCGACGCCGTCGTACTCGGCTGCACGGAGATCCCGCTGATCATGAACGACT
>JGI12269J14319_10001632_pt1 | contig 22143 bp, 17 predicted proteins | sample PeaSoiSIISIP2007_FD_14319 | JGI IMG/M metagenome (IMG submission 14319)
AAGCCGGTCCGCAATTGGATACTTCGGGAAGCGAACAAACCAAACAGCGTGAGCAGAAAAACGAGCAAGGGAAACAGGGCCAGCAGGAAATCGAAGGCGAGCCCGGAAGCGCGCCCGATCAGATTATCTTCCAGAGCGTCGCGAACAACATTCCTCGAGAGCTCCCCGAGCGTCAATCCTCCCAATTTCCAGATCGTCTTGTAATTTTGCCCGCCGCTGCGAGAGGAAGGCGTCATATAAGCGTTTGGATGGAATCTTTCGGCAACCTGCAAGCAAACGATTCTTTCATGACACCGCGGCTATTTGTTCAGCAGAGGAATGTCTTTCCCTTTTGGCGGCATCGGAATCGATTTCAGGTACGCGTAGATGTCGGCCAGATCCGGGTCCGGAAGCGCTTTGCTGGTGTAGGGAGGCATATTAATCTTCGGATTTCGAACGTAACTCTGGAATCCTTCGAAAGAAAGCAGCGGAGGACCGATGCGCGCCGCGCCGGTTTGCGCCGCTCCCTGGCCTTGCCGGCCGTGGCACTCGTAGCATCCGTCGCTCATGAAAAGCTTTTTACCGTTTTGAGCGTTGCCCGTGGGAGGAGTGTCGGAAGATTGCTGCGCCCGCGCGGCCGGAAACGCAAATAGCAACGCCGCAAAAACAAAAAGAAATAAGACAACGAAGCGATTCGGCATACCCGCCTGGCTCGCGTTCAAATCCAATTGTTGCCCCACGCTCGCCTCCGCTCGTCCTCCCGCGCTCGCTTCCGCTCGACGCTCACCCTGTCTCATCACGCGCATCTCCTTTTCGAGGTCATCGAAATTTTCCGTTATCGAGGCTGCGTGACGACATCCACCAGGGCCGGCTCGCCGCGCTTCACTACTTCCATCGCGCGCTTGATCGCGGGGCCGAGGTCTTTGGGGTCCGAGATCGGCCCTTCGCCGTACATGCCCATGCTCTCCGCAAGCTTGGCGTAAGAAATGTCCGGGCCGGTAATCGTCGTGCCGATGCCGCAGTTCGAGATGCCGCGGCTGTGCCGGTCGGCCATGATTTGCACCTGCATCACTTCCTGATGATAGGCGCGGTTATTGTGCATGATGTGCAGCACAGGAATCTTGTGGTGCGCGGCGGTCCACAAAACGCCAGGAGCAAACATCAAATCGCCGTCGCACTGAATGTTGACTGTCAGGCGCCCGTACTTGCGATTGGCAAGCGCGGCGCCCGTGGCCGCGGGCGCGTTATAGCCGATTCCGTAGCCGCCCGCGCCTCCGATGTATTGGTAATGCTTGTCCATATTCCACAGCCGTTGCGGCCACTTGCTGACAAACGTCGTGGCGCCGACGAGCGACCAGTCTTCATTCTGAATCTGCCCCCACAGCTCCATGCACATGCGCGCGGTGCTGATCGGACTCGCATCCCAGGCAAACGCTGCCGCGTCGCGCGACCGCTCGAGCGCCTGCATGTGCGCCGCCTTCAGCCGCACGCCGCGATCCTGAAATGCGCGCTTGCGGTCGTCCGTGGAGAGCCGCTTGACCGCCTCGGTCAAGGAAGGCAGCGTCGCTTGCGAATCCGCGGCGATGGCCATGTCCACTTCGTTGAAGCGCTGGAAATCCTGGTAGTTCGCCTTGATATAGAGATCATCCGCGCTGATGGTGATGAGCTTCGCGTTCGCCTTGGTGCCGGCTCGCGAAGTGCGTTCGATCTGGTCGCGATAGGTATGCGTGATGCCGTAAAAATCGGCGACATCGAGTCCCAGAATCACGTCGGCGTCGGCAACCGCCGCCCGCGCCCGGTCGGACTGATTCAGCGGATGGCGTGTGGGGAAGTTCATCCGGCCCGCTTGATCGACGACCGAACATTGCAGCGACTCGGCAAGATCGACCAGGCAGGCGAGACCCGCGGGCGTTCGCGCCGTGCGGTCCGCAATAATCACCGGATTCTCCGCCGCAACCAGAAGCCGCGCCACTTCGGCGACGGAACCGGAATCTCCCACGGGCGGCATCTCGGTCGTCAGTTTCGGAATGCGAATTTTCGTGTCGGATGAAACCGGAGTTTCCTGCAGATCGCCATCCGCCACGAGCACAACCGGCAAGGTGGGCGGCGTCATCGCGATGCGATAGGCGCGAGCCGCCGATTCGGCAAAATGCTCGAGGGAAATGGGAAGATCATCCCACTTCGTAAAATCGCGCACGATCGCCGCCGCGTCCTGCACGCTGTGAAACCACTCGACGCCCGGCGCGCGCTTCGTCACATCGATAATATTTCCGAGAATTACATACACCGGGACGCGATCGCAGTAAGCGTTGTAGATGGCCATCGTGGCGTGTTGCACTCCGACCGTCCCGTGCGCGAGGACCGCCAGCGGCTTGCCCTCCACTTTGTAATAGCCATGGGCCATCGCCACCGAGGATTCTTCATGACAGCAGGTAATGAACTCAGGACTCTTATTCCCGCCATAGTTGATGATGGATTCGTGGATGCCGCGAAAACTCGATCCCGGATTCGCGCAAACATATTCAAACCCCAGCGACTTGATCACATCCACCATGAAGTCCGACCCGGTGCGATCCGCGGTCAGGACTTCCGTGGCGGCTGGAACCTCCGTCTCGGCTGCGGCAGACATGGGAGGAGGAACCGTGCGCTTCAGCTCGGCCGGCTCCGCCGCAATGCTTGCCGGTACGGCCGCCAATGCCGCGGCCCCTACTGCTGCACCCTTCAGAAAATTCCGGCGATCGACAACAGGCTTGGTTCGCTTAGCCATGAGTTTGCACCTCGGTTTCGCGGTTATTTTTACTTTATATCACATGGATTGAGCCGGATGCCATACCACATGGCAGCGGGTTGTCTTGATTTCAGTAGCGCCCACCTTCAGGTGGGCATTTTAGAATCATGCAGATGCCCGCCTAAAGGCGGGCGCTACATAACCCAAGACTAGGCCCCCGCCATTGCTATCCCGGAACACTGTACTTCGGCGGCGTTGACGCTCCCGTGCAGGGAGGCTATGTTCGATAGGAAGGCCGTGCGGTGTGCTGGCGGTTCCCCCGGGGCAAGACTGCCCTGGCGCTGGCATCTCCTGAGCATTGTAAGGATTTACGCCAGTTCCGCGTCTGCACTGTTTACTGACCAGCCTAAGTTGGGCCGGAGAACAGTCTCAGTACGCCCGCGTGTGAAACTTAAGTGACCACCCTAACCAAAGCAGGACGCTACGATCTCCGTGAGGAATTGGGCCGCGGGGCCATGGGCGTGGTGTTTCACGGGTTCGATCCGACGATCGGGCGGAATGTCGCGGTTAAAACTTTGCGGCTGTCCGAGGCAGGGACGGGACTCTCGCGCGAGGAATTGATCGGCCGGTTCCAGACCGAGGCGCGCGCGGCGGGACTTCTGACCCACCCCAATATCGTCGTGGTCTTCGATGCCGGCGAAGAAGAAGGCCTGTTCTACATCACCATGGAGTACGTCGAGGGGCGAAGCCTGCAATCCATGATCGATGCGCATCAGCCCTTTCCCGTGTCTCGCGTATTGAAGCTGATGGAACAGGTTTGCTCCGCGCTCGATTTCGCGCACCAGCACAATGTCGTGCACCGCGACATCAAGCCCGCGAACCTCATGCTGACTTCGGACGACGTCGTCAAGATCACCGACTTCGGCACCGCAAAAATTCTGCAATTCGGAACAGCGCAGACGGCGCACGTCATGGGTACGCCCTCCTACATGTCGCCGGAACAAGTGAAAGGCAAGCCCGTCGACGGCCGCTCGGACATTTTTTCCTTGGGCGTAATCCTCTACGAATTAATGACCGGCGAAAAACCATTCCCCGGGCAAAACATCACCACGGTCATCTACAAGATTATCAACGAAGAGCCCATCCCGCCGAGGTCGCTCGATTCTTCCATCCATCCGGGTCTCTCGGCCGTGATTACCCGGGCTTTGTCGAAAGACCCCGCCGAACGTTATCAAAGCTGCCATGAATTGCTGAGCGCTTTGAAGAACTACCACGAAATGATGGGCCCGGACACAACGGTGAGAATGGCGCCGGTCACTTCGCACCCTGCTCCGGGAATGAACCGCCCTGCCGCTCAGCCGCCCCGGATCGCCGCGGTTCCGGCGAATGCAGTCCCCAGTGAGCCGGACCCATCCGCCCAATTCATGCTTTCGGTTGGAGTGGAAGAGGAACCCCGGAAGAAGCCCGGGGGCCTGCTGCTCATACTCTTTTTGCTTGGGGTCATTGGGTATTCGGGATATCGCGTTTATCCACCGCTGGTGGATTTATGGCAGCGCGCCCGTGAAATGGAAAGGCCGGCGATTCCGCCAAAGGCGGAACCCGCGCCGCAGACGGCGATTCCAGAAAGCTCCAATGCGAAGCCGGATGCCCAATCCAACGGCACGGCTCAGAATGCAGTGCCGGCTCCCACGCCAACTGCCGCACTGGCGGAAAATTCCGCCCCGAAGGCTGCGTCGCAGCCAACGGCCGCGCCCGCCGCTACGATGAAAGCACCCGTGGCTGCGCCTTCGACAACCGGCAGCGCGGACAATTCGATTACGCCGCAAAAACCAGCCGCACCCGCAGGGCCTTCCCCAGCGCATCAGCTCGAATCGAAATTGCGCGCTGAGTTAGCCGGGCAACCGATTCTAGATAAAGTAACGATTCAAGCCACGGCAAACGCTCTCACCCTTTCCGGCTCTCTGAGCCTCGCCGAACATCGCGACCTATTAGACCACCTGCGCGCGGTTCCTCCCGGTGTTCGGGTGATCGACGACATTGATTTGACTGAGAACCTGAAAGCATCTCCCGCGCCTGCCTCGGCCGGCTGGATTTGGGTGCGATCCTCTCCCCCAGGCGCAAGAATTCTTGTGGATGGGGCGGAGACAGGCCTTCGCACTCCTGCAAGATTGGAATTGCAAGTAGGAGAACACGAGGTCCGTTTAGTGCGTCGAGGATTTGGGACCGCGCACAGGAACGTAGTCGTCAGTCAAGGCCAGACCCAGCAATTTACGGAAACTCTATCAATCGAATAAATCTCTTCATATGTGGTGGTTACAGATATTCATTTCCTGACCGTAGAATGGCTAGAAGCCAAACCGGACAAGCATGGTTTTGCTATAGACGCAGTTCCCTGCCTTGTACCAATTCTATCCAACTCCTTCCCGTAGGTTAATTCTTAGGCATCCGAGGGTTAGCAATCCCCTGTATTTCAATGAGCTAGAGGCGCATCCTTAAGGCAGGCGACTTGCTCTTATTAGGGAATACCCGTATGCCCCGACGCATAAGGTGCTTTAGAAAAACTGCCTCCACGAACTTGAATGTGCAGGTTTACAGCTGGTCCAGGAACCCTACATTTCTTAGCAAGGGACCATCTTCAGAATGAAAGTCCTCGACAATTCGAAGGTTCAACCCAAAGAGGATGTTCCGGTTGTCAGCGCTATACCGGCCTCTTCGCGTAAGCCGGAACCTGTCCGCGCGGATGTGATTCCCGTGCGCCCGGCGTTTTCGAATGCCGAGAGCGCCATAATTTTCTTCCTCCGGCAATTCCGAGTTCTATTGGGCGCGGCGCGCCTGTACCAGCGAAATCATCCGCGGCTGATGGAAATCCTGGCCTCCACGGAACAGCAGTTGCGAATCGCGCTGGCGGCGCGGTCGCCCCTGGTCGTAGCCGCGGAGCCGAATGGAATTCTCCTGCCCCGCCAGGAAGGGAGCGTCGCCGAGCTGTTGCATGACCCGCGCGGCGAATTGCGTGCCCTCGCTGAAGAACTTCTGCGCGCCGGCATTTGCTCGTTCCTCTTCACTCATCCCATCAACGTGGGCGAATTGGATCTATTGGCGCAGGAAATCAGCCTGGTTCCTCGCAGCGCCACGCCAGGCGACACTTCCTCGCGAAAATTGTGGGACAACTGGATCAGGAACCGGGGCGTCGTCGGGATTCGCATCAATATTCCGACCGAGCGGCGCGATTCCCTGCTGCTGGCAAGCTTGGTAGCCGCTGTGCTTGCTTACGACAATGCGGCGCAACATTCCTCCTACTCTCGCGCCGTCCGGACGATGCCGGAGGCGAGCTTCGAGCAGATTGCGGCCACCTTGCGCGTGCTCGCAAAACTGGCGCCGCCCAACGATCCGGAAATGCAGCCGTCCACCGAAGACGTTGCTCGGCGTTTTCATTCCGTGGTGTCCGGAAGCGAACCGTCCTCCGTCTCCCTGATCGTGTACGGAATCTCCAACGTAAAACCTCGCGAAGGCGAAACACTGGAGCCGTATCTGGAGAGGCTCACCGATGAACTGGTGCTGGCATTCGTGAAACAGGAGTTCAATGCCGGCCGGACAACTCCGGAGGGGCTAGTCCCCTTGCTCGTCCGCCTGGACCAGGAACGCGGTCAAACGGACAATACGGGAACCAGCCGGTTTGGCGGGTCGCAGCACGACGAACTGCGCGTGTCGATTCTCTGCGAAAGATTCTGGAATGCGCAGCCCGCCCGAGTGAAAGGGAAAATATTGCGGAGCCGCGACGCGTGGTGCGTGCCCGCAAATGTGCTGGCCCGCTACCTCGAACCGCTGGCCGCAGCCGCCGAAAAAAAGAAAGTCGATGCGGCGGCGCGCGAGGGCCGCGCGGTGCTTCAGGCGTATGCGCGGTGCCTCGAATCGGAAGAGAGCAAGGCGCGGCGCGCCGTGGCCGCGGGTCTCGCGGAAATCGCGCCGCAACTGGAACGATTGTGGCCTCATTCCTCTGCGCCCGATTTTGGGCGGGGGATCGTGCAAGCCCTTCTGCGGGAAACTTCGCCGGGGATTGCTGGATTGCTCTCCGCGGTGGCCGAGAAATTGGCGCGAACTTCCTTGTTGAAGTGCGAGTACGCCGAATTCGAGCGAATCCTTGACGCGCTCGAGGCCGCGCCGCGGGACGATGAACACGCGCACATTGCCACCCTCGTTGGGCGCGTTCTCAACGACGAGCAGTGGCTCTATCTGGTGGACGAAGCCCTCACCAGCCAACCGCTCAGCCCGGTCATCCCTCGATTGCTGAAGAGGTGCCCGGACCGGTTGATCGACCGGCTGGGCTTGCTGTTGACCGCGGCGGACGGATTGAATTCCCTTCCCGCGATGGTGCGCTTGATTCACGGAACGGGCGAGCCGGTGTTTGGCGCGCTGGAAACACGGTTGTACGAAGCGCGCCGGCAGCGCGTTGCGACTTCCATTCATCTGCTTGCATCGGCGGACCCGAAACGTTTGGCCGGCGCATTGCCCAGGGCGCTGGCGAGTTGGGAATGGAGTTTGCAGGATCTTGCCGCGACGGAACTCATGAAGTGGACGAATCCGCCCGTGGTAGCGGCGACGGCGCAAGCTTTTCTCGCCACCCTTTCAGAAGCGCATGGGATGGTCGTGCCCTGCATGATCGATCATCTCGGGACTGCGCACGAGATGGCGGCGGTTCCCACGCTGCTTCAGATCGCCATGGGCGAGCATGTGACGCTGCGGGACATTTATTTCCGGATCAAGGCGATCGAAGCGCTTGGCAGAATGCGCGTCGGGGAAGCAGCTCCTTTCCTGCTGCAGATGGTGAGGCTGCGCAATGGCCTGGCCCATGACGAACCGGCGGCGCTTCGCTCGGCAGCCGAAGAAGCGCTTGCCCTGCTCGAAAACCGGCCTTCTTCCGCACGCGCCCGGATCGCGGAAAGCGCTGGCACGAAATCCAGCGTGACCCACACCCGCCCTCGCCGTTATGTTCGCGCGCGCCTTCTGCCTCCCTTGCAAGCGGTCATCTCGGGAACACGCAACGGGTCCGCGCGCGTTCGTGTCCTGGCGCTCGGCGGAGCGTTCCTGGAAACGGATCTGCGCCTGGCGCTCGGCGATTCCATGCTGCTGGAAATCCGGTCCGGACTTCGCAAGATTCTTTCCACCGCAGTGGTCCGCAACATTACATCGACGGGAGCCGGCGTTGAATTCGTCCACATGAAACCGCGCGACCGCGAGCGCCTGCGCCGCCTGATCACGCAGCTGCTCAAGTAAATCTCACCAACTGTCCCTAATTTCTGAAACGCGGGGTTTAGTGGCGCAGGGCTTCCAGCCTGTGGGTTTTGGTATTTGCAAGGACTAACCCCCACAGGCTGGAAGCCCTGCGCCACTAAACGCCACACCACATCTGTTACTGTTCTTCGGAACTGGGAGTGGAGAGCAGCGGGCGGGGGAACGTCTCGACGGGATCAACTTGTGGAACGTCCGCGCTGCCGACGCCCATCTCTCTAAACTTCCGGGCGGAGGGGATCAGGCGGCTGTCAAAAGAGGCTACGGCATTGTTGTACGCCTTGCTGGCGCGTTCCAAACCTTTTGCGATTTCGGAAAGATGTTCGGCGAACTTCACGACGCGGTCGTACAATTCCTTGCCCAAATCCTTGATGCGCTCGGCGTTCTCCGCGACGAGTTGCTGTTTCCATCCGTAGGCAACCGCTCTCAAAAGCGCGATGAGCGTCGTGGGGCTGGCGAGGACGACGCGCTTATCGATGGCGTCCTCAATGAGCGTGCGGTCCTGCTCGAGCGCGGCGCTGAAAAAAGATTCTCCGGGAACAAAAAGAACGACAAATTCAGGGGTCGGTTCAAACTGCTTCCAGTATTCCTTTCCCGACAGGCCTTTGATGTGATCGCGGACCAGGGCCGCATGTTGAATCATGGCTTCGCGGTATTCCGCGTCCGACTGCGCGCTGACGGCCTTGAAAAAGGCGTGCAGCGGGACCTTCACATCCACGACGATTTGCGTGCCGCCCGGAAGATGGACAATCAGATCCGGGCGCAAACGGCCTTCTTCCGTGTCGATGGATTGCTGCTCAAAGAAATCGCAGTGAGGGGACATGCCCGACAACTCCACGACGCGCCGCAGAGTCAACTCGCCCCATTTCCCTTTGACCTGCGGCTGCTTGAGCGAGTTGACCAAGCTTCCCGTTTCCTCCCGCAATTCCTTGCTGGTCGTGGCAAGGAGTTGCACCTCGCTGCGAAGGCTGCCGTACGCTTCCTGTCTTGCGGACTCGACGCGGCCCACCTCGGAGCGAAGGTCTTTCAAGGCCGTTTCAAGCGGGTCCACCATGGCCTGAATGGCAATCTTGCGGTGCTCGAGATCGCCTTCGGCTTCCTTCTGAAGGGAATCGAACTTCGACTTGGCGAGCTCCATGAACTGGTCGCTGCTGGCTTTCAGTGCTTCGCCGGCCAGAGACTGGAAAGCTTCTCTCAGCTTCACCTGGGCGTCATCGAGCAAACGCCTCTGTTCGGCAAGATTCGCTCGTTGCGACTCGGCTTGATTCACCGCGGCGGCGCGCAGCCTCTGTTCTTCTTCAATTCTCTTCTGAGAAACTCGCAAATCTTGTTGCAATGCGTCGTTCTGTTTTTTTAACTCTTGAGCCGTGCCATCCAGGCCTGCCGCGCGCCTCTCGAGTTCCAGCCGCGCGGCGCCGGCCGAGGAATTCGCCCACGCCCACGCAACCGCAAAACCTGCCGCGAGACATGCGATGGCAATCAAAATTCCGGTTCCTGTCATGAAGGCGCCTTAGGCGAAGGATCCAGCGAAACATCACAGCCGAGGACGAAATTCTATCATGCCGTCAGTGGCACAGGCTTCAGCCTGTGGGGGTTAGTCCTTGCAAGGACCAAAACCCACAGGCTGAAGCCTGCGCCACCAAAGAAACGCGCCCGCAGCATTACTCGTGAGGAATTGCGGATAGCAGCCTTGCCGAAACCAAGTAGTTTCCGCCGGTTTCAAATTTCACTTCTACCGGCGCGGAATTCTCTTCGCCGCCCGAGGTCTTGAGGCGCTGCACATTTCCCTTGGCGAGTTGGATCACTCCCGGCGATCCATTTCGGACTTCCAGGAGGAGCGGCTCCGTTGTGCCACGCGCATGCACGATAAGTTTCCCGCTTGATCCTGCATTCACCGCTTCCGTGGGGCCGGTGAATTCGAGCAGCACAGCCAAGACGGGAAATTGACCCGCGTCAACTCCACCCACAGTGACATGGAGGGTCACGTCGCCAATGGGGACGCTCGGGCCGGGCAGCGCCACGAGCGAAACCGGAGAGGACGCCACAACGAGGCATGCATCGCCGTTCAGATAGACGTGATTCGAATCCGCCGCGCCTCGGAAGCCGGCGCCTTCCAGAATGAACCGGTCGTGGATAGTAATGGCGTGCGGGTAGGAAGCTACGTGGACGGCTCCAGGTGCGCCATCAGGCGCCCCCCGCTGGGCCGAATCTTCGGAGGCTACCACAGCGGCGGACGCACTCGCTGCTTGGCCGGAAATCTTGGCAACCAGTATGCCGGACTGATCGGGCGCCTTAAAAATTGCACGGCCTGTCATATCGGTCGTGGCGTTCCGGCCTCCCGAAAGTTCCACCGTGACGTCGGGCAATAGACGGCCCTGGGAATCGAGGACTGCGAGCGTGGTCGGCGCGCCAGCGACTACTTTAGGGGGCAGGATAATGAGGCGGGGGGCAGGAGAAGCATGTGGTTTCGGCTGTTGCTGGGCTGTGGCGAGCGCGGGACACAGCCCTGCCAGGAGGATTAGAAACTGGCAGCGACCCGGAAGTTTATGGCGAACCCACGCGCGGACCATGCAGGGATTCTACCGCGCCAGGGGTAAGAGAGCGAAATCGGCGGGAAAGGGTAAGTTTGCTTTGGTCGGACCCATTTGCCTCGCTCTGGGGCTCCCGGGAACGCCATTCTCCTGAATGGCGTCTTTGACACTCGCCAATCGGGAGATTGGCGTTCCCGGGATCTTTAAGTTTTGTCGGCCAGATGGAAGACTTTGGCTTCCAGAAAGAGGCGATACAATTCCGGATCGAGTTCCTGGTCTTTGACTGACATTTCCAGAATATTGAGCGCGCGGTCGGCGGCCACGGCTTTCTTGTACGGGCGGTCGGAGGCGGAAAGGGCGTCGAAAATATCGCAAATCGTCATGATCTTGGCCTGGACCGGAATTTCATCGCTTCGCAATTTGTAGGGGTAGCCTGTGCCGTTTAATTTCTCGTGGTGCGCGCGAACGATCCGCGGAATCTCGCGGATTTGCTTGGTCCACGGAATTTGAAGCAGGAAATTGAAGCTATGAACGACGTGGGATTCGATCTGGGCGCGCTCGTCCGCGCTGAGGCTTCCCTTCGGAATGGAAAGATAGCGGATTTCTTCCGCCGTGAGGATCGGTCTTTCGACTCCTCGCGGGTCGTGATAGGTCTGGCGGGCGATTTCAAAGAGGCGATCGAAATGCTCCTCTGGAAGCACCGTCGGCTCGTTGGCCTGAAGCACAGCCCCGAATCCGTTCTCCACCTGGGCCCTGCGGAGACGATATTCTTCCTCCAGCAAAGCGATGCGGGCCAGCGCTTCCGGCCGGTCCATTTCCAGGAGGAGCCGGACCTTCTCGCGCTCCAGCTGCGCTTCCATCTCCATGTAGAGATAATCGAAGCGGTGCGCGATGAGGTCCATTTGCATGGGATAAAGCTTCTTGGCCTTGACCAGCACATCCTCGCGCACGCCGACTTTTCCGAAATCGTGCAGCAACGCCGCGTAACGGATTTCCTTCATTTGTTCGGGAGAGAAACGAATCGATGCATAGCTCCCTTTATCGACGCGATCCACAATTTCGGCGAGACCTACGGTCATTTGCGAAACGCGCAGAGAATGTCCCGAGGTCGTTGGATCGCGCTGCTCGATCGCTTTTACTGAGGCCTGGACGAAGCCTTCGAACAGTTTTTCAATGTCCTGATAGAGGCGGCCGTTTTCGTAGGAGACCGCGGCCTGCGAGGCAAGGGAAAGCGCCAGACGGACCGCGCGATCGGAAAAGGGCCGCACTTCGCGGGTGACGACTTCCTGGCTCGTCAGGCGCGCTTCGCGATGAAGTTTGCAGTTGATGAGCTGCAGGACGCCGATGACCTCACCGCGGCCATTCTTCATGGGAAGTGTCAGCATGGATCGCGTGCGGTAACCGGTTTCCTCGTCGTAGCGCGGGTTGAAGTGATAGGGCCGGTTGCGAGGGATGCGCCGGGCATCGGCCAGGTTGATCACTTCGCCGTGCAGCGCCGTGTAGCCGGCCAGAGAATTCTCTTGCAGAGGAAGTTCGAATTCGGCAAAGGGAAATTGCACACTGTCGTTTTGGGTCAGCTTAAAACGCAAATGGCGGTCGCCCGGGCCGGGGGACAGGACGTCCGGGCGCGTCTCCTCAACGAGGTACAGAGAGCCCGCATCCGCGCCTGTGATCTCCCGCGCCTTCGTAAGAATCATATTGAGCAGCGCGCCGACTTCATGGGTTTGCGACAGGGCGATGCCGATGCGATTCAGTTCCTCCATCTCGCGTTCGGCACGCGCGAGGTCGGCCCGCGCGGCCCGTTCCCGCTGCGCCAGCTCGATGTTGGCAATTGCGGCGTCCACCGTCTTGCGAACCAGCGAGGGGTTCGCCTTGCGCGGAAGGGTGGCAAAACAGCCTGGAGCGCTCTGACTCCCGCCATTGCGCGAAATGCCGATGAGCCGGACGCGCGGGGCCCGTCGCACGAGACGCCGCAAGGCAACCAGGTCTCCAGCGCCTAGATCGGCAAAACAAACGACAGGGGTATCGCCCAGCTCGGGAGCAGAATTACGCCGGCCTGGCGAGGGAAGCGGCAGCGCCCGGACCGCATACTGGCGGCGCAAGGGGCGTGCCAGAGGGGCGGCCAGGGAGTGCTCAAAATGCCAGATTTCCGCGCGCTGCTGCATGTGAGAGGGTGCGGGATGCTGCAGGGGTGGGATTTCTGCGCTCTCTCCGCTCAGACAAGTATAACGAACTTGGCGGGTCACGCCTAGCGAGTCAATCTCCAAGTTGTCGTGAAAGGATGTAACTACTTACGTCACAGGCTATTGCTGTCTCAAAATCGGTTTGCTAGTCTGATTTTTAGTAGCAGACGAGCCTCGTGTGAACGAGTCTCGAAGTGGTACAGGTCTGGCAGTGCAATCCGTCCAGGCTTCGGAAAGCGTAGGACTTCACCGCCAGCCGAATGAGGCCCCTTTTGCACATCGAAGCCGGCGCGCGCACCGACCTCGGGCGCGTCCGAAAAAACAATGAAGACTGCTATTCGATCGATACCTCGCTGCAATTGTATGTGCTGTCCGACGGAATGGGCGGAGAAGCGCATGGAGAGGTGGCGAGCAAGCTTGCCGTCCAGACGATCCTGACGCACTGCAGGCAATCCGAAAACAGCCGCGCGACGCCCATCTTCGGGGAATCCAGTCCGGACGTTTCCGAGCGGACCAATCGCCTGGCCAGCGCGATCCATCTGGCGAATCGGAAGGTTTTTGAGACGGCATCCGCGAACGACGAACAGAAGGGCATGGGAGCGACCATCGTGGCCGCCTGGATCGAGGCGCAAAGACTCTCCATCGCGCATGTGGGAGATAGCCGGGCATATTTGCTTCGGGCCGGCACGATGGATCAAATGACGGCGGATCATTCCCTGGTAGCCGAAAAGGTGCGCGTCGGGATCCTGACGCCGCAGGAAGCGGATGCGAGCGAGATGCAAAGCGTGTTGACGCGCGCAGTGGGAACAAGCAGCACCGTGGAGGTCGACACCGACGAACAGGTTTTGCTGGCCGGAGATTTCGTGCTGCTTTGCACGGACGGGCTGACGCGAATGGTCACCGACCCGGAAATCGCGAGCATGCTTCTGACCAGCACGTCCGCGCAGGAAGCCGCCGAGCGCCTGGTCGATCTGGCCAACGACAACGGCGGAGTGGACAACGTCAGCGTGATTGTTTTGCGTATTGCCGAGAAATCGGAAAGCTTGTTCCAGCGCCTGAAGATCTGGAAACGACACTCCGGGTAAGGTCGCGCCGGCGTCGACCGGAGGAGGAGAGACATGTCGAGACTCGTACTGAAATTTGAAAATTCCTCGCTGAAAGAAGTTCCCCTGGGAACGCGTCCGGTAACGATCGGGCGAGCGCCGGACAACGATATTCAGATTGATAATTTGGCCGTCTCGAATTATCACGCGCGTGTGTACAGCGAAGCGGGGTCGCTCGTGGTCGAGGATTTGAACAGCCTCAACGGATCGTTTTTGAACGATATTCGCGTCGAGCGCGCCATGCTCAAAGACGGCGACAACATTCTGATCGGCAAGCACGAAATCTTCGTGGATCAAGCGCACGATGCGGTCCTCCCGGAGGACGGCTTGCGCAAGGCGCCGGCTCCGCGCGTGAATGAAACGATGGTCCTGGATACAGAGGAACGCCGGAAGCTGTTCGACATGGCCGCGGCAGCGGGCGAGCGGTCTCAACTCTCCTCTAAACGATCGCGCATTCCGACGCTCACCGTATTGTATGGCCGCACGGATCAAAAAGAGTACCGGATCTCCGGCAAACTGATCGTGATCGGCCACTCCAAAATGGCCACGGTCCGGCTCCGCGGATGGTTCCTGCCGGCAGTAGCGGCGCAAATTAATAAGCACGAGGATGGCTACTACCTGGGCCGAGGGGACCGCGTGCCGACGCTCAACGGCGTCAGCATCAACGGCCTGACTAAGCTCAACGATGGAGATGTGATCGATGTAAGCGGCGTACGGCTCACTTTCTTATATCGTGATTAACCATTCGCCGCGCCCTCGGATACAATCCCCGTACTATGCCAGGAACTCCCACGGGCGGTGAGTCGCGTCGCGCCTTGCAGGTCCCGCGCGAATGGTTGCGGGCGTGGTGGCAGCGGCGCGTTCCCTTTGCAATCAGCCTGGGCCTTACGGCATTCGCGCTGACGATCTACGCGTTGACCTTCATTGGCGACCGTCCCAACGCTGTGTTTTCCTTCGTCAACCGGCTAGAACTCGACGCACTCGATTTGCGCTTCCGCCTCCAGCCGGACGCCCTTAAGCATCCCGATCCGCGCATCATCATCGTGGACATCGACCAGCGCTCGCAGGAAGTCCTGGGGCGCTGGCCGTTCTCGCGGACGTATTTCGCGAAAATGCTCGACGCGCTTCGGGAGGATGGCGCGAAAGTCGCGGCCTTTGACATCACCTTCAGCAAACCGGACGAAACGGCCGCGCCGATTCGCGAGCTGCGGAAAACCGTCATCGAGCGGCAAAAACAGGGAGGGCAGACGGACCCGCGCGTGATCGCGGACCTCGACCGCCTGTCGAAGGAATATGACGGGGACGAACAATTCGCGCGGGCCATCGAGCGGTTTGGCAAGGTGGTCCTCGGAAATTTCTTCCTTTATTCCGAATACGATCTGAAAGGGGTCGATGACAATACGCTGGACCGCTACGCCAACATCCTCGCCGACTTCCCGTTTCCGGAGCTGCGCCCGGTGAACCCGCAGACGGGCAAGCGCGATTTGCACCATCTGATCCAGCAATTCGCCAATCCCGATCCGTACCCGCTGCTGCCGCAGGGCACGCAGGCGAACATCGAGATTCTGAGCGACGCGCTGCGCAAGGCGCATGGCGCTACGGGTTTTTTCAACGTTGAGCCGGACCCCGATGGCGTGGTGCGCCAGTCGCTGCTCGTCCTCCCCTACGGGCGGACCAACGACTTAGACACCTGGGACCTGTACGCCTCGCTCGACGTGCAGGCGGTGAAGTTGTTTGAAGGCGTGCCCGACGAGAACATGAACCTGGACTTCAGCGAAACGGGCGTGGCGGCGCTCGAGTTCGGCCCTTCGCTCGTGATTCATCCGGATGCGCTCGGGCGGATGATGATCCGCTACGAAGGCGGCGTGGCAACATATCCCTACGTCTCAATTGCCGACGTGGTGCAGAGGAAATTCTCACCGGGAACGTTCAAGGGGAAAATTGTTTTAGTCGGCGCTTCGGCGACGGGCATCGGGGATCTGCGCTCGACGCCGTTTGGCGGGATTAATTACCCGGGCGTCGAGATCCACGCGAACGTGATCGACAACATATTGAACCGGCATTTCCTGTTTCGCGGGGCGAACCAGGTCGCCGTGGATTTGCTGCTGATATTTCTCTTCGGCGTGCCGCTCGGATTGTGGCTGGCTCTGGCGAAGCCTACTTCGATGCTGTTCGGCTTGCTGCTGCTCGTGCCGTTTGGGTTCGGCGTGTGGTACGCGTTCCTGCACGGGTGGTGGCTGAACTTCATCGTTCCCGCGGGAACGCTGGTGGCCAACGTGGGATTCGTCGCGATGTATCGGGCGCTCGTCGAGGAAAAAGAAAAGCGGCGCGTGCGCGGCGCGTTCCAGCAATATCTCAGCCCGGAAGTGATTCGCCGGCTTCTGGAAAATCCCGATTTGGTGAAGCCACGCAAGACGGAAATCACCGTGATGTTCAGCGACGTACGCGGGTTCACCAGCATTTCGGAAAAACTGGACGCGCAGGAACTCGCCGCGCTGCTCAACGAATACTTGACGGAAATGACGCAGATCGTCTTCCGCCACAACGGCACGCTCGACAAATACATTGGCGATGCGGTGATGGCGTTCTGGGGCGCGCCGTTTGAAGACGCGAAACACGCCACCGAGGGTTGCCACGCCGCGCTGGAAATGATCGCGCGTCTGAAAGAAATGCAGAAAAAATGGAGAGCCGAGGGCAGGCCGGTGCTCGACATCGGCGTCGGGCTGTGCACGGGCGTCGCGTCGGTTGGGAATATGGGGTCGGAGCTTCGCTACGGGTACACGGCGCTGGGCGACATCGTGAATCTCTCCTCGCGCATCGAGGGATTGAACAAGGAATACGCCACGCACATTCTGTTGAGCGATACGACCTATGCGGCCGTGGAAGATCCGCTCCTCGTTTTCCGCGAGCTCGATCTGATCCGGGTGAAGGGAAAATCACAGCCGGTCACATTGTACGAACTGGTTGCCGCGCGCGGCACGCCGGAAGGCGACGCGCTGGACGTGGAAGAACGCCTTGAATTTTTTGCGCAGGGGCGGGCGTGCTACCGCGAACGGCGCTGGCAGGATGCGCAAATCGTCTTTGAAAGATTGCTGGAGCGCTGGCCTGAAGATGGGCCCGCGCGCATGTACTTGAATCGGTGCAAGGAATATCTCGTCGCCGGGCCCGAGGAAAATTGGGACGGCGTGTACGTGATGACGCACAAGTAGGACAGGCTTCAGCCTGTCGGTTTTGAATTGTTTCAGCGTCGCAATAAGTCAAAAGCAAACAGGCTGAAGCCTGTTCTACTTAACCCGGAGGCCAGCGAAAATCACGGCCGCCTAGCAAATGTAGGTGCAGGTGAAATACCGACTGGCCTGCACCGCGCCCATTGTTTAACACCGTGCGGTAGCCGGCAGTCAACTTGCGTTCCCCTGCAAGTTTCGCGGCGATGAGTTGCAGCTTGCCGAGCATCGCAGTGTCCTCCGCAGTGGCATCCGTAAGCGAACCTAAATGCTTTCGCGGGCAGATGAGGATGTGGTTCGGCGCTTGCGGTTGGATGTCCTCGAAGGCGAAGATTTCCGCGTCTTCGTACACGAGTTTCGACGGGATTTCTTTCTTTCCGATTTTGCAGAACAGGCAGTCGTCCATGAGGCTTACCCCGAGTTCAGAGTTTACAGTTGAGAGTTAAGAGTTCAAAATTTTTCATCGCGCTTACTTGATGCCAAAATCATTTGGTTGGTCCAGGCGCATCACGAAGGTCTGGAATCCGTCGCTGTTCTTCAGTTGCACGGCAAGCTGCTGCGCGGCGTCTGGACTCGGAACGCGTCCGACGCGCACGCGGTAGAAATGGCCCGTCGGCGCATCGTAATCCTGGATAAAAATCGGCTGGTAGTGCGCGAGCAAACGGTCGCGCAGACGCTCGGCGTTCGAGCGGTCCGCGAAAGCGCCGACTTGCACGGTGAAGTCTCCCACTGCGGGATTCGGGCCGGAGAGCAATTCGATGCGCACGGGAGCGGTGCCTGTGCCGATCATGTCCAGCGACACCGCCGCGGCGCGCGCGAGATCGAGGATGCGGTCGCCGACGAAAGGGCCGCGATCGATCACGCGGACTTGCACGTCGCGGCCATTATTCAGATTCGTGACGCGCAGGATGCTTCCGAACGGCAGCGTGCGATGCGCGGCCACGAGCGAGTTCATGTCGAAGATTTCGCCGTTTGCCGCGCGACGTCCGTTGAACGGGATGCCATACCAGGACGCAGTGCCCTCTTCGATGAACATGCCGGGAACGAACGGCGAAGTTCGAGTGGGGGGCTGCTGAGCGTTTGGCGTGGAAGGAGGGCGAGTCGGTGCGGGAGCGGATTCCGGCGGTGACGGCGGAGGAGGGGGAGCGCTTGAGATTGGCCGGTGGCCGGCGCAACCCGCCAATAGGAACGCCGCGAAAAATGGGGCAATCAGCCAGCCCAGATGCAGGAGGTTTGCCAGCCACGCGGAAGGGCGCTCACTCACCCCAAGCACCGCTGTCTTTGAGCAATTGCAATGAGGATCCTTTCCAATTTCCCTGCGTGCGATTCGGATCTGGTCGTGGGCCAGATCGCGGTTAAACCTCATGTTTCGCCCCTGACGGGGCTTTTCGTTATTGGCTGAACGTTTTCCCACCGCTTCCGCGGTGGGCTACGATATGCCGTCCCTCCGGGACTCCCGGCAAAATGCAATGCGCCCGAGGACAAGATACTTCGAATTTCGCGTCCGCGCGCGATTCCGGCTATTATAGGCATGCGAAATTTTTCGATCAAGGAGACGACGTGCCACTTCCCGTTCGATGGCGCTACAAAATCGACCGCTGGCGCAGCCAAATTGCGGAGATGTTTCACTCCGAACCGAAACAATTGCGCCCGCGGCTTTGCCCGGCCTGCGGGACGCTGGTCGGCGCAACGGCCACCAAGTGCCATCAGTGCGGCGCGAGCATGACGTTTTCCTTCGCCGCCGCGAGCCGGTCTCTCAGCCGCTGGATGCCGCAGACTTCGCCGGTGACATACGCAATGCTGGCGATCTGCTGCGTGATGTATGCGCTGTCGTTTATCATCACGATGAGGTTTTCCGGCGGCGAAGGCGCGGGCGGCGGTTTGATGAACTTGGGGGGAATCGCAACTCAGGTTAGCTATCGTTTGGGCGCTTCGCTTCCATTGGCCTACAACATCAGCCAGCCCTGGCGATTCGTAACAGCAATCTTTCTTCACGGCGGATTATTGCACATTGGTTTCAACATGTGGGTGCTGATGGACATTGGGCCGATGGTCGAGGAATTGTATGGCTCGGCGCGATATTTGTTCCTGTATGTTGCAACGGGCGTGGCGGGATACATCCTCAGTTCATCGGTGGGCCACTTCAGCGTGGGCGCGTCCGGTTCATTGCTGGGCCTCATCGGCGTGCTGCTCGCGGCTACGACGGGCAGGAAGAGCATGGCCGCGCAGGCTCTGCGAAGCGCGTTGATTCGGTGGCTTATTTACATCGCTGTCCTCGGCTTTATTTTTAGCGGTACTGACAACTACGCTCATTTCGGCGGCGTGGCGACAGGCTACCTGCTCGGCCGCTTGATGCCGGACCGGACTCCCGCGGACGTGAGCGAGCGGCGCCGCGCTGATTTGCTGGGATGGGCTGCTGGGATCGCCATCGCCATAAGCTTCGGGTTCATGGTCGTCAACTATTTGCAAAGTGCGTAAGCCACCCTTCAACAATTCACGCTTCAGAGCCCGTCTGGCGATATTGCGGCGGGAGCTGTAGCGCTCGCCTTCAGGCGAGCAGGGGCATGAATCCAGAGTGCCCGCCTGAAGGCGGGCGCTACAAGAATCACGTCTGCTGCTCGCTTATGCGGCGGGCAACCGTGAAGCAATAATGAAAGCCGGAGAAGACGGTGAAGCCGGCGACTAGATATCCAATAATATTTCGGACGAATTGCAGCCAGCCCCAATCCGTCACCGCCAGCAGCACCACCGCAAACACGAGCAGGATTTGCAGCGCCGTGGTGGTCTTGCCGTAAATGCTCGGCGGGAACGGCCGGTAGCCGACCACCACCAGGATCACCGCGGCCGCCGTCAGGAGCAGGATGTCGCGGCTCAGGACGAGCGTGGCAAGCCACCAACTGATCTTCCGGTTCAGCGCCAACACAACGAAGGAAGAGGACAGCAGCAGCTTGTCCGCGATGGGATCGAGATAGGCGCCCAGCGCGGTCTTCTGGTTCAGCGAGCGCGCGAGAATGCCGTCCAGCCCATCCGTCAGCCCGGCAACGATCAAAATTACGAGCGCCAATTCATACCTGTCGTAATGAATGGAAATAATAAATACCGGCAAAAATCCAAGCCGCAGAAACGTGAGTTGGTTCGGTACCGTGAAAACGCGAGAGGACATTTTTGAATTTCGTTTCCGTTCAAACGAACAGCGCGAGATAGTCCCGCAAGGAGCGCCCCACGCGCTGCTCGAACCGCCCGGAAAGCGAAGGAATCGATCCGTGGGGCTCGTCGAGCGCGATTCGCTCGATGCGTTGCATCGGGAAAAACAGCGTGGGAAGCCCGATGCGCTCCCCCTCCGGGTCCAGCACCTGCCGGATAAAATCGTCAAACGAATTCAGATCGATGCCGCGCAACGTGACTCCGGAAGAGTTCATGGACACAAGCGAGCCCCACAATTTTTCCTTGGGCGAATGCAGGCTCACGATGACGATGGAGTTTGGTTCCAAGGATGCGCTCGCTTCGCTCCCGGGTTGCGGAGCTTCGGTTCCTCATGTGTTACAACGAAATCGTTTTCAATTTATTGTCAACGATCAATTTCGGCTCGGTCAGTTTCTGAACGTCCGCGGGCGTCAAGCCCGGCGCCACTTCGCGCAGGACCAGCCCTTCCGGCGTGACCGCGATGACGGCGAGCTCAGTCACGATCAGGTCCACCACCTCCACGCCGGTAAGCGGCAGTGTACACTTCTTGAGAATCTTAGGATGGCCATCCTTCGTGGAGTGCTCCATGGCGATGATCACATACGGCGAGCTGGCGACGAGGTCCATCGCGCCGCCCATGCCCTTGAGCATTTTGCCGGGGATCGCCCAGTTCGCGAGGTTGCCCTTTTCATCGACTTGCAGCGCGCCGAGGACGGTCATGTTCACGTGCGCGCCGCGAATCATTCCGAACGAATCGGAGCTGGAAAAATAGCTCGTCCCGGGGATTTCCGTGACGGTTTCCTTGCCGGCGTTGATCAGGTCCGCGTCTTCTTCTCCTTCGTAGGGAAAAGGACCGACGCCGAGCATGCCGTTTTCCGATTGCAGCACGACGTCCATGCCGGCCGGAATATAATTCGCCACGAGTGTCGGAGTGCCGATGCCGAGATTCACATAGAAGCCGTCGCGCAACTCTTGCGCGACGCGCCGGGCAATCTGCTCGCGCTTGCTCTCCTCAGACGGAGCCATGTTCTTCCCTTCCGAATGCGAAGCCACTTGGGTCATGCGCGTTTCCTCACCGTCCTCTTTTCGATATTCTTTTCGTAGTTGACGCCCTGAAAAATCGCGTTCACGAAAATTCCCGGCGTGTGCACGGACTCCGGCGGCAGCGTTCCCAGCTCGACAAGCTCTTCGACCTCGGCGATCACATAATCCGCGGCCGTGGCCATGACCGGATTGAAATTTCGCGCCGTCTTGCGATAGATGAGGTTGCCCCAGCGGTCGCCCTTCCACGCCTTGATGAACGCGAAATCGCCGCGCAGGCCGCGCTCGAGAATGAATTTGCGGCCGTTGAATTCGCGGACTTCTTTTCCTTCCGCGATCATCGTGCCGACGCCCGTTGGCGTGTAAAAGGCCGGAATACCCGCGCCGGCCGCGCGCATGCGTTCGGCGAGCGTGCCTTGCGGATTGAGCTCGACCTCGACTTCTCCGCTCAACACCTGCTGCTCAAAAAGTTTGTTTTCGCCGACGTAGCTGGCGATCATTTTTTTGATCTGGTGCGTCTGGAGCAGCAGGCCCAGGCCGGCCTCCATCGTGCCCGCATTGTTCGAGGCCACCGTAAGATTTTTCGTGCCCTTGCGGCGCACGGCAGCGATGAGGTTTTCGGGAACGCCGCAGGTTCCGAATCCGCCCGAGAGGATGACGGCGCCGTCGAAAAGTTTTTCGATCGCCACATCGGCGTTGGCTACGCGTTTATCCATCGAATCCGGCTCCCTACAGAGTAGGATGCATTCAATATTTGTTTGTAACAGTTTACTGCAAATCGCGCAGAATCTTGTAGAGTTCTCCCGCGGCGGAGAATTCCTCTTCGAGCGCGCGCGTCCGCAGATCGCTCCGAACCTGCTCCAGGGCCTGGATCATCTGGTCCAG
>JGI12269J14319_10001633_pt1 | contig 22141 bp, 22 predicted proteins | sample PeaSoiSIISIP2007_FD_14319 | JGI IMG/M metagenome (IMG submission 14319)
TCGCGCGCTGCGATTGCGGGGCGGCGCGCCGCGGAAATTTATGGCGGCGTCATCCTGCGCGAGCATCTCGAGGACAACCGCGAGAATTACACGCGCTTTCTCCTTCTTTCGGAGTCGGCTGTCGTGCCGGAGAATGCCGATAAGCTGTCGCTCGTTTTTCAGCTCGATCACCGGCCCGGCGCGCTTTATCACGCGCTCGAGCCGTTCGCGCGCCGGAATCTCAATCTGATGAAGATCGAGAGCCGTCCCGTGCACGGCAGCCCGTGGCAATACCGGTTTTATCTGGACCTGCAGGCGTCGAGGCGCGATCCCGAAGTGGCCGCGGCGCTTGAGGAATTGAAGCACCTGGTCGTCGACTTGCGGATTCTCGGGTCGTACGTGTCCGCGCCGCGATCGGATAGCAGGAAATCTTAGCCATTTGCGAGGACTCGAAAATGATCTTCAACATGCGGGGCGAAGCAACCGACGAACAAATCAACCACATCGTCGATCGCATCAAGGAGTGCGGATACGAAGCGCATTTGATCCGCGGCAAGGAAAGGACCGTGATCGGAGTTGTCGGTAATAGCGACCGCCGCCGGGAGGAGCTCCTGGCTCTGAGTTCCGCTCCGGGCGTCGAAGAAATCGTGCGAATTTCGCATCCCTTCAAGTTGGCGGCGCGGAGCGTGCGTCCCGAAGGCACGATCATCGACTTGGGCAGGGGTGTCACGATCGGCGGCAAGGAGGTCGTCGTGGCGGCAGGACCGTGCGCCGTCGAGTCCGCCGAACAGATCGCGGATATCGCCGCGAAGGTGGCTCAGGCCGGCGCAAAGTTGCTGCGCGGCGGCGCGTTCAAGCCGCGGTCGTCCCCGTACAGCTTCCAGGGCATGGGCGAAAAAGGCCTGAAGCTGATGCGCGACGCTGCGGACAAGAACAACCTGCTGGTCGTCAGTGAAGTGATGGATCCTTCGCAGATCGCGCTCATGCTGCCGTACGTGGACGTGCTCCAGGTGGGCGCTCGCAACATGCAGAACTACCATTTGCTGCGCGGGCTCGGCGAGGTCGATAAGCCGGTGCTGCTCAAGCGCGGCATGTCGGCCACGATCGAAGAACTGCTGCTCAGCGCCGAATACATCATGGCCGGCGGAAACTACAAAGTGATTCTCTGCGAGCGGGGCATTCGCACCTTCGATACCTACCTGCGCAACACGCTCGATATCGCCGCGATCCCGGTGCTCCACAGCCTTTCGCACCTGCCGGTGGTCGCCGACCCGTCGCACGGCACCGGGCGGCGCGACAAAGTCGCGCCGATGGCTCGCGCGGCCGTGGCGGCTGGGGCGGATGGATTAATCATCGAGGTTCACCCGGATCCCGAGCGCGCTCTATCCGACGGCGTGCAGTCGCTCTATCCCGACCAGTTCACGCAATTGATGAAGGAAATTCGCGCGATTGCTCCGGCAGTCGGCCGGCATATCGCCGAGGAGAGGCCCTCGGATCGCGTCACGGTTTCGCGGGCATAAATCCATACTTCTGGAAAATCGCGCCTCCACGCGGGCCCGCGAGAAAATCCAAAAAGTGCCGCGCGGCAGCCGGATACTTTGAGGCTTTGATCACGGCGCCCGGATAGATCACCGGAGCATGCGACTTTGCCGGTGCCGTGGCGGCCACCTTCACTTTCGAGGACGAGAGGGCGTCGGTTGCGTAAACGATGCCCGCGTCCACGTTTCCCGTCTCCACGTATGTCAGCACCTGCCGCACATCCTTCGCAAGAATCGCCTTGGAATTCACCGCATCGTAAATTCCCAAAGACGTGAGGACTTCCTTCGCGTACTGCCCGGCGGGAACCGTCGCGGGCTCGCCGAGCGCGACCTGCTTCACCTCCGGCTTCGCCAGGTCCTGAAAGCTCGTCATCGAAGCGGTCGAATCCTTCGGGACGATCAGCACGACCTCGTTGCGCAGCAGGTCCTTGCGCGTGCCTTCGAGCAAGAACCCCTTCGTGTCGAGAGCATCCATCTGCTTCGGCGCGGCGGAGAGAAAAATGTCGACAGGCGCCCCCTGCTCGATTTGGATCTGTAGCGTCCCCGAAGCGCCGTAATTCACCGCGACCGTCACGCCGGAATTTTCCGTCGTGTAGAGCTGCTTCGCTTCATCGAGCGCGTCTTTCAGGCTGATCGCCGCGGACACTGTGAGGTCCGCCTTGGCCGCTTGCGGCGGTGGCCCGCCGGCTACGCCGGTTCCTGACACAAGTAGCAGCGCAAGTAAGACCGCGATCGTGCATCGCCGATTGCGGCCAATCATGGGAAACCTCCTGGAACCTATAGTTCACGCCGAACCGCAAACGTGTCCGGATGTGATCTTCACTGCCGGGCTCGGACGCCGCTGGAATAATACGATTTAGCACGTGTGCATACGTTACGTCAACGCAGTATGAATCGCATCAAAACGCAAAATCGCGGGAAACAGGACGAGGTTCCATCGGGCGAAATGCGCGGAGGGCTGCTCTAAACGCGGACGATCATTACTTCTGTGGATTTAATCAGTGCGGCGGCCTTCTCTCCCACCTTCAGCCGCATTTCCCGGATGGCGTCCGACGTGATGATCGACGTGATCTTTTGGCCGCCGATCGAGAGTGTCACCTGCGCCATCAGGCCATCGACTTTGATTTCGGTCACCCGGCCGGCAAGCTGGTTTCGGCCGCTGATGTGCCGGAAATTCGGCCTGCGCGCCTCCACCGGGAGCCGCTCCGATTGCAGGTGCAGAAATTTGTCGAGTTCGGACTCTGGGACGCGGTGGTGCCCTCCTGCGGTCTTCACGGTGCGAAGCTTCTTCTTGTAAATCCACTGCTTTAGGGTGGGGTAGCTAATCCCCAGTATTTTGGCTGCATCCCGCGGCGTGAGAAGTTTGGGAGTTGGCATGGGCTTCGCGAGGAAGCCATGTTTTTAGCGCACTTTACGCCGTCGCGTCAACGATTGCTTCGGCCGCGCTATTCTCCCTAAGTCCAATGGCTCCAAAGCTGCCGCCATGAGAAAGCTCGTTTGTACCCGCCACCACACTCTACCAAGGCATGGATTGACAGGCTCGGCTGGCGAGACTAGACTGTTTTGGTACAGTTATGATCTCACTGCTCCCGAGCGCCTGTTGTACGTGTTGTAGCCCGATGCACATGTGTGCGTCTTCGGGGGCGCCAGGATTTACGAGCTAAGTTCGCAACACAGCTAGGCTTGAATCCAACCCGCCCTCGGAGCAAATCCGGGAGGCGGATTTTTTTTGCGATGGTGCCCGCGTTCAAAATGGAAATTTACACGAAGACCGACGACAGGGTGACGTCGAGCCAACTCGACCACCTGAAAATGCTCGAAGCCGAGAGCATCTTTATCCTGCGTGAAGCTGCGGCCGAATTCGCCCGCCCCGTGATGCTCTATTCGATCGGCAAGGATTCTTCCGTCATGCTGCGCCTGGCGCAGAAGGCCTTTTACCCGGGGAAAATCCCGTTTCCGCTGCTGCACGTGGACACGAATTACAAATTCCCCGAGATGATCGAATTTCGCGATTGGTATGCAAAACACGTCGGCGCGGAATTGATCGTACACAAGAATCAGAAGGCCCTCGACGAAGGCGCCAACCCCTACACGCTCGGCACGCAAAAGTGCTGCGGCCTGCTCAAGACGCGATCGCTGCTCGATGCGCTCGCGGAGGGCGGTTTCGACGCCGCGTTCGGCGGCGCGCGCCGCGACGAGGAGAAATCGCGCGCCAAGGAGCGCGTCTATTCCTTCCGCGATGCGCTCGGCCAGTGGGACCCGAAGAATCAGCGGCCCGAGCTCTGGAGCCTCTATAACAGCCGCCATCACAAGGGCGAAAGCATACGCGTCTTTCCGCTTTCGAATTGGACCGAGCTCGACGTCTGGCTCTACATCCACGCGGAAAACATCCCGATCGTTCCGCTCTATTTTGCGAAAGAGCGTGAAGCGATTGTCCGGGGAGAGCAGATTCTGCTGCTCCAGACGGGCGTCCGGCCGCTTCCCAGCGAAAAGCCGCAGATGGTCAAGTGCCGTATGCGTTCGCTCGGATGCGTTCCCTGCACGGGCGGGATTCGCTCTGACGCCGATACCGTTCCCAAGATCATCGACGAAATGATTTCGTTCCGCCGCTCCGAACGCGAAAACCGCGTGATCGATCATGACGAGGAAGGCTCGATGGAAATCAAGAAGCGCGAGGGATATTTCTGATGTCCACGGCAACGCCAGAGCCGGCGGACGCGCCCTCGGCCAACGCATCACCGGCCGCCGCGCCGAAGAGCGTCGCGGAGGCGCTCACGCACACTGCGGGATTGCTGCGCTTTTCGACAGCTGGAAGCGTCGATGACGGCAAGTCCACGCTGATCGGGCGCCTGCTCTACGACAGTCAGTCCGTCTTCGAGGACCAGCTCGCGTCGGTTCGCAACAGCAAGATCAATCGTGCGGCCGGCCCCATCGATTTCTCGCTGCTCACCGACGGTCTCCGCGCCGAGCGCGAGCAGGGCATCACGATTGACGTCGCGTACCGTTATTTCTCCACGCCTCGCCGCAAATTCATCATCGCCGATACGCCGGGACACGAGCAGTACACGCGCAATATGGCCACCGGGGCGTCCACCGCCGAGGCCGCCGTCGTGCTGATGGACGCCACCAAGGGCGTTCTCCGGCAATCGCGCCGTCACGCCTACATCGCCCACCTGCTCGGGGTGCAGCACATCGTCGCCGCTGTCAATAAAATGGATCTCGTCGGATTCTCGCAGGAAGTATTCGACCGCATCTCTGCCGAGTTCCAGGAATTCGCCGATCATCTTGGAATTCGCAACGTGTACGCTGTGCCCGTGAGCGCGCTCGAAGGCGACAACGTCGTGCGGCGGAGCAAGCGCATGCCGTGGTTTGAAGGTCCCGCGCTCCTCGAACACCTCGAATCGATACCGGCGAGCGCCAGTGCGGCGTCCGGACCATTGCGATTCCCGGTGCAGTACGTGATCCGGCCGGACGCGAGCTTCCGCGGTTTCGCTGGACAGCTCGCCTCCGGAGAACTCCGCCCCGGCACCAGCGTCATGGCGCTGCCCTCGGGCGTCAAAACGAAAATTCAATCGATCGTCGCGTTCGAGGATGAGCTGGAATCGGCCGGTCCGGGAAATTCGATTACGCTCACGCTCGCTGATGAAATCGACCTGAGCCGCGGAGACATGCTCGTCGCCGAGGATCAGGCGCCGTTCAAGGGAACGGAGTTTCACGCTACGCTCGTGTGGATGCATTCCGAGCCGCTCGACCCGCACAAGATTTACGTTCTCAAGCACACGACGCGGACCGTCCGCGCCCGCGTCCATCAGATTCGCTACCGCGTGGACATCAACACGCTCGAGCACGCGCCTGCGACAAAGCTCGATCTCAACGAAATCGCCGCCGTCGACGTAAAGACGACTCTGCCGCTGTTCTTCGATCCGTATCGCTTGAACCGCACCACGGGCAGCTTCATCGTCATCGACCCGCTGACGAACGCCACGGTCGCCGCCGGAATCATCGATGGCGCCATCGAACCGGGGCCCGGTTCGCGCTCGGCGTCGGCTGCCCATCGCAGGCACAGCACGAAGGAAGAGCGCATTCTTCGGTTTGGCCATCCTGCGGCCGCGGTCTGGCTGAAGGGGCGGCCTCATGTGGCTGAGCTTGTGGAGCGCAGCCTCTTCGACGAAGGCTGGCAAGTGCAACTGGCCGGACCCAACGATTTTCTTTCGCACGAGCTCGTCACCGTCGCGAAGGCATTTCGCCTATCGGGCTACATTACCGTTTTCTGCCCGCTCGATGACGGCACGGACCAGAAGCAAGTGGTCCGCGCGATTTTCGGCCCCGAATCCTTCTTCGCCGTACGCATCACCGACGACACCGATGCGGAGGCAGTCGAGCGCATCATGAATGTGCTTCGCAAGTGGCGCGACACGTATTCGGAGCCGCACAAGGAGAAGCCATGACGCAGCCCGCGCTCGCCGAGGAATTCGAAGCGCTCTCCGCCGATGCGGTGATCGACCGCCTGCTCGCGGAAAACTCAGGCGCGAAGAGCAAAGGCTCCGTCTGCATCACGTGCAGCTTTCAAGCCGAGGACATGATCGTGCTCGACCTGCTGCGAAAGCGCTTGCCGGATATTCCCGTGCTTTTTCTCGACACCGGCTACCACTTCGCCGAAACCTATGCGTATCGCGACCGCATGGCGCAGGCCTGGCATCTCAACGTTCAGAATCTCGCGGCGAAGAAATCCGTCGCCGAGCAGGAAGCCGAATTCGGCATCCTGAATCGCACCGATCCCGGCCGCTGCTGCCATCTTCGCAAGGTCGAGCCGCTGTTCTCGGCTCTCGAGAACTTTGATATCTGGTTCACGGGGTTGCGCCGCGAGCAGTCGCCCACGCGCAAGAATCTCAAGGTCGTCGAGCACCACGAGCTGCCCAGCGGCAAGGTGCTCCTGAAGGTGAGCCCGCTCGCTGCGTGGACCTGGGGGCAGGTGTGGGAGCACACGTTCCGGGAGAAGATTGACTTCCTGCCGCTCTACGATTCCGGATATCGCAGCATCGGCTGCGAGCCCTGCACCGCGATTCCAGCAGCGGGAGCCGATCCGCGCTCCGGTCGTTGGGGCGGGACGAAGCTGGAGTGCGGGATCCACACCGAGTCGAAACTCGCAGAGTGATGCAGGCTCTCATCGGCTTTCTGATTGCCCTCGCAGTAGGGCTCACCGGCATCGGCGGCGGCAGCTTCACTGTGCCTGCACTCGTTTTGATCGTCGGGCTGGTGCCGGGCGCTGCCGTGGGCACGGCCTTTGTGTTTGCCGGTGTCTTGCGGCTCATTGCTGCGCCTTTTTACCTCGCCGGCCGGCACATCCATGGGCGTTATCTGTGGCTTCTGGTGCTGGGTGCCGTGCCGGGCCTGCTGATCGGTACGTACATTCTTCGGCTGCTCAGCAGCGCGTCGGGAAGCCCCACCGTGGTCCTTCTGCTCGGACTCGTGCTGACGGCATCGTCGAGCGTGACCTTCATTCCTCGCGCTCAATATCCCGGCTTCGCCAAGAAGAATTCCAGTTGGCTACCCTGGCTCGCTCTTCCGATCGGAGTCGAGGCGGGGTTTTCATCCGCGGGAGCGGGCGCGCTCGGCACCGTGCTCCTGCTCAACTATTCGGAGATGACGCCCCCGGAAGTGGTCGGCACCGACATCCTGTTTGGGCTGGTGCTGGCCGTGATCGGGAGCGCGTTTCACTGGAAGTTCGGTTCGATCAACAATCCGGTACTCATCCATCTGCTCGAGGGCGGAGTGCCTGGCGTGGTGATTGGATGTTTGTTCGCTCGAAAAGTGCCCGCACGGAAACTAAAACTGGTGATCGCTCTGATCGCGATCTTCGCGGGGCTTCAGCTGATCTGGAGCGGCGCGCGCACATTCATGACGCGCCAGAGTTCGAAGACTTCCGTGGCTACAGGCGAGAAAGCCCTCTTCGGTTTCGGACCACCCAGTTAGAGATCGAATCCAAGCTGTAGCCTGACGGCTTCCGACATGCGTTCGGGACTCCATGGAGGCTCGAAGACGATTTCGACGTTCACTTCCTTCACGTCCGGCAGGCGCGCGAGCTTGTTCTCGACGTCGGCCTTCAGCACGTTGCCCATGCCGCAGCCGGGAGCGGTCATCGACATCTTAATGTCGATCTTCTGGCCGCCCTGTTCGAGCGGCGTGGCAACGCAGGAGTAGATCAATCCGAGGTCCGCGATGTTGACGGGGATTTCGGGATCGAACACGGTTTTCAGTTGGTCCCATACCAGCTTTTCGCTGAACGCTTCTTGCTGGGCGGCCGACGGCTCGGTGGCGGCATGCGGCGTAAGGCCCATCGCGTCCGCGTCCTTCACATCGATGCGGAACATTCCGCGCGAGCTCGTCACGGTGTAGCTGCTGCCCAAGTACTGCATCACGCGAACACCGGTGCCGGCCGGTAGGACGCTGGTCACTCCGCTCGGAATCGCGATCGCCGCGCATTCGCGGCTCAATGTAATCCATTCGGGCATGTTAGTCCTATTCGGTTGAAATGGCTTCTTGCTTTCCTTCGAGCGCGGCCTGGAGCGTGTGCCAGGCAAGCGTGGCGCACTTCACGCGCACGGGAAACTCGGATACGCCGGAGAAAACCGCGAGCTTGCCGATTTCCGCCTCGGCGCCTGCGGCCGCGTGGCCCGTGACCAGATCGTGGAACCGGCCGAAGAGTTTTTCCGCTTCCTCCCGCGTCTTGCCCTTGAGCATCTGCGTCATCATCGAAGCCGAGGCTTTCGAAATCGCGCAGCCGGTACCCTGGAAGCTGATGTCGCGGATCACGTCGCCGTCGAGCGCCAGATACACCGTGAAGCGGTCCCCGCAAAGCGGATTGAAGCCTTCCGCTTTGTGGTCCGCCGCCGGGAGCTCGCGATAGTTCCTCGGCGCCTTGCAGTGCTCTAGGATCACGTCCTGGTAGAGATCGCGCAGGTCGGACATCAGGCGAATACCTCCCGCACCTTTTCGATGCCGCGGACCAGGACGTCGATTTCTTCCTTCGTGTTGTAGAGAGCCAGCGAAGCGCGCGCCGTGGCCGGGATATTGAAGCGCTCCATCACCGGCTGCGAGCAGTGATGCCCGGTCCGGATCGCGATGCCTTCCTGGTCGAGAATCGTTCCGATGTCGTGCGGATGGACGTCGCCGATCAGAAACGAGAGCACGCCGGCTTTTTCCTTGGCCGTGCCGATCAGGCGCACGCCAGGAACAGACGAAACCGCGCGCGTCGCGTACTCGAGCACCTCGTGCTCGTATGCGGCGATCTTGTCGAGTCCGATGCCCGTCACGTAATCGAGTGCCGCGCCCAGCCCGATCGCTCCGGCGATGTCCGGGGTTCCGGCTTCGAATTTGTAGGGCAGCTGGTTGTAAACCGTCTTCTCAAAAGTCACCGAGCGAATCATGTCGCCGCCGCCCTGATACGGCGGCATGGCTTCGAGCAGCGCGGACTTGCCGTAGAGCACCCCGATGCCGGTCGGTCCAAAAACCTTGTGGCCCGAGAACACGTAGAAATCGCAATCGAGCTCCTGCACGTCAACGCTCTGATGCGGCACGGCCTGCGCGCCATCCACGAGCACGGGCACGTTGCGGCTGTGAGCGAGTTCAATGATCTTCCGGACCGGATTGATCGTGCCGAGAGCGTTCGAAATATGCGTGACGCCGACGAGCTTGGTCTTCGGCCCGAGCAGCTTCTCGAATTCCTCGAAAATCAGTTCGCCGGCGTCGTTGATGGGAGCCGCGCGAAGCGTGGCGCCCTTTTCCTGGCAAACCATCTGCCACGGCACGATGTTCGAATGGTGCTCCATGCCGGTGATGAGGACTTCGTCGCCCGCGCCGATGTGCGAGCGCCCGTAGCTATGCGCGACCAGGTTGATCCCTTCCGTCGTGCCGCGAACGAAGATGATTTCGTGCGCGCTCGCGGCGTTCAGAAAACCTTGCACGGTGCGGCGCGCCCCTTCGAATTCCTCGGTGGCCCGCTCGGAAAGATAGTGCACGCCGCGATGGACGTTGGAATTGCTCTCCTCGTAATACCGGACGAGCGCATCGATCACGGCGCGCGGTTTCTGCGACGTGGCGGCGTTGTCGAGGTACACCAGCGGCTTGCCCCGAATCTGTTTTTGCAGGATCGGAAAACCCGCGCGGATACGCTCGACGTCGTAGCCGCTACGCGCGACGGAGAGTCCCTGTTCGCTCCCGAGTTTTCTGGCCGCGGTCGTCACGCGATTTGCTCCTGCCGGGCGGACTCGTGCGATGCGCCCGCGAGGCGGAGCGCGTGTTCATGCACGAGATTTTCGAGATGCGTGCGCACCGGGCCTTCCTTCATTCGGTCGAGGCATTCGCTGGCAAACGCCACAAGCAATAGACGGCGCGCGGACGCCTCGTCGATCCCGCGCGAGCGGAGATAGAAAAGCGCGCTCTCGTCCATCTGCCCGATCGTCGCGCCGTGCGTGCACTTCACGTCGTCCGCGTAGATTTCGAGCTGCGGCTTCGTATCGATCTGCGCGCTATCGGAAAGCAGCAGGTTGCGGTTCGTCTGCTTGGCGTCGGTTTTCTGCGCGTCCTTGTGGACGATGATGCGGCCATGAAAGACGCCGTGCGCGTGCCCGTCGAGAATCCCGTTGTAGAACTGGCGGCTGCTACAGTGCGGGCTCGCGTGCTCGACGAGCATGTAGTTATCGAGGTGCTGCCGGCCGTTGCCGATGAACAGCCCGTTGATCAGGCATTCGGCGCCCTCGCCCGCGAGCACCGGATGGACGTTGTTGCGCACCAGCGCCCCGCCGACGAGCACGGAGTGCGATGCGACGTCGGAAGCCCGGCCTTGCTGGATGCGCAGCGTGGAGACGTTGAAGGATTTTTCATGCTCGCGCTCGATCATGTAGTGCGAAACGACGGTACGGTCGCGGGCAACGAGCTCCGTCACCGTATTGCAGAGCGCCTCGCCGCCTCCGAGCGATACGTAATCTTCGACGATCGTGACTTGGCTGTGTTCCTCCGCGACGATCAGGTTGCGGGGATGATTCACCGTCGGGAAATCGTGCGCCGTCGAAACGAACAGCAGGCTGATTGGAGCCTCCACCACAAGGCCTTTCGCAATGTGCACGTATCCGCCGTCCTCGAGAAATGCCGTGTTCAGCGCCCCGAAGGCATCGCGTTGCAAATTGAGGTAGTGGCCCAGGTGCGGCTCAAGCGCCCCGGGATCGCGCGCAAGCTGGCGGGCGAGGCTGCTCACCGTCACTCCTGCCGGCATCTGCCCCAGAGACGAAAGAGCCGGCGCGAAACGCCCGTCCACGAAAACGAGCTGGCAGCCGACTCCGGCGATACGAAACGGATCGAGATCTTTTCGCGAGGGCAGGGAATCGCCGTTGCGGACCAGCCGGAACGGCGTCTGCGCGATCGCGGAAACATTCGTGAAGCGCCAGTCCTCGTCGCGAAGCGTCGGGAAGCCCGTCTCGCTGAAACGGGCGAAGCCATCCTGCCGCAGCTTCCGCAGCCACGACAATTCGCGGCTCGCGGCGGCCTTCTCGAATCCGCCGAAGCTCTCCGCGTAATTTTGCAGTCCTTGCGTTGCTGTTGCCACTTTCAAAATCCCCATACTTCGCTTCAGGCGGGGCTTGCGCCGCGCGCAATGGATTCAATGGCGGCGTAGCCCTGATCCTCGAGTTCCAATGCCAATTCCGGTCCGCCCGAGCGGACGATGCGCCCCTCGACCAGCACGTGCACTTGATCCGGCACGATGTAGTTGAGCAGCCGCTGATAGTGAGTGACCACCAGCATCGCGCGTTCGGGGCTGCGCATGGCGTTGACGCCCTGGGCGACGATCCGCAGCGCGTCGATATCGAGGCCGGAATCGGTTTCGTCCAGGATGGCGAGCTTCGGTTCGAGCACCGCCATCTGCAAAATCTCATTCCGCTTTTTCTCGCCGCCCGAGAAGGCTTCGTTCACCGAGCGGTTCAGCAGCTTGTCGTCCATTTCGAGCAGCTTCAGTTTTTCGCGCAGCATCGGAAGAAAATCCATCGCGTCCATTTCATCTTCGCCGCGATATTTTCGGATGGCGTTGAGCGCCGAGCGCAAGAAGTAGGCGTTGCTGATTCCAGGAATCTCGACGGGGTATTGAAACGCGAGGAAAAGACCCTCGCACGCCGCTTCCTCGGGCTTCATCGCGAGCAGGTCCTTGCCGTTGAACAATACCTCGCCGCCCGTCACCTGGTAGTTCTCGCGGCGAGCCAGCACTTGCGCGAGCGTGCTCTTGCCCGAACCGTTCGGGCCCATGATCGAATGGACCTCGCCCGCGTTCAATGTCAGGTTGATGCCCTTGAGGATCTCGCGGTCCTCGACTCTGACTTTCAGATTCTTGATTTCCAGCAAACTCATTCCGTATGTCCTCTAGGTATTTCGCTCAAATTCAGTGCCTGCAAAAAGTGTGTCGAGTAGTTGGTGACACAACTCTTTGTTTTCAGCGAGTTACGCCGAAAACCACTCGGCACGGTGTAACACTTAATTTGGGTCATCCGACACTGCCTTCGAGGCTGACGCTCAGCAGCTTTTGCGCCTCGACCGCGAATTCCATGGGCAGCTCGCGGAAGACGCGCTTGCAAAAGCCATTGACGATCATCGACACGGCATCCTCGGCCTTCAGCCCGCGCTGGCGGAGATAGAACATCTGGTCCTCGCCGATCTTCGAGGTGGAAGCCTCATGCTCCATGCGCGCCGTCGAATTCTTCACCTCGATGTACGGGAATGTGTGCGCGCCGCACTTGTCGCCGATCAAAAGCGAATCGCACTGCGTGTAGTTCCGCGCGCCGGTTGCGTCCTTCATGATCTTCACCTGGCCGCGATAGGTGTTCTGCCCGTGGCCGGCGGAGATGCCCTTCGCCACGATTGTGCTGCGCGTGTTCTTGCCGATGTGGATCATCTTCGTGCCGGTGTCGGCCTGCTGATAATTGTTGGTAAGCGCGACGGAATAGAACTCGCCCACGGAATTCTCGCCTTGCAGGATGCAGCTCGGATACTTCCATGTGATGGCCGAGCCGGTCTCGACCTGCGTCCAGGAGATTTTGGAGTTCTTGCCGCGGCACGCGCCGCGCTTGGTGACGAAATTGTAGATTCCGCCCTTGCCGTTCTTGTCGCCGGGATACCAGTTCTGAACGGTCGAATACTTGATCTGGGCGTCGTCGAGCGCGATCAGCTCGACCACCGCCGCGTGCAATTGATTCTCGTCGCGGATCGGGGCGGTGCAGCCTTCGAGATAACTGACGGACGCGCCTTCGTCCGCGACGATCAGCGTGCGCTCGAACTGGCCGGTCTCCGCCGCATTGATGCGGAAGTAGGTGGAAAGCTCCATCGGGCAGCGAACTCCCTTCGGCACGTACACGAACGATCCGTCGCTGAAGACCGCTGCGTTCAGCGCGGCGAAAAAATTGTCGGTGTAGGGAACCACCGTGCCGAGATACTTCTTAATCAGGTCCGGATGATTCTTCACCGCGTCCGAGAAAGAACAGAAGATCACGCCGACTTCGGCGAGCTTTTCCTTGAACGTGGTTGCCACCGAGACGCTGTCGAACACCGCATCGACGGCCACGCCCGCAAGCATCTTCTGCTCCGCGAGCGGAATCCCGAGCTTTTCATACGTGCGCAGGATCTCCGGATCGATCTCGTCGAGACTCTTCAGATTCGGCTTCTGCTTCGGCGCTGAATAATACGAACTGTTCTGATAGTCGATGGGCGGGTAATGGATGTTGGCCCACTTCGGCTCGGCGTGCGCCTTCTCCAGCCCCTCCCAGTAACGGTATGCCTTGAGGCGCCACTCGAGCATGAATTCCGGTTCGTTCTTTTTCGCCGAGATGAACCGGATGATGTCTTCGTTCAGCCCCTTAGGCGCGCGGTCTTCACCGATGTCGGTGACGAATCCCCACTTGTATTCCTGCTGGGCTAGTTCACGGATCGCGTCAGTATTCGAACTCATTGAATTCTCCCGGACGCAATCGTCGGCACAACGCGGCCGCGCACGTCCCTGATGTTCGTCAGCTGGAGAGGATGCATCAGGTCGGAAAGTGTGATTTTCTCGAGCACCCCGCGCACTGCTTGATTGATGGTTTGCTGATTGCTCTTTATGGGGCAGCACGGTTCGAGGTCGCACAGACCGGTGACGTCCGTGCTGCACTCGGTGAACGCCATGGGCCCTTCGATGGCGGCAATCATCTCGAGCACCGAAATTTCCCGTGGTTCTCTCGCCAGGACGTAGCCTCCCTTGATCCCACGGTGGGAAATGAGCAGCGCGCTCTGCAAAAGCTCTTTCAGGAGCTTGCTAACCGTGGATAGCGGCAACCGGGATTCTCGAGCGAGGTCTCGCGCCGTGCGCAGAGGCGCCCCCGTCCCTTGACCGCGCGCGATGCAGGTCATCAGGACCAGCCCGTAGTCCGCTAATTTGCCGAGCCTTACCATGCCGGACTCCCCATAAAAAGCATATAGCACTAATCCAGTACGGTATCGATTCTAGCAGCGGAGGCGGGCCGTTGCAAGGCCCGTTTTGCGTTGTACGCGAAGGAAACCCGCCAGTCATGCAAACGCGGACCAGAATTTCCAGTAGATCGAAGTACAGAAGGATTCGAAGGCGCTTATTCCAATTCGGGAGCTGTCTCGTTGGGATTGTCACACTCCAGAACGCGGAATTTCAGTTGGACCGCGTTGCGGGGAAGTGGGCCGCGGACTTGAAGCGGGATCCGGCGACTGTTCGAACCGAGATCGACCAAGTCTTGCTGGCGAAAGCACACGCGCCACTAGACGGGCTCGCTGGTGAAAAGCTCGTGAACGTCCTCGAAGTGAACCTGGATCTCCGCACTCGCTACGGCGCGCCACAGTAAACGGCGAGAGGCGCATGGCAAGCTCGGGCGTCATGTTCCGAGACGATGGGGCGCAACATTGGGCGCAGCAGTAAAGCTCAACACAGCGCGGAAAAAGCTAAGTTGTTGAAAACAGTTGGTGGGCCCGCAAGGATTCGAACCTTGGACCAACGGATTATGAGTCCGCTGCTCTAACCAGCTGAGCTACGGGCCCGCAAACGCATGATGCACGGACGCGCAATGGGACGCAAGTCAAAGCGTGATTCGAACATCGACGACGCGTGTGCTGCGTCCGGTTCGCGCGTCAGCGAAACACCCCGAAAAAAGTGCGCTGCTGCGCACTACTGCCGTCGTAGAATCGCGCCATGGCCAAGGGATGGGAAAGCAAGTCGGTCGAAAGCCAAGTCCAGGATTCTCAAACGAAACACCGCGGCAAGCACGGTGCGCCAATAACGCTCGCGCAGGTCGAGTCTCGCCGCCGCAGGGAAGTGCTGCTTCTTTCCAAAGCGCGCGTGCAAGAAGGATTGCAATCCAGCCAAGATGAGCGCTACCAGGACCAGCTCCGCCGCGCCCTCGCGGACATCGAAGCACAGCTTTCAGCCATTGAAGAGATTCCCTGACGCCTAGCCGGATCGCTGGATCGATCAGTCGCGCGGGGGCGGGCCGCCGCTATCGGCATCCTCGATGAAGATGACGCCGACACCGTTCTGATTCTTCTCGCGGCCCGGCTCGCAATAGAGGACCGTCGCGCGCAACGCAATCGGGCTGGACCGCCGCTGGCCGTTCCCGGCCTCGATCACCACGCGCAATTCGGATTGCAGGCGCGGACGATGGTTCAAGAAGATGTAGGCTCCTTGCAGACTGATGTCGCGCACGGTCGCCTGCTCCTGGAATGCGCCGCCGTCCTCTGATTGCCCCGCAACCGAGGCGGCGAGACGCAGCCTCCTGCGCTGACCCATGCGCGACTCGGGAAGAGCGAACTCCACACCGCGGCTGCTCAGAGTGACCGACATTCCCTCCATCGCTGCCCACGTCGCAGGAAATTCCTGTCGCGCGGCGGAGAGAAATCCGTCCACGACGCGGCTCGATGAGTCGGGATCGTGGTGGAACAAGACCAGATTCCCCACCTTAGATTCGCGCGCGACCTTCACGCCTTCCAGCCAGGTCGAGTGGCCCCAGCCCTTGCGGTTGGTGGCCAGCTGCTCGGGAGAATACTGCGCGTCGTAGATCAGCACGTCCGCTCCGCGAGCAAGCTCGCGCAAGTTGTTGTCGAATTCCGAGACGCCGGGCTCATTGTCCGTGGCATACACAATCGATCCTGCGGATGTTTCCAGCCGGTAGCCGAGGCACCCCTGGGGGTGATTGAGCCACGCGGCCGTGATCTGCGTGCCCTGAGCCTCCCATTGCTCGCCGCCGGTAACCTCATGGAAGGTGCGCGCGGCTTCCATGACGCTCACATCCACCGGGAAATAGGGTTTCGCAAGCTGCGCCTCAAGAACCTGTCGCAGGCTGTTGCGGCCGAGATACTTCGATTGGAAGCTGCAAAAATGAAAGCGGTTCTGCGGCTCGAAGAACGGCTGGAAGAACGGAATGCCCTGGATGTGATCCCAGTGATAGTGGGTCACGAGGATGTGCGCTTCGATGCCACCGTGGGAATGCAACTCTGGCGAGCGGTGGTTCAGCGCTCGCAGGCGATTGCCCAGCATCCGCAGGCCCGTGCCGCAGTCGAGGATGAATCGAGAGCCACCCGGAGCCGTGACTTCCACGCAGGCTGTGTTCCCGCCGTAGCGCCACGTGTCGCGCTCGAGCGTCGGCGTCGAGCCGCGCACACCCCAGAAGACCAGCTTGGTGGTATTTTGCGTCATCGCTGGGTAAATGGTGACCCGTGGACCGGCCGTCTCCCCCGAATTCTTTCGGAAACAGGAACTGATTTCATGGTAGGCAGGGGCTGCGAACTAAGTCAATTGAGTTTCCGGAGGACGCGGCGGGAATTGCACTTCCCGTTACGTTCACGCGCTGAAGCGCCGGCCGGGACTGTCCGCAGGGCCAGGTCTGCGAGTAGAATTCATCCGATGCACGTTCACGCGCACGACGGTTCGGATCACGCCCACGGACACGGCTTGGGCGGCGGCACCACCGCCATCCTCGGCGCCGCCGTGGTGGCGACGCTTGTGCTCGTCGCCGCGGAATTCGTGGCCGGCTATGCGGGGCATTCCATGGCCCTCGCGAGCGACGCCGTCCACAATCTGACTGACGTGCCCACGCTCGTGATTTCCTGGCTGGCCATGCGCTGGGCGCTGCGCCCTCCCACGCACGAGAAGACCTACGGATATCATCGCGCGGGAATTCTGGCGGCGTTCGTCAATGCAATGATCTTGGCACTTGCGGCGCTCTTCGTGATTGGCGAGTCGGTCGCGCACCTGCGTCACCCGGTCGAGGTGGGCACCGGCCTCATGATTTGGGTGTCTCTGCTGGCTCTCGCGATCAATGGCGGCATCACCCTCGCGGTGCACCGCGGGCGGCGGGATCTGAACGTTCGCACGGTCTGGCTGCACAATCTGGGCGACGCGCTTTCCAATATCGCGATCGTAGCGGGCGCCCTGGCCATCCGGTGGACCGGCGCGCAGTGGGTCGATCCCGTGCTCGGCATCGGGATCGGCGCGATGGTTCTCTGGTCGGGGCAGGGAATTCTCCGCGAGAGCGGGCATATTTTGCTGGAAGGATTGCCGCGCGAGATTCGCCTCGCCGAAGTGGCGGCAGCGGTGCTCCGCGTCCCGGGAGTGCAGGAGGTCCATGACATGCACATCTGGACTCTCGGCACCGATCTGCACGCGCTCTCCTGCCACGTGCGCATTCCGGACATGCACATGGAAGAAAGCGAACGCGTCCTGGAAAAAATTCGGGAAGTGCTGGCGCGCGACTTTCACATCACGCACACGACGATTCAGTTCGAACGAGCGGGATTGCCGGCCGAGGCGGGTCTGTACATGCCGGCGCCTGTCCGCAGCTCCACCAAGTAACGCCTAGCGGCTGGCCGGGCGATGAATCCGCGGCGCGGGCTGGCAACGTGGGCAGAAGTAGCTGCTTCGTCCGGCGACGATTGCCCGGCGAATCGCGGCGCCGCAGCGGAAGCACTTCTTTCCTTTGCGCTGGTAAACGCGGTGCCGCTGCTGAAAAGTCCCCTTGCGTCCCTCGGAGTCCACGTAGTCGGAGATAGACGATCCGCGCCATCGGATCGCCTGAGTGAGCACATCGCGCACGGCGCGATACAGGCGGCGCAGTTCCTCGCCCTTCAGATTCGCGCCGAGCCGCATCGGATGAATCCGCGCCCGCCACAGGCTCTCATCCGTATAGATGTTTCCCATACCCCGCAGTACGTGCTGATCGAGCAGCAGCGCCTTGATTCGAGCGCGCCGCCCGCGCAGTTGCCCAAGGAACTCTTCCTGGGTTGCCTCAAGCGGATCGAGGCCGAGACTGCCGAGAACCACCTCGCCGGATCCATTGGCCAACACCCTGATGCTTCCGAAGCGGCGAATATCCGTGTAGCGCAGCTCGCGGCCGTCGTCGAGCGAGAGGAAGGCGTGCGTGTGCGGAGCGACGCGCGCTTCCGGCGGACACGTCACGAGTTGCCCCGTCATGCCGAGGTGAATCAGGAGAGAGAAACTTCCCGCATTTCCTTTCGGTGACTCCAGATCGAGGAGCAGAAACTTTCCGTACCGCCTCACGCTGTTAATCCGGCTCCCGGGCAAATCGCGCTCCAGCGCGGCCGGGTCTTCGATGAAGTCCGTCTTTCCCAGACGCACGCCCAGAATGCGCCGCCCCGGCAGGACGGCCCGCAGGCCGCGCGCGACTGTTTCGACTTCAGGCAGCTCTGGCATCGTGGATCTCGCCGGAAGAATAACACCCGCGAGTCAGCGTTTCTCTTGATTCGGAAGTATCGCGAAGACGCGAGCCGGACCGCCCGAACCGCCTTCGAGCTTGATCGGCGCCGCAATCACAAACGCACCCGATTCCGGCAATTCGTCGAGGTTCGCAAGGTTCTCGAGATTGTAGAGCCCCGCAGGCAAGTCCACGCGATGGACTTCGAAATCCGGCGATGGCCCGTAGTCGATGCTGAGCGTATCGATCCCGAGCGCCACGGCGCCGCGGGAAATCAGCAGCTTCGCCGCCTCGACGGAGAATCCGGGGAAGTGCATCACGCCGCTTGTGTCCGCGTTGCGATACCGTGCCTGATCCGGCCAGCGCGACGCCCATCCGGTGCGCAGCATGACAATCGCACCGAATGGAATTTGTCCGTGCAGCGCTTCCCACTTGTGAACGCGCGTGACCATCAGCCGATAGTCGGCGTTCTTCGTTGCCTCCTCGCGCACGTCGATCACCACCGCCGGGCCGAAGAGGCGCTCCGCCGGAATCTGATCGAGGGTCAGCTTGCCGGGCGGAAAGTGCGACGGCGCATCCATGTGCGTGCCGTAGTGTTCGGGCATCGAAAAACTGCGCGCGAAGTATCCGTCTTTTTCCGGCGTGGCAACCACGTGCGTCTCGAATGCGTGTTCGTCCCCCGGCCACGCCGGGATCTTGCCGTTGATGGCGTACGTCAGATCCACGACGTGCGTCTTCTCAGTGGGAATTCCGCTGAGATCCCACGCATTGGACTTTCGAGGTGAATCAGCAAAAGCAATGGCCAGCGCCGCAAGCGCCGCGATCAGCGATGCAACCAAACCTCTGAGCATGGAGCGGCCTCCCTGCGCGTGCATTTTATACGATTTTCGTTCTTGGGATTTCAGGACTGGGCAGGCCATCCGTCCGGCGGACGGACTCAGGGTAAAGGAATGCCCGGCGATGCGACGATTCCCGCCATCCGCAGAATCTCCGCGTACTCTTCTTCCGTCAGCGGGCAGATCGTGAGACGGGTGTTCTTGAGGAACTTGATCTTTCGCAACAGGCGGCTATCGCGCATCTCGGCGAGCCTCACCAGCCGGGGCAGCCGCTCGATCGCACGCAGGTCCATTACGAGCTTCTTTCCTTCCCGGTCCTCGGGGTCGGTGTAGGGATCGCGGGTCACTTCCGCCAGGGCGTACACGGAATGTTCCGGCTTGCCGTGGTAGCAGAGCGCCCGGTCACCTTTGTGGACCTGCTTGAGCTGCCGCGCGGCGTCGGGGCGGCTTCCGGCCTGCCGCCACATTTCCTTGCCCTTTACGAAGAGGGTGTCCCAGTGATAGACGCGAGGGTCAACGGCCAGCAGCCAGCGCTTGGGTTTTGGGAGAGGTTGCGTCATCCGTCAAAAAGTGTCGCGCGAACTATACACGGAAGCCTAAAAAGAAGGGAAGCCCTCTCTGCGGAATTTTTCGGAGGAATGTGCGAAAAAGTCGGGGGAGAGCAACAAAACCCGGGCGGATACGCCCTTCGAGCCAGCTAGCCGGCGTCCACGAAGATATCGTCGCCCCGGACTTCGACCGCGTAGCACGCGACGCCGAGGTTCGGGCTTTGCACCACTTTGCCGGTCGTTACATCGTACTGCCAGCCGTGCCACGGGCACGTGACGATCTGCCCTTCGAGCTCTCCTTCACCCAGCGGGCCGGCCTCATGGGCGCATATGCTATTGATAGCATGGAGCTTACCTGCAACATTCGCAATCGCGATCGGCGTCCCGCCAACCTGAAATTCATAGATCTTCCCCGGCGGCACGTCTTCCTTCTTAGCCACTCGAACGAAAGCCACGTTTCACCCCTCGGTCAATGCTTCTTTGCCGGCGCCCGCGCACCCGCGAATCAATTTCCTCCGGCCGCATGGCCGTGCGGATAGACCTTTTCGCCCGCTTCGATCCGCACCCGCAGCCGGTTCTGAGGCGGCGGGAGCGGGCAGGTCGTGTATGGGTTGTAGGCGCAGGGCGGATTATATGCCTGATTGAAGTCGAGAATCACCTGGCCATCCTTCGGAAGTTGCGCGTCGAGGAACCGGGACGCGCCGTAGGTCTCGTGGCCGCTGGTTAGGTCGCGGAACACGATAAAGAGCCCCGTATCCTGCACTTCGGCATCGAGCCGCAGCTCCTGCCCGTGCAGCGAAAAGACGGCGTAGCCGGGGATCGTCTCCTGTAGCGTGTCGCCCATCACGTTCTGGATTTGAATTTGCTTCGGCTTGTCGTAAGGCACGAAGCGCGCGGTCACGCGGTAGGACTCGTCCACCGGGAACCAGCGCGTGCCCGTAAAATCCTTGCGCAGGCGGCTGTTCTTGTCACGGAGACGGATCGTGTACCGCTCGCCGCTCGAATGGACGTACAGCGTCATGTCGCCGAGCACGAGTTGGTCGGCGTCCACATCCGCGTGCATTTCCGCGGTGGCGACGTGCTGGCCGTGAAACGTGGCCGGCACTCCCGGCTTCACGTGGAAGGTCGTCCGGCCGGCGTGGAACTCGAAGCTGCCGGCTGCGGCAGGAGCGGGCGCAGGAAGAACGATGTCGTTGAGCGAACCCGAGCCGAAGGTGTTCTCGCCTTCGTGCAGCCAGAAAAGCCCGCTCACGGTGAGCCAGCCGTTGTCGGATTTTAGGTCCGCCTCGTAGGCTTGCCGCCACTTTTCGATGGCCAGCCGGTACGAAGCGTCATCCGCGCGCGCCGCAAAAGACAGAAGCCCGGCCGCGATGCAGGAAATGGCGGCCTTCGATGCGGCTCTTCGAAGATTCATTCGAGGCGAGCCTACTTCTCGACTTTGGCGAGGAGCTGCGCGAACTTCGCCTCGCGGTCCTTCTGGTCGAGGCCTTGATACGCCTCCGCGATCTGCGTGGTGTTCATCGAGCAGAACTTCGGCCCGCACATCGAGCAGAACTTCGCTTCCTTGTAGAAGTCGTCGGGCAGCGTCTCGTCGTGCATCGCCCGCGCCGTCTCGGGATCGAGCGAAAGCTGGAACTGCTTGTCCCAGTCGAAAAGGAACCGCGCGTAGCTGAGCGCATCGTCGCGGTCGCGTGCGCCGGGGCGGTGCCGCGCCACGTCTGCCGCGTGCGCCGCGATCTTGTACGCGATCACGCCCTGCCGCACATCATCCGCGTTCGGCAGGCCGAGGTGTTCCTTCGGCGTGACGTAGCAGAGCATCGACGCGCCGTGCCAGCCGATCATCGCCGCGCCGATCGCGCTCGTGATGTGGTCGTAGCCCGGCGCGATGTCCGTCACCAGCGGACCGAGCGTGTAGAAGGGCGCCTCGTAGCACAGCTCGTTTTCCTTTTTCACTTGGAGCTCGATCTGGTCCATGGGGATGTGGCCCGGCCCTTCGATCATCACCTGCACGTCGTATTCCCAGGCCTTCTTCGTCAGCTCGCCGAGCACGCGCAGCTCCGCGAACTGCGCTTCATCGCTCGCGTCGGCCAGGCATCCGGGGCGCAGACCATCACCGAGCGAAAAGCTGACGTCGTGCTTCTGGAAAATCTTGCACATGGCGTCGAAATTCTCGTAGAGGAAATTCTGCGCCTTGTGGAAGCTCATCCACTGCGCCAGCAACGCGCCGCCGCGGCTCACGATTCCCGTGATGCGATTCCGCACCAGCGGCAGAAACTCGCGCAGCACGCCCGCGTGGATCGTCATGTAATCGACGCCCTGCTCGGCCTGTTCTTCGATCACTTCGAGCAGGATTGCGATCGTCAGATCCTCGGCGCGCCGCACGCGCGAAAGCGCCTCGTAGATCGGCACCGTGCCGATCGGCACGGGCGAAGCGTCGATGATCGCCTTGCGGATCGCCGGAATGTCCCCGCCGGTCGAGAGGTCCATCACGGTGTCCG
>JGI12269J14319_10001636_pt1 | contig 22106 bp, 16 predicted proteins | sample PeaSoiSIISIP2007_FD_14319 | JGI IMG/M metagenome (IMG submission 14319)
CCAGCCGGGCCGATGGCCAAACAGGTAATGGATCGCCACTGCCAGGTAGTGGTTGGCCGGCAGCAGGCCGACGCTGGGCGCCACGATGCCGTGCCGGTCGTGATCGGTATCGCAGGCAAAGGCGATGTCGTAGCGGTCCTTCAAGCCGATCAGGCCATGCATGGCATAGGCCGAGGACGGATCCATCCGGATCTTGCCGTCCCAGTCCACTGTCATGAAGCGAAAGGTCGGATCGACCTCGTCGTTGACCATCGAGAGGTTCAAGCCGTAGCGCTGGGCGATCGCCGGCCAGTAATGGACCCCCGCGCCACCGAGCGGATCCACGCCCATGCGGATGTTGGCCGACCGGATGCACTCCATGTCGAGCACATTGCCAAGGTCGCCAACGTACGCCTCCACGTAATCGTGCTGGTGCGTGGTCGCGCAGCGCAGCGCCTGCTCGTAGGACATGCGGCGCACGCCCTTGAGGCCCTGCTGCAGGATCTCGTTGGCCCGGGCCTCGATCAGACTCGTTACCTGCGTGTCCGCCGGGCCGCCATTGGGCGGGTTGTACTTGAAGCCGCCGTCGTTGGGCGGATTGTGCGACGGCGTGATGATGATGCCGTCGGCCAGCCCGCGCGCGCGTCCGTGGTTGTAGGTCAGGATCGCGTGGGACAGGACGGGCGTGGGAACGTACTCGCCGCGCGCCGCGATCATCACGTTGACGCCGTTGGCCGCGAGCACCTCGAGCGCGCTGGCAAGCGCCGGCTCCGACAGTGCATGCGTGTCGATGCCCAGAAACAGGGGCCCGTCGATACCCTGCTGCGCGCGGTACTCGCAGATCGCCTGGCTGATCGCCAGCACGTGCCACTCGTTGAAGCTGCCGTGAAAGGAGCAACCGCGATGCCCCGAGGTGCCGAAGGAGACCCTTTGCTCCGCGACCTGCGGATCCGGCCGATTCGCATAGTAGGCCGTGATCAGCCGCGGCACATTGACCAACATCGCTGCCGATGCCGGCTTGCCGGCGTTGGGACTGAGATTTTCGTTGCTCATGAGTACTCTTCGAGAGTTAGCCGGCGGGTTCCATTTCGGGGCGGTACTGTCCTTTGCGCGCGGCCGCATTGAGCCGGGCGCGCAGGCACAGCGCCTCCTGCGCGGCCTTGACGTTTTCCGGCCGGCCGCGCCAGGCATCGAGCACCGGCTGCTGCAAGGCCCGCGCGTAGGAAAACGACAGCCCCCAGGGCGCCCGCATCGATGCGGCGTTCATCGCGTTCAGATTGGCCGTCGCCTGGGCCGGGGTCTGCCCGCCGGAGAGGAAGTTGATGCTCGGCACCGCGGCCGGAACGCTGCGCCGCAGCACCTTGAGGGTCTCGCGCGCAACCTCTTCGGGTCCGGCCTTGCGGGCGCAGTCCTTGCCCGGCACGACCATGCTGGGCTTGAGCAGCATCGACTCCAGGACCACCTTGTGTCGCTGCAAGGCGTGAAAAACGGCCTGCAGCACGGCCTCGGTGACCTCGGAACAGCGCTCGATGCTGTGGTCGCCGTCGAGCAGGACCTCGGGCTCGACGATGGGCACGAGGCCCTGCTCCTGGCAGATGGCGGCGTAGCGCGCGAGCACTTCGGCGTTGACTGCCATTCCCAGGGTGGTCGGGTTGCGCGCGCTGACCGGGTAGACCTCGCGCCACTTGGCAAACCGCGCACCGAGCGCCTTGTAGCCCCGCAACCGCTCCGCCAGGCCGTCCAGGCCCTGGGTGACCAGATCGCCCGGTGCATTGGCAAGCGCGGTGGTTCCCTTGTCGACCTTGATGCCGGGCACGATCCCCTGGCGCTGCGCCGCCAGCGGCAGCGCCGTGCCGTCGTCGGCCTTCTGGCCCAGCGTTTCCTCGAACAAGATCACGCCGCTCAGGTACTGGCCCAGCCCCGGCGCGGTGAGCAGCAAGGAGCGATAGGCCCGCCGGTTCTCCTCGGTCGACTCGATCCCGACCGGCTGAAAACGCTTGGCGATCGTCGGCTGGCTCTCGTCGGCCGCGAGGATGCCCTTGCCCTCTTGCACCAGGTCGCGGACCGTTGCCTTCAATTCCTCGTCTGTGCTCATGTGAAGCCCCTGCGGTCCCCGGTGCGACATGCTGCGTCAGGACCTTTTGACGCTGGTGAGGTCGAGCCTATGACTTGTACGGCCGCGCGCCTTGACCCTGGTCAACGTAGCGGCCCGGACTGGACGGCGCCCGTCGCCTAGCCGCCGTACAGGCGCCGCAATTCGGTCTTGAGCAGCTTGCCGGTGGCCGTGTGCGGCAGGCTCTCGACGATGATGACCGCATCGGGTTCACACCATTTGCCCACCTTGCCGCGGTAGAACGCGCGGATCTCCTCCGCCGTGGCGGAGGCGCCAGGCTTGAGCACCGCGACGATGACCGGCCGCTCGCCCCATTTTTCATCGGGGCGGCCGATCGCGGCGGCCTCGCGCACCGCCGGATGGGCGATGGCGACATTCTCCAGGTCGATCGAGCTGATCCACTCGCCGCCGGACTTAATCACGTCCTTGGTCCGGTCGACGATCTTCACAAAGCCCTCGGCATCGATGGTAGCCACGTCCCCGGTGTCGAACCAGCCGGGTTCCTCATGGGCGGGGACGGGATCTTGCCGGAAGTACCCACTGCAGATCCAATAGCCATGGACCTTCAGGCTGCCGAAGCTCACTGCGTCGAAGGGCAGATCCTCGCCCGCGGCGTCGACGATCTTGATGTCGACACCAAAAAGCGGCCGGCCCTGCTTGAGGGCGACCGCGGCTCGTTCGGCGGCAGGCAGCGCCTCGGTCTTGCGGGTCGGGCTGTTGATCACCCCCAGCGGACTCATCTCGGTCATGCCCCAGGCGTGAATTGTCCGGATACCGAGGCCTTCGAAGGCCTCCATCATGGCCGGAGGACAGGCCGAACCGCCAATCACCACGCGGTCGAGCTTGGACGGACGCTTGCCCGTCTCCTTGATATGGGCCAGCAGATTGAGCCAGACGGTGGGCACGCCTGCCGTGATGGTTACGCCTTCGGTTTCCATCAGCGAGGTCAGGCTCGGGCCATCGAGGTGGGGGCCCGGCATCACCAGCTTGCACCCGGACACCGGCGCGGCATAGGGGATGCCCCAGGCGTTGACGTGGAACATGGGCACGACCGGCAGCATCGCGTCGCGGGCCGTCAGCGCAAATGCATCGGCGAAATTGACCGCCATCGAATGGAGCACCGTCGAGCGATGGCTGTACAGGACGCCGCGTGGATTGCCGGTCGTTCCCGAGGTGTAGCACAGCGCGGCGGCGCTGTTTTCGTCGACTACCGGCCAGTCGAAGGTATCGGGCTGACCGGCCAGCAGCTCCTCGTAGCACAGCGCCTTGGGCAGCGTGGTCGAGGGCATGTGGGCCCGGTCGGTCATGAGGACGAAGCCGCGGACCTTGGGCAGCTTGTCTGCAAGACCTTCGAGCAGCTTGACGAAGGTCAGGTCGGTGAAGATATAGCGATCCTCGGCATGATTGATGATGTAGGTGATCTGCTCGACGAACAGCCGCGGATTGACCGTGTGACAGACGGCGCCGATGCCCGAGACGGCGTAATAGAGCTCCACATGCCGATAGCCATTCCAGGCCAAGGTGCCGACGATGTCGCCTTCGCCGAGGCCAAGGCCGCGCAGCGCGTTGGCGAGCTGCCTTGCCCGCCTAGCCATACCGACATAGGTATACCGGTGGATCGGGCCCTCGACGGTCTTGGAGACGATCTCGCAGTCGCCGTGGTACTTCGCCGCGAACTCCAGCAGCGAGGGAATGACCAGCGGCACGTTCATCATCTGTCCGAGCATCGGGACTTCCCTCCTGTCGTTGTTCTCGTTGGCGATCGATCGGCGCAAGCGCAGTATTCCACCATGGCGCACCAGCGGCAAGCCAGGCGCCGCCGACCCCGCCTCAGGCGCGCTCGAGGATCAGCGCGATTCCCTGGCCGACGCCAATACACATCGTACACAGCGCGTAGCGTCCCTTGGTGCGGTGCAGCTCGTTGATCGCGGTCGTCGCCAGCCGCGCGCCGCTGGCGCCCAGCGGATGGCCGATGGCGATGGCGCCGCCGTTGGGGTTGACGCGCGGATCGTCATCGGCCAGGCCCAGTTGACGCAGCACCGCCAAGCCCTGTGCGGCAAACGCCTCGTTGAGCTCGATGACATCCATCTGCTCCAGGCGCATCCCCGCGAGCTCGAGCGCCTTGCGCGTGGCCGGAACCGGCCCGATGCCCATGATGCTGGGCGCAACGCCCGCCGTTGCCATACCGACCACGCGTGCCCGCGGCGTCAAGCCGTTGCTCCCGGCGGCCGACTCGCTCGCCAGCAGCAGCGCGCAGGCGCCGTCGTTGACGCCCGAGGCGTTGCCGGCGGTGACCGTGCCGTCCGGGCGCACGATCGGCTTGAGCGCGGCCAGCGCCTCCAGGGAAGTGGCCCGCGGATGCTCGTCGCGGGCAACCACTACGGCTTCGCCCTTCTTCTGGGCAAGCGTCAGCGGCACGATCTCGGCATCGAAGAACCCGCTCTGCTGCGCGCGCAGCGCCTTTTGCTGCGAGGACAGGGCCATCTTGTCCTGATCCTCCCGGCCGATGCCGAACTGCTGGGCGACGTTCTCCGCGGTCTCGGGCATGGAGTCCACACCGAAGCGCTGGCGCATCAAGGGGTTGACGAAGCGCCAGCCGATGGTGGTGTCGTAGACGGCATTGGTGCGCGCAAAAGCGGTGTCGGCCTTGGGCATCACGAACGGCGCCCGGCTCATGCTCTCGACGCCGCCGGCGATCACCAGCTGCGCCTCGCCGCAGCGGATCGCGCGCGCCGCGCTGCCCAACGCGTCGAGCCCCGAGCCGCACAGGCGGTTGACCGTGCTGCCGGGCACCTCCTGCGGCAGGCCGGCCAGCAGCAGGCTCATGCGCGCGACGTTTCGATTGTCCTCGCCCGCCTGGTTGGCGCAACCCAGGATCACGTCGCCCACGCTCGCCCAGTCGACCCGGGCATTGCGCGCCACCAAGGCGCGGATCGGCGCGGCCCCCAGATCGTCGGGGCGCACCGACGCGAGGGACCCGCCATAGCGGCCAAAAGGGGTTCGGACGGCGTCGCAGACGAACGCGTGCAGGTTCATGGAGTTGGACCGTGGCTGGGGTTTGCAGCGGCGGCGCCGATGCCCGGGTCCAGCGCGATGAAGCGCGCCAGGTGGTAATCCTCGTCGCCGAGCTCGTGATCGATCATCACCAGGCGCTTGGCGTAGTGGGCCAGCGGCAGCTCCCAGGTCATGCCGATGCCGCCATGCATCTGGATGCACTCTTCCGCCACCAGGGCACCGGCCCGGCCGACAGTGACCTTGGCCGCCGCCAGCGCCCGCTCCCGGACCTCGCGCGCGGCCTCGAGCGCCGCGGCGGCATTGATCACGGCCGAGCGTGCCTGCTCGATCTCCAGCAGCAGGTCGACCATGCGGTGCTGCAGCGCCTGGAAGCTGCCGATCGGCACGCCGAACTGCCGGCGGGTCCGCAGGTATTCCAGGGTTGCCTGCTTGGCAATATCCATCGCCCCCAGCGACTCGGCGCTCAAGGCAAGCAAGCCGCAGCCGACCGCCCGCTCGATCGTCGCGAAGGCCTCGCCGGGCACTCCGAGCAGCGCGCTCGCGGGCAGCGCCAGGTCTTCGAACGTCAACTCAGCGCCCCGCCCGCCGTCGATCATGGGATACGTGCGCAGGCGCAAGCCGGGGGTGCCGGCGCGCACGAGAAATAGCGACAGGCCTTGCCCGCTGCCGGCCGGCCCGCCGGTGCGCGCTGCCACCACGAAGGCGTCGGCCTGCTGGGCCTGGTGCACGACTGCTTTGGTTCCGGCCAGCCGCCAGCCATCGGTCGCGCGCTCGGCGCGCGTTGCAATGCGGGCCGGATCCGCGCTCGAACCCGCCTCCTCGAAGGCGAGCAGCACGATCGTCTGGCCAGCGATCAGCTCCTCGAGCAGCGTGCGCGCGGCGGCCGTGCCCACGCTCGCCAGCGCCTGGCCGGCCATCAGTGCCCCGGTCAGGGGCTCGAGCACGAGTCCGCGACCCATGGCCTCGAAGACGACGGCGATGTCGAACCCGCCACCGCCGAATCCGCCGCTGGCCTCGGGGAACAGGGCCCCAATCGCCCCCAACTCTGCCAGGCGCCGCCACATCTCGCGGCTGCTGCCCTGGGCCGATGCGGCGATGCGCTGGCGCTCCGCGAAGTTGTACTTTTCGCGGACGAAGCGATGCAAGGTGTCCACCAGCATCCGGCGGTCGTCGGTGTGTTCGAAGTTCATCGCCAGCTCCCCGGCCCTGTCACAGATCCAGGATCATCTTGGCGATGATGTTCTTCTGGATCTCGTTGGAGCCGCCGAAGATCGACAGCTTGCGGTAGTTGAAGTAGTGCCTTGCGGCCGCGGCCGCCTCCTCGGGGCCGACCCAGGGGCCCTCGAACCCTTCCTCGAGCGCCTCGTCGACGAAGGGGCGCGCGTGAATGCCCATCGCGCGGCGGTACAGGGACGAGATCTCCTGCCGGATCACCGTGCCGCGGATCTTCAACATCGAGCTCTCGGCGCCCGGCGCGCCGCCGCCGCTTGCCGCCGCCAGCACGCGCAGGTTGGTCGTCTTCATGTTCTCCAGGTCGATCTGCACCCGCGCCATGCGCGCGGCGAACAAGGGATCCTGCGCCAGCGGCCGCCCGTTGCGCAGTTGCCGCGCGGCCACCTGCCGCAACTGGTCGAACGCCACCAGCGAAAAGCCGATGCCCGCGATGTTGGTGCGCTCGTAGGTCAGCAGGTACTTGGCGCAGGTCCAGCCACGGTTTTCCTCGCCCACCAGGTTCTGCACCGGCACGCGCACGTCGGTGAAGAACACCTCGTTGACCTCGTGCTCGCCATCGAGGGTGATGATCGGCCGCACTTGCACTCCCGGGCTGGCCATGTCGATCAGCAGGAAGCTGATGCCCTCCTGTTTTTTCGCGTCGCGGTCGGTCCGCACAAGGCAAAAGATCCGGTTCGCGTATTGCCCCAGGGTCGTCCAGGTCTTCTGGCCATTGACGACATAGTGGTCGCCGTCGCGCACCGCGCTCATCTTCAAACCGGCCAGGTCCGAGCCCGCGCCGGGCTCAGAGTAGCCCTGGCACCACCAGTCCGAGCCATCGAGGATCCGCGGCAGCCAGTAGCGCTTTTGCTCCGGCGTGCCGAACTTGATCAGCACCGGGCCAAGCATGTTCACGCCGAAGGGCACGATGCGCGGCGCATACGCCAGCGCGCATTCGTTCTCGAAGATGAAGCGCTGCACCGGGCTCCAGCCCGGGCCGCCGTACTGCTGCGGCCAGTGATTGGCAAGCCAGCCGCGGGCATGGAGGATCTCGTGCCACTGGACAAGATCGGCACGGACGAGGCGTTTTTCCCTTCTCACCTTCTCCGCCAGGCGCGCCGGCAGCTTCTGCTCCAGAAAGCTGCGCACCTGCTGGTGAAAATCCTCTTCTTCGGCGGTAAAGCGCAGATCCATCGGTCTGTCCTTCGCTGCATGCGCGGGACTCGAGCCCGCAATTCCAAGCGCCTGTTCAGCGGTAGCGCCGTGCGACCATTTCGGCCACGCACACCGGCTTGCTTGATCCTTCGCGCTCGATCGTTACCTCAATGGTGAGCTGCACTCCCCCTTCGATCGCATCGCACGAGAGCAGCTTGAAATGGCCGCGCAGACGGCTGCCGGCCGGCACCGGGGAAGGAAAGCGCACGCGGTTCAACCCGTAGTTGACACCCATGCGGCTGCCGCCCACCTCGAACGCCGAGGCCGCCATCGCCGGCACCAGCGACAGGGTCAGGTAACCGTGGGCCACGGTGGTGCCAAAGGGCCCCGCCGCGGCCCGCGCGAGGTCGACGTGGATCCACTGGTGGTCGCCCGTGGCGTGCGCGAAGGCGTCGATCCGGGACTGATCGACATCGATCCAGGCGCTGGTGCCAAGCGCCTGTCCGACGCGTTGGGCCAGCTCGTCGAACGCAACGACCTTGACGCTCATGCCTGCGGCCCCGGCAACACCACCAGCTTGCCCATAGCCCGGCGCCCGGCAAGGCGCGCCATCGCGGCCGCGGCGCCAGCCAGCGGCACCCGCTCCGTGACCGGCGGGTGCAGCTTGCCCGAGGAAAACCACTCGCCGAGTTGCCGGATGTCGGCCAGGCACTGCGCCGGATCCCGGCGCATCGCCTCGCCCCAGAACACGCCGAGCACGGCCCGCTCCTTGAGCAGGGCAAGATTGAGCGGCAGCTTGGGAATCTCGTCGGCCGCGAAGCCGATCACGAGGTAGCGCCCGCGCCAGGCCGTCGCGCGCAGGGCGCTCTCGCTGTAGGGGCCGCCGACCGGGTCGTACACCAGGTCGACGCCGTTGCCGGCGGTCAAGCCCTCGACCTGGCGCCGCCATTCGGGCTGCGTGTAGTCGATGGTTTCATCGGCACCGGCGCGGCGCGCCAGGGCCAGCTTCTCGGTGCTCGAGGCCGCGGCGATGACCCGCGCACCCATCGTCTTGGCGATCTCGACGGCGGCGATGCCCACGCCGCCGGCAGCACCGAGCACCAGCACGGTCTCGCCCGGGCGCAGGCGCCCGATGGTGCGCAGCGCATGCAGCGCCGTGCCGTAGGCGAGCAGGAACGAGGCACCGGCCGCAAAGTCCATGCCCGCCGGCAGGGGCACCGCGCGCGCCGCATCGGCAAGACACTGCTCGGCGAAGGCGCCGGTGCCGGTGGTGGCGATGACGCGGTCCCCGGGGCCAAACGCGGCAACCCCCTCGCCCACTGCAGCCACCACGCCCGCCAGCTCGGCGCCGGGGGTAAAGGGCAGCGCCGGCTTGACCTGATAGCGGCCCTGCACCATCAGGGCGTCGGGAAAGTTGATCGAGGCGGCCTTGACGTCGATGAGCAGCTGGCCCGGCCCTGGCACCGGGGCCGCAATGTCCTCGATGCGCAGGTCTTCGATCGGACCAAATCCGTGGCAGACGAGCGCTTTCATTGGAACTCCTTCGTCAGGCACCCGGATTCACGGGCTCGTGCGATAGCGGCCAAGCTCCATCTTGGCGATCGCGTCGCGGTGCACCTCGTCGGGTCCGTCGGCAAAACGCAGCGTCCGCGTGCTGGCGTAGGCGCGCGCGAGGCCGAAATCCTCGCTGACGCCGGCGCCGCCGTGCACCTGCATGGCCCAGTCGAACACCTGGCAGGCCATCACCGGTGCCGCGACTTTGATCATCGCGATCTCCTGGCGCGCGCCCTTGTTGCCCACGGTGTCCATTTTCCAGGCCGCATGCAGGACGAGGAACCGCGCCTGGTCGATCAGGATGCGCGCATTGGCGATGCGCTCGCGGGTCACGCCCTGGTCGGCGAGCTTGCGCCCGAAGGCCACGCGCTGCAGCGAACGGCGGCACATGTCTTCGAGCGCGCGCTCGGCGCGGCCGATGGTGCGCATGCAGTGGTGGATGCGTCCCGGGCCCAGCCGGCCCTGGGCGATCTCAAAGCCGCGCCCCTCCCCGAGCAAGATGTTCGACGCCGGCACGCGCACGTTGCTGAACTCGATCTCGGCATGACCGTGCGGCGCATCGTCGTAGCCAAACACCGGCAGGTGCCGTAGCACCTTCACGCCCGGCGCATCCATCGGCACGAGGATCATCGATTGCTGCTTGTGCCGGTCCTCGTGCCACGGGGCCGTCTTGCCCATGAAGATCAGGATCTTGCAGCGCGGGTCGTTGGCTCCCGAGGTCCACCATTTGCGCCCGTTGATCACGTAGTGGTCGCCGGCGCGCTCGATGCGCGCCTCGATGTTGGTCGCGTCCGACGATGCCACCCCCGGCTCGGTCATCGCGAACCCCGAGCGGATGGAGCCATCGAGCAGCGGCAAAAGCCAGCGCTCCTGCTGCTCGGGCGTCGCGTAGCGCACGAGCGTCTCCATGTTGCCGGTGTCCGGGGCCGAGCAGTTGAACGGCTCCGAACCGATTTCCGACCGGCCCATGATCTCGGCCAGCGGCGCGTACTCGAGGTTGGTGAGGCCGGCACCGTACTTGGACTCGGGCAGGAACAGGTTCCACAGGTCGGCCGCCTTCGCCTTGGCTTTGAGCGTTTCCATGACCGGTGCCGGTTGCCAGGCATTGCCGGCCGCGCGGAAGGCGCTGATCTGGCCCTCGAAGAGCGCTTCGGCCGGATACACGTGCTGCTCCATGAAGGCGGTCACACGCTGCTGCAGTTCCTTGACACGGGGCGAGTATTCGAAGTCCACGGCGGCGTCCTTTCGGCGATGAGGTTCAGTGTTCCAGCGGTATGGTCTGCGCCAGCGCCCACGCCTGCTCGGCCAAGGGTCGGGTACGCTTGCCCGTTTCGAGCGCCAGCGCGCTCGCGGCGTTGCCCTGCAGCGCCCGCGCCACCACACCCTGCAAGATCCCGACGAGCCGGAACATGTTGAACACCAGGTAGTAGTTCCAATCGGCCGGCGCCACGCGGCGCTGGCTGCCGAGCCGCGAGAGGTAGCGCTGCAGGTAGGCGGCCTCGCCAGGGATGCCCAGCGCCTCGAATTCCACACCGCGCAAGCCACGCAAGGTATCGAAGGGCATGTGCCAGGCCATGCAGTGGTAGGCGAAGTCGACCAGCGGGTCGCCCAGGGTCGACAGTTCCCAGTCCAGCACCGCCAGGATGCGCGGCTCCTTGGGGTGAAAGATCACGTTGTCGAGGCGATAGTCGCCGTGCACCAGGCGCGTCTCGCCCTCCGCGGGGATGTGCTTGGGCAGCCAGTCGATCAGCCGGTCCGCCGCTTCGATGGGCTCGGTCTCCGCGGCCCGGTACTGCTTGGTCCAGCGCGCCACCTGGCGCGCGATGTAGTTGCCCGGCTTGCCGTAGTCGGTCAGGCCGACGGCGCCCGGGTCGACGCGATGCAGCGCCGCGATCACCCGGTTCATCTCGTCGTAGATCGCCGCGCGCTCGTCGGGGCGCATGCCGGGCAAGGCCGGATCCCAGAAGATGCGGCCGTCGACGTAGTCCATGACGTAGAAGGCGGTGCCGATCACCTGCAGGTCTTCGCACAGCACGTGCGCGCGGGCGACGGGCACCTCGCTGTGCGCCAGGGCGCCGATGATGCGAAACTCCCGATCGACCGCATGCGCGGAGGCCAGCAGGGCGCCCGGCGGCTTGCGCCGCAGGACATAGCGGTGGTCGCTGACGGTGAGCAGAAAAGTCGGATTGGACTGCCCGCCCTTGAACTGCTCGACCCGCAGCGTGCCGTCGAAGCCATCGACGTGCTCGCGCAGATACGCCGCCAGCCGCGCCTCGTCGAAGGCGTGCTGCGGCGCCACCGGCCGCGTGCCGGAGAAGCTCTGCTGAGCGGTGAGGCTCATACGATCGAGGAGCCTCCGTCGACCGCGAGGTACTGGCCCGTCACATGGCGCGAGGCCTGGCTGGCAAGATAGACGACCGCGCCCTTGAGATCCTCCTCGCCGCCCAGGCGACCCAGCGGCGTGTGCGCGATCACCTCGCCCGATATCTGTGCGAGCAGGCCCGCCGACATCTTGGTGGGAAAGAATCCCGGGCAGATGGCATTGACGTTGATGTCGAACCGTCCCCACTCGGCCGCGAGCGCGCGGGTGAAGTGGATCGCCGCGGCCTTGGAGGTGTTGTAGGCGATCGTGTGCATGCCCAGCCCCCCGGCCTTGAGCCCGGCGACCGACGCGATGTTGATGATCTTGCCGCGCCGGCGCGGAATCATGCAGCGGCGGCCGACCTCCCGCGCCAAGAAAAATGGCGCGCTGACATTGAGGTTCATCACCTTGTTCCAGGCTTCGTCCGGGTACTCCTCGGCCGGCGCTCCCCAGGTGGCCCCCGCGTTGTTGACGAGAATGTCGATGTTTCCCAGCCCGGCGATGACCGCATCGACCAGCGCGGGAATCTGATCGGGCTTTTGCAGGTCGCAAACGCAGGTCAGCACCCGGATACCCTGCGCCTCCAGGTGGACCTTGGCCGAGCGCAGTTCCTCGGCCTTGCGCGCGCTGATCGCCACGATGCAACCCATCTCGCCCAGCGCCTCGGCGATCTGCAGGCCTAGGCCGCGCGAGCCGCCGGTGACCAGGGCTACCTGGCCGGTGAGTTCAAACAGCTTCTTGACACTCATCGCGCCTTCTCCTCAGCACACTTCGAACAAGCCGGCAGCGCCTTGCCCGCCGCCGATGCACATGGTCACGACGACGTACTTGGCGCCGCGGCGCGCGCCTTCGATCAGGGCGTGCCCGGTGAGCCGCGAACCGCTCAGGCCGTAGGGATGGCCAACCGCGATCGCTCCGCCATTGACGTTGAGCCGGTCGTCGGGGATACCCAGCTTGTCGCGGCAGTACAGCACCTGGCAGGCGAATGCCTCATTGAGCTCCCACAGGTCGATGTCCTGCATCTGCAGGCCGGCACGCTGCAGCAGGCGCGGGACGGCAAACACGGGACCGATACCCATCTCGTCGGGCTCGCAACCGGCGATCGCGAAGCCGCGGAAGATACCCAGGGGCTGCAGGCCGCGCCGCTCGGCAAGCTTGCCGTTCATGACGACGCACGCCGAGGCCCCGTCGGAGAGCTGGCTGGCGTTACCCGCCGTCACCACACCCCCGGGTAGCGCCGGGCGGATCTTGGCCACCGCCTCGAGCGTCGTGTCCGCACGGATGCCCTCATCGGCGGATATGGTCACCTGCCGCGTCGTGATACGGCCGGTAGCCTTGTCCACCACACCCATCGTCGTGGTCATGGGGACGATCTCGTCGTTGAACTTGCCGGCTGCCTGGGCCGCGGCGGCGCGCAGCTGGCTGCGCACACCGTAGGCATCCTGCGCCTCTTTGGAGATCCGGTAGCGCTTGGCCACCTGTTCGGCGGTCTCCAGCATGCCCCAGTAGAGCTCGGGCTTGTGCTCCACCAGCCACGGATCGCGCCGCATGTGCGTGTTGGCTTCGTTTTGCACGCAGGAGATGCTCTCGAGGCCGCCGGCGACGAGCACCGGCACGCCCTCGGTCATCACGCGCTGCGCGGCCATGGCGATGGTCTGCAGCCCGCTCGAGCAGAAGCGGTTTACGGTGACGCCCCCGGTGGTGACGGGCAGGCCGGCGCGCAGGGCAATCGCGCGGGCAATGTTGCCGCCGGTGGTGCCCTCGCAAAGCGCTGCGCCCATGAGGACATCCTCGATCTCCGCCGGATCGACGCCGGCGCGCGCCACGGCGTGCTGCACCGCGTGGGCACCCAGGGTGGCGCCGTAGGTCATGTTGAAGGCGCCCCTCCAGCTCTTGGCCAGGCCGGTGCGCGCGGTGGAGACGATGACGGCTTCGATCATGGGAATTGCTCCTGTTGCCTGCCGCGCGCGGCTTGGCTATCAGCTGAAGGTCTTGCCCTCTTCGGCCAGGCGCAGCAGCAGCGGCACCGGCGTCCAGTGGGCGGCGTCGGCGGGCGACTCGGCGGCAATCCGGCGCAGCGCGCGCACGACGTTGGGTAGCCCGACCTCGTCGGCGTAGCGCATCGGGCCGCCACGGTGAGCGGGGAAGCCGTAGCCGTTCAGATACACGATGTCGATATCGGAGGCACGCTGCGCGATACGCTCCTCCAGGATCTGGGAGCCCTCGTTGACCAGCGCGTAGATGCAGCGCTCGACAATTTCCTGGTCGCTCACCTTGCGCGGCGTGTAGCCCCGCTCCTTGCGCCACTGCTCGATGATCTGCTCGACCACAGGGTCGGGCAGCGGATCGCGGCGGCCCGGCTCGTAGCGGTACCAGCCCGCACCGGTCTTCTGGCCAAAACGCCCGGCCTCGCAGATGCGATCGCCCACGCTCGACAGATCCTCTTGCGGGTGCTCGGCGCCGCGGCGCTTGCGAATGGCCCAGCCGATGTCCAAACCCGCCAGATCGCCGACGCGGAAGATCCCCATCGCCATGCCGAAGCGCTCGAGCGCACGGTCGACCTGCTGGGGCGTCGCACCCAGGTTCAGCAGATCGTTGGCCGCCGCGCCGTAGCGCGCCAGCATGCGATTGCCGATGAAGCCGTCGCACACCCCCGAGACCACCGCCACCTTCTTGATCCGCTTGGCGAGCTGCATCGCGGTGGCAAGCACTTCGGGCGCCGTCTTGTCGCCGCGCACCACTTCGAGCAGGCGCATCACGTTGGCCGGGCTGAAGAAGTGCAGGCCGATCACGTCCCGGGGCCGCTTGGTGAAGGCCGCGATGCGGTTGAGGTCGAGCGTCGAGGTGTTCGACGCCAGGATGGCACCGGCCCGGACCACCTTGTCGAGCGTCTCGAACACCGTCTTCTTGGCCTCCAGGTCCTCGAATACCGCTTCAATGACCAGGTCGACGTCGCCAAAGTCCTCGTAGCGCAGGGTCGGCCGGATCAGCGCCAGACGCTGGTCGAGCTGCTGCTGCGAGATCTTGCCCTTGGAGAGCGAACTGGCGTAGTTGCGGCCGATCGTCGCCAGGCCCTTGTCGAGTGCCGCCTGGTTGGCCTCGAGCAGCACCACGGCAAACCCGGCGTTGACGAAGGCCATGGTGATGCCCCCGCCCATGGTTCCGGCGCCGACGACGCCGACCTTGCGCACCTCGCGCAGCGGCGTGTCGGCCGGCAGACCCTCGACCTTGCTGGCCAGGCGCTCGGCGGCGAACACGTGGCGCAGTGCGCGCGATTCGGGCGTGTTCATCAGCTGCAGGAACGCCGCGCGCTCGAGTTTCATCCCTTCGTCGAAAGGCTGGCTCGCCGCGGCAGCCACGGCCTCGACGCACTGCAGCGGCGCCGGCAGGCTCTTGGCGGCGGCGCGCACGCTGTTGCGCGCAAATTGCAGCAGCGCTTCGGCCTGCGGTTCGATGACCGTCCGGTCGCGCAGCCGGCGCAGCGGCCGCGCCTCGGCGGCCACCTTTTCGGCAAAGGCCAGCGCCGCGGGCAGCAGCTCGCCGTCCACCACCGCGTCGACCAGCGCGGTACCCGCAAAGGTTGAAGCGCGCCGCGCCTCGCCCGAGACGATCATGTTGATCGCGGTTTCCAGGTCGGTGGCGCGCGGCAGGCGCTGCGTGCCGCCGGCGCCCGGCAGCAGGCCGAGCTTGACTTCCGGCAGGCCGAGCGAGGCGTCGGCCTTGGCGACCCGCCAGTGGCAGGCAAGCGCGAGCTCGAGCCCGCCGCCCAGGCAGTTGCCGGCGATGGCAGCCACCAGCGGTTTGGGCGAGGCGTCGAACGCGCTGATGAGGCTCAGCAGGTTGGGCTCCTGGTAGGACTTGGTCGTGCCGAACTCGCGCACGTCGGCGCCGCCCGAAAAGACCTTGTCTCCGCCAAAGAGCACCAGTGCACGCACCTGCGGGTCGGCCACCGCCCGATCAAATGCCGCCAGCAGTTCGCAGCGCAGGCGGTAGCCCAGGCCGTTGACCGGCGGATTGTCGAGCGAGAGCACGGCGACGTTCCCATGCACGCTGTACGAAAGGTTGTCCATGAGCGTCGGTCCTGAGCTAAGACGTGGGACACAAGGAGGGAAGCCGCAGCAAGGCAGTTCTGCACTGCAGGCGCGCATTCTGCATTACGGGGATAATAGATAAGCGTGCGCGAGGTGTAAAGCGAACGCGCGCGGGTCCTCGGCGGCGACGCAAGAGGCGGCTCCACCAGGCGGCGCTGGCGCATCCCGCGCGGATCGGTTCGACCTGCCGCCCTGACGGGGCCACTACCGGGAGCGATGCATCGCCATGTCCACTGCCGCCACTGCCGAGCTCATTTGCCTGCGCGATCTGTCCTTTCAGCTCTATGAAGTGCTCGACGCCCAGGCCTTGACCCGCCGGCCGCGCTACGCCGACCACAGCCGCGAGACCTTCGACGCGGCGCTCGACACCGCGCTGCAGATCGCCAGTGAGAAGTTCGCGCCGCACAACCGCCTCGCGGACGAAAACGAGCCGCATCTGGTGGACGGTCGGGTGCAGATCGTGGGCGACGCGCAGGAGGCCGTGCGGGCGTTTTGCGCCGCCGGTCTGCAATCGGCGACGGCCGACTACGAGTGCGGCGGCATGCAGCTGCCCGAGCTGGTGGGCGAGGCCTGCTGGTCGCTGTTTCAAAGCGCCAACATCGCGACCACATCCTATGTTGGCCTGACGGCCTCCAATGCAAACGTCATCGAGCGCTTCGGCAGCCAGAGCCAGCGCAGCAGGTATCTGCCCGGGCTGCGGGCGGGACGCTTCTTCGGCACGATGGTGCTGACCGAGCCGCAGGCCGGCTCGAGCCTCTCCGACCTGCACGCGAGCGCGTCTCCCCTGCCCGACGGCCGCTATTTGCTCAAGGGCCAGAAGATCTTCATCTCCGGGGGCGACCACGAGTTGGCGGAAAACATCGTCCACTTGGTGCTGGCGCGCATTGCCGACGCGCCGGCGGGCGTCAAGGGCCTGTCGCTGTTCACGGTGCCCAAGTTTCACGTCGATGACAAGGGTCAGGTGGGCGAGCGCAACGACGTGGCGCTGGTCGGCCTCATCCACAAGTGCGGCTGGCGCGGGACGACCTCGACGATGCTCTCCTTCGGCGAGAATGGGCGCTGCATCGGCGAGCTGGTAGGCCGGCCCAACGAGGGCCTGGCCTGCATGTTCCACATGATGAACGAAGCGCGCATCAGCGTCGGCATGGGTGCCGTGATGCTCGGCTACCGCGGCTACCTCGCCGCATTGCGCTATGCGCGCGAGCGGTCGCAGGGACGAAGGCCCGGCAACAAGAATCCGCACGAGCCGCAGCTGCCGCTGATCGAACACGCCGATGTGCGGCGAATGCTGCTCGCCCAGAAGGCCTACGTCGAGGGCGCCTTTGCCCTGGGCCTGTATGCGGCGCGCCTGGTCGACGAGCAGCACACCGGCGAGAGCCCCGAGGCCCGTGCCGAGGCGAAGATGCTACTCGAGCTGCTCACCCCGGTCGTCAAGTCGTGGCCGTCGCAGTATTGCCTGGAAGCCAATAGCCTGGCCATTCAGATCCACGGAGGGTACGGCTACACCCGCGATTTCCCAGTCGAGCAGTACTGGCGCGACAACCGGCTGAACATGATCCACGAGGGCACGCACGGGATTCAGGCGATGGATCTGCTGGGCCGCAAGGTGCTGATCAACGAGGGCGCAGCGCTCGTGCGGCTCGGGCGCGAGATCGACGCCACGCTCGCCCAGGCAAGGGAACACGACCGCTTGCGCGAGTACCTGCCGGCGCTGACGCGGGCCTGGGATAGCGTCACCGGCACCGTGAACGAGCTGCGCCCGCTGCTCGCAAGCGATGCACAGGCCGGGCTAGCCAATGCCAGTGCCTTCCTGGACGCATTCGGACACACCGTGCTGGCGTGGACCTGGCTGCGCCAGGCCGTCGCCGCCGCCCGCGCGCTGCCGCGGGCCAGCAGCGACGACGAGGCCGGCTTCTACCAAGGAAAGTTGCAAGCGTGCCGCTGGTTCTACCGCTGGGAGCTGCCGCGCGCCGAAGCCCAGCTCCGCTTGCTGCGCGAGCGCGACGACACGACGCTCACCATGGCGCCGAACTGGTTCTGAACGCCGCGCACGGGCGGCGGCATTGCCGCGCCCTCACCGCGGAAGCGCGCTCTCGAGCCGCGTCACCAGGTCGATCAGGCGCGGCCGTACCACCTGGAGCAGGAACTCTGGCGACAGCTTGAACGACGGCCCGCCGACATTGATGGCCATGATCGGCAAGCCGTTGCCCGGATCGAACGCGCGCGCGATCCCGTTGACGTCCTTTTGCCAGTCGCCGAAGGAGCAGGTCACGCCAAGCGTGTGGTAGTCCTCCAGGGCCAACTCGATGCCACGCAGGATCGCTGGCCAGGAAACGTCGTCGATCTCCCGCACCTGCTCCAGGAACGCACGGCGTTCGCGGTCGCTGACCGCCGCCAGCCAGGCACGGCCGATCGCCGAGCTTACGACCGGAATGCGCGAGCCCACGTCCAGCGTCAGCGCCAGCGCGGCCGCGCTGCGGCAGTTCTCCACATAGATCATCGACAGCTTGTCGCGCACCCCAAGCGCGACCGTCGCGTTGGAGAAGTTGGCCAGCTCCAGCATCATCGGCCGAGCAATCTTGCGCACGTCCAGGCGGGTCAGCATGGCGCTGCCCAGGGCAAGGCAGGCAGTGCCCAGGCGGTAGCGGCCGCTCTCCTGGACGTGTATCAGGTAGCCCAGCTTGGTGAGCGTCAGCGTCAGACGCGACACGGTGGACTTGGGCAGCTGGCAGCGCTGCGCCAGTTCCTGGTTGCTGATCGCGCTCTCGCCGGTGCGAAAGCACGCCAGCACTTCGAGGCCGCGCGCCAGCGCCGTGACGAAATGGCGGTCTTGCTTGGCCTTGCGCGGCAGGCCGGACCGGGCAGCACCCGGACGAGCCAGCCGGATCGCCTTCGCGGGCGCCGGCGCCGGTACCGATCGAACCGCCCTGGCCAACTTGACGTTCAAAATGGAACTCCATTCCGCGGTCCCGCAGTCGCCAATGTACCGTTTCCCCGCCGGCCCCGCACCCGGGGTGGGTAATGTTCGGCCGGGCGAGAAGCCGCCCGCAGGATTGGCGTTGCTAGAATCGCCCAGGAGAGGGAGGGTCGAGTCGATGCAAGCTGCCGTGCTGGCCGAATATGGAAGGCCGCTGCTGCTGGAGAACGTGTCCGTTCCCGAACCGCTGGTCGACGAGGTGCTGATCGAGGTACTGGCATGCGGCGTCTGCCACTCTGATCTGCACATTGCCGACGGCGACCTGCCGGGCTTTCGGGCCCTCACCAAGCAGCGGGTAATACCCGGCCACGAGGTCGTGGGCAGGGTCGTGCGTTGCGGCGCTGGCGTCACAGACCTTCGTGCCGGCGACCGCATCGGCGTCCCTTGGCTCTATCGCGCCTGCGGCGGCTGCGAGCAATGCCTGGAGGGCAACGAAAACCTCTGCCGGCAGAGCGCGGCGGTAACCGGCATGACGGTGGACGGCGGCTATGCCCAGTTCATGTGCGCCAACGCGCGCTACGTCGTGCGCATTCCCGATGGCTTGCGCGACGAGGAGGCCGCCCCGCTGCTGTGCGCCGGGGTGACAAGCTATCGCGCCCTGAGAAAGGCGAACGTCGTTGCCGGGCAGCGGGTCGCGGTATTTGGCATCGGTGGACTCGGGCACCTGGCCGTGCAGCTGGCCCGGGCGATGGGCGCCGAAGTGCTGGCACTGGACCTGAGCGAGGACAAGCTCGCCTTGGCCCGCGAACTCGGAGCCAGCCATGCCTGGAACGCGGCCGACCCGGAAGCGCTCAAATCGCTGCGCAAGCGCGGCGGCGTACATGCGGCCGTGGTCACCTCGGCCGCCAACGCGGCTTATGAAGCCGCCGTCAAGGTTCTGCGGCCCAACGGAACCTTGTGCGTGGTCGGCCTGCCGACCGAGCCGCTGAAGTTCCACGCCCTTGCGCTGGTCAGCGCCGAAGCGCACATCGTCGGCTCGGCGGTCGGCACTCGTGAGGATCTTCGCGCGGTGCTCGAGCTGGCGGCCAAGGGCCTGGTGCGCTGCCGCGTCGAGGTCAGCCCCCTTTCGAGGGTCAACGACGTCCTCGATGCCATGCGCCGTGGTGCGATCCACGGACGCATGGTGCTCGACCCGCGGCGTTAGGCCGATCGCCAAGAGAACGCGGCAGCGGCATCATCCGATGCCACCGCCGCCGGCCCAGCGCGCGCGCTCACGCCGGCACGGAGGGCAGTCCGGCCAGCGCCATTGCCAGCTCGGCCTCGTCGTAGGACTGGTCCGTGAGCTTGCCGGCAAAGTAGCTGCTGTAGGCGCTCATGTCGAAGTGCCCGTGACCGCAGAGGTTGAACAGGATCACCTCTTTCCGGCCCTCCTTCTTGCAGCGCATGGCCTCGACGATGGCGCCCTTGACGGCATGGTTGGCCTCGGGTGCCGGAACGATGCCCTCGGAGCGCGCGAACAGCACGCCGGCGTCGAAGCAGGCGATCTGGTCGTAGGCAACCGCCTCGAGCACATTGAGTTGCTTGAGGTGGCTCACCAGCGGTGCCATGCCGTGGTAGCGCAGCCCGCCCGCGTGGAAACCCGGCGGCGTGAAGGTGCTGCCCAGCGTGTGCATCTTGGCCAGCGGCGTCAAGTGCGCGGTGTCGCCAAAATCGTAGGCGTATTTGCCGCGCGTGAGCGACGGACACGCTGCCGGTTCCACCGCAACGATGCGGCGCTTCTTGCCGCCGCGCAGCTGCTGGCCGATGAACGGAAATGCGATGCCGGAAAAATTGCTGCCTCCGCCCGTGCAGCCGACGATCACGTCAGGATCGTCGCCGGCCATCTCCATTTGCAGCATCGCCTCCTGGCCGATGATGGTCTGGTGCAGCAGAACGTGGTTGAGCACCGAGCCCAGGGCATACTTGGTGTCGTCGTGGGTGGCGGCGATCTCGACCGCTTCGCTGATGGCCAGGCCCAGCGAGCCGGGGTGTTCGGGGCGCTTTTCCAGGGCCGCGCGGCCGGCGTGGGTTTCCATGGAGGGGCTGGCGATGCAGCGCGCGCCGTAGGTCTCCATCAGTGCGCGGCGATAGGGCTTCTGGTCGTAGGAGACCCGCACCTGGAAGACCGTGACGTCGATGCCAAACAGCGAACCCGCGAAGGCCAGCGCCGATCCCCATTGCCCGGCACCGGTTTCCGTCGTGAGTTTCTTGATACCGGCCTGCGCGTTGTACCAGGCCTGCGGCACGGCGGTGTTGGGCTTGTGGCTGCCGGCCGGCGAGACTCCCTCGTACTTATAGTAAATCCTTGCCGGGGTACCCAGCGCCTTCTCCAGCCGGTGGGCGCGGAACAGCGGCGAGGGCCGCCACAGGCGAAACACCTCGCGCACCGGCTCGGGAATCGCGATTTCGCGCTCGGTCGACACCTCTTGCAGGATCAGCTCCATCGGGAACAGCGGCGCCAGGTCGCTCGGACCAACGGGCTGCAGGGTTCCGGGGTGCAGCACGGGCGGCACCGGCACCGGCAGGTCGGCAGCGATGTTGTACCAGTGGGTGGGCATGCGTTTAGCGTCGAGCAGGTATTGCGTGGCGCTGTTGGACATTGGCGTTCTCCTCCTGATTGCTTGTGGTCGCTATCCTACCGAAACCGATCGGACCCGCAGGGCCAGTCCCGGTCTACCCCGTGCATCCTTGCGATCGAGCCGGCCCGATCATGTTGCCGGACGGATCCGCGCAGGGCGCGCAGCCGTGCTGCTCGGGCCCAGTGTAGCTTTGTCTGGCGGTCGGCCGGCGAGCGCCGGCCACGCTGCGCCCGAGCGCGATCAGTTGCCCGCCGGCCGCGGCGGCGATCCGGCAGCGAGCGCCCGGCGCAGTTCGGCCGCGCACAGCCGTACCGCGGCGTTGGCCTCGTCGATCACCTTGCCCATCATGACAAAGCCGTGGATCTGGCGCTCGAAGCTGATGAAGGTGGCCGGGCTGCCCGCCTCGCTCAGGCGCTGGGCATACTGCATCCCTTCGTCGCGCAGCGGATCCAAGCCGGCGGTCAGCACCAGCGCCGGGGGCAGCCGCGACAGGTCCGGGTGCAGCAGCGGCGATGCGCGCCAATCGAGGTCGTGCGCGGCGTCGTCAATGTAGTTGTCGTGAAAATAGTTGATGGTGTCGCGCGTGAGCAGATAACCTTCGCCGTTGGTGGTGTGCGAGGGGGCGCAACGCCGCATGTCGGTGGCCGGGTAGATGAGCAGCTGAAAAGCCAGCGCCGGCTCGCCGGCGTCCCGGGCAGCAATGGCCACCACGGCCGCGAGATTGCCGCCGGCACTGTCGCCGCCCACGGCAACGCGGGTCGCGTCGAGCTGCAACGCCGCGGCGTTGCGCTGCACCCAGCGTGTGGCCGCAATGCAGTCCTGCACCGCGGCCGGGAAGCGGTGCTCGGGCCCCAGCCGGTAGTCCACCGCGACCACGGCACACCCCGAAGCGTTTGCCAGTTCGCGGCACAAGGTGTCGTGGGTATCGAGATCGCAGATCACCCAGCCACCGCCATGGAAATAGACCAGCACCGGCAGTACCGCGCTGCCCTGCGCCGTGTCCAGCAGTGGCCGGTATAAGCGCACGGCGATCGGCCCCGCTTGACCAGGCGCCTGCAATTGCCGCACCTCCCCGACCGGCGGCGGCGCG
>JGI12269J14319_10001639_pt1 | contig 22086 bp, 18 predicted proteins | sample PeaSoiSIISIP2007_FD_14319 | JGI IMG/M metagenome (IMG submission 14319)
TACGAAGACCTCGCTGTCGTGGCCAAGGTGGCCCGTGGGATTGCCGAGCACGGCCCGGCCTACGCCCACTGGGCCGCAATCGTCGGGACCAGCGACCCCGACGTGCTGGAGCGATTCGAGGATGCCTACCTCGGCCATGTCGAGAGCGTCGAGGCCTACGCCGAGCAACTCCTCGATGACCTGGGATACGGCGAGCTTCTGGAACGGACGCTGCCCGAGCCGCTCCTGTCGTACGTCAAACTCGACGTCGAAGGCTTTGCCCGGGATCTCGAGCTGTCCGGGGACATCACCACCAGCGAGGGGGACGGAGGCGTCTATGTCTTTGACCCGAGCCGGTAAGGGGTGGTGCATAAGTGACTGTTGTGGAATGGTCTACAAGGGGCTGCGTCTGCGCAAAAGTCCTGGTACAATGGTAGATTGTCATGAAAGCAACCCGAAAGTACGAACCACGATCCGTTGCTCTGGGCGCCTTGCTGCGCCAGAAGCGCGAGGCCCTCGGCTACTCGATGACTCAGCTGGCCAAGGCCGCGGGGTTGCCCGACTCCACCGTGCTTCGCTTCGAGCGAGGGCTTTTCGCCGCGCCCAGGCCCGACAAGCTGGCCCGCTTCGCCCGCCTGCTCGGGATTCGTCTGGCCGATCTCTACGCCCAGGCCGGCTACATCGTCCCCGACGAGCTTCCGAGCTTCGCTTCGTATCTCCGAACTCGCTATCCCACACTCCCTGTCAAGGCTGCGGCCGAACTCGAGAAGCACTTCGACGAGCTCGTAAAGCGCCTGGGTCTCAGTCTCGAGGAACCGTTTCCCACTCTGAAGGAGCTGGTTGATGAACCTGCCGGAGGTGTCGCCTGATGAGCAAACGACAGGAGAACCCGAGGAGATGAACACGGCAGCGCCGACTCTCGAGCTTCACGCTCAGGGGTTGGCGCGCGCCGACAAACCTTCGACACCGGAAGGCTCGGATGTGATCATCAAGCGGGCGATCATCTACCTACGAGTCAGCACCAGCGAACAGGCCCGCCGGGGTGGGGAGATTGAGGGATACTCCATTCCCGTCCAGCGTGAGACGGCGTGCTCGAAGGCGGGTACTCTGGGGGCGTCGGTGATCGAGGAATTCATCGATGCCGGCCGCTCTGCCACCACCATGAACCGAGACGGCCTCCAGCGCCTGCTGGCCTACATCGAGACAGAACGACCGGACTACGTCATCGTCTACAAACTAGACCGCTTATCTCGCAATCTGGGCAATGCCATCGCCATCCGCAAGGCCTTTCAGGAGGCAGGGGTGCAGCTCATCAGCTGTTCGGAGCCAGTCGACAACTCGGCCGTCGGCATCATGATGCTCAACATGCTCGACAATTGGAATGAGTACTACTCGGCCAATCTGGGCGAGGAGATGAAGGGCAAGCTCATCGCCAAAGTGCGCGCCGGGGGAACCATCGGCAAAGCCCCGATCGGCTATCTGAACCGGATCGCCCGTACCGGCGGGGTCGATATCCGCGATGTAGTTGTCGACGAAGTGCGGGGACCACTCATGGCCTGGGTTTTCGAGCACTTCGCCACCGGTGAATGGAGCCTGAATTCCATCGCCGCAGCCGCCCAGGCTCGGGGTCTCAACACCGTTCCCTCCGCCAAGATGGCCGAGAAGCCCATACCCCGCGCCACCTTGGCCCGGGCGCTTCGCAACCCGTACTACACCGGAGTGCTGCGCTGGAAAGGGGCGACCCATCCGGGCAACCACCCTCCACTAGTGAGCAAAGCGGTCTTCGACGCAGTGCAAGGCATCCTCGATTCCCATGATGTCGGGGGCCAGAAGCAGCGTCTTCACCGCCACTACCTCAAAGGGAGCGTCCGCTGCGGGCAGTGCGGCTCGTCGATGTGTATCACGAGGACCGTCAATAGGCACGGGACCGAGTACATGTACTTCTTCTGTCTGGGCAACTACCGGCGTTACACGAGCTGCACGCAGCGAGCCATTCCGCTGGAGGTTGTCGAAGCGCACGTCGAGCGTAAATGGCAGTCCGTCCAGTTCAGTCGTGAATACGCCGAGACCGTCCGACAGCTAATGTCCGACGAGCTGTCAACTTTCCGGAATGCCCAAGATCGGAACAGAGCAAGTGCGACCAAACGCCGGGCTCAGCTCAACGAGCAGCGCCTCAAGCTCCTGCGAGCCCACTACGACGATGCCATCCCACTTGAGCTTCTGAAGGAGGAGCAGGGCCGGATCACGAGAGAGCTTGAAGAAACGGAACGTCAGCTGGCTGCCGCTGACATGACGATCGAACGCATTCAGTTCCTCTTGCAGAAGGCCTTCGAATTCCTTGCCAGCTGCTACGAGGGGTACATGGCCGCTCCGCCGCATCTCCGCCGACAGCTCAACCAGGCCGTCTTTGAGGCCTTCTTCGTGGACACCGACGGGGCATTGGTAGCGCGACCAACGGAGGCGTTCCGGACCCTTCTCCGGATTGACGCAGTGCGCATGAAGAATCGTCAAGCACCCAGGGCTCGCGCAAAGGACCTCCATGACAGCCGGGAATGGTCCGAGGGCCAGCCCCGGTGGCTGCCCCGCGCCATGGGGCAACGAGTCCATCGCTCGAAGCGCCCCACCCCTGTTCTTTCTGGCCTGGGTTTGAATAAGGACTATCTGGCGGAGGGAGTGGGATTCGAACCCACGGGCCTTGTGGGCCAAGGCTTTTCAAGAGCCTCGCATTCGTCCGCTCTGCCATCCCTCCCGGGCGGGCATTTCGCCCGTCAGGGTGACTGTATCTGTGCCCGCAGGGCGCTCACCCACGCATCGGCGTCACGCCACGCCGCGTCCGCCCGGGCCCTTAGCGCGGGGGCGTGGTCTCCCGCGGCCGGGTAGGAGCCGAGGAACTTGATGTCCGCCAACTCGGCGTGCAGGACCCGCAGGCAGTCGGCCACGACTTCGTCGGCGAGATGGCCCTCGAGGTCGATCAGAAAACAGTAGCTCCCGAGCCCGCGCTTGGTCGGCCGCGACTCGAGCTTGGTCAGGTTGATGCCGCGGGCGGCGAACTCGCTCAGGATGGCGTGCAGGCTCCCGGGGCGGTCCTGGCGCTGGAAGCACACGATGGATGTCTTGTCGTGCCCGGTGACGGCCGGGATGCCGCTGCGGGCCAGGGACACGAAGCGCGTCTGGTTCCCGGAGTGGTCCTCGACGGCGGGGGCGAGCACCTCCAGCCCGTAGAGCTCGGCCGCCAGCCTCGGCGCCAGCGCGGCGGTGTCGGGTCGTGCTTCCTGCCCGACGATGCGGGCCGCTTCCGCGGTGGAGTTGGTCGGGACCACCTCGACGTCGGGAAGGTGCTCGGTCAGGTACCCCCGGCACTGGGCCGATGCGTGGGGGAACGACAACACCCGCTTGATCGAACCGAGCTCGGTCCCGGCCACCCCGGCCAGGGTGATGTGGACCCCGAGGACGACCTCGCGCTGGATCAGCAGGTCCGTTTCGAACACCAGGCTGTCGACGGTGGCGTTCACCGTCCCTTCGATGGAGTTCTCGATGGGGACGAAGGCGAGGTCGGCCCGGCCGCTGCGGACGGCGTCGAGCGCCTCGGCCAGGGTGGGGGCGGGGACGACGGCGGCGTCGGCGTAGTCGGCCTGGGTGAACAGCGCCTCCTCGGTGAAGGTCCCGGCCGGGCCGAGAAAGGCGATCGTGCCTGCGCCGTGCGCACCGGGGGTGGCTGGCGCATCCATGTGCGGCAGGATAGTGCCACCCATGGACGAGCCCACCCTGCGCCAGCTGCTCGACGACGTGCGGGACGGCACCGTCGCCCCCGACGACGCCGTCCTCCGGCTCCGGCGCCTCCCCTTCGCCGACCTGGGATTCGCCCGTGTCGACCACCACCGGGCGTTGCGCCAACGGGCGGGGGAGGCGGTCTACGCACCGGGCAAGACCCCGCCGCAGTGCGCCGGGATCGTGGCCGAGCTCCTGGACGAGCCGGCCGGCAGCCCTGTCCTTCTCACCCGGGCCGATGCCGGGCAGGTGGCGGCGGTCCTNGAGCTGTGCCCGGAGGGGGAGGTCACGTGGTCGGGCACCTTGGCCACGGTGTGCTGGCGNCACAGCGCCCGGCGCCCGGGACGGGTGGTCGTGGTCACGGCCGGCACCGCCGACCTGCCGGTGGCCGAGGAATGCCTGGCCGTGCTGCGCGCCTTCGGGTTCGTTCCGGCCCTCGTGCCCGACTGCGGCGTGGCCGGTGTGCACCGGATCCTGGCCTCGGTCGACGACATCGCCGACGCCGACGCCGTCGTGGTCGTGGCCGGCATGGAGGGGGCGCTCGCCAGCCTGGTGGCCGGGATCACCGCCGCCCCCGTGGTGGCCGTCCCCGTCTCCTCGGGCTACGGCGCCGCCCTCGGCGGCGTGACGGCGCTGCTGGCCATGCACGCTTCGTGCGCGGCGGGGCTCACCGTGGTCGGCATCGACAACGGATTCGGCGCCGCTTCCGCCGTCGCCCGGATGTTGCCGTGAGTCCCGACGCGCCGGGCGTGCCGACCGCCGTCGACGGTGACGGGGTCGCCTCGGCGCCCGCCGGACCGGCCGTGGTCGCCTGGTTCCACTGCTTCGCGGGGATCGCGGGCGACATGGCCCTGGGCAGCCTGCTCGACGCCGGCGCCGACCTCGACGAGGTCCTCGCTCTGGTGCACCGCCTCCCCGTGAGCGACTGGGACCTGCGGGTCGAGCCCGTACTGCGCGCCGGCATCGCCGCCACCCGGGCCGTCGTCGAAGTGACCGACGATGTGGTCGTGCGCACCCACGCCCACATCGTCGGCATGATCGGCGAGGCGCGGCTGCCGGCCAGGGTGGCGCGGCGCGCCCTCGACACTTTTTCGGTGCTGGCGCAGGTCGAGGGGCGACTGCACGGTCGCTCCCCCGACCAGGTCCACTTCCACGAAGTCGGGTCGCACGACGCCATCGTCGACGTCGTGGGCACGGCCGCCGCCCTCGAGGTGCTCGGTGTGGACGAGGTGACGGCCTCGGCTGTCGCCACCGGGACCGGCACGGTCAAGAGCGCCCACGGCTTTCTCCCCAATCCGGCGCCGGCCGTCGTCCGCCTGCTGGAGGGCATCCCCACCTGGGGTCGCGACGTCACGGTGGAGCTCACCACGCCCACCGGCGCCGCCATCCTGGCCGGCATGGCGAGTTCCTTCGGACCTCTGCCCCCGATGCGCATCGACGCCACGGGATTCGGCGCCGGCTCGCGTGAGCTCGACGGACTGCCCAATTGCACGCAGGTGGTCGTGGGCCGATCGCTGGCCGATGCGCATGTCCAGGGTCAGCCGGTGGTACTGCTCGAGGCCAACCTCGACGACGCCACCGGCGAGGTGCTCGCCCACGCGGTGGAGTCGCTGCTGGCGGCGGGGGCCCACGACGCATGGATCACCCCCGTGGTCATGAAGAAGGGCCGGCCCGGACACACCGTGAGCGTCCTCGTCGACCCGGTGCTGAGCCGGTCGGTGGGGGCGGTGCTGCAGTCCGAGACCGGCACCCTGGGTGTACGCGGCACGACCGTGGAGCGGTGGCCGGCGGCGCGGACCATGGACCTGGTCGAGGTGGACGGCACCCCGGTGCGCGTCAAGGTGAGTCCTGGCCGGGTGAAGGCGGAACAGCGCGACGCCGCCCGGGTGGCCACCACCCGCAGGTTGCCCCTGCGAGAGGTGATCTTCCGGGCCGAAGCGGCATGGCGGCAACGGGACGAGCCCGTCGGGCCCGATACCGGTCCCGACGGGGCATCACCGCTGATCCCGCCCGAGACCCCGACCCCGGCGTAGCGCACCGGCCACCGCGCCCGACGCGTCCACCCTCCCGGTACGGTGGGACCGATGGGGGACCTCGAGTACCTCCACCCCGGGGAGCCGCCCGAGGATCCGGAGGCGTGGACCGACGAGCAGTGGATCACCTGGCTCCAGGCGACCGACGTGCCCGATGCCGCCCCTCGGCGCGCCTCGGGGGCGCGCCGCTGGAGGGACCGCCGTCCCGCCGGCATGCTGGGCGCGGCCATGCTCGGGCTGCACGAGGTCATCTACGGGCGACGCGACGAGATCGCCATCGTGGTGGACGCCGGCGGCGACCCGCCCGGCGACGGGCCCGAGGTCCACCTCGATCTCGAGCACCCCGAACGCTCCACCGTCATCGTGCACCACCGGGACCCGCCGCCCGGCGACGGGGGCGCCTCGCGGTCGGCCCACTAGCACCTGTCGGCGCCGATGGCCCCGCTCAGGCGGCGTGCCCCGCCGTCCACTCGAGGAGCCGCCGCCGGGGCCAGGTGTTCACGATTCGCTCGGCCGGCACGGCCGCCTCGACCGCCTTTTCGCACCCGTTGTGCAGCCATTCGAGCTGGCCCGGGGCGTGGGCGTCGGTGTCGATCGACACCAGGCAACCCGCTGCCACGGCCGCCCGCAGCAGCGGGTCGGGCGGGTCGAGGCGTTCGGGCCGCGAGTTGATCTCGACGGCCGTCCCGGTGCGGGCGCACGCCGCCAACACCGCCTGGTGGTCGAAGCGGCTCTCGGCCCGACCCCGCCCCACGATGATGCGGCCGGTGCAGTGGCCGAGGATGTCGGTGTGAGGGTTCTCGATGGCCGCCACCATGCGCGCCGTCATGGGACCGGCGTCCATCTTCAGCTTCGAGTGCACGCTCGCCACCACCACGTCCAGGCGGGCGAGGAGGTCGGGGTCCTGGTCGAGCGTCCCGTCCTCGAGGATGTCGACTTCGATCCCCGTCAGGATACGGAAGGGCGCCAGCTCGGCATTGAGCGCCTCCACCACCTCGAGCTGGCGCACGAGCCGTTCGGCGTCGAGCCCGTGGGCGACGGTGAGGCGGGGGCTGTGATCGGTGAGCGCCATGTACTCGTGCCCGAGCTCGGCCGCGGCGCGGGCCATCTCGGCGATGGGACTGCCACCGTCGGACCAGTCCGAGTGGCTGTGGCAGTCCCCGCGCAGCAGCGCCCGCAGCTCGACCGCCGGCCCCGCGGTGGCCCTCGAGCGTTCGAACTCCTCCTCCATCTGCGCCAGGTAGCCGGGGACGCCCCCCGCCACCGCCTCGGCGACGACCCGGGCCGTGGTGTCCCCCACGCCGGGGAGGTCGGTGAGCCGCTTCGACGCGGCGAGCTGTGCCAGTCGGGCGGGATCGGTCTCGTCGACGGTGGCGGCAGCCCGGCGGAAGGCCCTGACCTTGTAGGACTCTGCCCGCCCCGACTCGAGGAGGTAGGCGATGCGACGCAGGGCCACGGCGGGGTCCACGGGTGTCGAGGCTACCGAGCGCGGCCCGACCCGACATCGGGGTGGGAGTCGCGCCTACGGCGGCGATCCGTGCCAGCATCGATCCATGGCTGGTGCCGTCCCCGCGGTGGCCGTCGAGGTCGACGGTCGCACGGTCAAGGTCTCGAACCCTGACAAGGTGTTCTTTTCGACCCGCGGCGAGACCAAGCTCGACCTCGTGCGCTACTACTTCGCCGTGGGACCCGGCGCCCTGCGAGGGGTGCGGGAGCGGCCGACGGTGCTCAAGCGCTACCCCGACGGGGCCGAGGGTCCGTTCTTCTACCAGAAGCGGGTCCCGGCCGGCCGGCCCCCGTGGCTGGAGACCGTCACCGTCACCTTCCCGAGCGGGCGCCACGCCGAGGAGCTGTGCCCGGTGGACGTGGCCCACATCCTGTGGGCCGTCAACCTGGGATGCCTGGACCTGAACCCCTGGCCGGTGCGGCGCTCGGACGTCGACCACCCCGACGAGCTGCGGGTCGACCTCGATCCCCAGCCCGACGTCCCCTTCGAGGCGGTGCGACGGGTGGCGCTCGAATCCGGTGCCGTGCTCGAGGAGCACGGGCTCACCGGCTTCCCCAAGACGTCGGGGTCGCGGGGGATCCACGTCAACGTCCCCATCGAGCCGCGCTGGGACTTCACCGAGGTGCGGCGCGCCGCCCTGGCCCTGGCCCGCGAGGTCGAGCGCCGCCTCCCCGACATGGCCACGTCGGCGTGGTGGAAGGAACAGCGGGGCAGGCGCGTCTTCATCGACTACAACCAGAACGCCCGCGACCGCACCGTGGCCTCGGCGTACTCCGTGCGCGCCAACCCCGAGGGCCGGGTGTCGTGCCCCGTCGAGTGGGACGAGGTCCCCGACGTCGAGCCCGAGGACCTCACCATCGCCACCGTGCCGGCCCGGTTCGGGAGCCGGGGCGACCCCGCGGCGGCCATCGACGACGCCCGAGGCGACCTCGGCCCGTTGCTCGAGCTGGCCCGGCGCGACGAGGCGGGGGGCCTCGGCGACGCGCCCTGGCCGCCGCATTTCGCCAAGCAACGCGGTGAGCCGAACCGGGCCGCACCCAGCCGGTCCCGGCGCCCTCAACCCTGAGCGGTCGCGCCCCGGGCGGTGGCGTCGCCACCGGGCACGCCGGACAGGGCCGCACCCGGCTCGACCGGCTCCTCACGCCCCGAAGACGGCGGCGAGCTCCTCGGGGACGGCCACGTCCAGCTGGGCGTAGGTGCACGACTCGGGTCGGCGGTCGGGGCGCCACCGGCGGAAGGTGGAGGCGTGGCGGAACCGGTCGCCCTGGAGATGGTCGTAGGCGACCTCGCACACCAGCACGGGCTCGACCGGTTCCCACCGCAGGTCCTTGGTGGCGTTCCAGCGCGACGGCGCCCCGGGCGTGCGCCCCTCCCGGCCGGCGTCGGCCTCGAACTGCGCCCATCGCGCCCAGGGATGGCCGTCGAGCGAGTCGACGCGGTACGGGGCGAGTTCGTCCACGAGCTCGCGGCGACGGGCCGCGGTGAACGATGCCGACACCCCGACGTGGTGCAGCACATCGGCGTCGTCGTAGAGACCGAGCAGCAGCGACCCGATCACGCCCCCCGACTTGTGCCAGCGGAACCCGGCCACCACGCAGTCGGCGGTGCGCTCGTGCTTCACCTTGAGCATGACCCGCTCCCCCTCGCGGTAGGGGAGGTCGAGGCGTTTGGCCACCACCCCGTCGAGCCCGGCACCCTCGAAGCGCGAGAACCAGTCGGTGGCCACCGCCGGGTCGGTGGTGGCGGGGGTGCGGTGCACGGGGGGAGCCGCGCCCGCCAGTGCGTCCTCGAGCAGGGACCGGCGCTCGGCGAACGGTGCGCCGCGCAGGTCGCGCTGGTCGATGGCCAGGAGGTCGAAGGCCACGAACGAGGCCGGTGTGGAGGTGGCCAGCGTCTGCACGCGCGACGCGGCCGGATGGATCCGCTGCAACAGGGCGTCGAAGTCGAGCCCCTGGGCCGCGGTGATCACGATCTCACCGTCCACCACGGCCCGCGCCGGGAGGCTCCGGCGAAGAGGCTCGAGCAGTTCGGGGAAGTAGCGCGTGAGCGGCCGCTCGTTTCGGCTGCCGAGCTCCACCTCGTCACCGTCACGGAAGACGATGCAGCGGAACCCGTCCCACTTCGGCTCGTACGACAGCTGCTCGCCGGTCGGCAGCGCCCGTGCCAGCTTGGCCAGCATGGGGGAGACGGGCGGGTTGACGGGAAGGTTCATCCCACCCACGCTGCCACGTGGCGGGCATGGGATGCTCGTGTGGCGGTTGCGGGGATCGAGGCGACCCCGCGAGGTCCCGGAGCTGCATCCGGGGGACCCAAAGGACGGTTCATGGCCAATCCGATGTTCGTGAACGACCCCCGCATGGTGGCGATGATCTTCGACTACTGCCGTCAGCGCCTCGCCCTCGATCCCGTGCCCCTCGACTTCGGCGGGTCCGACCGGTCCTTCGACGCCGTGCTGTCGGGCCTGCTGGGCGAAACCGGCAACGACCCTCGCCGGGTGCTCGACCTCTTCGCCGAGCACCTGGCCACGGCGGTGGTGTCCTGCGACAGCCCGCGCTTTCTGTCGTTCATCCCCGCCGCCCCCACCAAGGCCGCCTTGCTGTTCGACATGGTGGTGTCGTGCTCGTCGCTGCAGGGCACGTCGTGGCTGGAGGCGGCCGGCGCGGTGGCGGCCGAGAACCAGGCGCTCACCTTCCTGGCCGACCTGGCCGGGCTCCCGGCCGGTGCGGGCGGCTGCTTCGTGTCGGGAGGGTCCATCGCCAACCTGTCGGCGCTCGTGGTGGCGCGCGACACGGCCCCGAACCGGGGTGGTGCCGGGGGACGACCGGTCATGGCGGTGAGCGAGGAGGCGCACGCCTCGGTCGGGCGGGCGCTGTCCATCCTCAGTGTGGAGCCGCTCGTGGTGCCGTGCGTGGACCACCGGCTCACGGGCGCGGCCCTGCGCGCCGCCCTGGACGCGTCGGACCGGGCCGGCGACGTCGTGGGGGTGGTGGCCACGGCGGGCACCACCAACGCCGGGATCGTCGACGACCTGGCCGGCATCGCGACGGTGGCCCGCCAGGAGTCCCTGTGGTTCCATGTCGACGCCGCCTACGGCGGCGCCGGGCTGTTCACGCCCATGGTGCGCGACCGCTTCGCCGGTCTCGAGGAGGCGGACTCCTTCGTCATCGACCCCCACAAATGGCTGTACGCGCCGTTCGACTGCGCCGCCCTGCTCTACCGCCGGCCGTCACTGGCGCGCGCCGTGCACTCCCAACACGCGTCGTACCTCGACGTCATCCACGACGAGGACCACGCGGGGTGGAACCCGAGCGACTACGCCATCCACCTGACCCGGCGGGCCCGCGGGCTGTCACTGTGGTTCTCGCTGGCGGTGCACGGGGCCGCCGCCTACCGCCAGGCCGTCGAGACCGTGCTCGGAGTGGCGTGGGCCGCCGCCGGTCTCATCCGCCGGTCGCCCCACCTCGAGCTGGTACGCGACCCCGAGCTGTCCATCGTCCTGTTCCGCCGGCGTGGCTGGGGCGCCGAGGACTACCGACGATGGTCGATCGACCTCCTCGCCCGGCAGATCGGATTCGTCACGCCCACCTCGTGGGAGGGTGAGCCGGCGGCGCGCCTGGCGTTCTTGCATCCGGGAACCACCCTGGACATGGTCGAGGAGATCCTGGCCACCATGGCGTGAGGGGCCGGTGGCTCACGCCTGTCGGTCGGTCCCGCCGCGACCCTCCAGGAGAGGCGAGTCCGGTCGTCGGACACCAACCCCGGTCGCCACGCGGCGGCGGTGGGCGATGCCCGACAGCGCCTCCAGGACGACCCGGTTGGCCAGGTACGCCGTCACCTCGGCGTGGTCGTAGGGAGGGGACACCTCGACCACGTCGAGCCCGGCCACGGGCAGCTCGAGGCAGGCGCGCCGCACGGCGTCGAGCAGCTGCCGGCTGCTCAGGCCGCCCGGTTCGGGCGTGCCCGTCCCCGGGGCGTGGCCGGGATCGACGACGTCGATGTCGATGGACAGGAACACGGCATCGCAGTCGTCGGTGGCCGTGGCGAAGGCGTCGGTGAGACAGGCGTCGAGGCCGCGGGCCACGATCTCGGTCATCTCGAAGCTGCGCATGCCCTGGGCCGCCATCCAGTCCAGGGTCTCGGGTTCGGGCCAGTAGCCCCGCAGACCGATCTGCAGGAATCGGTCGCCTCGGGCCGCCCCCGACTCGATGAGCCGGCGCATGGGGGTGCCGTGCCCGTACAGCGAGCCGAACTGGGTGTCGGCCGTGTCGGCGTGGGCGTCGAAGTGGATCACCCCCACCCGTCCCCATCCGACCGTCCGGGCCACCCCGGTGACGTCGGGCAGGGCGATGGTGTGGTCACCTCCGAGCACGACGGGCACGGCGCCGGCGGCGGAGATCTGCGTCACGGCGCGCTCGAGCCGCTCGAGCGACTCCTCCATCTGGCCCGCCGGCATCACCACGTCGCCGACGTCCACCACGCCCAGTTCCACGAGCGGGTCGACGCCGAGGGCCAGGTGCGGACGTCGGCCGTCGTGGGGCAGGTAGTCGGTCACCCGGATGGCGTGCGGGCCGAACCGGCACCCCGGTCGGTGCGACGTCCCGCCGTCGAAGGGCGCGCCCACCACGACGGCGGCTGCACCGGCGTAGCTCGACGGCGCGGCCAGGTCGGCGGCCGGCACGCCGACGAACGTGGCGTCCGGTCCGTACATGTTGGCCGCGCTCANGTCCGCCATGCTCCTCGCCGGCACCGGGCGCGGCGCGTCTTGGTCCGGGCGCGCCGNGCACTGCTATCGTCTCGCTCGGCGCGCCGGGNAGCCTGGTCGGCATTTCCAGGGAGGAATGGGAGCGACCGTGAACCGGCTGTTGACAGCTGAGACATCTCCGGTGATCTGGCGCTGTTCGGGCTGCGGTGCGCTCGTGCACCCTGCCAGCGAGTCGGCGCCGGTGGCGTGGTGCGGGCGGTGCCGGCGGCACACGCATGCCCTACCCGACGGGGGCGGCTGACACCACGAGGACNGGGGCGCGCCGCGCCCCGGTGGCGTGCTACTGCAGGTCCTTGCGGTAGACGTTCGTCTCGCGCCGGGNGAACCCCATGCGCAGGTACAGCCGGTTGGCCGATTCGCGCGACGGACGCGACGTCAGGTCGACGGTCCGCGACCCCGCCGTCCGCGCCCGGTCCAGCGCTTCGTCGACCAGGGCGGCCCCGATGCCGCGCCCGCGGGCCTGGGGCGACACCACCACGTCCTCGATCCACGCCCGGGGACCGGTGGGTGCCTCGAAGACCACCAAGGTGAGCGATCCGAGGACCGTACCCCGCCTGTCGCCGTCGCGTGCCACGAACAGCACGGTGGCCGGCGACCGCACGATCCGCTCGAGCGCCGCCGCGCTCAGCGGGGCTGCCGAGGAGGACAGCTCGGGGACCAGGGCGGCCAGCGCTTCCACCACCTCGGGGGTGACGGCGGTGACCTCGTCCACGACGACGGGGCCGGACCCTTCTCCGACCCTGTCGGCGTTCACGGAGTGGGCAGTGTAGCCATCCGTGGTCCCGGCGGGCGGCCCCCCCGTGGTCCACGTGGGGACCGGGCCCGGAGGGAAGTGGTGCGACACCGCCTCGTGGAAGCGCCCGGGGTCGCCGCCCCTCGGACTGGTGTGGATGACGGCCTCGGCGAGCCGGGGCACCTCGTGCAGCAGCCGGTGGTGGGCCCCTTCGGCGATGGCGTGCGCCTCGACCAGCGTCAACCCGGGGTCCGACTCGATGAGGATCTCGGCCCGCAGCTCGTGGCCCACCCACCGGATCCGGACCCGGTCCACGCCCTCGACCCCCGGTGACCGGCGGAGCACGGCGTCGACCTGGTCGACGAGCTCGGGGTCGACGCTGTCCATGAGACGCCGGTAGATGGTCCGGACCGCGCCGAACAGCACCACCCCGACGGCACCGGTGATGACCAGGCCGGCGATGGGGTCGGCCAGTGTCGCCCCGGCTGCGCTGGCGGCGGCGCCGATCACCACCGCCAGGGACGTGAACCCGTCCGACCGGGCGTGCAGGCCGTCGGCCACCAGGGCGGCGGAGCCGATGCGCCGACCGACGCGGGTGCGGTAGACGGCCACGAGCTCGTTGCCGGCGAAGCCGACGGCTCCCGCTACCACGACCCAGCCCGGCCCGGTGACGGCGTGGGGGTGGGCCAGGCGGTTCACGGCCTCGTAGGCGGCGACCACGGTGGAGGCGGCGATCATGGCCACGATGGCCACGCCGGCCAGGTCCTCCGCCCGTCCGAAGCCGTAGGTGTAGCGGCGGGTGGGCGGCCGCCTCCCCATCCGGAAGGCCAGCGCCAGGGGCACGGCCGTCAGGGCGTCGGCGAAGTTGTGGATGGTGTCGGCGAGCAGCGCCACCGAGTGGCTGGTGAGCGCCACCACCAGCTCGACGGCGGCCGTGGCGGCCAGGATCCCCAGCGACACGAAGACCGCCCGGATCCCGACCGCGGTCGACTCGAGGACCCGGTCCGTCGTCTGTGCGCTGTGGTCGTGGGGAGAGACGAGCGACAGGAGCACCCCCGTGACCCCACCCCGGTGGTGATGGCCCCCGTGGGCGTGCCCGTCGTGCCCGTCGTCGGCGTGGTCGGCGTCGTCGGCGTGGTCGGCGTGGTCGTGCCCGTGGCCGTCGTGCCCGTGACGGGGGGCGTGACCAGGGGCACCGGGGTCCTGCACGGCACGGCCGCCGCCATCGATCCCGGTGTGCCGCCGGGTCAGGCGTCGCACGCCCACCTCCTTGCCGAACGGGGTCGCGACCAGCCTAAGGTGCCACCGTGTCCGACACCTTGACACCGTCGTCGGCGGAGGGGGCCCGCGGGAGGCCGAACATCCTTCTCGTAGTGTCCGACCAGGAGCGACAGCGCAGCTGGCTGCCGTCCTCGGTCCGCCTGCCGTGGCGCGAGCGCCTCATCGCCGAGGGCCTCGAGTTCACGAGCCACTTCACCCACTCGTCACCGTGCTCGCCCAGCCGGGCCAGCCTCTTCACGGGCCGGTACCTCCCCGGCCACGGCGTCATCGACAACGTGATCATGCCGGAGCACACCGAGCTCGACCCGGCCACCCCCACGCTGGGCTCGCTGCTGCGCGGCGCCGGCTACCGGTCCTCGTACATCGGCAAGTGGCACCTGTCGCAGTCGGCCACCCCGGACATGGAGGCCTACGGCTTCTCCGACTGGGACGGCAACGACCGGCACTTCATGGGATGGGCCGGCACCGGCGTCCACTTCGACCCGGTCATCGCCGCCAACGCCGCCCACTGGCTGCGCGCCAACGCCCGCCCGGGGGCCGGCGGCCGTCCCTGGTTCCTGACGGTCGCCCTCGTCAATCCCCACGACGTGATGTGGTTCCCCGTCGACCAGCCCGGCTACCGCGAGCAGCACCCCGACGAGGTGGCCGCGGTGCGCGGTGTCCTCGAGAGCGCGGCGTGGAAGGACGACGACCCGCTGCCCGTCTACACCGACCGATACGAGGAGGTCTTCGAGGAGCTCCCGGCGAATTTTCACGACGACCTGCACTCCAAGCCCGAGGCGCACCGACAGTGGCGCTGGGACCAGCAGCACGGTCTGTGGGGCTACATCGACCCCGGCGACACCCGCTCGTGGCTGCGCCACCTCGACTATTACGCCGAGCTGCAGCGCCTGGCCGACGACAGCCTAGGGACCGTGCTCGGCGGCCTCGAGGACGCCGGCGCGTGGGACGACACCGCCGTGATCTTCACCTCCGACCACGGCGACATGTGCGGGTCCCACGGGCTGCGGTCGAAGGGACCCTTCGTCTACGACGAGATCATGCGTGTCCCCCTCTACGTGCGCGTGCCCGGGCTCACGGCGGCCGGCTCGTCCACCTCCGCTCTCGCCACCCACGTGGACCTGGCCGCCACCATCTGCGCCATCGCCGGCGTCGACCCGGGCGCGTCCGCCGGGCTCGACGGGCTCGGGCTCCAGGGCGTCGACCTGTCCCCGGTCCTCGCCGATCCGGCGCGCTCGGTGCGCGACCACGTGCTGTTCGCCCAGGACTCGGCCCAGACGGGCAACCTCAACAACGTCCGCTACGCCCTGCGGGGCTTCTTCGACGGCCGCACCAAGTACGCCCGTTACTACGGCGTGGGCGGGGGCAAGCCCTCCACCGGTCTGTGGGGCAAGGACCCGGGTCGCAAGCTCTTCGACNTCGACAGCGACTTCGACGACCAGGACCACGAGTGGTACGACCACGGCGCCGACCCGCTNGAGCTCGTCAACCTGGCCCACGACCGGGGACGGGGCGGCGAGCTGCGGGCGCTGTTCGACCGGCTGCGGGAGCTCGAGGCCACGGAGATGGCGCCCCGACCCTGACCGGACCGCGGGCGGGGTCAGGACCGGGGGAAACGTACCTCGGGCACGGCCTGGAAGCGGCGCCGGGACTCGGCCTTGAGTCGCGGTGCCAGGCGGCGGCCCGTGGCCAGGAACCGCAGTGCGACGAGTGCCTTTCCCCCGGCGATACTCCAGTCGGCGAGCGCCCGCTCGGCCCGGAACCGCACGGTGGCGTCCCCGGCCTCCGTCACCGTCCCCACGATCGTCCTGTTCTCCTGGCCGGTGAACGACTCGGGGTGGGTGTGCATGGTGAGGCACGCCGGGCCGGGGGCGACATCGGGCGCGCCGGCGCCGAGGTGGAGCAGGTAGCCGTCCTCCGCCAGCTCCGAGCGCGGCACCGGCAGGCACAGGGGGAACCCGTTGCCGTCCACCACGGTGAGGTCGTGCATCGACAGCCTCCCCGCCGCCTCCTCGACGACGGTGCGCCACGAGGGGGGTGGGGTGATCCAGGCGGGGGGCTGCGAACCGTCGGGGGCGGAGTCCGACAGCGGCGCGGCCGTGCCCTCCGGCGCGTTCCAGGTGCTCGGCGCCTCGTCGAGGGCGCGCGACGGCCACCACCGCATGTGCAACGGCGTGATCTCCACCCAGATGCGGGCGTAGTACCAGTTGAGACGCTTCAGGACGAACCGGGGCTGGCCTTTGGTGACCTCGGGGAGCTTCTCCTGGCTGACGCGCACGTACCGGTCGGTGTTGGCCTGCAGGTCGGCGTCGCGCACAGTGGCCAGGCCCTGCACCACCACGACCGGGGGGTCCCGGAGGTCGGACCCGACCGGATCGGCGAACAGCAGGGCCACCCGGGGATCGCGCCGGGCCCGCTCGGCCTTGGCCGGATAGGTGAGGCCGGTGGAGACGTCGATGCTGCGGCCGTCCTCGCCCAGGTACGGCGTGGTGGGGATGGTCACGGGGGCACCGGTGCGGGTCAGGCTGGCGTACTCCACCGTGACGGCACGCTCGAACACCTCACCCAGCTCCGCCGGCCAGGCCGGATCGGGCCGGACCGGACCGGACGGCGGGGTCGACACCACGGGCCTCGACCCTACCCAAGCGGCGCCGGGGCGTCCCGGCCGGGTCAGCGTTCGGCGGGCAGCGGGCCGCCGTCGCACGCCGGCGGTGCTCGACCGTCAGACGGCGGCCACGAACATCTGCTGGCAGATGGCCGGAGCCAGGGTCACCTCGACCCCACCCACCTCGAGCGTCAGGGTGCCGTCGGAGGCGCGTCGCGTGACGCGTGCCGAGCGGCCCGGGATGAGCCCGTGCTCGTCGAGGAACTCGAGTGACGCCATGTCGAGCTCGACCTCCTCGGTGATCCGCACCACCCGCACCGTGCGGCCGGGCTCGACGTCGGCCAGGCTGACCTGGGTTCCCGCCGGAGCGGCGCCATGCGCTCCGGGGATGGGATTGCCGTGCGGGCAGGTGGCCGGGTTGCCGAGCAGATCGACCAGCCGGGCCTCGACCTCGTCGGAGATGACGTGCTCCCAGCGCCCCGCCTCGAGGTGGGCCTTGTGCCAGGGGAGGCCGATGATGTCGACCAGCAGCCGTTCGGCCAGCCGGTGCTTGCGGATGACGCTGTCGGCCAGTTCGCGACCCTGGTCCGTCAGGGCGATGGTCCGTCCCGACCGGCGGATGTAGCCGTCGGCCGAGAGCCGCTCCAGCATCTCCGACACCGACGGCGCCGAGCGGCCCAGACGCTCGGCGATGCGGGCCTGGATGACCGTCGTCCCCTCTTCGGTCAGGGACTGGATGGTCTCGAGATACTCCTCGACGGGGGGATGGAAACCGTCGGACATGGGCCGGAGCCTACCGGCCGTGGCCCGGAAGCGACTCCCGTCCTCCGACGTGCACGAGCCGGCCCGGCGCGGGCCCGGGCGCCCGGCCGGTCGGCGTCAGGCGGCCCGTCGGGGCGTGGGCGGGCCCACCCGGTCGAGCTGGCGCTCGAGGTCCACGATCGACCGGGTGGTCCGGTCGACCTCGAGGCGCGCGTTGCGGGTCGCCCCGCTGGCGGTCCACCGGCGTGCCGACTCGACGAAGTGACGCAGCATCTCGCGCATTGGACTCGCCTCCCGTGGTCGCAGTCCGTACCGGATGTCCGTACCGGATGTCCGTACGGGCACGGTACGACGGTGGGATTGCCGCCCCGTCACGGTCGTGTGAACGCCACGCAAAATCTGTGTGGCCGTGGTCACGGCGGCGGTTGTCGCCAAACGGTCATCGAGAGTTCGCCCGTAGGCCCCCCATTCGTCGCGTCCCGTTCATCGCCGCCGCGTACCGTGCATCACGGCACGCTGGACGGTGGGCGGCGGCCGGGAAGGGCACCCTCGGAGCGTTCCCGCTTCCCTCCCCCTCAGGGTGGGGACGCTCTCCTCCCCGTGCCCGGTCGCCGCCGATCGCCCGGTCGCCGACGACCGTCGCGACGGCGGGCGTCTCAGCGTCCGGGCGGCGCCGGTCCGTCGCCGTTGGCCGAAGAGCGAATCTCCGTCGGAGCCGGCGTCGCCTCGGGCACCCACACGGGCGGCGCGTCGGGAGTCGGCACGGTGCCCGGCGCGGCCGGCTGCGCGGGCCCTGTCGATCCGGGTCCCGGCGCGGGCGAGGTCGGCGCGTGCACGGTCGGCGCGTGCGCCGTTCCGGGGGGAGCGGGCGACTCGGTGGCGGAGGGGATCGGGGCCGTCCCCGGCGCCGCGGCCGGGGACGGCGGGGTCCGACCGGGCGGTGGGGGCCAGCGGTACATCGCCCCCCGCTCGAGGCGGAGCCGGGCCATGAGGGCGGCCAGCTTGCGCCACTCCGGGCCGCGCAACTCGTGCAGGAGCTTGGGCACCCTGCCGGCCAGCCGTTCCGACTCGCGGCGGTAGCGCTCGGCCACGCCGCCCATCACGAACACGGTGGCCGGCGACAACCGGGAGCCCTCGGCCGTGGCCAGGTCGTGCAGGCGCGCCGCCGCCACCCGGGCGTCCTGCATCAGGCCGAGCGCGTCCTGGAGCCGGACCACGTGGCGGACGTACTTGCCCGTCTGGCCGGTGTAGATGGGGGACACGAACTCCAGGGCGTAGCGCAGGCGCTTGCCCCGGATGCGGGTCCGGTGGAAGTCCGCCAGGTCGTTGCTGCGCCGTGCCCGGCGCGCCGCCTTGGTGGCGGCCCGGTGCAGTCCCTCGACCAGGTCGGGAACCACGGCGACGGCGGGGGCCCGGGCTGCCACCGAGCGCCGCGACGGACCCTGGCGCAGCATGGTCGTGAAGCTGGCCACCATGCGCTCGTAGCGGGCCGAGTCCAAACAGGTCAGCAGGTTCTCCCGGGCCTGGCGCCGTTCCTGGCCGAGGACCGTGGCCAGCTCGCCCAGGGCTCGCCGGTCGTCGTCGGGGACCTCGGCCATCCAGTCGTCGAGCCGCTCGAGCTGGACGTCGAGGTCGCGTACCGTGCCCAGGGCGTCGGCCAACCATCCGAGCTCGGCGCGGACATGCCGGGCCCGCACCGGCAACGACTCGGAGAACAGGGACAGGGCGGCCCGGATGCGACGGGTCGCCACCCGCATGTCGTGCAGGTCCTCCACGTCCTCGCCGAGCCGTGTGCCCCACTCGCGGGCCAGCATGGTCGACAGGTTTCGCCGCAGCACGGCGAAGGCGACGTCGCCGACGGACGGGTCGTCGCCGAGGGCGGTGGGCCCGAGGTCGGGGGGTGGTGGCACGCGCAGCCCGGCAGCCAGCAGGCCCGCCTCGAACTTCGACAGCGACGCCGGCTGCAGGCCGCACTCACGCCGGATGGTGTCGACCATGGGGGTGAGGTACTCCACCCACGCCGGTTCGACCTCCACCTCGACGCGCTGCAGACGCACGGGCTGGCTGTCGTGGCCCACCACGATGGTGGTGTCGTCCAGCGCCACCTCGGCTACCCGCTCGTCGGCGATGCGCAGGTCGTAGGGCCGGCGCCGCGTCCGCACCTCGAGCACCGGTTGCAGCGGCCGCTTGCCGGCCAGGGCCCGCAGGCGCCAGCCGACCGGTCCCTGGGTACCGAGGACCCCCATGCCCCCGTGGGGCAGGGGCTCGGTCACCTCGAGCCGCCGCCGGAGTCCGGCCTTGGCTTCCGCCTTGTTCTTCATGGTGACCTCGCCGTGACCGCCCCGGTGCCGGATGCGCACCACGAAGCCCGACCGGCCGAGCCGCCAGTCGGCGGTGTCGAGGTAGGTGTCGACGAGGCGCTCCGCCGGTCGGGCCACGGCGGCCATCACCAGGGCCGTGCCCGGTTCCGCCTCGGCCACGGACCCCGGCACCGGGCCCCCGGTGGCCGGCCCCGGATTCCACCCCGTCGGAAGGGCGGCCAGCCAGCGCTCGACGGGCCGGAGGTCGAGCGCGTCGAGCTGCCACTCGATCTCGACGTCCTTGGACTCGTCGGTGCTCACCGCCGCGATCCTTCCATGCCGGGCGCCGTCCGGCACCCGGCAGTCCGACGGGGCCGCCCGACCCGGCCGTCAGGCGACGCTGCTCGGCGCGGGTGACGCCGGGGAGGCATCAGGGCCCGCGCCCGGGGGGGCGGGCGGGAGGTAATTGAGCGAGACGAATTGGTACTGGCGCTGGCGGACGCCCTCGATCACGGCCGACACCGCCGCCACGACGTCGCCCTCACGGCTGCCGGACAGGGGAAGGGCGATGACGGCCCCCGGGGTGAGGTGGTCCATGACGTGGGCGGCGACCTGCCCGGGACCTGATCCCGGCGCCAAGGCGGCGGGGTGCGTCGTCCACAGCCACACCCGCAGGCCCAGCGCCTCGAGCGACGACACCACCCGCCAGTCGTAGTTCCCCTCCGGGGGCCGGCTGTCGCCCACCGGTTGACCGGTCAGATCGCCCAACAGGTCGCCGGTCCGTGCGAGCTCGTCCCGGAGCTGGTCGTCGGGCAGCGAGGGAAAGGGAGCCCCGTTCCACCCCGAACTGCCCACCACGTGGCCGTCGGCGGCGAAGGCACGGACCTCGTCGGGCCGGTCGTGGGCCTCGGAGCCGGTGACGAAGAAGGCGGCCGGCACGCTCTCGGCGCGGAGGGTCGACAGGAGCCGGGCAGCCGAGGCCGGCGACGGCACCCCGTCGAAGGTGAGGGCGACGACCCGTTCTCCGTCGGTCGTCACCCATCGGCGCAGGCCCCGGGGGGTCGGCAGCTGGTCCCGGGCGGGCCCGTCGTTGGCCCGCCGGGCGCCCCGTAGCTGGTCGGCGGTCCATCCGAGCTGGTAGGCGAGCATGCCCAGGACCATGGGAAGGGCCAGGCCGGCGAGTTCGCCCGGAGGTCCGGTGCCACCGTGGCGCAGGGCCACGACCGTCGACCGCACCCGCCGCCACAGCCGGTAGAGGGCCCGCAGTGTCACCACCGGGGCACGGGTGGCGGGGACCACCTCCCAGCGGTGCCGGTGGCGACCGGCCGGCAGGCGCAGCAGCTCGGCCCACGAGTCGCGCCCGCCCCGGACGAATTGGTCGTGCACCAGGTGGCGGAGGGAGTCGGGCCCGTCGTGCTCGATGCACACCGACGGCTCGAACCACGGCTCCACTCCGAGGAAGCGGAGACGCTCCGCCATGGCGGTGTCCTCGTAGGAGCGGAGCGTCTCGTCGAACGGACCCGCCCGTTCGAGCAGCTCGCGGGTGAAGGACAGGCCGTAGGCCTGGTACTCGTCGGCGGGCCCGGCGCGGTGGCCGGCCAGGCGGGCCGGATGGACCAGGTAGAGGGCCGCCCGGGCCACGCGCCCGTCGCTGGCCATGGCGTCCAGGGCGGAGGCCACGGCTTCGTGGCCGGCGCGATGGAGGTCGATGCGGCGCTGCACCCATCCGGGCCGGGCCACGCAGTCCGCCTCGAGGTAGCCGACGACGTCGCCGGTGGCCAGGGCGGTTCCGAGGTTGCGCACCCCGCCGGGCAGCAGCCGGGTTGGCGATTCGGCCACCCTCACCGACGGATACGTCTCCCGGACGAGGGCGGCGGAGCGGTCCCCGCCCGATGTGGCCACGATGACCTCGAAGGGCTCGTCGCTCTCCTGCTCCATGAGCGAGCGGACGGCGCGGAGGATCGTGTCCTCATTGCGATAGCCGAAGACGATGGCGCTCAGCGCCGGCCGGCCGCCGTCCCCGATCGTCGTGCCAGCCATGGTCTCCTAGTTTGCCAACCCGACGTTCGCTATTGCTGTGAACCCGGCACGGTTTCGTTGCCTCGGCGACGAGAATGTCCAGGACAGCACCCACTGAGGGTGACTCTTGACGACGTCGAGCGTTAACCCTGCGATGACCGCAAATTGTTTGAAATGGCCTCGCGTGGGCATTACGGTCGCTGCGGCTCAACCGCGTTCCCCGCTATTGCCTTCCGTCAGGAGTTAACCCAGTGAGTGTTTTCGCGCGTGCATCCCAGTCTCCGTCCCCTCGCCGTCACGGTCGGCTGTCCTTGGCCAGAGCGATTGCGCTGATCTG
>JGI12269J14319_10001640_pt1 | contig 22081 bp, 20 predicted proteins | sample PeaSoiSIISIP2007_FD_14319 | JGI IMG/M metagenome (IMG submission 14319)
CGACACCGGACCGTTCGCCTGGCTCCCGCGCAGCTCCAGTTCCCTCTCGATCCGTCCCAGCCAAGCCGGCTCCTCGTGGCCGCGGTCCGCCCAGGAGGCGAAGTCGCAGTAGGCGCACTTCCGCTCGCAGAACGGGACGTGGACGTAGAGGGAAAGGCTCAAATCACCCGCGCTGGCGCAGGTAGGCGGGCGTGTCGATGTTCTCGTCCATGGAGTCGTCCATGTCGGGCACGAAGATCCCGCGCGGGCGGTTCTGGGAAAGGGGCGCCACCGCCATCTGCGATCCCGACGGCTCGCGGCGCGGGGCCGGTCGCTGCGCGGGTGCGGTCACCGGCATGGATCCCGAGGGGCGCTGGGCGCGGATGGTGCCCGATCCTTCCTGGGTCGCGGGCTGCTGCTGCCAGGGGCTCCAGGCTCCCGTGTTGCCCGGTTGCGGCTGGACCGGCTGCGCCTGGGGCTGCGGGCGCCACGAAGCCACCGGCGCGGGCTGGGGTGCCTGCGAGGAGGGCGCGTAGGTGGGCATGCCGTTGGTCTGGGGGAGGTTCTGCATGTCGGGATCGAAGCCGGTGGCGATGAGGGTGACGCGGAATTCCTCGGTGGCGTCGTCTTCCCCGAATCCGAAGATGATGTTCTCCTCGTTCTCCTCGCCCATGGCCTCGCGGAAGTACTCCATGACCTCGTTGATCTCGTGGGCCAGGATGGAGCCTCCGGTGATGTTCACCAGCATGCCGGTGGCCCCGTGGATGTCCACGGCGTCCAGGAGCGGGCAGTGCAGGGCCTGCTCGGCCGCCATGCGCCCGCGGTTCTCGCCGCTCGCGCTGCCGGATCCCATCAGGGCCTGGCCGGAGTTGCGCATGATGGCCGACACGTCCGCGAAGTCCACGTTCATGTCGCCCGGACGGAGGATCATCTCGGAGATGCCGCGCGCGGCGTTGTACAGCACGTCGTCGGCGGTGCGGAAGGCCTCGCGCATGGTCATGTTCTTGGCGGCCACGGAGAGCAGCCGCTGGTTGGGGATCACGATGATGGTGTCCACGCTGGCGCGCAAAAGTTCCAGGCCCTGGCGGGCGTTGCGCTTGCGCACGGCCCCTTCCCAGTCGAAGGGACGGGTGACCACGGCCACCGTGAGGATCCCCAGCTCGCGGGCGATTTCCGCCACCACGGGGGCCGCGCCGGTGCCGGTGCCCCCGCCCATGCCGGCGGTGATGAACACCATGTCGGCGCCCTTGAGACGTTCCGCGACCTCCTCGGCGCTCTCCTCCATGGACTGGCGACCCCGGTCGGGATTGGCGCCCGCGCCCAGGCCGCGCGTGGTGTTGGTCCCGATCTGGATCTTGACGTCGGCCAGGTTGCGCTCCAGGACCTGCAGGTCGGTGTTGACGGAGATGAATTCCACTCCGCGAAGACCGGCCTCGATCATGCGGTTGACGGCGTTGCCGCCGGCTCCCCCGACGCCCACGACCTTGATGCGGGCGGGGCTCGACTCGCGGATGCTTTCGAGTTCGAAGTTCATGGTGTGTCTCCTGTGGTGGTTCTGCGTGAGGGTTCTGTTTGTGTCGGAATCTGTCAGAAGTATCGGGATACCCAGCGCGACATGCGCTGGAAGACGTCCTTGAGGCGGTCGCCGCCCTGCCCGCCGGGGGCCTGGTTGCCCGAACCGCCGGGGTCGGCCCGCCCGTAGAGGACCAGCCCGACGCCGGTCGCGTGCTTGGGCGTGGAGGCCGATTCGACCAGGCCGCCGAAGCCCCTGGGAGCGCCCAGGCGCACCGGAAGCCCGATGACGTGGCTCGCGAGTTCGGCGGCACCAGGAAGCAGCGATCCTCCGCCGGTGAGCACCACTCCGGCGCCCAGCTGGACCTGCGAGCCCAGGGCGCGCAGTTCCGCCGCGACTCCGCGGTAGATCTCCACCATGCGCGGCTCGATGATGGCCGCCAATTCCAGGCGGGTGAGCTCGCGCTGGTCCAGCGCGCCCACGCCGGGAACCACGAAGCACTCTTCGCGGGCCACCAGGGCCTGCATCGCGCAGCCGTGCTTCTTCTTCACCTCTTCGGCCCGACCCTTGGGCACCTTGAGTCCGTAGGCGACGTCGGTGGTCACCAGATCCCCGCCGATGGGAAGGGAACTCGTGTGGCGGATGCAGGATCCCGTGAACAGGGCGAGGTCGGTGGTGCCCCCACCGATGTCCACCATGGCCACGCCCATCTCCTTCTCGTCCTCGTCCAGGACCGCGATGGACGAGGCCAGGGGTTCCAGGACGATGTCCGTGACGCGCAATCCCGCGCCTTCCACGGCCTGCAGCAGGCTCTGGACCTTGGCGACATCCCCCGTGACGATGTGGACCTCGCCCTCCAGGCGGACGCCGGTCATCCCCACGGGGTCCAGGATCCCGGGCTGTTCGTCGACCACGAAGGTCTGCGGAACCACATGCAGCATCCTGCGGCCGGGCGGCAGGGGAACGGCCTGGGCGGCCTCGATCACCCGGTCCACGTCCGGTTGCGCGATGACCCCGCCCTTGCGGCTCACCGCGATCACTCCGCGGCTGTTCTTGGCCTGGATGTGTGCGCCCGCGATGCCCACGAACACTTCCTGGACGTCCACGCCGCTCATGAGCTCCGCTTCTTCCACGGCCTTGCGGATGCTTTCCACGGTCTTCTGGATGTTCATGACCACGCCTCGGCGCAGTCCGGTGCAGACCTCGGTCCCGACTCCGATGATGTCCACCCGGCCGTCCTTGCCGACTTCCCCGATGATGGCGCACACCTTGGTGGTCCCGATGTCGAGCCCGGTCACGATCCGGCCTTGGGTCTGGGATCGCATCACGCTCCTCCTTCCGCGCGGCGCAGGGCCACGCACGACCCGTGCCGCAGGTCGATCTCGGAGAAGAGGGCGGCGCGATCCCCCAACTCCCGCCGCAACGCGACCCATCGGGCCAGCGCGCGTTTCCAATCTTCGGGACGCAGCAGGAGCCGGGGCGAGCCCGCCCCGCGGTCCAGTTCCACGCTTCCGTCGCGGAAGACGCACGTCTGCGCGAAATCCGTCCAGCCCGCTGCCTCCATGCGCCCCATCGCCGCCAGCGCGGGCCCGGACAGGGCCGGAGACAGGCGCCCTCCGGGAACGCCCCTGGACACCAGGTGCGGGAGGATGGCGTCGCCGCGCCGGGGAAGCACCGTGCCGTCGGCGGATATCCACCTCCCGGTCCCGAGCTCCGCCACGGGAATCCTCTCCCGGATCTCCAGGCGGACGCGGTGGGGCCACCGGCGTTCGGCCTTCGCGTCCAGGATCCAAGGGTCGGCGAGCAGCCGCCCGCGGACCTTCGACAGGTCCTCGCGCGCCAGGCTCGTCCCCCACGCCAGTCCGGAGGATCTGGCCACCTCCCCGGGATCCTCGCGATGGGCTCCGCGGACCTCGATGGCGGAAAGACCCGTCCAGCGCGGGTCCACGGCGAGCTTCCAGGCGAACGACATCGCAGCCACGCACGCCGCGGCCGCGAGCATGGCGAGGAGCACCTTGACGGAATTCGTCTTCGCCTTGGCCGCGAAGCGCGAGCGCGCGTCGGACCGTCGGGATTGGCGCGTGACCTCCTGGATCCTCGCGTTGGTTCCCTGCCGGGGCGTGGTCGTCCCCGAAGGCGGCCGGTGCAGGACGGAGGGGCCCATCACGGGGTCGCCTCCACCATGTCCGCGGCCCAGGATCCCACGTCGCCCGCGCCCACGAACAGCAGGTTCCACGCGCCGGATCCCGCTGCGGCGCGCAGTCGGGAAACGGCCTGTTCCCGCCCCGACACCAGCTCCACCGCGGATCCGGTGGACGCCCGCGACACGATGGCTTCCGAGGAGGATCCCTGGTCGGGGGTTTCGCGCGCCGCGTAGACGGGTGCCACCAAGGCCAGGTCGGCGTGCCCCAACGCCCTAGCGAAGCCTTCCGCGAAATGTGCGGTGCGCGAGTAGAGGTGGGGTTGGAAGACCAGGCCGATCCGACGTTCCGGGGAGGACTCCCGCAGCGCCTGGAGGGTGGCTTCGATTTCCGTGGGGTGGTGGGCGTAGTCGTCGTAGACGGGATTGCCGAACGCGGTCCCCACCAGGTCCAGGCGACGGCGGGCGCCGCGGAATCCCTCGAGCGAACGGGCGGCGAGCGCGGGCTCCACTCCTTCGATGGATGCCATCGCCATCGCCCCCAGGGCGTTCTGGCGGTTGTGCCGTCCGGGAATCCCCAGGACCAGCCGCGCGACGGGACGCCCTCCGGAAAGGACCTCGGTGGAGCCGTCGGGCATTTCTTTTCCCCGCAGGTCGGCTTCCGGGGAGAAACCGTACGTCACCACCTGGACGGGGGACGCCCGCCGCAGCGAGAGGGAGCCGGGATCGTCTGCGCAGAGGACCGCGCGGCCGTGGAAGGGCAGGCGGGACAGGAACTGTTCGAAGGCCCCGCGCAGATCGTCGAGGTCCCGGTAGCAGTCCAGGTGGTCTTCCTCCAGGTTGGTCACCAGCGCCGTGTCCGGGTGGAGCTGCAGGAAGGTGCGGTCGAATTCGTCGGTCTCCACCACCAGGGGCCCCTCGGCGCCGGGAAGCGGGACATCCACGGGGTCGGTGGGGACTCCACCGGGCAGCGTGCAGGGATCCAGGCCCGCCTCCCGGAGGATCCGTCCCAGCATGAGCGTGGTGGTGGTCTTGCCGTGGGTGCCCGCGACGCACAGCGACCGCGAGGAGCGGGTCGCCTCGCCCAGGGCCTCGGCCCGGCGGACCACCAGGACGCCAGCCGCCAGGGCGGCGACCACCTCGGGATGGTCGGTGCCCACCGCGCTGGATCGCACCACCAGCTCGGAAGCCGCCGCGAGTGCCGGGTCGTGCCCCGAGCGGGCGTCGACGCCCAGGGACCGCAGCCATCCCAGATTCGTCGATTCCTGTCGATCGGTTCCCGTCACCCGGAATCCCCTGGCGGCGTACCAGGCGGCCAGCGGAGCCATTCCGGCACCGCCGATGCCGGTGAAATGGAGTCTCGGGAACAGGTGGAGGGGAATCATCCGACCCCTCCTTTCGCCGCGTCGGCGACCGCGTCGGCGATCCGGTCGGCGCAGTCGGGTCGCGCGAACGACATCATGGCGCGGGACGCGGACGTTCTCCGCTCCCAGAGCCTGTCCACGGCGCGGACGGCGTCCCCGTCCGCGTAGCCGGATTCCGTCAGCACCGCGGCCGCTCCGGCGGACTCGAATTCGCGGGCGTTGATCTCCTGGTGGTTTCCCGTGGCGGAAGGAAACGGAACCAGCACGGAAGGCAGGCCGTGCAGGGCGAGTTCGGCCAGCGTGCTCGCGCCGGAACGGGTCAAGGCCAGGTCGGCCGCGCCGAAGGCGCCGTAGACGTCGGTCACGAAGGGTTCCACCTTCGTCTGGGGAAGATGGGCGGCGACTTCCCGCGCCCGCACCAACCCTTCCGCGCCGGTCTGCCAGAGGATGCGCCAGCCGCGTTCGACCAGCGCGCCGATCTCCCCGCACAGGATGCGGTTCACGCCGCGCGCGCCTTGGCTGCCCCCGATCACCACCAGATACTTGTCGGAATCCGAGAGGCCCAGGCCCGCCCTCAGTTCGCCGCGGGTCCTTCCGTCCAGGGCCCGCACAGGATTTCCAACCGCCTCGGCGCCGCGCAGTCGAGCCGCGCCCGCCGGAGAACCGGCGAAGACCCGGTCGGCGATCCGGGCCAAGAGCCGGTTGGCCACGCCCGGGTAGCTGTTGGATTCGTGGACCAGCAGAGGCGTGCGAAGCAGCCGCGCGGCGATCCCCGTGGGGAGGCTCACGTACCCCCCGGTCGCGAACACGGCCTGGGGCGCTTCCTGCCGAAGCACCGATCTGGCGGCGGAAACCGAACCCAAGGCGTGCACGGGCAGACTGGCGTTGGTCCACCAGCGGGATCGGCGCAGCGGGACGGCCCGCACCCCGCGAAACCGGTAGCCCGCGTCCCGGGACCACTTCTCCTCGGGGCTGCCCGGTCGACCCACGACCACGATCTCCGCGTCGTGGCGCTTCTGCAGGGCGCGTCCCACGGCGAGGGCCGGAAACACGTGCCCCCCCGTTCCTCCGCACGCCAACGCCACCTTCAAGCCCATGCCGGCCTCCGCATCGTGGAGGTGCCGGTCCTGGTCTCGGGGGTCCCGGTGTCCTCGCCGGCGCTGCCGGATTCCGTCTGCCGACGGGACAGGTTCAGCAGCAGGCCCAGCGCGATCATGGAAAAGGTGAGATTGGAGCCTCCGTAGCTCAGAAACGGCATCGGGAGACCCGTGGTGGGGATCAGGCGGGTGCACACCATGGCGTGCAGGGCGGCGTAGAGGCCCAGCGCGCTGGAGAGCCCCACGGCCAGGAGCCGGTGTTCCAGGCTCTTGGACAGAAGGGCCGAGCGCAGGCCGCGCCACACCACCAGCAGGAACAGCCCCAGGATGGAGAGGGTTCCCAGAAGGCCCAGTTCCTCGCCCAGGACGGCGAAGATGGTGTCGGTGTACGGCTCGGGCAGGTGCAGCAGCTTGGCCGTTCCGCGACCCAGACCCACACCGAAGATGCCGCCGTTGCCCAACGCCACCACGGCCTGCAGCGATTGCAGGGCGGATCCCCTCGCGTGGTCCTCGGGGTGCAGGAACGCCGCCACCCGGGCCATGCGGTAGGGTTGCAGGACCATGATGCCGGACAGCCCCGCGAAGGCGGCCCCGCCCATGGCGGCGATGTGCTTCCAGGACATGCCCGCCGCGACCAGGATGGCGAAGGAGATCATGGCCAAGGCGGTGGCGGTGGAGAAGTTGGGTTGCAGCAGGATCAGTCCGCACATGAGGGCGGTCTTCCAGAGGGCTGGAGCGAGACCCGTCCAGCTGTCCATGCGCGCGTCCTTCCGGGAGGCCGCCCAGGCGAGGTGGAGGATCAGCGCCAACTTGGCGAATTCCGACGGCTGGAGGGAGAACATGGCCAGGCTGATCCATCTCTTGGCGCCGTTCACCGCTCCCACGGATCGCGAGGCCACGGTGAACGCCAGCAGCCCGACGGCGATCCAATACCCCACCCTGGAGCCCGCGCCCAGCCAGGACGGGCGCACCAGATAGGCGGCCAGGAAGGCCACCACCCCCACGCCCAACCGGACCAGGTGGTCGTGCAGGACGTGTTCCTCTCCCCAGCTCCACCGGATCACCGTGTAGCCCGACGACGCGCTGTAGATCATGGCGGTCCCGACGGCCACCAGTCCCAGCGCCGCGGCCAGCAGGATCCAATCCGGCTGTTCTGGGGAGGAAGTCTTCATGCGTCCAGGAACTCCTCGGCGAAGGCCTGGCCCCGGCGCCCCACGCCCAGCCCTTCCAGTTGCGGGAAGCATCCCGGACTGAACAGGATCTGTCCACCCGATGTCGTGCATTCCAGGGCGATCTTCGCGGAGGTCGCGAGGTCGTCGGCGACGCGGACGTCCACCAGGCTGGACCAGGCGGTCGCGATCCATTCCGGGCTTCCGGGGAGGAGCACCACGCGGGTGGCGCGCGTGCGCACCGCGTCCAGCAGCTCGAATCCCGCGTTGAAGCCGGGTCCGCCGGTCACCAGGGTCACCGGTTGGTCGAAGGCCGACAAGGCCCGGTCGAGTCCCTCGGAGGTGCAGCTCGCGCCGTCGTCGAACAGGGTGGCGCCGCGGTTCAGCCCGGCCCACTGGAGGCTGTGGGCTGGACCCGTCCAGGCGTAGACGAGTTCGCGCAGGGTCCTGGGCTCCACGCCCCAGCTCAAGGCCGCGGCCACGGCGGGAAGCACCGCTTCCAGGTGCCGTTTGCCGGGGATGCGCAGGTTGCGCACCGGTCCGAGCACGTGCGCCTTCCCCTGGTCGGCGGCGATGAGCAGACCGTGGCGGAGATAGCTCCCCCGCCAGACCGGCCGGTCCGTCGACCAGCTCCAGTCCAACGCCGAGGACCCGGGAACGTCGCGGTCCACCGAGGCGCGGACGCCGGGGAATCCTTCCAGGTCGGGCCGCATGTCGTCGGCCTCCACCAGGAAATCCGCCGAAGCCGGGATCGGACGGCCCACCGGGACTTCCACCACCTCGGGAGGGCGGTGCCCCGCCGGGATCCCCTCGGCGAGTCGGCGCAGCAGGTGTGCGCAGGCGAACCGGAGTTCGGATCCGGACACCACCGCGGTGCGGGGAAGGCGCGAAACGGAGGTCTGGACAACGGTCATGCTTTCTCTCCAGGTGTGACGGTTTCCGTGGTGACGAGTCGATGGACCAGGGTGTCCAGGCGCAATCCGTGGGAGGCCTTGACGAGCACCGCGTCGCCGCTCTCCACCTCCTCGAGCACGGCGCGCTCGAGGGATTCCTTGTCCGCGAAGTGCCGGACCTTGCTCGGGGACATCCCCGCCGCCAACGCGGATGCGGCGATGTCCCGGGCCTTGGGTCCCAGGCACCAGAGCGCGTCCAGCGCCATCTCGCCGGCGTAGCGCCCGATGGCTTCGTGCATCTCTCGCGACGCCGCGCCCAGCTCCAGCATGTCGCCGAGCACCGCGATCCGGCGGCCGCGCGTCTCCATTCCGGCCAGGATGGAAAGGGCGGAACGCACCGACGGGGGATTCGCGTTGTAGCAGTCGTCGATGACGAGCACGCCGTTGTGCTCCAGCACGTTCATCCGTCCGGGCACCGCCTGGAAGGTCTCCAGGGCGTCGCGGATCGCCCCCTTGGGGACGTGGAGTTCCAGACCGACGGCGATCGCGGCCAGGGCGTTGTACACGTTGTGGGTGCCCGGCACCGGCAGGCGGAAACGGGTGCGCCCGATGGTGAACGAGCCCCGCCCCATCCCGTCGAACTCCAGGTTCGCGGGCCGCACCTGTCCCTTGCGCAGACCGAACCCCAGCACCCGGAAACGCGCGTTGGTGCGCAGCCTCTGGAGATGCGGATCGTCGGCGTTCACCACCAGGGTGCCGCCCCGGCGAAGCCCGGCCGTCACGGCGAGCTCCTCCTTGCGCACCTTCTCCAGGGTCTGGAAGAACTCCATGTGCTCGTGCCCGATGTTGGTGAGCACGGCGATGGTCGGGGCCAGGGCGCGGGAGAGCGGTGCGAGCTCGCCGGGGCTGGACGTCCCCAGCTCGACCACGGCCGAGCGGTGCCGGTCCCCGATGCCCAGGAGCGTCGTAGGGACCCCCACGTGGTTGTTGAGGTTCCCCTGCGTTCGCAGCACCGGTCCGCGGGATTCCAGGACCCGGGCCACCATCTCCTTCGTGGTGGTCTTGCCGTTGGATCCCGCGATCGCGATCCTGGGGATCCGGAACCGCTGGGCGTGCCGTCCCGCCACGCGCAGGAAGGCCTCGTGCGCGTCGTCGACGGGCAGGTACACCCCCACTTGACGGAAATTGTTTTCTAGCCATTTTCGTTCCACCACGGCGGCGATCCCCCCCTTCTCGAAGGCGTCCTGCACGAAATCGTGCCCGTCGAACCTCCCACCCTTGAGCACCCAGAAGACCTGCCCCTTGGCGAAGGTCCTGGAGTCCGTGCCCACGGCGATCCTGCGATCGGCGCGCGGCACGGGCCTGCCCGACGGCGTCGTTCCCAGCCATTCCACCAGTTCGGACCATCTCAGGGCGGGCATGCGGAACCCTCCCTGGCCGCCAAGGCGGAGGACAGTTCCTGTACATCGTCGAAATGGCTCTTCCGGGTCCCGACGATCTGGTAGTCCTCGTGCCCCTTGCCGGCCACCACCAGGAAATCGCCGGGCTCCAGCAGGGCGGCGGCCTTCCCGATGGCCTCCCGGCGGTCCGCGATCCGGATCGAGCGGGAGCCTTCCGGGATGCCGGCGCAGACTTCGTCGAGGATGGACTCCGGGTCCTCCGTCCGGGGATTGTCGGAGGTCGCCACCGCGAGGTCCGCGATGCGCGCGGCGATCCCGCCCATCAGGGGGCGCTTGCCCCTGTCGCGGTCTCCGCCGCAGCCGAACACGCACACGAGCCGCCCGGACACCAGGGGTCGCAACCCCTCCAGGAGCCGTTCCAGGGCGTCGGGTGTGTGGGCGTAGTCGACGGCTCCCCGGAAGACCCCCGAACGCACGACCTGGCACCGCCCCGGAACGCTCGTCCGCTTCGCCGCCCGGCGCACGGCTTCGGGCTCCAGCCCCAGTTCCATGGCCGCGGCCGCCACCCCCGCGAGGTTCCTGGCGAAGACCTCTCCCACCAGGGGGCTCTCCAGTTCCAGTTCCCCGCCCCTGGAAACCAGGCGGAACCGGTTTCCGTCCAGGTCCACGCTCAGGTCCGCGATCCGCCAGTCGGCGGACGCATCCTCCAGGGAGACCCCGCGGCAGCGGGATCCCATCCGGCCTGCCAGGATCCGTCCCCACGGGTCGTCGACGTTGACGACGGCGATGCCGTCCGGCGCCAGGTGGCCGGAGAACAGCAGGGCCTTGGCCTCGAAGTACTCCTCCATGGTCGCGTGGTAGTCCAGGTGGTCGCGCGAAAGGTTGGTGAAGATCGCCGCCTTCGCGCGGATGCCGCCCAACCGTCCCTGGTGCAGGGAGTGGCTGGAGACCTCCAGCACGAGCGACCTCGCTCCGGCCGCCGCCGCTTCGGCGACGAATTCCCAGAGGGCGACCGCGTCCGGCGTGGTCATGGAGGAGGGGACTTCCCCGCCGGGGTGCCTCTGCACGACCGTGGAGGAAAGGGCCGGCGCCAGGCCCGCCTCCCGGAAGACCGCCTCCGCCAGGTAGCACGAACTGGTCTTGCCGTTGGTGCCGGTGACCGCGAGCACGAGCATGTCGCGGTCGGGCTCGCCGGCGAGCGCGCGGCAGACGGGTCCCGCGGCGTCGCGGACCGACTCCACCAGGACGCGACCCGGCAGGGACGCCGATTCCCGTCTGTCCGTCAGCACCGCCGCGGCACCGGAGGCCAGGGCCTGGTCGGCCCAATCGTTCCCGTCCCGGACGGTTCCGCGCACCGCGAGGAACAGGCAACCGTCGCCGGCGGTCCGCGAGTCCAGGCTCGCCCGGGCGATCTCGGGATCGCCCGAGAAGGTCGCGACGACGCCCGCGCGGTCCAGCAGTCGGGAGAGCCTCATCCCGGGGCCTCCGATCCCGCGATTTCGCGCATCCGCTTCTGCAGCGCGGAGTCCGACCTTCCGTGCGGCTGTCCCAGCCAGGCGTGGAGGGTTCCCGGCGCGTCCACGGAACCGGCGCCCCAGGGCAGCGACGGGTCCTCGAGCGCGAACCGCGCGATGTGCGCGAAGGCGGGTGCCGCCGCGAGTCCGCCGGTGTGGCCGTTCGCGGTCGGGTCGTCCAGCACCACCAGGCACACGAGGGCGTTGGGCTTCAGGCCGACGATCCCCACGAAGGAGGCCATGAAGTGGTCCTGGAAGTATTTCCCGGTGGAGGCGTCGACCTTCTGCGAGGTTCCGGTCTTCCCTTCCACTTTCTGTCCCGCGATCTCCGCCATGCGCCCGGTCCCGCTGTCCACCACCCGGCCCAGCGCCTGCAGGATCAGGTCCGCCGAACGCTCGGTGACCGCGCGCCGCACCGGGCGGGACGGGAACCGCTGGACGGTGTCCCCCTGGGCGTCCACCAGGGCCCGCACCAGCCTGGGACGCACCAGCACCCCGCCGTTGGCGATGGCCGCGTAGGCGGAAGCGAGCTGGAGCGGAGTGACGGTCACTTCCTGCCCGATGGCCAGCGTCGGAAGCGTCCGTGCCGACCACTGGTCCACCGTCCTCAGGATTCCGCCCTCCTCGCCGGGGATCTCCACTCCCGTGGGGGTCCCGAACCCGAAGTCCCTCGCGGACCGGTAGAGGCGTTCCGGACCCACGCGGGTAGCGATCTGCGCGAAGCACACGTTGCTCGACTTCTCCAGGCACCACCCGACGTCGAAGGTCCCGACCTCGGCGTGCGCGTCGTGGATGGGCGCGGAGCCATCCCCCGGATTCCAGGAGGGCCCCACGGTGAACAGCGTGGAGAGGTCCACCGATCCGGCATCCAACGCCGCCGAGAGGGTCACTGCCTTGAAGGTGGAACCCGGTTCGTAGGTGCGGTTCACGATCCCCGCGTCCACGCGTCCCTGGAGCATCTCCTGGCGGTTCCCGGGAGCGGGCAGCGAAGCGGCGGCGGCGATGTCGCCCGTTCCGGCTTCCAGGACCAGCGCCACGCCTCCCTGCGCCTTGTGCGACGAGACCGCGTCGGCCAGGATCTTCTCCACCTCGGCCTGCAGACCCGGCCGCAGGGTCGTGACCACGGAGAGTCCTTCCCTGGCTCCGTCCCCTTCCTCGTCGAATCCGGGCCAGGGCTTGCCGCGGCCGGTCCGGCGCGCGACCTTCCAGCCCTCGGTCCCGCGCAGCTGCTTGTCCCACCTGTATTCCAGCCCCATCAGGCCGGATCCGTCCCGGCCCACCACTCCCAGGATGGGGAGCGCCAGCGATCCCCAGGGCCATTCCCGACGTCCGTCCGGTCCGTCGGCCGCCAGCACCGAACCGTCGGTTCCCAGGATCTCGCCGCGCGGTGCGGTCAATATCTGTCGCATCCTCGTCTGGGTCCTCGCGACCTCCCGCAGCTCCTTCGAGCGCACGACCTGGATCCAGAAGAGCCTTCCCGCCAGCACCAGGAAGAGGAGGGTGAACAGCCCCCGCACCAGTCGGATCCTGGAGTCGTTCACGGCCCCACCTCGGCGAGGGAGGTGTCGGGTTCCGGGAGGCGGAACTGGCGCTGGGGCGTGCGGTATCCGTACAGGGCTGCCCGGGCGGCCACGCCGGAAGGCTGGCGTTCGGCGCGGACGGCTGCCTCCATCTGGACCAGGCTGTCGTCCAGTCTCCGGCCGTCGGCGCGGGCCGCGTCCAGTCCCTTCTCCAGTTCCACGTGCCGGGTCTGGCGCCAGACGCAGCCCACCATCACGGAGCCCACCAGGCCCACCATCACCATCGCGACCAGGATTCCCGCCAGGGCGACGCCGCGGCGCTTCTCCACCACGCGAAGCTGCGCGGAGCGGGCCCTGGAGTTCGCCGCGATCTCGTCGGTGGACGGCTTTTCCAGGCGCACCACCCAATCGCCCTTCCGATCCGGGCGGTTTCCGTAGAGGTCCCGCGGGGCGTCGGGATCGTCCCCGATCAGTCCGCGCAGGAGCCCCTTGACCAGGCGGTCTTCCACGGAGTGGTAGGTGAGCACGGCCAGGCGTCCACCCGGAGCCATGCGATCCCAGGCCGCCGGGAGCGCCTCCTGGATCTCCTCCAGCTCCCGGTTCACCAGCATCCGCAGCGCCATGGCCAGGCGGGCCAGCTCGCGGGGTCGGTCGCGCATGCCGCGGGGGAACGCGGAAAGCAGGGCGGCTTCGAGGTCGTCCGACAGCAGGCCGCGCGTGGCGGCGATGCCGGCGAGGTGGCGGGCGACGGTGCGGGAGCGCGGCACGTCGGCCAGCTCCGAAAGCCTGCGTCCGAGTTCGTCGCTGTCGGATTCCGTCAGAACCGCGCGGAGATCGAACGCCTCGCACCTGTCCATCCTGAGGTCCAGCGCGACTCCCGGCCGGATGGTGAATCCGCGCGCGTCCTCGTCGATCTGGCGGCTGGACACCCCGAAGTCGAACAGGAATCCCGCCGCGCCCGCGGTGGCCTCCACGGCGGCCAGTTTCGAGAAGGCCGTGTGGACGCAGGAGAACCTCGCGTCCTTCGAGAGGCGGGCCGAGGCCTCTCGCAGCGCGTCGGCGTCCCGGTCCAATCCCACCACGCGGGCCTGCGGCGGCAGGTCGGCGAGGAGGGCCTCGCTGTGGCCTCCGTCGCCCAGCGTGCAGTCGATGACAGTTCCTGTCACGCCTTCGGCCAGCAGTCCCGAGATGCGCCGGGCCATCACGGGCACGTGGCGGATCACGAGTCCCCCTCGGGGACCTGCAGGGTGTCCAGGAAGCCGTCGAATCCGGGAGCGTCGGTGCCGAGGACCTCGGATTCGAACCGTGAAGGAGGCATCAGGGAAACGCGGTCTCCTTCGCCGACGAAGGTGACGCGGTTCTCCAGGGATGCCCATTCCATCAGGCGTGGAGGGATGCCCAGGCGGTTCTGCTCGTCGAGTTCCGAAGTGGCGGCCATCGCCGTCATGCGGCGGATGGAGGCGGCCAGTTCCACGGTCCGCTCCCGGGACTGGAGGGACCGGAGCAGCCGTTCGAAGGAGGGCGCGTCGAACAGCAGCAACGTGCCCTTGGGGCCTGGGACCACCACGACCTTGCCCTCCGCCGACGCGGGGAGCTCGCGACGCAACTCGCGGGGCAGGTTCGTCCTGCCCTTGGCGTCGATCGCGACGGTGCTGTGGCCGTAAAACACTCCCTATTTCCTCCAGAACAACCCGCTTTTACCCACGGGCACCCACAATTAATACCTATTCACAGGCCCCCCCCGCAAGAGAGGCCCATCCACCGTGCCATCCTGCCAGCAGGTTTCTGGGAATTTCGGGTCCGGTTTATCTATATAATGTAGATATTTCTAAATAGACCACTATATATGGCGCACAAGCGATTTAGTTAACCCTGATTCCAATGAAATACCCCACCTTGTCCACAAAGAAATCCACAACTCGGGGATAACTATCGGGAAATCTGGATTTCGGTACATTCAAAAACATGAATCCCTCCACCGAAGTTCTCGGAACCCATCAAAAGGCATTGCGCGTGAATCTCGACGCGCGTCGGTACGGCACCTTCGCCGAGATCGGTGCGGGACAGGAAGTGGTCCGGTGGTTCTTCCGGGTGGGCGGGGCCGCGGGCACCGTTTCCAAGTCCATGAGCGCCTACGACATGACCGTCTCCGACGCCATCTACGGAAAATGCGACCGGTACGTGGCCCGGCCGCGCCTCCAAAGCATGCTGGACTACGAATTCGACCTGAACCTCAACCGCCTCCAGGAGTCCCGGGGAGATTCCACCGCCTTCTTCGCCTTCGCCGACACCGTCTCCGCCCGCAACTTCCAGGGAACCAACGAACAGCACGGATGGATGGGCGTGAAGTTCCAGGCCCATCCCCGCGACGAGGCGTCGCAGATCATCATCCACGTGCGGATGCTGGACAACGAGAACCTCCTGCAGCAGGAGGCGCTGGGCATCGTGGGCGTCAACCTCCTCTATGGCGCCTTCTTCATGTCCCACGAACCCGAACTCCTGGTGGAATCCATGCTCGACGGGCTGTCCACGAGCCGGATCGAGATCGACATGGTGGAGTTCAGCGGGATCGAGTTCCGCCACGTGGACAACCGCCTGATGAGCCTGGACCTGGTCCGGCTGGGCCTCTCCAAGGCGGCCATGTTCTCCGCCAAGGGCGAGGTCCTGCAGCCGTCGGAGGTCCTGCACAAGCGGTCCATCCTGGTGGAACGCGGCAGTTTCCGTCCCGTCTGCACCGTGAACCTCGACATGATGTCGGCCGCCATGGCCAAGCTGCGGGAGGAGTCCTCCTTCGGGGAGGAGCCGCTGGAGATCATGGAGATCACGATGTCCAACCTGGCGAGCACCGAAAGCCGCGTGGTGGACCACCGCGACTTCCTCGCCCGGGCCGACATGCTCTCCGCCTGCGGGAAGACCGTGCTCATCTCCGACCACTCCGAGTTCTTCCGGTTGGGCGCCTGGCTCTCCCGGTTCACCAGGCAGCGCATCGCCATCGTCCTGGGCGCGCAGTCCCTGCAGCAGCTGTTCGACGAATCCTTCTACCAGAACCTGGACGGCGGCATCCTGGAGGGGTTCGGACGGCTGTTCAAGAACGACCTGCGCCTCTACGTGTACCCCTTCCTGGATCCCGCGACGGACATCCTGCACACCGCCAAGGACATCTCGGTGCCGCACCCNTTGACGCACCTGCACGAGTACCTGCTGGACCGGGGCGTGATCGAGGACGTGGAGAAGTACGATCCGAGCTGCCTCAAGGTGTTCTCCCGCCAGGCCCTGGCCTACCTCAAGAGCGGGAATCCGGCCTGGATCCCCATGGTGCCGCCCGAGGTCGCCGAGGTCATCCGGAAGAACGGCCACTTCGGGTGGAAGAAGGACCAGTAGGGGCGATTCATGAATCGCCCCTACTGGACGGAAATCGTCATCCGGCCCACCAGCTGCCCGCCCCCGGTGGAGGTCTCCACCGAGGCCGTCCCCGACTCCGAGGCCGCGACGGAGGAGGACGACCAGACCCGGAATCCCTTGGCGCGCCCTCCCTGCAGCGGCAGGCGGACCTCGGCGAACGCCCTCCCGTCCCTGGACCAGGTGTGGACCAGGGTGTCGCGCAGACCCGAGGGGGCGAAGACCGGGGTGTAGGCCCAGAGCTCCCGACCCCGCCGCGCCCGGGCGAGCGTGTCGGAAGGAACGCGCCCGGAGACGCCGGAACAGAAGATCCCGCCCTCGATCCTGAGGGGAACCGGCGCGATCCAGGGTGCCGCGGCCACCGCGAGGGAGGCGCCCGCGAAAAGCCCGACGGGCACGGTGACCCAAGGTCTCCGGAACCGGCTCGCCATCGCGGAGATGCCTCCGGCCAGGGCCCCGGCGAGGGCCAGCGACTCCAGGGTATGTGTCCCGGACAGGGTGGGAACGAGGAAGGCGAGCGCCGCGAACTGGACCAGCGAATTGTGGATGGCGGCCGCCCGGATGTCGCGGAGGAACCAGTTGAAGACGGGAACCACCACCACCGTCCCGCAGAGCAGGAGGAGGAGCACGGTGAAGGGCGCGTTGCGGGAGGTCCAGGTCGTGGAGCGGATCCAGAAGGGGAGCACGAAGAAGAGGATCTCCTGGCTCGCGCCCTGCCCGATCCAGGTCAGGCTCGTTTCCGCGATGCGCATCCACCTTCGGTCGTCCCTCCGCAAGGCCCATCGGACCAGAGCCAGGAGTCCCAGGACGATCCAGATCGTTCCCAGGAGCCAGGCGACCCGCTTTGCCTGCTCGTAGCGCCGGACCACGAAGAAGGCGCTCCAGGCGCCGGTCGCGAGCGAGACCCACGGGGCCGCGATGCGGATCCGTTCGCGCCAGACGGGACCGGGGATCGGGAGTTTCACGCCCGACCCGCCAGGAGCCAGGTCCAGGCGTCCGAAAGCACGGCGCCCCCATCCGGCCAGCGCGGCGTGAAGGCGTCCAGGGCGAGCGAATTGTGGCAGGGCGAAGGAGCGGGGTGTTCCAGGGAAGGATCCAGGTCCGTGGCCAGCCTGCGGACCCGGCCCCATGGCGGATCGCCGGACTCGACCCTGCCCTCGCGGTCCTCCCCCGTGAACCGCATGGCCAATTCCCGACCGATGGAAACGGGAACGAGCTCGTCGCGCTCGTGGAGGAGGGAGAAACGGAACGCGGCCGGGGTTCCCCAGTCGGGATCGGGTTCGGTCCAGCGCGCCGGAGTCCCGCTCCCGCGGCACCATTCCGCCCACCCGACGGTCACCACCCGGTCCAGGCGGTGGAGTTTGCCCGCCAGCGCCGCGTATCCCGCGCCCAGGGAGTGGCCGAACGCCGCGATCGCTCCCCAGGCGGGCCCGGTTTCTGTCAGGAACTGTCCCCAATTCTCGCTCGGGCGCTCCGCGTCCAGGTGGCGGACGGCCCCCGTCAGCCGCTCCAGGATGGATTCGCCGGGCCTCAGGCCCACGCGGCGCGTGCGCTCCTTCCCGTCCCAGTTGTCCAGCCTCAGGTCCAGGTGGGCCGCGGGATCTTCCCCCGCCAGTTCGTTGATGGAGGTGTCGTTGGGATAGCGAAGCACCAGGGCGTGCAGCCCCAGGGCCGAGGCCTGGTCGGCCAGGAGGCGGTAGTCGCGCGGCTGCCCGCCCGTCCCGGGGAAGACCACCACCAGCAATCCCTGGGGGGACGCCAGGTGCGGGGCGGAGAAGTAGTGGGGAGAGGTCCAGCGCTCGGTGCGTTCGTCCACCGCGCGGGGAAGGAGGAACCCGCGGTGCGTCGGGAGGGACGGAGGGTCGATGGGCATGAGGGACGGAAAACTACTGGCGCGCGGGTCGGGAGCGCGTGGTTGTACGTTGTAGGTTCGATGCGCGCAAGCCTTCTCCTCCTCCTTTTCCTCGGCGCCTGCACGGTGGTCCCCACCCCGACCACCTCGTTGGGCGTCGCCTCCGACCCGAACCTGGTCGGAACCTGGCGCTCGGTCACCGAATACGACTCGGATTCCCTGGTGCAGCGGCTGGCCATCTTCTCGGACGGCAGCTACGAACGCTGGGCGGTGGATTCGTCGGCCGTGGGCATCTCCGTGGTCCTGACCGAGGACGGCGTCTGGGCCCTGCTCGCGACCGACACCACCCGCATCGTCTATTCGCCCGCCAGCCGCCAGATCTGGCCGGCCGGGGGAACGGGTCTCGCCGCCGCCGCCACCACCCCGGACACCTCCTCCTGGTCGCGCGCGCCGGACACCCTCTACTTCACGCTTCCCGAGTGGTACCAGCGGGACAGCCTGCAGACCCTGGGCTACACCCGGGACTGAACCCGGGGGGTGGGAATGGCTTCGTCCCGAACCATGGCGGGAACGAAAGGAATGGAGACGGAGAGGTTGCTGCTGCGCCCGTGGAGCGCCTCCGACCTGGAGCCGTTCGCGGCCCTCAACGCGGATCCGCGCGTCATGGAGTTCTTCCCCCGCGCCCTTTCCCGCGAGGAGAGCGACGCGATGGCGGATCTCTGCGCCCGGTTCCTGGAGGCCCATGGCTGGGGCGTCTGGGCCCTGGAGCGGAAGGACACCGCGCAATTCATCGGGTTCGCGGGCCTGAACATCCCCGCCACCGCGCATCCTTTCCAGCCCTGCGTGGAGGTGGGCTGGAGGCTCGGCGCGGCGCATTGGGGCCGGGGGTTCGCCACCGAAGCCGCCCGGGCCGCATTGTCCGCGGCCTTCGACCGCCTGCGATTGACGGAAATCGTCTCCTTCGCGGCACCCTCCAACGCTCGATCGCTGCGCGTGATGGAACGCCTGGGCCTGCGCGAGTCCGGCCTCTTCCTGCACGCCGACCGCCCCGAAGGCACCCCGTTCCGGGAGCAGGTGCTTTACCGGCTGCGGCGGGAGGACTGGAAGCCGCAAGACCGGTGCGGCGGGGACCTTTCGTCCCTGCGGGACCCGCCCCGGAGGCTATCTTTGCGCATCCCTCGTCGTCACCCTTTCCAGGAGATTCAGGACATGGCCTACCGCATCGCCACCTTGAACAAGATCAGCCCGGAAGGGCTCGGGCTCTTCGGGGCCGAATACGAGGTCGCCGACGGCCTTTCCGGTCCCGACGCCATTTTGGTGCGCTCCACCCAGGTGGACACGGAGGGCTTTCCCTCCACCCTGGCCGTCGCCCGCGCCGGCGCCGGCGTGAACAACATCACCATCGACAAGGCGACGGCGGCCGGTGTCGCGGTGTTCAACACCCCGGGCGCCAATGCCAACGCCGTGGCCGAACTGGTGTTCACCGTGTTGGGCTATTCCGCCCGAAACCTGGGAGAAGGCATCGCCTTCGCCGCCAAGACCGCGGGCGAGACCGATTCGGACAAGGAACTGGACGAGAAGGTGGAGAAGGGCAAGGGGAAGTTCGCGGGTTACGAACTGGCCGGAAAGACGCTGGGCGTGATCGGACTGGGGAAGATCGGAGTCCTGGTGGCCAACCTGGGCGTGCAGCACCGCATGAAGGTGGTGGCCTTCGATCCGTTCCCCTCCATCGACAACATCCACCAGCTCGAACCTTCCGTGACCATCGCGAAGTCGATGGCGCAGGTGGCCGCCGCGGCCGACATCCTCTCCATCCACGTGCCCCTCTCGGACAAGACCAAGGGACTGGTGAACGGCCAATTCCTGTCAGGACTGCGTCCCGGCGCCGTCCTGGTCAACTACTCGCGCGGCCCCATCGTGGAGGAGAAGGCGGTCCTGGAGGCCTTGGATTCCGGCAAGCTCAAGGCCTACCTGAACGACTTCCCCACCAAGGCCCTGGTGGCCCACCCCAAGGCCGTCTGCACCCCGCACCTGGGAGCGTCCACCGAGGAATCGGAGGAGAACTGCGCGGTCATGGCCGTCAACCAGCTCAAGGCCTACCTGGAACTGGGGAACGTGGTGAATTCCGTGAACTTTCCGGTCTGCGAGAGCATCCCCCACGAGAGCATCCGCACCCGCCTGGTCGTCATCAACAAGGACGTCCCCAACATGATCGCCACGGTCACGCAGACCCTGGGTTCCGCGGGGGTGAACATCGCGAGCTACGTCAACAAGTCCAATGGAAAGGTGGGCTACAACATCGTCGACATCGCGGGCGAGATCGACGCCCAACTGGTGTCGAAGATCGCCGCCTCCCCCGACGTGATCCGGGTCCGCACCATCGCCCTCTGATCCTCGAGCCGAGATCGATCCCAATCCGCTCACCACAGGATCCGCCACCCATGAAAGCTGCCGAAATCGCCGACGTCTTCCGGTCCACAGGGGCCTTCCTCGAAGGGCATTTCATCCTGTCGTCCGGGCTCCACAGTCCCAACTACATGCAGTGCGCCAAGGTGCTCCAGCACCCCGAACACGGGGAGCGGTTCGCCAAGTCCCTGGCCACCAAACTCCTGGACCTTCGGCCCACCGCCGTGCTCGCCCCCGCCCTGGGTGGAATCCTGGTGGGGTACGAACTCGCCCGCGCCCTCAAGGTCCGGAGCCTGTTCGCGGAACGCGTGGACGGGATCATGAGCCTTCGCCGAGGCCAGGAGATCCTGCCCAGCGACCGATTGATCCTCTGCGAGGACGTGGTGACCACCGGCAAGTCCATCAAGGAAGTGGAGGCCTTGGCCCTGGCCGCCGGTGCCACCGTGGTGGCCATGGTGGCCATCGTGGATCGCTCGGGGGGGAAGTGGAGCCTGTCCCAGCCTCTCACCAGCCTCCTGACCATGAAGCTGGAGACCTATCCTCCCGAATCCTGCCCCCTGTGCGCCTCGGGCTCCCAAGCCGTCAAGCCGGGCTCCAGACCGACTCCTTCCTGATCCGAGCGGTTGCATCCCCCTCGCTCGCTCAGATGCACCGTCATCGGTGGCTCGCCCCTTGCTCTTTCCCTCCTGGACAGGAGGTGATCCATGGCCGTGGCGCAGGCGATCCGGTTCCTGAACGTGATCGGGGAGAGGCCCGACCTCCGCGACGGACTCTACGGCTGCGACGGTCGAGATGCCCTCTTCGCGTACCTGAAGGTGTCCGGATTTCCCTTCTCCGGCGGCGAATTCGAGGAGGCCGTGGACCATGTCCACTGCGGATGCCAAACCCAGGAAGAAGCCGATGCCCTGATGAACCGGGTCACCTGGATGCGCCTTGTCCTGGCCAACGCCTGAGGCCTGGTTGGGGATCCCCCCTGGGGACTGGAGTGTCAACGATGTCCCGATCCGTCATGGCCTGTACATGACAATCGAATCTCCTGATGTGCTACTCGCTTTTCATTCCAAATTCAAGGGAAAGCGGTTTTCACCGCGCACCGCCTCGCGGGCCGCCTCCTGCAGACGCGCACCGATGGCCACCAGTTCCCGCATCCTCTCCGGTCCTGGAATCCGGACGTTGCGGATCTCCATGGAACACAGGTCCGACTCCCGATCCAAGGCGAGCAGGGCTGCTTCGATCTCGGCGCTCACAGGGATTTCCGACTTCAAGGCGTGGACCAGATCCGCGAAAGTGTGGTTGTCCGGAAGGTTCCCCGTCCGCATCAGGATGGCCATGATGAACTTTTCCAGGGCCATGCACAACACGCTGTGGACGATCTCCGGCGTGAAGATCAGCGGCCGGTGGTGGCTGTTCCGGGCCACCCGAAAATACCCCTCGCCCTCCAGGAGGAATGGCTCGATCCCGGAAATTTCGTGTATGGCCTCCATGTCGATCCCCCCAGGAGGCGCTCGGAGCCTCTTGGGGCTAAATCCTGCGAATTCCGCGCCAATCCTGGGGCAAGTGCTCCCGTGATGCTCCAAGCAAACCCAGCCCTCGATGCCAAAATTTCGTTCCAAAAGGGTTAGATTTCATCGTCCGCGAATCCGTAGAACACAAGCCGCACTCGACAGGTGGTAGATTCTTCGGACCCTCCTCTCTCCCCTCCCGTCTCGAAAGCCCTGCTCATGTTCCCTGTATTCCTGGCCCTGTCGATCTGCTCCGCCCTCCCGACACAGATCCTCCATCTGCGGGCCGACTCCGGCGTGGTCCTGGACGGGGCGGGACATGTGAAGCTCTGG
>JGI12269J14319_10001642_pt1 | contig 22076 bp, 23 predicted proteins | sample PeaSoiSIISIP2007_FD_14319 | JGI IMG/M metagenome (IMG submission 14319)
AGCTTGAAGGTGCTGATGGTGGACTTGCTCATGAATCCATTGTACTTGAGTCCCGCACGGAAAGCAAGCGGAAAAGGGACTTATGTATATAAATCCCAAAGGTTGCCCCAGCCGTTGTTGGCCAGAGCTCCGCGCTCGCCGCGCTTCTGACGTTCGAGCAGCCAGAACACCTGGGCGAGCGTGGTCTCGGCTTTCTGCTCGCCTCCCAACTCGGCGACGATAGTGGCGTCGCCGGCGTTGTCCTGCAATTCATAGCTGCGTAGCGTGGCCGGGCCGGCCGGGATCTCCCGCTTCTCGTGAAACCACCTGAGGAAATCGCCGCCGATCAGGGAGATCAGGATTTGGTCTCGCGATTCGATGTTCAGGACGAAGTGGTCCTGGGCGATGAACGGTTCCGTGGTGGGCCAGACATCGACGGTATCGCCGGGTTTGAGGATGGGGCCGGGCATCGGCGTGTGAAACAAGTCTAGCGCAATAAGTCTAGGCAAAGATAAACTCGGTAACGTGGACCTGCCCGATTACTTCCGAATGCTTGCACGGTACAACCGGATTGCCAACGAGAGAGTCTTCGAGCGGTGCTCGCTGTTGGACGAGGCCGAGTACCGCAAGGAGCGGCGGGGCTCATTGGGCAGCATCCATGGCCTGTTGAATCACATCCTGCTGGGAGACCGGATCTGGATGGCGCGGTTCGAAGGCGAGGGGCGGCTGACGCCTGCCCTGAATACCGTTCTGTTTGAGGACTTCGCTGGGTTACGGGCCGCCCGCACTGAGGAAGATGCTCGGATCGAGGCCTTTTTTGCGCATTTGAACGCGGACTTCTTTTCACGGACGTTTCGTTACATCAACAACCAGGGCCGCGAGTACGTGGAGCAGGCAACCGTCGCGGTGGGCCATTTTTCAACCACCAGACGCACCATCGCGGACAGGTTCACGTGATGTTGAGCCAGACTCCCGTTGCGCCTCCATCGCTCGATTTGCACCGCGCGATCAACCCTTAGCGCGGGTGAGTTTGGCTTGCGGCCCGGGCGCGCTCAATGAAGGGGTGGAACCAATTCTGCGAGGCGAGTTGTCCAGGCGTCAGGCTGCTGAAGCGACGGAACTCCGCGATCATGTGGGACTGGTCGGCGTAACCCATTTGCACGGCTTCGCGGGCCCAGTCGACCTTGCTACCACTCCCGGCGTGGACGAGTCCCGACTGAAAGCGGGCCAGGCGGCAATACAGTTTGGGAGTCACGCCGACGCTTTCGCGGAAGACGCGAGTGAGATGCTGGCGCGAAACTCCGGCGGCGGCGCCCATGCGTTCGACCGTCACCCCGCCCTGCCGGCGCATCACCCACGCGGCCAGGCCGGGGACATTCAGGGCCGTCGCGGCGGTTCGCGCTTGGGACGTTCTGCGGAGCAAGGCCGATTCGATTCGGTCGATGCGCTCGGCTGCTTCGTTCTGCTCGCTCAGCTCGGCGATCAGTTCGGACGCGGCGGGCCCCCACAGCTCGTCGAGGGCCACGATGCGGTCCGTCAGATCGGCGGCGGGAACACCCGTGCATCTTGGAGCTCCAGCCGGGCGGAGATACGCTCCCCAGATTTCATCGCGCCCATCGGAGGACGTGGGTCCGGCGACGGTCATGGCGCCGAGTACGTCCGCGTGCGAGCCGGCGGGAGACGGATGCCAGAGGCCGCCCGTTCGGCAGATCCGGGGGAAGCTGAAGACGATGGAGACGTGGCCGTCGGCGAACATGGGGGAGCAGAAGGAATCGCCTTCGCCGAAAAGAATCTCGCGAGTGATGCGGCGGCCGGGTGCGGCGTTCGCATCGGCCGGGGAGAACGAGAAGAAGGCGCGGACCGCGCCTCGCAACGCCTCACAGGGCGCGTACTCGCGGTATCGCGCGGCGATTCGGGGCATCGTTTTCCACTTATACCAGATGCTGTTTTGCGGTGCACGGTCCGGCACTTAAGGGAGGTTCCATTTTTCCAATCCCGCACCGCGCATCGTGGTGTAGACTTGCCTTTGATTGGAGGCGCCCATGACGATTGCCGAGTCCCTGCTTCGCGAACTGGAAAACGAGGCCAAGACTACGCGGCGCGTGCTCGAACGCGTGCCGGCGGACAAGCTGGCTTGGAAGCCGCATGAGAAATCGATGTCGCTGCGGAAACTCGCGCAACATGTGGCGCAGACGCCGGGCTCCATCGCCAGCAGTTCGATCCCGGACTCCTACCCGGTCGAAAACTTCAAACCGGAACCCGATCCGGCCAACGTCGCCGAGATCCTGGAAGCCCATGAGGCCAGCATGACGGCGGCGAGGTCGATGCTGGCGGAATTGGACGAGGCCAGGGCCATGGCGACGTGGTCCATGTTGGGGCTGGAGTTGCGCGGAGTTGTGGAGACACTACGAGTGAGGCGGCGTAGTACTTGAAAGTTCAAAGAACAAACAATTCGGGAGCTCCCGTATGCCGAGGTTTTGCCTTCACCGGCAGAAGCACTGGTTTAGCGTCGAGCTATCGACGGCCATCCTGCTTGGACGTTGCACGCGGAGCCATGGATGCGTGCGCGGTGGAATCGGCTCTCAGATGGCGAGCGCTCGATCTCCTCGGCTTCACGATACACCCGGCTTGTGCGGACGGCGGCGAAGTCCAGACGCAAGTGATTGAGAGGGAGGGAAATCGAGTTGGGCGTTCGCAGTGAATGCTCCACGGCCTTCGGCCACAACGGGGTATGAAAAAGATTCGAGCGGTTTTTGTGGAAGGCTGCTTCTTGGCCATGAATGAACGTGAATCAACATGAATGGATGGGACGAAGGACGAAACGCCTAAACTTGTTGTACTCGCAGGGCCTTTCTGCTGGTGTTTTTCGAAGGATTCCGCCTGGGAGGGCGTCTTTTGGTTTGGGCGGGTGTAGGCAGGGGCGAACTGGAACTTACGGCTTCCTATTTCCGTACCCAGTAGGACAATGAAGACAGTCCCGACCTCCGGCGCCCGCGCCGCCTTGGCCGCCGCGATTGCGGTTTGGACGGCGATCGCTCTCCTGCCAGCCAGCCGCCTTGCGCCTCTGCCCGCGAGCGCCGAGGCGCAGAAGTTTTCGGCAATGCGCGCGATGGTTCACGTGGAAGCGATTGCACAGAGACCGCATCCATTGGGATCAATCGATCACGACCGCGTACGCGACTACATACGCGCTGAAATCGCCAAGCAAGGATTGACTTCGGAAGTACTGTCAGGGACCGCCGAGTACCACTGGCGTAGCCAGAGTGGTTCCGCCAGAGTCGAGAATGTTCTGGCGCGTTTGACGGGCAGCGATAATACACGGGCGGTGATGCTCGCTGCACACTATGATTCAGTTCCCGAAGGACCGGGCCGTGGGTTGGCATGTCGTAGAAGTGCCCGTTAGTCAGGCGTTCAGTCCGATCCGCGCGGGCCTCATTTGGCAGCGGCGAGGTTCCAATTCTCCTATCGCGCCGTGCGCGACGCGGTCTAAACTCGGCTATGACTACAGCAGCAGAAACAGCGGCGATTGCAAGGCGGGTGTTGGCGCTGGAGCGCGCGGCGCTCGACCGCTGGGGTAAAGGCGATCCTGGAGGCTGCCTCGATCTGTCCGCTGCCGAGGTGTCGTACTTCGATCCGTTTACCGAGCACCGCCTGGATGGCCACGCCGCCTTGAGCGCCTGGTACGAGTCGATTCGTGAGAAGATCCACATCGACCGCGACGAGATCATCGATCCGCGCGCGCAGGTGGCAGGAGACTGCGCGATCCTGACCTTTCGATTCGTCAGCCAGGGCAGCGAAGGCACGGCTCGGTGGAATTGTACCGAGGTGTACCAGCGCTTTGGCGAGGAGTGGAAGATCGTCCATTCCCACTGGTCGTTTACGCGGGCCGAGGCAGCTGCGGGGATGGGTCCGGGCTCCACGGGTTGAAGCTGGGTGAAGCGCTCTTCTCCGGCCTGGAGGCCGGAGCTACATCGCTGCCATCGGCGGGGGCCTGTGCAACAGTTAGAGAAGGGCTCCCATGCGATTCCTGCTGCGCGTGCTGGTGATCGGGTTTTCGGTGGTGATCCTGCTCTTGTTGGCCGCGGCCGCGATCGACCTAAACAACGCGCGCTCGATCACTGCTACGGCGGCCGGGCTGGTGTCGGATCAACTGACGATCACGCGGCTACTGGACGAAGTGGAGCGCGAACAGGGCGTGTTGAACGCGGCATTCTACCGGCTCTCGCGCACGCCGGAGAACGTGGATCGCGAGCGTGTGCTGGCGGACCTGGACCGTAACGACAAGGTGATCGAGCAACTGGTCGAGAGCGCTTCCGGGGGGCCCGATCGCGAGGCTTGGCAAAGCTTGCGGCGCGCGATGGAGGGGTTTTCCAGCGAGGCTCGCGGGTTGCTCGGCGCGAAGCAGCTTCCGGAGGCAGGGTCGCGCGACTTGTTCTTCCGGCATGAAGATGTGACGGCGGAGGTCGCGCGGCTGGTGGACTTGAGCTACGCGCGGGCCGCCGATGCGCAGAAGGGGATGGAGCGGCAGTCGGCGCGGCTGGCGCGGGAGTCGACGTTGCTGGTCGGAAGCTCGTTCTTTGTGGCTCTGGTGTGCGCGGGGTTTACGGTGCGTCTGGCGGCGCGGGTGTTCCGGCAGATGGAGGAGCAGTCGACCGAGTTGAGCCGCGTGTCGTTCCGGCTGCTGGAAGTGCAGGAAGCCACGGCGCGGCGCTTCGCGCATGAGCTGCACGACGAGTTGGGGGGATCGCTCACCGCGATCAAAACCAATTTGGGGTTTCTGGCGGCTAATCCGCGTCTGATCCAGGCGGAAGATCAGGCGCGCGTGGAGGATTGCACCAAGCTGGTGGAGGAATCGATCTCGAATGTCCGCGAGCTTTCGCAGTTACTGCGGCCTACCATCCTGGACGATTTCGGATTGGACGCGGGACTGCGGTGGCTGGTGGCGCGGTTTCAGGAGCGCACGCGCATTCCGGTGCATTACCAATCCGGGTTCGACGGACGCCTGCCGGATCTAACCGAGACACATTTGTTCCGGATCGTGCAAGAGGCATTGACCAATATCGCGCGGCACTCGGCTGCGACGGAGGTTTCCATTCACGTGGAACGTGCGGACGGAACGATCCGGCTGCGGGTGGCGGATAACGGGCGGGGGCTCGCGGCGGACCGCCGCAACGGGATGGGGCTGTCGGGGATGCGGGCGCGGGCGCGCAGTGCGGGAGGCGAGTTGACGCTGAAATCGGAACCGGGGGGCGGCGTGGCGATCGAGGTGTGGGCTCCGGCGGAGAAATCTCCATGATCAAGATTCTGCTGGCCGACGATCACGCGCTCGTACGCCAGGGCTTTTCGATGATGCTTGCAGCGCAGCCGGACATGCAGATCGTGGGTCAGGCGGGCAACGGGCGGGAGGCGGTGGAACTGGGCGCGCAACTGCATCCGGACGTGGCGATCATGGACGTCACCATGCCGGAGCTGAACGGCATCGAAGCGACGCGGAGGCTGGCCGAACTCTCGCCTCGCACACGCGTGCTGGCGCTCAGCATGCACAAGGACTCGGTGTATGTGCGAGAGATCCTGCGTGCCGGGGCGCGCGGATATCTGCTCAAGGATTCGAGCGATGCGGATTTGTTGGCCGCGGTGCGGGCGGTGGCCAAGGGCGAGGGCTACATCAGTCCGGGCGTGTCGGAGGCCGTGCTGAGCGACTACCGGCGGCATGTGAGCGATCCGCTGGATTTGCTGACGGGTCGGGAGCGGGAAGTGCTGCAGTTGATCGCGGAGGGCCAGACCAATAAGGAGATCGCCACCGCGTTGAACCTCAGCGTTTACACGGTGGAAGCGCATCGAGGGCGCGTGATGGAGAAGTTGAATTTGCACAGCACGGGGGAGTTGGTGCGGTTTGCGCTGCGGAGCGGGTTGATCGATTAGAAAACAGAATACAGAAGACGGAATACAGAATAGCGCGATCTACCTTGGCCGTCGCAATTCGCGCGCGGCTTGGGCGGCGTGGTCGAAGGCGAGCTCCATATTGGGACTGCGCAGTTGTGCGCGTAACTCTTCCAGCCGGGCGATGAATGCTCCCAGCGCTGCGTCAATGGGTTCCGCGTTGGTGGCGAAGATGTCGCGCCAGATGTCGTAGGGGCTCAGGGCCAGGCGGGTCAGATCGGTGGCGGCGGGGCCGGCTATTTCGGCGGCTCGGGGTTCTTCTCCGATGGTGGCCGCTAATGCAGTGGAGATCAATTGCGGCAGGTGCGACACCAGGGCCACCAGGCGGTCGTGTTCGGCGGGGTCCAGAATTACTAGGCGTGCACCGATGAGTCCGATCCAGCGTTCGAGTTCCGGTTCGCGGCTGGTGAGCACATAGGGGCGGCCTCGGAACAGGTTGGCGTCGGCCTCTTCGACGCCGCGCGATTCCTTGCCGGCTAGGGGATGGCCTCCGATGAATCGGCCGCGGCGGATGTTCTTGGATGCGTGCTCCACGATCGCGCGTTTGGTGCTGCCGGCGTCGGTGATCAGCGTGCCCGGACGCACGTGCGCGTCTACTGCAGGGAGCATGGAAAGAATGCGCTCGATGGGCTGGGCTAGATAGATGAGGTCGGCAGCGGCGGCGGCTTGGTCGAGCGGCAATGCGTCGTCGATGACGCCGCGGGCACGGGCTTTTTCGATGGTGGCGGGCGAGCTGACTCCGATGATGCGGCCCGCGAATCCCGCCTGGCGCATCGCCAGGGCGAACGATCCGCCGATTAGGCCGACACCGGCGATGGCGACCGCGTTCACGCAATTCGACCGACGGCGTTGGCCACAGCGCGCACTTTGTGCATCATTTCGTAAAATTGCTCGGGCGTGATGGTCTGCGCGCCGTCGCTCATGGCGTGGTCGGGATCGGGATGCACTTCGACGATGAGGCCGTCGGCGCCCGCGGCTACGGCGGCGCGCGCCATGGGAAGAACCATGTCACGGCGGCCGGTGCCGTGGGACGGATCGCCGATGATGGGCAAGTGCGAAAGCTTCTTCACCACGGGAATCGCGGCGATGTCCATGGTATTGCGCGTGTAGGTTTCGAAGGTGCGAATGCCGCGCTCGCACAGAATCACTTCGTAATTGCCGCCGCTCATGACATATTCGGCGGCCAGCAGCAGCTCTTCGATGGTGGCGGCGATGCCGCGCTTCAGAAGCACCGGCTTGCGCACCTGGCCGACGGCTCGCAGTAGATTGAAGTTCTGCATGTTGCGCGCGCCCAGTTGCAGGATGTCGGAGTACTCGCACAGTAGCGGGATCTGGGTCGAGTCCATCACTTCGCTCACCATTAGCAGGCCGTTTCGGTCGGCGGCGGCGCGCATCAGCTTCAAACCCTCTTCGCCCAATCCTTGAAAACTGTAGGGCGACGAGCGCGGCTTGAAGGCGCCGCCGCGCAGCACTTGCGCTCCGCCCTTGGCCGCGATCTCCGCGCACTGCTCGATTTGCTCGGGCGATTCGACGCTGCAGGGACCCGCCATCGTCACAACTTTGTTGCCGCCGATTTCGACATGGCCAATTTTCACGACGGTGCCTTGCGGGCGCCAGTTCTTGCTGGCGAGTTTGTAGGGCGAGACGATGCGGTGGCACTCCTTGACGCCTTCCATGGCCTCGAAGTCCGCCGGATCGAATTCGTCCACCGGGCCGACGCCGCCGAGCACGGTGTGCATCACGCCGGTGGAGCGATGCACGGTAAAACCCATCGACACCAGGCGGTCGATGACGGCTTGCACGTTCTCCTCGGAAGCGCCCTGTTGCATGACCACCAGCATTACGAATCTCCTCGCCTGGCGTTTTGCTCGGCAGCACGGCGTTGTTTCTGCAAGGTGCGCATCTCGTCGATGATGCGTTCGAACACGCGCTTCAGCGCTTCGCCGGAGAGCGGGCCTGCGTTGGCGGCCTGTACGTTGCGGTAAACGTCGTCTTCGCGCTTAGGTTCGTAGATGGCCATTTTCGCGGCATCCTTGGCCTGGCCAATCTCTTGCACGGCAGCAGCGCGCTGGTTCAACAAGTCGACCAGCCTGGTGTCGATGATATCGATCTTGGCGCGGTTTTCGGCCAACACACGCTGGATTTCTTCCGGTGACAACGTGGTCTTGGTCATGAGGGGCTTCCTGGTGGGGAAACGGTTTCGGAGGACATCGCCTGCGCTAGCGATCGCGCGAAGGCTTCAAGCTCGCCGGGCGTGGCGTGCTGTTCGATCATCCGGACTAAGGCGCTGCCGACGATGACGCCGTCGGCCATCGCCGCGACCGCGCCCGCCTGTTCCGGAGTCGAGATGCCGAAGCCGACCGCCAAGGGCAACTTGGTGACGCGGCGCATCCGCTCGATCAGGGGCGCGATGGAATCGGACAGCTCGGCGCGCTCGCCGGTTACGCCGGTGCGCGAGACCAGGTACACGAAGCCGCTCGAATACTCCGACACCAGCTGGAGCCGGGCATCGGTTGAGGTAGGCGCGGCCAGGAACACTGTGTCGAGTCCGCCTGCGCGCATCACACCGATGAACGGATTGGCTTCTTCGACGCTGAGATCGGTGAGCAGGAGGCCGTCGATGCCCGCGGCTTTCGCGTCGCGCGCTAGTCTGTCCCAACCGTAGCGCAGCACTGGATTCATGTAGGTGAACAGCAACAGGGGCACCTGCGACGCGCTGCGGATCTGACGCGCGATCTCCAACACCTTGGCGACATTGGTGCCGGCTTTGAGCGCTCGGTCGGCTCCGCGCTGGATCACCGGGCCGTCGGCGATGGGGTCGGAAAACGGGACGCCGAGCTCGATCAGATCGACGCCGCCGCGTTCGAGTGCTGCGACCAAAGCCGAAGTCTCCGCGGGAGTGGGATCGCCCGCGGTGATGTAGCCGATGAGGGCGGCACGCTTTTCCGCGCGTGAGCGTTCAAACAGGGCCTCAAGTCGAGTTGGCATTATTTCTTGCTCGCAGGCATCCCACTTGCTCGAAAGGGACTTTCGCCTGTGCGCTCCAGCTCCGGGAAGTTTTCGCGATAAATGTCGGTGTCCTTGTCACCGCGGCCGGACAGGTTCACCACGTACAGCTTGCCCCTCGCCTGCGGCGCTCGGCGGATCGCTTCGGCTACCGCGTGTGCGGATTCGAGCGCTGGAATGATGCCCTCGGTGCGGGCAAGGGTGCGGGCGGCGGCTAGCGCGTCGGCGTCGGTGCAGGAGGTGTAGGTGGCGCGATGCTGGTCGTGCAGCCAGGCGTGCTCGGGGCCGATCATCGCGTAATCCAGGCCCGCGGATACCGAGTGCGTCAGCGACACTTGGCCTTCGTCGTCCTGCAACAGATAACTGTAGGCTCCGTGCAACACGCCGGGCGCACCGCCGGAGAAACGGGCCGCGTGTTCGCCCAGTTTCGTGCTTCGTCCGCCGGCTTCGACGCCGATTAACTCCACACTCGCATCGCCGATGAACGGATGGAACATGCCGATGGCGTTGGAGCCTCCGCCGACGCAGGCAAAAATCGTGTCGGGCAGGCGGCCTTCGCGCTTGAGGATCTCCGCGCGCGTTTCCTCGCCGATGACGCGGTGAAAATCTCGCACCATGCGCGGATACGGGTGCGCGCCCAGCGCCGAGCCGAGCAGGTAATGCGTGGAATGGACGTTGGTGACCCAGTCGCGCATGGCTTCACTGATCGCGTCCTTGAGCGTGCGGCTTCCGTTGGTCACGCAGACCACCGTCGCACCCAGCAGGCGCATGCGGAAGACGTTGAGGCGCTGGCGGCGCATGTCTTCCTCGCCCATGTACACGACGCATTCGAGGCCGAACAACGCGCACACTGTGGCTGTGGCGACTCCGTGTTGTCCCGCGCCGGTCTCGGCGATGATGCGCTTCTTGCCCATGCGCCGCGCGAGTAGCGCTTGTCCCAGGCAGTTATTGATCTTGTGCGCGCCGGTGTGGAGCAGGTCTTCGCGCTTGATGTAGATCTTGGCGCCTCCCAGCGTTGCGCTTAGTCGCTTGGCGAAATACAGCGGCGTGGGGCGTCCCGCGTAGTGCGTGAGCAAATCCGCCAGCTCGGCTTTGAATTCGGGATCTCCGATGGCCGCTTCGTAGGCGCGCTCCAGTTCTTCGAGCGGCGCCATGAGCACTTCCGGGACGAAGCGTCCGCCGTAGGGTCCGAAGTGTCCGGTGGAATCCGGTTGCGATGTAGTCATTCTGCTTGGAGCGCCGCCTTTACGAATTGCCGGACTTTGTCGCGATCCTTTATGCCGGGGGCGGTTTCCAGACGCGAGCTGGCATCGACTCCCCACGGGCGTGTCACGCGAATGGCTTCGGCTACGTTCGAGGCGTCCAGTCCTCCCGCCACGACGATCTTGGTGGCCGCGCCGCACGCTTGTTTCCAGTCGAACGAGACACCGTTGGCCGGGCCGTCGAGCAGCACCGCCTCTGCGCCCGAATCATCGAGCGCACCGGATCCGGGTGGAAGCGGTAAGCGAAACGCGCGCCACACGCGCGGGGCTTGAGGCGTTTCGCCGCCGTAGAGCTGCACGACGTCCAGATTCGCGGCGCGCATCACCGCTTCCACCGCTACTGGGCTCTCATCGACGAAGACTCCCACCTTCCACACGTCCAAGCCCTGGCCCAATTCGGCGGCGCGTTGGGGCGTCACGTAGCGTGGGCTCTTCGGATAAAAGATGAAGCCGATGGCGGTGGCTCCGGCTTCGGCCGCGAACTCGGCGTCTTCGCGGCGCGTGATGCCGCAGACCTTGATTACTATGCGCGGGATCATCATGCGCGCAGATCCCGCAAGGCCGCGGCCGGATTCTTGGACTTCATCAGGTATTCGCCGACCAGAAACGCTTGATAGCCGGCCGCGCGGAGCCGCGTTACGTCGGCCTTCGAATGGATGCCGCTTTCAGTTACTCGGATCACGCTCGCGGGGATCTTGGCCACCAGATCCACCGACGTGTCGAGCGTGACTTCGAAGGTGCGCAGATTGCGGTTGTTCACACCCACGATCTCCGCTCCCGAAGCGAGCGCGACGTTTAGCTCTTCGCCATCGTGAACCTCGACCAGCGCGTCCATGCGGTAGGTGCGGGCGAGCTCGCGCAGCCGCCGCAGGCTGGTTTCATCCAGGATCGCGGCAATCAGCAGAACCGCGTCTGCGCCGTGCGCGGCGGCTTCCACCACGTGCAGTTCGTCGATGGTGAAATCCTTGCGCAGGACGGGAACGTTCACCGCGGCGCGCGCGGCTTCCAAATCCTCCAGGCCGCCTTGGAAAAATTCGCGGTCGGTGAGAACGCTCAGCGCCGCGGCGCCGCCGGATGCGTAGGCGCGTGCGATTCCCGCGGGATCGAAATGGCCGGTGAACACGCCTTTGCTGGGGGACGCCTTCTTGACTTCGGCGATGATGGCGGGCGGGGCAGAGGTCAACGCCGCGCGGAAATCGCGTGTGGCTCCCGCGTCCTCGACACGCGCTTGGGCGGCTCGCTCCAACTCCGCGCACCGTGCGCGAATTCCGCTCAGTGCGGCGCGTTTGCGCGCGACGATGCGGGACAGGATATCCGGAATTGCGTCTACCATTTCTTACCCGCGCACGACGGACTTACGCCGGTGCGTTAAACATGACAGGCCAGCGCCCTCGGATGCAACGGCCATGCCGACCAGCGGCAGGCCAGCTTGCAAGGGAAACCATCATGTTAGCATCACGTGGTGTTTCGCCCCAAAACTGCCGCCGGAGTTTTTGCGAGCATGGAGTCTATGCCAACTCTCATCTCACAACCGAGCATCATCCAGCCCGCGGGCAACAAGCCCAAACGCATCGCCGAGTACATCGGCCGCGTGAATTCCGCCACCGATGCGGCGAGCGTTGCGCACATGACCAGTCCCTCCGGCTGGCAGGAGCCGGGGCAGACGCCGGAGTTCGACGAGTACACGGTGGTTCTGCGGGGGACGCTGCGAGTCGAGACCCGCTCGGGTGTGTTGGAAGTTCAGGCCGGTCAGGCCATCATTTCTCACAAGGGCGAGTGGGTTCGCTACAGCACGCCTGGGGAAGCGGGCGCTGAGTATATCGCTGTATGCGTGCCCGCGTTCTCGCCGGGTACCGTGCATCGCGACGAGTAGGGTTACCGGCCTAACGCCGACTGCCAGTTTTCCACTATCGTGATGGAATCCTGGCGGCGGTCCTGGTCTTGCGGGAGCGGCACCAGGAAACGCTTGCCGTCCGGGCTGACGTCGTACTCCGTCGCAGAGGGGAGGTCGAACAGAGGCTCGGGTTGTCCCAGGGACAAAGCCGCCCCATTCGCTTTCACCGCGACCGCCATCATCTTGCCCCCCCTCGGTCTCATAAAACAGCTCTCTTCCGTTCCGGTTCCATACGGGAGACCCGCCACCGGTGGTCGATACCTGCCACTTGCCATGCTTGTCTGGAAAGTCCTGGATGTAGACTTGCGGCTGACCGGATTCGTCAGATTGGTAAGCCAGCCAACGTTGGCCCGTGGCGCCCGGTGAAAAACGAGCACGGCCCAGGACTGCCACATGCACGAATACGAACGGTTTTCCAACCTTTCCGGCGGCCTCCATCGGCGCCGCCCAAACCTCGGCTCCTGCGGTTGAAAGCTGCCGGTACAGAAGCCATTTACCATCCTCGGACCAATCCAGCGGAATTGTGTTGCCTGATCGCTTCAGAAGTTCCACGGGCTCTCCGGCGCCGGAAGCCGCTTTGCGGAATACGCCCGATCCGTTAACGAATACCACGTCCCGGCCGTCCGCGGACCACACTGGGTTTGCGCCGGCTGAAAAAGTGAAGCGAGTTTGGATGTTGCGCAACAGATCGACGCGCCATAGGTCAACCGCTGGCGACGCATGTCTGACCATTACGCTGTTGCCGTCGGGAGAGATGCGGAGCACACTGAGCGCGGCTTCGGCGAAGGGTTCAGACCTCTTGCCGGTGCGATCGATCCACGTCAGGCGGTACGAACTCTGGCGCGAATTCCCGTAGGCCAATACGCCCGTCTGCGATGCCGAAAGGTCGGCATACCCATTAGCCTCGGTTTCACCGATCAACTCGGCCACCGGCACGGCGTCCCCGCTGAGTTTCAGCGTGTCCGGATTGAAGGCTTGCGCCATCAAGCTCTGGCCCTGCACCCACAAGAGGTGGCCTTCCCCCGGAGTCGAGGGATTCGGCACGAAAATGGCTCCGAGCTGAGAGTCAACCAACTTCACGCGCTTCTTTTCTTCCGGCTTGTCGTCCAGGGAACCGACGTAGACGGCGCTTTGCGTGAGGGGTTGCGCGCGAATCAGATACAGAAAATGCTTTCCGTCGGGAAGAAACTGTGGCCAGTAATGAAATCGTTCGGCCTTCTCGTCGAGCACCGTAAGCGGTTGGGGAGCGCCACCGGATGCTGCAACCCGATTCAAAGCTTGATTGGTTCTCGAATTGAAAATGATGACGCCATCCGCGTTCCAGGTTGCGCCGCGAGCCTGTGTCAAATCGCAGACGACTCGCGGTGCGCCCTCATTCACGCCGATGCGCTGGAGCTTTCCATTGGCCTGGAATCCGATGTTGCGGCTATCGGGCGACCAAAAGGGGCGCGCGGCGCCCTCGGTCCCCGGCAACGCCCGCGCGATAAGCGAATCGAGCGGACGAACGAAGAGGCTCGACTTCCCTTTGACGCTGGCCACGAACGCAAGCAGGCGGCCGTCGGGCGAGATGGCGGTACCTCCGGTGTTGGCGTCCAGAACGAAACCTGAGGATTCCTCGGGAGGGAGGATGGAGGTCCGCACCACGGGCGCTTCGGGAGGCTTCTCACGGAAATGAACCGCCGAGAGTGCGAGGGCGGCTGCGGCGGCTGCGCCGGCTGCGATCCATCCCCATTTGGAGGGGACCTTTACGGGAACTTCTACCTTGACTTCGACGGGAACCTCGACCCGGACTTCTTTTACTGTTGTCGCCGCTCCGTTTTCGACGGGATTTGACAGCTCGATGCGGGCGTCGGTGATTTCACGCAGGCGGTTGCGGCGGTCCTTCACTAGGCAGTGCCGGACCACGCGCCGTACGTTCCACGGCACGTCCGCGGGCAACGCGTTCCAGTCCGGTTCCAGCTTGACCACGGCGGCGAGAATGTCGGTGCTGTCTTCGCCCGGGAACGCTCGCCGTCCGGAGAACATTTCGAAGAGGGTTGCGCCGAAGGCCCAGATGTCGGCGCGCTTGTCGACGGCCTTGCCACGAGCCTGCTCGGGAGCCATGTATGCTGCAGTGCCGAGGATGGTTCCGAGCGCGGTCATGCCCAGGGTCATGGTGGGGGAGTTGTCGGGGCTCTCCGGCCTGAAGGCCGGAGCTACCTCGAGAGTCTTGGCTAGGCCGAAGTCGAGCACTTTCACGCGTCCTTCCGGCGTGACCTTGACGTTGGCAGGCTTCAGGTCGCGGTGGACGATGTTCTTGTCGTGGGCTTCTTCAAACGCTTCGGCGATCTGGAGGGCGATGGCTGTGGCTTGCTCGATGGGGACAGGACCTTCTTTGATCAGCTCGGCGAGCGTGGGACCTTCGATGTACTCCATCACCAGGTAATTGGGGCCGACGTCGAACAGCGTGCAGATGTTGGGATGGTTGAGCGCGGCTACGGTGCGGACCTCGCGCTCGAAGCGTTCGGTGAATTGGTCCTTGGAAAGCTTGATGGCCACGATGCGGTCGATGCGGGTGTCGCGCGCCTTCCACACTTCTCCCATGCCGCCCGTGCCAATGGGCGAGAGGATCTCGTACGGTCCGAGCTTATCGCCCGCGGAAAGGGGCATAATTGAGCGATTCAGCTCAGTTTAGCCGATTAAAAGTGCGGATTGTGCCGGGATTATTGCGCGTCCGGCAGATCGGCTTCGTTCTGCTCGGCTTTGCTCAACTCAACTTAGAGCGGACGCGATCGCTCATCGCCTTGCCGTCGACGCGCTTGCCGGCTAGCTTGGCCTGCGCGGCCTTCATCACTACGCCCATTTGCTTGACCGAGGTCACGCCGGTTTCAGACATCGCCGCGGCAATGGCGGCATCCATTTCCGCGTCGGTCGGGGCCGACGGCATGTAGGACTCAATCAGCTTGAGCTCGGCCTCTTCCTTCACCGCCAGTTCCTCGCGGCCGCCTTTGCGGAACATGTCCGCCGATTCGCGCCGCTGCTTTACCAGCATGTTCAGCACTTGCAGCTCGGTCTGCTCATCGAGCGGCTTCATGCTGTCGACTTCGACCTTCTTGAGCGCGGTCTTGACCATGCGCAGGGCGTCGAGACGCAATTCTTCGCGGCCTTTCATCGCCGCTACCATGTCCTTCTGAATCTGATCGAGCAAAGCCATGCTTCAAGTTTCGCAGTTTGGCGCGGAGGTTGCTTCTTTTTCGAGGAGCGCCCGCTTGCGCTCCATATTTAAAAGTGCTCGCTTGCGCTCGACGCCCCAGCGGTAGCCGGAGAGCGACCCGTCGGTACGCACTACTCGATGGCAGGGAATCGCTACCGCCAGCCGGTTCGCCGCGCAAGCCTGCGCTACGGCTCGCGTCGACTGGGGCGCGCCGATCTTCGCGGCGATCTCCGAGTAGGTCGCCGTGGAGCCCGGCGGTATCGCGATCAACGCGTTCCAGACACGCTGTTGAAAGGCGGTCCCGCGCACATCCATCGGGAGATGCAGGCCCAGATGCGGAGCTTCGACGAATCCCACTACCTGCGCCATCCACGCCTCGAATTCGGCGTCGCCGCCCAGGAGTTGCGCCTTCGGGAAACGATCTTGAAGCGCGCGCGCCAACGCCTCCGGATCGTCGCCGAAGAAAATGGCGCAAATCCCTTGCTCGCTCGCCGCCACCAGGATCGAGCCCAGCCAGCATTCGCCGATCGCGAACCGCATCCGCGTGTTGACGCCGCCGGCGCGGAACTCGGCTGGCTTCATGCCCAGCACCTTGGAGGACGCAGCGTAAAAGCGGCCACTGGAGTTGAAGCCCGCTTCGTAGATCGCGTCGGTGATGGTTTCGCGCCGGGCCAGCTCCTCGCGGACGCGCTTCGTGCGGTGGGCGGTCGCGTAGGCCTTGGGCGTCAGCCCCGTGATCGCTTTGAAAACGCGGTGAAAGTGAAAGCGACTCATGCCCGCCGCGGCGGCCAGCGCGTCCAGATCCGGCGTCGCGTCCGCTTGTTCCATCAGACGGCAGGTTTTGGCGATGGCCTTCGCGTGCCGATGCTCGAGCGGCTCTAAGTCCGGCCGGCACCGCTTGCACGGGCGGAATCCAGCGCGCTCCGCGGCGTGTCGCGTGGCGTGGAACCGGACGTTCTCCCGACGCGCCGGACGGGCTGCACAAGCAGGCCGGCAGTAGACCCCCGTGGTTGACACCGAATAGTAAAAGACGCCATCGGCCGCCGGGTCGCGCCCCACCACGGCGGCCCAACGCTCGTCATCGGTAGGGAAAAACGCCGAAAGTCCGGGGGACACGGCGCGTCGATCAGTCTCGATCACAGAATTCATCATAGCGATCCCAGAATAGGCGTTCCTGGCCGCACTAGCACTCCGTTCCTTGCTTTTGAATCCTTTACGCCCGGCGCGGCCACCCGTCCGGCTTCCGTAGTAGGATAAAAAGGCAGGAAGTACCGCTCGGAGAGGTGCGCGCTGCAACGCGGTTTTTGGTAACGGGGACCGCGGGCAACTTCACGCATAAAGGAGGCGCTTCTCGATGTGGAACCGCCGCAAGGAAGAAGAGTTTGTACCGAAGCCGGTTTCGGCTCCGCCGAAAGCATCCGAGCTTGCCAAGGAGGGGATTCCCATGTCGACGCTTCCGAGCCGCGGCAGTGAACCCGCTTACGATTCACCCCGCGGCGGCACTACGGCCGTGCTAGGGAAGTCGGTCATTGTAAAAGGCCAGATTGTCAGCCGCGAGGACCTGACCATCGACGGCGAGGTGGAAGGCACTGTCGAATTGCAGGAACACCGCCTTACGGTGGGCCCCAACGGCAAGGTGCTGGCTTCGGTGAAAGCGCGCGAGATTGTGGTCCTGGGCACGATTCACGGGAACGTGGAAGCCTCCGAGAAGATCGACATCCGCAAAGAGGCCAAGCTGGTGGGCGACATCAAGACCGCGCGCATTGTGATCGAGGACGGGGCCTACTTTAAGGGCAACATCGACATCGTGCGCGTGGAAGCTTCCCGGCCTGCGGCGCCGCGTCCCCAAACGATGGCCGCCTCGGTGCCAGCCGGCGGGCCGGTTGCCGCTTCCTCGGCCGCGGCCGGACTCGGCGCCGCCGAAGTCAAGCGATGAGCCTCCGCAGCGCGGCGTCCGGACCTGCGTCAGGCTCCGCCGGCTGTTGACTTCATGCCGCACAACGAGCGCGCCCACAGTTTAATAACGCGCGCGCTGGGCTTGCGCCTGTGCGTTTGTGTCTCGAATGGGAGTTCTGCCGCAGTCTCCAACCCGGAATAGCAACGGCCTGGATCAGTTCTGCGCCCTGCTGACGGAGAGTCCTGGGCTGGCGGTCCTGGATCTGGCGGGCGCCAACCAGAACACCATCTCCTTCGTCACTAATCTCGGCCACCGCATCTACTCCGACGATCTGCTGCGGCAACTGGATCGCTGCTTTGGTCCGGCCAGCACGCCGGCTCAGGAATTCTACGAGCGCCAGACCGAGGCCCAGCGCGTGGCGGAATTCCTGGATACCACGCTGCATTTCCCCGACAACTCCTTCGACGGAGCGCTGGTGTGGGACACGCTGCAGTATCTCGCGCCTACGCTCTTAACCACCGTGGTCGATCGCCTCCACCGCATGCTGCGTCCGGGGGCCAGCTTGCTGGCGCTGTTTTACTCCGAGGAGCGTAACGGGTCCACACCGGCCTTCTCCTATCGCATTTCGGACCATCGAACCATCCTGATGAGTCCGCGGGAGGAGCGGCGTCCCGCGCAGCACTTCAACAACCGGCACCTGGAGAAGCTGTTTCAGCAATTCGCTTCGGTGAAGTTTTTCCTGACGCGCGACCATCTGCGCGAGGTGATCGTCAAGCGGTGATGCACGCGCAAGCGCATCAATCCGATACGCGTATCCTGGGGCGCAGGACTCTTCAACGGGACCATTCGCATTTGGCGGGGTTACTGCGGCCGGGACTGGATGTTCTGGATGTCGGTTGCGGAACCGGGGCGATTACGGTGGGGATTGCCCGGGCTGTGGGGATCGATGGATTGGTCGTAGGCGTCGATCGCGATACGGGTCTTTTGGAGATTGCAAGGCGGGAACACCAGGGAATCGCGAATTTACGGTTCGAACTCGCGGACGCCATAAAGCTGCCGTTTCACGCCCGATTCGACATTGTGACCGCGGCTAGAACGCTGCAGTGGATCGGCGAACCGGGTGAGGCAGTGGCTCGGATGAAGCAAGCCGCGAAGCCTTCCGGTTGTCTGGTAGTGCTCGATTACAATCATGCGCAGAATCAGTGGGAGCCTGATCCGCCAGTTGAGTTTCAAGCTTTCTACCGCGCGTTTCTTAGTTGGCGCGATGCCGCCCGCTGGGATAACGAAATGGCGGATCATCTGCCGGCGCTGTTCGAATCCGCGGGACTTGTCGATATCGATAGCCACGTCCAGGATGAAATCGCCCAGCGCGGGGACGAGGCGTTCGCCGAACAAGCTGCTTTGTGGTCGCAGGTAATGGAGAACGTTGGCGAGCAGATCTCCAGAGCGGGTTTCTTTCAGGAATCCCGGCTCCGGGAGACCCGCGAAGGCTATAAGGCGTGGACGCGAACCGAGCTCAGGAAACAGGTACTGAAGATGCGTGCGGTCGTAGCGACAGTCGTGTGACCGCAGTGGGCCGATCGCTGAAAGCTGAAAGCTAAATCGCGTCCTCTATACTGCATTAGAGGAGACCTCTCGACTTGTCCCTGGAAGACGACCTATTCGCGCAGCGCCTGCGCCGGACCCGCGACATCGAAGCGCTGGGTTACAAGCCCTACGGGCAGCGCTTCGATTTCACCCACACCATCCCCGCGATCCTGGCGAAGTACGGCGCCAAGACCGCTGAGGAGCTGGCCGATCTTGCTCCGGACATGCGCATGCGCATCGCGGGTAGGATTCAAACCATCCGCCGCATGGGCAAGGCCGGCTTTATGCATCTGATGCAGTCGGGCGAGCGAATCCAAGTTTACGTCCGTAAAGACGCCGTTCCCGATCACGCTTACCAGTTGTACGAGGGGCTGGATCTGGGCGACATCGTCGGCGTCGACGGCTATCTGTTCCGCACGCGCACGGGCGAGTTGAGCGTGCATGCCGAACAGCTCACGTTCTTGTCGAAGATCCTGCTCTCGATGCCGGAGAAGTGGCACGGTCTGGAAGACGTCGAGATCCGCTACCGCCAGCGCTACCTGGATCTGATCGCCAACCCCGAATCGCAGAAAATCTTTCACACGCGAGCCAAAGTGATCGCGTCGCTGCGGCGGCAACTGGAAGCGCGGGGATTTGTGGAAGTGGAAACACCCATGATGCAGCCGCTATATGGCGGCGCCACGGCGCGGCCGTTCATCACGCATCACAACACGCTCGATATGGACTTGTATCTGCGGATCGCGCCGGAGCTGTACTTGAAGCGGCTGATTGTGGGCGGCCTCGAACGGGTCTACGAGATCAACCGCAACTTCCGCAACGAAGGGGTTTCGACGCAGCACAACCCCGAGTTCACCATGCTCGAGTTTTATCAGGCTTACACGGACTATCGAGGCTTGATGGAATTCTCGGTGGAGTTGTTGCGGCAGACCGCCGTCGACGCCACCGGGTCGGCGCAGGTCGAATACCAGGGTGTAACGCTCGACTTCGACAACGTGCGCCGGCTGTCGATGCGCGACGCGGTAGGCGACTCGGGCCTGAGTGGACACGCGCTGGTCGAAGCGTTCGAGGCGCGCATCGAGCCGACGCTGATCCAACCCACCATCATCTACGACTATCCAGTAGAGGTTTCCCCGCTTTCGAAGAACAAGCCCGAGGACCCGGCCTTCGTGGAGCGCTTCGAGATTTACGCGGCGGGCATGGAAATCGGCAACGCCTACACCGAGCTGAACGATCCGCAAGAGCAGCGTCGCCGCTTCGAGATGCAGTTGGCGCTGAAAGCCGCGGGCGACGAAGAGGCCCACCAGATGGACGAAGACTATCTGCGCGCCATGAGCTACGGCATGCCGCCCACCGGCGGCGAAGGCATCGGCGTGGACCGCCTGGTGATGATCTTGACGAATTCAAAATCGATCCGCGACGTGATTTTGTTCCCGTTGCTAAGGCCGGAGGGGGAGATTGGGATGGCGGAGAAGCTGAGGGGGTAGAAGACAGAATACAGAAGACAGAATACAGAATGAATTCGCGCGCGGCTGCTAAATCGTTTCGGGATCTGTTGGTGTGGCAGAAGGCTCACCAATTTGTCTTGACGGTGTATTCGTACTCCGCCGGTTTTCCGCGGGTTGAGACCTACGGGCTCACGTCACAACTTCGCCGCGCGGCGGTTTCGATTCCCGCCAATATTTCCGAAGGTTTTCGTCGCCGTGGCAAGCCGGATAAGGCACGATTCCTGAATATCGCCCAAGGATCGCTAGAGGAGTGCCGTTATTACTTGATTCTCTCCCAAGACCTAAACTACGGCTCAACCGAGGAACTGATGAATCAGATCGAGCAAGTAAGCCGAATGCTGCAAATGTACGTGAGGACCGTAATTTCCGACGCCTGACTTCTGTATTCTGTATTTCTGTTTTCCTCTTCCAATGTTTGAACACTTCATCGCCCGCCGCTACCTGCGCGCTAAGCGCAAACAAGTGGTGATTTCCGTCATCACGGCGATTTCCGTGGCAGGTGTTGCCGCCGGCGTGATGGCGCTGGTGATCGCACTGGCCATCAATGCGGGCTTCAGTCACACGCTGGAGCGCAGCCTGTTGGGAGCCACCGCGCCGGTTTCGATTCTGACCAAAGAAACCGGAGCGGGGATCGAAGGCTGGGAGGCGATTGCCGAGAGGCTCTCGCACCTACCGCATGTCACTAGCGCGGAGCCGGGGCTTTACGACGGCGGATATGTCAGCGGACCGGTGGCCGGATCGGGCGTTGAGATCAAGGGCATCGTCGCGGACGGGAAGGCGCCGCTGCCGGACGCGTTGCTGCACTTGAAGTCGGGTTCGATTGACGGGTTGCATAGCGAAGGCGGGGAATTGCCCGGAATTATCTTAGGCGCGCGGCTGGCCGACACTGTCGGAGCCGTGACGGGCAAGCAGGTCACGTTGATCGTGCCCAACCGCGAGATCACGCCCTTCGGCATGCAGCCGGGCAATGTGAAATTGCGCGTCGCGGGTGTGTTCGAATCCGGATATTTCGATTTCGATATGTATTGGGCGTTCATGTCGCTATCCGACACACAGCGAGCCTTTGCGCTCGACGACGTGGTCAATAGCATCGAGCTGAAGGTCGACGACATTTACCAGGCTTCCACCGTAGCGTCCGCGGCGGAGGGCATCATCGGACCAAAGCTGGGCGCCACTACTTGGGAAGAGCAAAACCGCCAGCTCCGCAACGCTCTTCGCATGGAGCGGATCGTGACCTTTGTCACCATTTCCCTGATTCAGATGGTGGCGGCGCTCAATATCCTGATCGCGCTGGTGATGATGGTCATGGAAAAGCACCGCGACATCGCCATCCTGATGTCGATGGGCGCCCGGGCGCGGCAGATTCGCAACATTTTCGTGTACGAAGGCGCGATGATCGGCGCGGTGGGAACCACCATCGGACTGGTGCTCGGGTACACGCTATCTTTTTTGGCCAACCGTTACCGCTGGCTGCCGCTGGACGCGCAGGTCTATTCGCTGTCGTTTGTGCCGTTCGAACCGCGCTGGACCGACGGCGTCTGGATTGCGGCGGCTGCCATGGCTTTCAGCCTGGTGGCGACGTTGTACCCGGCGTATAGCGCCACGCGGATCGATCCTGTGGAGGCGCTGCGCTACGAGTGATCAGCAGGAGGTGGAGCGGGCTTTTGAATGCAACGGGTGCTTTAGCAGGCCGTGTCGATGCGGAGGCTGAAGCCTCCGTTGCAGGCTAAAAGCCCGCTCCACGAAGAGTCATTATGCAACTCAATCTCACGAATAAAGTCGCGATGGTCGCGGGCGCGAGCCGCGGCTTGGG
>JGI12269J14319_10001643_pt1 | contig 22073 bp, 20 predicted proteins | sample PeaSoiSIISIP2007_FD_14319 | JGI IMG/M metagenome (IMG submission 14319)
CCGAGCCGATCAAGATCGGAGTCTCCGGCCCGTTCACCGGCGGCTCCTCGCCCATGGGCGTGAGCATGCGCGACGGCGTCAAGCTGGCCTGCGCCGAGATCAACGCCGCGGGCGGGGTCCTGGGCCGGCAGATCCAGCTCGTGGAGCGCGACGACGAGGCCAAGAACGAGCGCGGCGTGCAGATCACGCAGGAGCTGATCAACAAGGAGCACGTCGTTGCCGACGTGGGCTTCATCAACACCGGGGTAGCGCTGGCCTCGCAGCGCTTTTACGAGGAGGCCAAGATCCCGGTGATCAACAACGTGGCCACGGGCTCGAAGATCACCCACCAGTTCGAGCCGCCCGAGTTTGCCGACAGCTACGTCTTCCGCACCTCGGCGCACGACACCATCCAGTCGGCAATGATCGTCGAGGAGGCGATCGGCAGGCGCAAGTTCACCAAAGTCGCGATCTTGGCCGATTCGACCAACTACGGGCAGCTCGGCCGCGAGGACCTGGAGAAGGCGCTGGACAAGCGCGGCATCAAGCCGGTCGCGGTGGAGAAGTTCAACATCAAGGACGTGGACATGACGTCCCAGCTGCTCAAGGCCAAGGAGGCCGGTGCGCAGGCCATCCTCACCTATGCCATCGGGCCGGAATTGGCGCAGATCGCCAACGGCATGGAAAAGCTCGACTGGAAGGTGCCGATGATCGGCAGCTGGACCCTGTCCATGGCCAACTTCATCGACAACGCCGGCAAGAACGGCAACGGCGCGCGCATGCCTCAGACCTTCATCCAGGAGGGCGACACAGCCAAGCGCAAGGCCTTCATCGAGGCCTACCAGAAGGCCTACAAGGTCGACCGCATCTCCTCGCCGGTCTCGGCGGCCCAGGGCTACGACTCGATGTACCTGCTCGTGGCGGCGATCCGCCAGGCGGGCACGACCGACGGCGTGAAGGTCCGCGAGGCGCTGGAAAACCTCCAGCAAAAGGTCGACGGCGTGGTCAAGGTCTACGACCATCCCTACACGCACGACGACCACGACGCCATTAAGCCTGGCGACGCGGTCATGGGCGAGGTGCAGAACGGGCACGTTGTCCGCGTCCGCTGACATTTTCGGGCGCGGGCGCCGGTGCCCGCCGGCGTGATCCGGCGTGCCGGGTGCGCCCGGCATGCCGGCCTCTGAGCACCCGGGGCGGCCGATCATGGAAATCTTCGCGCAACTGGCAGTCAGCGGTATCGCGCTGGGCATGATCTACGCGGTCATTGCCTTTGGCTATCAGCTCACCTTCGCGACCTCGCGCACCCTGAACTTCGGCCAGGGCGAGGCGCTCATGCTGGGCGCCCTGACCGGCCTGACGATTGCCGGGCACGTCGGCTACTGGCTGATGATCCCCGCGGTGCTGCTCTTTGGCGCACTGCAGGGCTTTGTCGTCGAGCGCCTGGGCGTGGCCCCGGCGATCAAGACCAAGTCGGAATTTGGCTGGATCATGTCGACCATCGCCCTGGGGATCATTTTCCGCAACACGGCAGAGAACATCTGGGGCAAGGACGACCTGAAGTTTCCCTCGCCGCTGCCCGAGTCCCCGCTCAAGGTCCTGGGGATCCACGTGCTGCCGATGGAGTTGCTCGTGGTCGTGGGCGCCGTTGCCATGATGCTGGCGGTCGAGCTCTTCAACCGCCGCTCCATCTACGGCAAGGCGGTCGTGGCGACCTCCAACGACCGCGATGCCGCGGGGCTGATGGGCATCAATACCGGGGTGGTGATCACCTTCTCCTACATGCTGAGCTCGCTCACCGCGGCGCTGGGCGGTGTGCTCGTGGCGCCGCTGACCCTCACGGGTGCGAGCATGGGTGCGGTGCTCGGCCTCAAGGCCTTTGCGGTGGCGATCATCGGCGGCCTCAACAGCGGCCTGGGCGTGATCGTCGGCGGCCTCATCCTTGGGATCGCCGAGACCACCACCGGGTACTACCTCTCCACCGGCTACAAGGACGTTCCCGGGCTCATCCTGCTGCTGGTGGTGCTGGCGATCAAGCCCTCCGGGCTGTTCGGCAAGGTCGCGATCAAGAAGGTCTGAGCGTGGCCGATCCCCTCGCCGGTTCCCGTGCGCCAGCCCCCGTTGCTGCGGCCGCGGCCGGCGCATCATCCGCCGCCCAGGCCAGGGCCAAGTCATCGCCCATTTCCCCCGTCGGGATCGGCTTTGCCATTGCCGCGCTCGTGGGCCTGGCGGCGCTGCCGCTCCTCTGGCCCAACCCGTATTACATCCACCTGGTGGTACTCATCGCGATCTACTCGGTGCTGCTGCTGGGCCTGGACATCGTCGTGGGCTACACCGGCGAGGTCTCGCTGGGGCATGCCTCGCTCTTTGGCGTGGGCTCGTACACGGTCGGCGTGCTGGTATTCAAGCTTGCCCTGCCGGCATGGGTCACGCTGCCGGCCGCGATCGGCACAACGGCCCTGTTCGGTGCGATCCTGGCGCTGCCAGCGCTGCGGGTCACCGGGCCGTACCTGGCGATGGTGACGCTGGCCTTTGGCACCATCGTCCAGATCCTAATAAACGAGATGGATTTCCTCACCAACGGGCCGCAGGGCATCTCGCTGCGCAAGCCCGTAGTCCTGGGGCACCAGCTTTCCGCCACCGAGTACTACTACTTTGTCGTCGTCGTTCTCGTCCTCGCACTCCTGGTCGTGCACCGCATCCTCAAGTCCCACCTCGGGCGGGCCTTCGAGGCGCTGCGCGACAGCCCGGTGGCCTCGGACTGCATGGCGGTGAGCGTCTACCGCTACAAGGTCTACGCGTTCGTGATCAGCGCGGCGCTGGCCGGCCTGGCCGGCGGCCTGTTCACGTATTCGGAGGAGTACATCTCGCCCAACACGTACTCGATCGAGCTGGCGATCCAGTTCCTGCTGGCAGTCATCATGGGCGGGCGCAAGACGCGCAGCGGACCGGTGCTGGGGGCGGCGATCGTGGTCATCCTGCCCAACCTGCTGTCGGACCTGGAGCTGTTTCGCATCATCGCCGCGGCGGTGGCGGCAATCGTTTCGACGTACGCGATCTATGCCCTTACGACCCGTCGGCGGCCCTGGCGCCAGGTCGTCATCCCATCCGCGTTGTTGCTGGGCATGGCAGTGTTCTCCTTCAGCATCGAGGACATGACCGATTACCGGCTGACCATCTTTGGCCTGATGATCCTGCTGGTGATCTATTACCTGCCCGACGGCATCATCGGCTTTCTGCGCAGCACGGTGCAGCATTTCCGGCCGCAGTGGATCCGTCGCCGCGAGCTGATCGAGGAGCGCGGCGACCGCGCCCATGCCTGGGCGCCGCCGGCTCGCGCGCCCGCAGTCGCGCAAAATGCTGCAACCGATGCTGCAGGGCTTGCTGCAGCAAGCATCCCGGCCGGTTCGATCGCGACGCAGGCGGCCCCGGTCTCGGATCGGGTGCTCGACATTGGCAACGTCGTGGTCCAGTTCGGCGGCCTGACCGCGCTGGATCGCGTGAGCCTGGCGGTTGCGCGCCATGCCGTGCACGGGCTGATCGGCCCCAACGGCTCGGGCAAGAGCACGATGATGAACGTGCTCACGGGCATCTACCGGCCCACTGCCGGTACCATCGCCTTCGAGGGCCGCAGCATCGCCGGCCGCACGCCGGCGCAGATCGCCGCCGCCGGGGTCGCCCGCACCTTCCAGAACGTGCAGCTCTTTGGCGAGATGACGGTGATCGAGAACGTCCTGGTCGGGCTGCACCACACCTTCGGCAGCAACCTGGCCGACGTCATACTGCACACGCCGCGCTACCGGCGCGAGGAGCACGAGGCGCGCGTGCGCGCCGCCAGCATCCTGGCCTTCGTGGGCCTGGCGGCCCTGGCCAACGAGGAGGCGCGCAACCTTCCCTACGGCAAGCAGCGGCTGCTCGAAATCGGCCGTGCCCTGGGCCTGAATCCGCGCCTGATCCTGCTCGACGAGCCCGCGGCCGGCCTGACCGCCCCCGACATCCAGGAGCTGATCGGCATCATCCGCAAGATCCGCGAGCACGGCATCACCGTGATCCTGATCGAGCACCACATGGACGTGGTCATGGGCATCTGCGACTGCGTCACGGTGCTCGATTTCGGGCACAAGATCGCCGAGGGCCAGCCGGCCCAGGTCCAGGCCGATCCCAAGGTGATCGAGGCCTACCTGGGCGGGGCGGCCGAGGGTGCCGGCGGAGCGCGCGCGGATGCGCCGGGACGTACGGGCATCGCCGGGGAGGCGCCATGCTGAGCATCCGCGACCTTACGGCCGGCTACGGCAAGGTCGAGGTGCTGCACGGCATCTCGATCGAGGTTCCCAAGGGCCGGCTCGTCACCCTGATCGGCTCCAACGGCGCCGGCAAGACGACGACGATGCGTGCCGTCTCGGGCATGATCGCGCCGACCTCGGGCCGGATCGAGCTCGCCGGGCAAAACATCACCGGGTTGCGCTCGCACCGCGTCACCTGCTTTGGCCTGGCGCATTCGCCCGAAGGCCGGCGCGTGTTCCCCGCGCTCTCGGTCACCGACAACCTGACGCTGGGGGCCTTTGCGCGCCTAACCTACCGGCGCCCGCGCGGCGACGTCGACGCCGACCGCGAGCGCATTTTTGCGCTCTTCCCGCGCTTGCGCGAGCGCCGCGATATGCCGGCGGCAACGCTATCCGGAGGCGAACAGCAGATGCTGGCCATGGGCCGGGCGCTGATGCTCAATCCCGACATTCTGCTGCTCGATGAGCCCTCGATGGGCCTCGCGCCACGCCTGGTTGCGGAGGTGTTTCGCACCCTCGAGCACCTCAAGGCCCAGGGTATGACCATGCTGCTGGTCGAGCAGTTTGCAGCGGCCGCACTACGCGTTGCCGATTACGGCTACGTGCTGGAGAACGGCCGCATCGCAGTGCACGGCAATGCCGCGCAGCTGCAAAGCGACCCGGCGGTGCGGGCGGCCTACCTGGGGCAATCGCACTAAAGAGCCTTGATCACCCCGCAGGCTACGCGCTTGCCCGCATTGCCGGCCGGCTGCGAGACATGGTCGTCGGGATCGGCGTGCACGATGAAGGCGCGGCCCATGATGCTCGTTGGGCCATCGCCCAGCTCCAGGCCCGGAACGTCAACCGACAGGCGCACGGCGCCCGAGGCATCCGCGGTCAGATCGGGCAGATCGCCGGCATGACTGCCGTGCGGCTTGCCCGTGGGGTTGAAGTGACCCTTGGCGGAGCTCGCATCGGAGGCGCCGCAGTCGCCCACCTCGTGCACGTGAAAGCCATGCACGCCCGGCGTCAACCCCGAGACCTTGACGTCCAGGTGCACGCCGCTGCCGGCCAGCGCGGTGACGGTCACCGTGCCGCTCGCCTGGCTGCCCGAGGCCGGTCCCAGGTCGGCGCGCGCCACCGCGGGACCGGCCGCGGAGGCGGCCGGCATTGCAACTGCCGCAACAAGCAGGCTGCCGGCGGCTAGGGTTGCGGTTCGAAGGCTTAGGGCGCGCAAGAGCATGAGCTTTCTCCTGGGGGGAGCATGGTTGCCGGCAACGGCGATTTTGCCCGGGCGGGACGGCTTGTGCCCGTCCCATCGACTCGGATTTTGCGCCAGACCTGCGCCCGAGGCCTGCCGGCCCACGGCGCTAGACTGAAGTTCCTCCGTGGCGCCGCCATTTCTGTGTAGTTAATCCCAATGGAATCAACGTGATGGGATTATCTGCGGGCCTCGTTATGTAGGCATGTTTATGTGTTGACAGTATGATGTATTTATCTTATATTTGTGGGCATGCATATCCATGTCGTACCCAACCGTGGATCACCGCCCACCGTGCTGCTGCGTGAGTCCTACCGTGAGGGCTCCAAGGTCCGCAAGCGCACCCTGGCCAATCTCTCGAGCCTCTCACACGCACAAATCGAGGCAATTCGGGCAGCGCTGCGTGGGGAGGATATGCAACCCGTGGCCCAGCGCTTTGGGGTCGCGGCCTCTCGTGCGCAGGGCCATGTGCAAGCGGTTGCCACGGCTATGCGGCGCCTGGGGCTGGCTTCGATCATCGCCTCCAAGACCTGTCGCGAACGCGACTTGGTGCTGGCAATGGTGGCTTCGCGCATCCTGGCGCCCCACACCAAGCTGGCCACCACGCGCTGGTGGCACACCACGACGCTGGCCCAGGACTTGTGTGTAGCCGATGCCGACGAGGACGACCTGTACGCAGCCATGGATTGGCTGCTGGCCCACCAGGACTCGATCCAAAAGAAGCTTGCCGCCCGTCACCTCAGCGAAGGGGCCCTGGTGCTCTACGACCTCTCGTCGAGCTACTTTGAGGGCAGCACCTGCCCGCTGGCCAAGCTCGGCTACAGCCGCGATGGACGCAAGGGCATGCTGCAAGTCAACTACGGGCTGCTTACCGATGCCCGGGGCCGCCCGGTGGCCGTGTCGGTGTACGAGGGCAATGTCAGTGACAGCCTGACGCTGATGCCCGAGGTGGCGCGACTGCGGGAGAACTTCGGTATCGAGCAACTGGTGATGGTGGGCGATCGGGGGATGATCAGCCAAAAGAGCATCGATGAGATGCGCCAGAGCGAGGGCATCGGCTGGATCAGCGCGCTCAAGAGCGCCTCGATTCGCGCGCTCGTCGAGCAAGATCACCTGCAGTTGGGTTTGTTTGATGAGCGCAACTTGCTCGAGATCAGCTCGCCCGACTATCCGGGCGAGCGCCTGGTGGCCTGCCGCAATCCGGAACTGGCCAAGCTGCGCACCCATAAGCGCGAAGACCTGCTCGAATCGACCGAGCGCAACCTCGAGAAAATCAAGGCCCGGGTGGATGCGGGCAAGCTCACCGGGGCCGACGAGATCGGTCTACGAGTGGGCAAGGTCATCAACCAGTACAAGGTCGGCAAACACTTCGAGCTGGCCATCACAGACACCAACTTCTTGTTCGCGCGCAAGACCGACAGCATTGCTGCCGAAACGGCATTGGATGGCATCTACATCATCCGCACCTCGGTGCCCGCGTCGCAGATGGACGCATCCGACTGCGTGCGCAACTACAAGGCCTTAGCCAACGTAGAGCGGGCGTTTCGATCGCTCAAGACCATCGATCTCAAAGTGCGCCCGATCCACCACCGCACCGCCGATCGGGTGCGCTCACACATCCTGCTGTGCATGCTCGCCTTCTACGTCGAGTGGCACATGCGCGAGGCTTGGCGCGAGTTGATGTTCGCCGACACCGACCAGCAGGCCAAGAAGACGCGCGATCCCGTGGCCCCGGCCAAGCGATCCAAAGCCGCGCTGGCCAAGGTGGCCAGCCATACGCTCCAGGACGGGACCCCGGCGCACAGCTTCGCCAGCTTGCTCGAGGAACTGGCCACCATCGTGCGCAACACCTGCCGCACCTCCGAGGCCGGCCCCGACGCGCCGACCTTCGAGATCCTCACCACCCCCAATGCCAAGCAGCAGCGCGCCCTCGAGCTCCTCCAGCAGATCCGGCTGTAGACAGAAACCCGAACCCCAAACTCAGGTCAAGTGCCGGTGATGTAATGGAAAACTCGCCCGGCGACGGACGGAACTTCAGGCTAGATCGCGGGGCGGTCAGCGCCGCCACCACCACAGCAGGAGCGAGAGCACGAGCGAGACCAGCAGGCTCGTGACCAGTGGAAAGTAGAGGTCGACGCCGTCGCGCTTGATATGGATATCGCCGGGCAGTCTTCCGAGCGGCAGCTGCGAGAGCCACGGCCAGGCAATCCCCAGCAGCAGAAAAACCAGTCCGATGCCGATGAGCAAGCGATTCATGTCGACCGCCACTGCACCCGGGCAGGCTGCGCCGGCGGCGGGGAGCCGCCGCACAGTGCCTGTGTGCCACTGATGCTACTCCCGGCTGCCGGCGCTAGAGAAAGCGGTACAGGGCGTAGTAGAACTCGCTCACGGGGCTGGCCAACAGGCGCCGGCGCATGCCCTCGAAGAGCCGCGAGCGGTCCAGCCGTCGCGTGTAGGGGCCGATCTGCGAGGCGGCCCCCAGCACCGGGTCCTCGACCACGACGGCCGGCTGCAGCACGCCGATGCGCGGGCGCGCCCGGCCGCCGCGGCCGCCCATAAAATGGTCAATCGGCAAGCCGATGCGCCGCGGCGCCGCGGCAAAGAAACGCTCGACGTAGCTGCGCGTGACGGTGTAGCCCCAGGTGTTGTAGATCACGCCGACGGGCTGGTGCACGAGCAGGCCACCGAGCTCGGTCCGGCGCCGCTGCGAGACGTTGCGCGAAGAGGTCCCCAGGTAGACGAGGTCAAAATGCCGCTCCAGCGGCGGGCTCCCGTGCGGGCGCCCGGACAAGACCTCGACGGCCTGGGAAAAGCCCGGCAGCAGGCTCAGGTCGTCCTCGATGACCGTGCACGCAGAGTGCCCGGACTGGCCCAGCAGGCGCTGCCACGCGCTCAGGTGCGAGAGCCAGCAACCGATCTCGGCATTGCTCAGCGTCTTGCGGTCAAAGAAAAGGCCCGGGAACCGAGCCTTGATCTGGGCATCGACCTGCGCGGCGCGCACGCACCGCAGATCCACGCCCACGCGGTCGAATGCAAGGCCGCATTCGTCGAGCTGGAGCGCCATCGCTTGGCGCCGTCCGACGGCCGAATCCAGGTTGATGAGCACCAGCATGAGCGGGCGAATAGTGGCCAAGCGGCGTTACGGCGCGGTGACATCACTGATACCCATGGTCATGTGTATGTTACTTTTGCCCCTTTGCCAAATAGCCGCCTAGGTGCGCAAGCGTCCGCGCCGATCCGATCCCTCCCCATGAATGCCGATCGCCATTCCCAGATCGTCATCGTTCAGCGGCGCCTGACGCACTACCGAGTGCCGCTGTTCGAGTCCTTGCGCATGCTGCTGCAGGCGGATGGAGTGACCCTGCGCCTGCTGCACGGGGATCCGAGCGCCGCGGAAGCGAGCCGCAGCGACGAGGGCCGCGTTACCTGGGCCGAGCACCTGCGCACGCGCTACTGGGCTGACGAACGCATCTGCTGGCAGCCCTTTGGCTCCCAGGCCGCCATGGCCGACCTCGTGATCCTGCCCGAGGATGCTCGTCTCTTGTACAACCTGTGGGCCCTGGCGCGGCGACGTCCACGGCACCTTGCCATGTGGGGCGACGGGGCGAGCCTGCAGCCGGCCAAAACCGACGGCCGGCGCGAGCGCTGGCAGCGTTCGCTGGAGCGCCGGGCGATCTGGTGGTTTACCAACACCGATCCGGGCGCAGAGCGGGTACGGCGCCAGGGATTTGCGCGCGACCAGATCACCAACGTGGAAAACACCACCGACACCCGCGCTCTGGCGCAAGACTGCCAGTCCGTCACCTCTGCGGAACTGGCGGACGCGCGCCGGCTGCTGGGCTTGCAGGGCGCGCGCATTGGCCTGTTCCTGGGTTCGCTGTACGAAGACAAGAGGATTCCCTTTCTGCTCGAGGCCGCCGAACTGGTCGTGCAGCGCGAGCCATCCTTCCGGCTGCTCGTCGTGGGCGACGGACCGCAGCGGCACCTGGTCGAGCAGGCGGCGCGGTCGCGCCCCTGGCTGCGGTACGCGGGCATGCACAAGGGTCGCGACAAAAGCATTGCCCTGCGCCTGGCCGACTTGATGCTCCTGCCGGGCGCGGTTGGGCTAGCTATCCTCGACGGCTTCACGGCCGGCCTGCCCCTGCTCACCACCGACTGCGGGGTCCATGGACCTGAGATCGCATACTTGCATTCCGGCGAGAACGGCATCAAGACCGAGAACTCGGCCCTGGCCTATTCCCGCGCAGTGGTCGCGCTGCTCGGCTACGAGGCCGAGCGCCGGCGCCTGGGCGTCAACGCGCAGTACGTGGCTGCGCACTTCACGATCGACAACATGGCCCAGCGGATGCGCCGGGGAATAAACGCCGCCCTGCAGATGCGGATCTGAAGGACGGTAGCGCGCTCTAGAACTGGCCCTGCAGGCCGAGGCTGACGACGGTATCGGTGTAGCTCCACTCGGCAATGGTCGAATCGCGGTGTTCCCGGGCCAGCACGAACGTGACCTTGATCCAACGCCGCGGATTCCAGAGCACGTTGAGCCCCGCGTTGTGCGAGTTGTCGAGGCGGGTGGTACCGGGCGGTAGCCCGGAGACCGTGGCGTAGACATTGGTGAAGTAGTTGCGCTGCGTCCATTCGGCGTACGCATCGAATTCGAGCTTGGCGCTCGCTTGGTAGGCGGGCGTGAGCCGGGACGTCTTGGTGACCGCTGAAAGGTAGCTGTTGTCGCCGGCGGCCCCCGTCTGGCGCAGGCCGTAGATCGACAGCTTGCTCGCCCCGGTGATCTGCCAGATGTAGGTCAAGTCGTAGGTGGGTCCCGAGTAGTCGCGGTTTAACTCCGTGAGCTGCAGGGTAGTCGGATCGACGTACGACACCATGTCGTTGCGGTGCTGTACGAACCCGGCCCGGCCCAGCAGACGGCTGGCGCCGCTGAAGGTCCAGTCGATTCGCAGGTCCACGCCGTGATCGTCGTAGCCCGGACTCACATAACTCGCTGGCGAACCGTTGGGGTAGACGCCGTGCACGGTCCGAAGCAGCAGGTCGACATGATTGCCGGTGCTTGGCTGGAACCGGATACCGCCGTTGACCTCCGTCGAATTGAAATCCTGGGTCTGAAAGGATGGTTCCGAATTCTTCGACTGGGTGCCGTTGCCACCCAGCACGCCACGCCAGTCTACCGACAGCGGGAAATCGACGAGGGCGTTGATCGAGTTGTTCGTGATGACGTCGCGCAGCGTGCTGTTGATGTCGGCAAAATGCGCGAGCTGCGCGGTGCGAGCCAGGTCGACTGACACGTCGACGTTGTAGGGCAGGTTCGATCGCACATCGGCACGTATTGCCTGCTGGGTAAAGTCGTACTGGGTCAGCTGCTCGTAGAGCACCCGACCGATCGATGCCGACGCCCAGACGTCCTCGCGACCGTAGATCTGGTGAAACACGCCCAGGAGGCTGGTCGTGTACGAGGTGTCGGAAAGGATAGGGGTGCCGGCCGGTGGGCCCGAAGAGCGCGTGACATTGCTGTCGTGGAGCACCGTCTCGCCGGGCCCCAGGGAAAACCCCAACGGCACGTCCTGGGCCTGCGCCGCGCAGCAGGTGGCCAGAGCGAACAGCAGCGGGGCCAGGCAGCGCCCAAGGACAAGACCCCTGCCCCGGTGTCTAGCGCCCGGCCGACCGCGGTACTTCGCCGGAAGGATTGGGCCCGCCGAACGCCGCAAAGCAGGATCGCACCAATTGGCCAAGGGGCAATGGGGCAGCAAGGAACCTCCGTGCGCACGGCCACGGAAGGCGCTGCGCCGAAATCATCGTATGGGACACGTCCTGGCGAAGCGCGGCATAAAACCCAAAGGCTTCGAAAGGGCGACGGCAATAATAGTGCCCTCGTCGGTAACACGGTTGTCACGGCCGCCGAACCAGCTTCGTGCCGCGCGCCCGTCCCGGAGCGCCTGCGCGGCGGAGGTTGCCGGGCGCGTTATGCTCCCGAACCGGGCGCAGGCAAACCGGGCGCACGCGAATCCGCAAGCAAACGAGTACGTAAATGAGCATGCATACCCATGGGCTGGGGCCCAATTCCCCGCTGCCGACCGAGATCACGGTGCACTCGGCCTCGCGGGTGTTCGAGATCGCGTTCAACGACGGTCGGCGCTTTCGCTTCCCCTTCGAATTCCTGCGTGTGTTTTCCCCCTCGGCCGAGGTCCGCGGTCATGGACCGGGCCAGGAGAGGCTGCAGGTAGGCAAGCGCGACGTGACGATCCAGTCGGTCGACACCGTCGGCCACTATGCGGTGCAGCCGATCTTCTCCGATGGGCACGACACCGGGCTGTACTCCTGGGATTATCTCTACGAGCTGGGCATCAACCAGGACGCGATGTGGGCCGATTACCTGCAGCGCGTGGAGGCGGCCGGGGCCTCGCGCGACAGCGCCGGGCCCAATGCCGGTGCTGCGGGCGCTGCGCCTTGCGGGGCCGGCGGAATAAAGGAGGTCAAGCGCCATGGCTGAGCCGGGCAAGACGCACTTTGGCTTCACCGAGGTCGCCGAGCCGGAAAAAGCGCAGCGCGTGGCCGGCGTGTTCCGCTCGGTGGCGCCGCGCTACGACCTCATGAACGACGTGCTCTCGGGTGGACTGCACCGGCTGTGGAAGGCCTTTGCGGTCGCCCAGGCCCAGGTGCGCCCGGGCATGCGCGTGCTCGACGTGGCCGGCGGCACGGGCGACCTGGCGCGCGCCTTTGCCCGCCAGGTGGGCCCGGGCGGCCAGGTGGTGCTCACCGACATCAACGCGGCGATGCTCACCGAGGGCCGCGACCGGCTGCTCGACGCCGGGCTCACCATCGCCGCCGTGCAGTGCGATGCTGAGCAGCTGCCTTTTGCCGACCGCACTTTCGACCGCGTCATGGTTTCCTTCGGCCTGCGCAACATGACGCATAAGGACCGTGCCCTGGAAGAGATGGGGCGTGTGCTGCGCCCCGGCGGCGAGCTGCTGGTGCTGGAGTTTTCCCGCGTCTGGGCGCCGCTGGCGCGGCTCTACGATGCCTACTCGATGAACGTCATGCCCTGGCTGGGCGAGCGCATCGCGGGAGATGGCGCCAGCTACCGTTACCTCGCCGAGTCCATCCGCATGCACCCCTCGCAGCCCGAGCTTGCCAAGATGATGGAGGACGCGGGCCTGGCGCACGTGCGCTGGCTCAATTTCGCGGCCGGCATCTGCGCCCTGCACACCGGCGTGCGCCTGTAGCGCAATTCTCTACCCTTCGCCACACCCTCGAGGAGACAGCGCGTGCTCGATCGCTTTGCCACCGAATCCATGCTTGCCTGGTACAACCGGCTGCTCGCCCGCGAGGAGTGGGCGCGCGCCGCCCTGGCTCCCTATGCCGGGCGCACCGCCCGCATCGAGACGGGCCTGTCGACAGTGTTCCTGGCCGTGACGCCGGCCGGTACCCTCGAGGCGGGCGCGGGCACGCCTAGCGTCACGATCACGCTCGATCCGCAGACCATCGTCGGCTCGCTGTTCGATCCGGCCGCGGCGCTGCGCAAGCTGCGCATGGACGGCGACGTGGCCTTTGCCCAAGTGCTCACCGACGTGCTGCAAAAGCTGCGGCCCGATCCAGCCGAGGAGCTCTCGCGCTTCATCGGCGATGCGCCGGCCGAGCGCATCGTGCGCACCATCGGCGCGGCGATGGACGCGATGCGCGACGCGGCGCAACGCGTCGCGCGCCAGGGCGCCGACTACCTCGTGGCCGAGAACCCGGTGCTGCTGGGCCGGCAGGAGTGGGAGCAGTTCGGCAGCGAGCTGGCCACGCTGCAGGGCCGGCTCGACCGCCTGGAGCAGCGCGTCAAGGCCTGCACGCCGGCATCCGGCGTGCCCCGCGCCTGATTCATGCGGCGCCTGCTGCGATTGCTGCGCATCGCCCTGGTGGGCTTTCGCTACGGGCTCGACCAGATCGCGTTCGCCAACCTCAAGCACCCGTTTCTCGTTCGACTGGCGCGCCTGGCCGCCCTGGGGCGCACCTTCGAGAGCCCGCGCGCGGAGCGCCTGCGCCTGGCGCTCGAGAGCCTGGGGCCGATCTTCGTCAAGTTCGGCCAGGTGCTCTCGACGCGCCGCGACCTGCTGCCGCCCGATTTTGCCGATGAGCTGGCCAAGCTGCAGGACCGCGTCCCGCCGTTTGACCCGGACCTAGCGGTGCGCGAGATCGAGCGCGGGCTCGGGCGCCCGATCGGCGAGCTGTTCTCGCACTTTGAGCGCGAACCCGTGGCCAGCGCCTCGATTGCGCAGGTGCACTTTGCCGTGTTGGCCGGCACGCCGGCCGGTGAAAAAACCTCGGCCGCGCTGCCGCTTGCGTCCTCCGGGACGCTCGCCGGGCGTCCGGCGGCGGTCAAGGTGCTGCGCCCGGGCATGCGTGCCGCGATCGATCGCGACCTGGCGCTGCTCGAGGTGGCTGCGGTGCTGGTCGAGCGCATCTGGCGCGACGGCAAGCGGCTGCGCCCGCGCGAGGTGGTCGAGGAATTCCGCCGAATCCTGCACGACGAGCTCGACCTCATGCGCGAGGCGGCCAACGCCTCGCAGCTGCGGCGCAATTTCGAGGGTTCGAGCCTGCTGCGCGTGCCCGAGATGTTCTGGGACTACTGCTGCGAGAACGTCCTGGTGATGGAGCGCATGGGCGGCGTGCCGGTGAGCCGCATCGACGAGCTGCGCCGCGCGGGCGTGGACCTGAAGAAGCTCTCGCGCGACGGTGTCGAGATCTTCTTCACCCAGGTATTTCGCGACGGCTTCTTCCATGCCGACATGCACCCGGGCAACATCGCGGTCGGGGTCGAGGGCACCGACCTGGGCCGCTACATCGCGCTCGACTTCGGCATTGTGGGCACCCTCACCGACACCGATCGCGACTACCTGGCACGCAACTTCCTGGCCTTCTTCCAGCGCGACTACCGCCGCGTGGCGCAGACCCACATCGAGTCGGGCTGGGTACCGCGCGGCACGCGGGTCGACGAGCTCGAGAGCGCGATCCGTGCGGTGTGCGAGCCGATCTTCGACCGGCCGCTCAAGGACATTTCCTTCGGCCAGGTGCTGATGCGCCTGTTCGCCACTTCGCGGCGCTTCAACGTCGAGATCCAACCCCAGCTCGTGCTGCTGCAAAAGACCCTGCTCAACATCGAGGGCCTGGGCCGGGAGCTCGATCCCGATCTGGACCTGTGGCGCACGGCCAAGCCCTATCTCGAGCAGTGGATGCGGCACCAGGTGGGCTGGGGCGGCTTCAAGGATCGCATGAAGACCGAGGCGATCCCCTGGAGCCAGTTCCTGCCGCGCCTGCCGCGCCTGGTGCACGATGCACTGGCGCGCGAGAACGTCGATGCGTCCGTCCTGGCCGAGCTCCAGCGCCTGCGGCGCGCGCAGGAGCACAATACGCAGCTCCTCGGCGCGGCGGCGTTTGCCCTGGGCGCGCTGGCGCTGATGGCGGCGTGGTACCTCGCCGGCCTGCCCTTGCCTTGAACAATTTGCGCGCGATAATGAGCCAATGAACATCGTGATTCTTGCCGCTGGGCAGGGCAAGCGCATGAGCTCGGCCTTGCCCAAGGTGCTGCAGCCCCTCGCGGGCCGCCCGCTGCTCGCGCACGTCATCGACACGGCGCGCGCCACCGCGCGCCAGTGCCGGAGTGCGGCCCGCATCGTGGTCGTGGTCGGCCACGGCGCCGACGCCGTGCGCGCGGCCTTCGCTGGGCACACGGACCTGCACTTCGTCGAGCAGCAGCCGCAGTTGGGCACGGGTCACGCGGTGCTGCAGGCCGTGCCCTGGCTGCGCGAGGACGTGGCGACCCTGGTGCTCTATGGCGACGTGCCACTGGTGCGCAGCCAGTCGCTGGTTGCTCTGGTGGAGGCGGCCGTCGGCCACCTGGGTGTGCTCACGGTGCGCTTGGCCAACCCCAGCGGCTATGGACGCATCCTGCGCGATGCCTCGGGCCACGTACAGGGCATCGTCGAGGAGCGCGATGCCGACGCCGCGCAGCGCCGGATCGACGAGGTCAACACGGGCATCCTGGTGGCGCCGACGCAGCGCCTCAAGCACTGGCTCGCCGGCCTGTCCAACGCGAATGCGCAGGGCGAGTACTACCTCACCGACGTGGTCGAGGCGGCGCGCGTCGAGGGCATGAGCGTCACCGCCAGCGTGGCGGCCGACGCCGATGAGTCCCTGGGCGTCAACAGCAAGGCGCAGCTCGCGCACTTGGAGCGCATCGTCCAGCGGCGCAGCGCCGAGGTGCTGCTCGAGGCCGGGGCGACGCTGGCCGATCCGGCGCGCATCGAGGTGCGCGGCGAACTCGCGGTCGGGGCCGACGTGTTCATCGACGTGGGCTGCGTGTTCGAGGGAACGGTGGCCCTGGGCGATGGCGTGCGCATCGGGCCGCACTGCGTGCTGCGCAATTCGGTGGTCGGCGCAGGCAGCGCGCTGCAGGCGTTTTCGCATCTCGACGGCGCGCAGGTCGGCGCCGGGGTGCAGATCGGACCCTTCGCGCGCCTGCGTCCGGGCGCGCAGCTCGACGACGAGGTGCACATCGGCAACTTCGTCGAGATCAAGGCCAGCCACCTGGAGCGCGGCGCCAAGGCCAATCATCTGGCCTATGTCGGCGACGCCCACGTGGGCGCGCGCTCCAATATCGGCGCGGGCACCATATTTGCCAACTACGACGGCGCCAACAAGCATCGCACCGAGGTCGGCGAGAACGTGCACGTGGGCAGCAACGCGGTGCTGGTGGCCCCGGTGCGCGTCGGTGCCGGTGCCACGATCGGCGCCGGCTCCACCGTCAGCCGCGAGGTGCCCGCGGCCAAGCTCACCGTGGCGCGCGCGCGCCAGGTCACCATCGAAGGCTGGCAGCGGCCCACCAAGAAGCGCTAAGGACTGGGCGCTAGCGCCGTTGCGGCCGGTCGCCAGTGTCAGGGGCGCTCGGCGAACGCCTCGTCGAGCACGTGCGCCAGCCGCGCCCCGGCCAGCGCGAGGCGATCCTCGACGATCTGCTTGCCGCGCGTCACGTAGGCGCGCGAGAGGTTGACCACGGGCAAGGCATCCGCCTCGGCCGGCGCATCGCAGCCGATACCCTCGATGTTCAGGGCGAAGCTGCGCGCGATCTCGTTGGACTCGGCGGCCCACTGCCCGGGCGAGGCGGCCACGAGCGCGGGGTCCTGCGCGCGCGCGAGCTCGAGCAGGCGCTGCAGCGACGCGGCCGGAATCTGGCCGGCGTGCGGGTGCAGGGCCAGGGTCACGAGGCGCGTGTCCCAGAAGGCGTGCAGGGACTCCTCGTGCTCGTGGCCCGATGCCGGTGTGCTCGGGCGCTGGCGCGAGCGCCCGTAGGGCGCCACGAGGATCTTGTTGCCGCCCTGGGCCAGATCGGCCGCATGCAGCGGCTGGTGCAGGTCGGCGGTAAGGTGCACCACCCACTTGAGCGCTTCGTTGCGCTCGGTGCGCGAGCGGCGCGCATCGGCGAGCAGCGCGAGCTGCTCCGCTTCTTTGGCACTGGCGCACTCCCCGCGCGCGCACCACGAAGATGGGCTGCCCGCGCGCTCGCAGACCGGCATATCGTCGTAGTGCCAGCGTGGGTGATCGGCCGGCCCGCGGCGGATTTCGTCGGCCCAGTTGGCCACCTCGGCCAGCGTGTGGCGCCTCGAGGGCCGCCCGTCGCGGTCGCGGTCGTCGGCCAACAGCCCGGCAACCGCCGCCTGCGCCGCCGGGCTGAGCAGCTCATCGGCGATCGCGCCGACGGCGCGGTGGCCGACCGGGCCCCAGGCCGCTGCTGGGGTCACGGCCAGTGCCAGCAGCAGGAGCGCGGACGTCGCGAGCGCTTTTCGCAGTTGCGGGGTATTCATCGGGATCGGGCCGGCGCTCTTGGGAATTTCGCATTATGCGTGGCGTCCCCGGCGGACCGCCTGACCTTGCCAAGGCGCGCTGGCAGCACGACGCGCGTGGCCCCGTCCTTGGGGCGGCAAGGCGCCTGCGTTATCGTCGCGCATGCGCATCGGCGTCGACCTGGGGGGCAGCAAGATCGAGATCGCGGTCCTGGACGGGACGGGTGCGATCGCCTACCGCTCGCGCGTTGCCACGCCGGCGGGCGACTACGCCGCGACGCTGGGCGCGGTTGCGGCCCTGGTGCGGGAGGCCGAGCGCCGGCACGGTCGCGCCCGGGCAATCGGCGTCGGCACGCCGGGATCGATTTCGCGCGCCACCGGCTGCATCAAGAACTCCAACTCGGTGTGCCTCAACGGCCGCAACCTGCGCGACGACCTGCAGGCGCTGCTCGCGCGCCCCGTGCGCCTGGCCAACGACGCCAACTGCTTTGCGCTCTCCGAAGCGATCGACGGGGCCGGGGCGGGCAGCGCAATCGTCTTTGGCGTGATCTTAGGCACGGGCGTGGGCGGCGGCCTGGTGGTCGACGGGCGCATGGTCGACGGCCCCAACGGCATCACCGGCGAATGGGGGCACAACCCGCTGCTGCCCGAGGTGGGGCGCGCGATCGACGCGATCGGCGCGCCGCGCCAGTGTTACTGCGGCCGCGTTGACTGCGTCGAGACCCATCTCTCGGGCCCGGCGCTCGCGGCCGACCACGCGCGCGCCACCGGGACTGAAGGTGGCGCGCAGATCACGGCCCAGCAGATCGCGCAGCGGGCGCGTGCCGGGGATGCGGCCTGCCTCCAGACGCTCGAGCGCTATGCGCAGACCCTGGCCCAGGCGCTGGCCGTGGTGATCAACATCGTCGACCCGGACGTGATCGTCCTGGGCGGCGGGATCTCCAACATCGAACGCCTCTACGAGCGGGTCCCGGCGCACTGGGGCAAGTGGGTGTTCTCCGACCAGGTGCAGACCCGCCTGGTACGCAACCGGCACGGCGACTCCTCGGGCGTGCGTGGCGCCGCCTGGCTCGCGCCTTAACCCGTCGCGGGTTCGCCGGGGTCGCCCGCGGGATCGTCCGCGGGTTGCTCGACCTGGGTGCTCGGGTAGGGATTGAACAGGGCGTCGACCAGCTCGTGCAGCACGCCGCGCACCTGCGCCTCACTGCAGCCGATCAGCAGGGCGTCCTCGAAGGCGTCCTGCGCCATTTGCTGCAGCTCGACGTAGTTCTCGTTGAGTACCTTGATCTTTTCCAGGCACGACACGGGAGCGCCATCATCCTGGCGCCAGACCGGTGGCGTTCCTTTGGTATTCATATGCGCGCATTATGCCAAGGGGGTCTGCGGTAGACTGGGTATCCTTTGTTGCGTTGCGGGCATGCCCCGCTCGTATCCGACGGGCCAAATGCGTCGAATCCTCTCCACCCTGCTGCTTGCCCTGCTGGTCGTTGGCGCCCAGCAGGCCGCGCTCGTCCACGAGATCGGTCACGGCGTCGGCCACGGTGGCGGCATCGCGGGCAGCAGCAGCGCTGCGGCCGCTGCCGACAATGCCGCCGGCGCGCAGGCTGCCCGAGCCGCGGATTCCGGGACCACCGAGCGCGGCTCCTACTGCGACAAGTGCTTCCAGTTCGCGCACGTCTGCGGCGCCGGTTTCTCCGCAAGCGCGGTGCTCGCCTTGCTCGCCGCGGGCGCGCAGTTGGCGCACGGCCGTCAGATCGCCGATCTGGCCGCCGACGCTCCCCAATCCAGAAGCCGGGGTCCCCCCATCGTCCTCTGAACCCAGACTGCCCCGCTGCATTGGCCCCTCGTGGCGCAAGACGGCGGTCCGCATTCCTGCTTTCGGAGGACCTTCATGCCCTGCCCGGCCTCACGCGGACTCGCCGCCTTGTTTTGGCTGCTTCCCACCGCGCTGCTAGCGCAGCAGACCCTGCCCGATACGCCGGCGCCCGAGAGCGCCGAGCCATCAAGCGCCGCGCCGCCGATTGCGGCTCCTCCGGTGTCCGATGCCCCGCCCGAGGGACCGGCCCCGACATCGCCCGCCCAGCCGCCACCCGCGGCCGCGCGCGCGCCGGTGGCCGACTCCGGCACCGTCCTGGAGCCCATCGAGGTCGTGTCGCGGCGCCTGAACGAGGCGCGCACCGGGATCCAAACGCAGACCGGGGCCTCGGTGTACACGATCGACGCCGCGGCCATCGCCGCCATGCCCAGCGGCGACAACAGCCAGCTCAACCAGGTGGTGCTGCAGGCCCCGGAAGTAGCGCAGGACTCCTTCGGCCAGTTCCACGTCCGCGGCGAGCACAATGGCCTGCAGTACCGGCTCAACGGCATCATCCTGCCCGAGGGCATCAGCGTCTTCGGCCAGTCGCTCGATCCGCGCCTGATCTCCTCGATGCAGCTCATCACGGGCGCGCTGCCGGCCGAGTACGGCCTGCGCACCGCCGGCATCATCGACCTCACCACCAAGAGCGGCGCGCTCGAGCCCGGCGGCGCGGTGTCGATCTACGGCGGCAGCCACGGCACCATCGAGCCCAGCATCAACTACGGTGGGGCGTCGGGGCGCTTTCACTACTTCTACTCCGGCGACGCGCTGGTCAACGACCTGGGCATCGAGTCGCCCGATGGCAGCTCGACGCCGCTGCACGACCGCACCAGGCAGTACCACGGCTTTGGCTACCTCGAGGACGTCATCGACTCGGGCAACCGCGCCAGCCTGATCCTTAGTGCCTCGGCCGGCGGGTTCCAGATTCCCAACCTGCGCGACGCGCAGCCATCGCTGGGTCTGATCGTCAACGGTCAATCGAGCTACTCGAGTGCGGCGCTCAACGAGAACCAGCGCGAGCAGACGCAGTTCGCCATCTTGAGCTGGCAGCACTCGCACGATCCGCTGGACTGGCAAAGCTCGGTCACCGCACGCAACTCCACGCTGCAGTTCACCCCCGATCCGCTCGGAGACCTGCTGTTCAATGGCATCGCGCAAAGCGCCTACAAACGCAATGTCGCCTACGACTGGCAGACCGACGCGGCCTACCGGCTGAGCGACACCCACACGCTGCGGGCCGGGTGGTTCGTCCAGGTTGACACCTCGACCAGCCTCACCGGTTCGCTGGTGCTGCCCACGGACGGCAATGGGGTGCAGACCAGCCAGACGCCGCAGACGATCGTCGACAACGGCAGCAAGACCGAGCATATCGAGAGCCTGTACCTGCAGGACGAGTGGAAGTGGACCCCGACCTTCACCGTCAACTACGGACTGCGCTTGGACACTTTTACCGCCTACACCAGCGCCACCCAGGCGAGTCCGCGGTTGAACATGGTTTGGAAGGCGCTGCCCGAGACGACCGTGCACGCCGGCTACGCCCGCTACCTTTCGCCCCCGCCGTTCGAGCTCGTCGGCTCCGAAACGGTAGCCAAGTTCCTCAATACGACCGCGGCCCCGCAGGTGACCCTGGACACCACGCCCTACGCCGAGCGCGCCAACTACACGGACGTGGGCGTGCTGCAGAACGTCACCCAGCGGCTCACCGTCGGCCTCGACAGCTACTTCAAGCTGTCGACCAACCTGATCGACGAGGGGCAGTTCGGCGCACCGATCATCCTCACGCCGTTCAACTACCAATCAGGGCGCCAGTGGGGCGTGGAGGCAACCGCCAATTACAGCGGCGATGCGCTCGCGGCCTACGCCAATTTGGCGTGGCAGACCGCGATGGGCCGGGATATCAACTCGGCGCAGTTCAACTTCTCGGCCGCGGACCTGGCCTACATCGCCGACAACTACATCCACCTGGACCACGAGCAAAAGGTCACGGCGTCGGCCGGAGCCTCCTACAAGCTGGGCGACACGCGCCTGAGCACCGACGCGCTGCTCGGCTCGGGCTTGCGCGCCAACCTGGTGCTGCCCGACGGCTCGTCGATTCCCAACGGCACGCGCCTGCCGTACTACACGCAGGTCAACGCCGGCGTCAGCCACGTCTATCACCTTGCCGGTGACGGAACGCTGACGGCACGCTTCGACATCATCAACATCTTCGACCGCGAGTACGAGATCCGCAACGGCACGGGCGTGGGCGTCGGTGCACCGCAGTTCGGCCCGCGGCGCGGCTTCTTCGTCGGAGTGTCCAAGTCGCTCTAGCCGCGCCGGCGCCGGTCGAGGTGCCCGCGAGGCGCGCGCGACCCTTGCGCAACGAGGGTTGCGCCGGCGTATGCTTTGCGCCCCACGGCAGTATCGATCTATCACCTCGGAAAAAGGGAGTCGAAACATGGCCACAGCATTCGAAACGCACGGCGCATTTAGTTGGACCGAGCTCATCACGAACGATGTGCCCGCCGCACGCAAGTTCTATGGCGCACTGCTTGGCTGGAAATTCAAGGAGATGGAAGGCTCGACCATGGCCTACGGGGTCATTAGCGCGGGCGAGCAGGACATCGGCGGCATCATGGCCACGCCGCCCGAGGCCAAGGGCATGCCCCCGGCCTGGGGCACCTACGTCACCGTCAAGAACGTCGACGAGGCCGCGGGCAAGGTCGCCGGGCTGGGCGGCAAGGTGATCGTTGCGCCCCATGACATCCCGCAGGTCGGACGCTTCGCGGTCATCCAGGATCCGCAGGGCGCAACGCTCTCCCTCATCACGTACCTGGCACGGGGCTAGCCAGAAGCAAGATCGGCCGGCCGCCGCGCGGTCGGCCGCGCGGCGGGCGCCTGTCGCTAGA
>JGI12269J14319_10001645_pt1 | contig 22065 bp, 21 predicted proteins | sample PeaSoiSIISIP2007_FD_14319 | JGI IMG/M metagenome (IMG submission 14319)
GGCCAGGTGTCTTGTCACGGCGGGCCGCGCCAGATCGAAGTCCCTTCCCGGCTTGTACACCCGGGGTTGGGAGAGGACCATCAGGCTCTTGGAGTTTTCCAGGATCTCGGAGGCTTCGTTCTCCTGTCCGTGGAACGCCCAGGCCGAGGCTCCCGGGACGGCGCCGACTTGGCTCTGACCCAGATCGCTTTCGCTCACGCGGACCGAGTCGATGGACGCCTGGACCTTGGCGGCCGCGTCGGCAAACTTCGCACCCGCCTTCACTTGGGTTCGGATGTCCTCCAGCTTCTGCTTGAGGGTATCGATGGTTTCGGGGCTGACGGCGATGGTGATCAGGACGTGCTGCAGGTCGTACAAGGTGTCCGAACCGACGGCCGGCGGCGTGCGGGGCTTGATCTGCTTGTCGACGCAACGGATGATGTGGTACCCGAACGGGGACAGGATGGGGTCGGAGATCTGGCCCTTTTCCATCTTCGCCGCGGCCTGCGCGAAGGCGGGCACCCAACGGTCCCTGGTCTGCAACCCGCCCAGGGAGCCCCCGTTCTTGGCCGATCCGGGATCTTCGCTGAATTGTTGGGCCAGGTCCTCGAACTTGTCGCCGCGGTGGGCGCGGGCGGCCACCGTGTCGGCGTCCTGGAGCGCGTGCAGCGAGTCCTGGGCGGACGGCGTCTTCAGGAAGTAGGCACCTTGGATCTCGGCGAAGGGCTTGCCGATCCAGAAGCTGTCGGCCAGGGTCTGGAATTCGGCCCGCAGCGCGTCGATCGAGGGGGTCGGAGCCGGGAAGGAATCCAGGGATGCCGCCACGGCCAAGCCCCAGGATTTGGTCATTTCCATGCGGGTTTCGAACTGCGCCTCCAGGGAGGTCTTCTGCTGGCCGTCCACCAGGATTCGCCCCAGGGACTGCTCGGGGATGGTCTTGTTCTGCGTCTCCTGCTCCACCATCTGCATGAAGCGGTCGTCGAAGGTCTTTGGGTTGGAAAGCCAGCGCTCGTAGAGGGCCTGGTTGAACTGGGAGTCGGCGCCCATGAAGATGGGAGCCTTTTCCGCACCCGGTGGGGGATTGCGGCGGATGAAGTCCAGGACCTGTTCCGGCGTGCCGTAGAGGTCGTACTTGTCGATGACCTTGGACATGAGACGTGCGCGCACGAGATCCACGAACACTTCCTCGCGCAGGTTCGCGTAGGCCTCGGAATTGAGTTCCTTGCCCTGGTCGGTCTGGGCCTTGGCCCTCTGCTGGACGATCTGGTCGAATTCCTCGAACCGGATGTCGTCGCCGACCACGGATCCCACCACGGTCTTGTGGGTCATGCTGTTGCCGGGGCTCATCCCCCAGTCGACGAAGATGAGGGCCACGAAGCACAGCACCGCGATTCCCACCACCCAGGCGGCGTTGTCGCGAATCTTTTGCATCAGCATGGACTACGGCTCCAAGAGACGAAAGGGGCTCCGCGCCCATTTGCGCGGAGCCCCGAGAAGTTAGCAACAATCGCGGAGCATCCGGTCAGATGGAGAGCCCGGCTCCGACGTTCACCACGAACGGATACTTGCTCGCCGCGGACGATGTGGCCACGTGCAGGTACCACTTGCCGTCGATGAACAGGGCGATGGGCACCACCGGGATCTTGAGCTGTGCGCCCACGGCCAAGTGCGCGCCCCAGGTGTTGGTGGTGATGTTGTTCACGAAAGTGGTCCTGGCCGCGGCAGGCGTCGAGAAGCTGCCCGCGGTCCCGTAGATGGCTTCCAGGTCCGATTGGTCCACCACACGACTGGCGATCACATAGGTGGGGCCCGCACCGACCCAGATCTTGAGGGGCTGGATGGGGGAAAGGGGCGGCAACTGGAGGATGGGGTAGCGCAGCGTCAGGTCGGTCAGCACCGAGAAATAGGGCGTCTCGCCGCTCTTCTTGGTGGCGCCGGGAACAGGTGCAGGGATGTCCACCTTGATGGTGTCGGGAGCGCCGGTCAAGGGCTTCAGGATCAGGGAACTTTGGTAGTAGCCCCACGCGATGTTCGAGGCGGCTTCGAATTCCACGGGGATCACCGGAAGCTCCAGCCAGGCCTTCACGCCGAACTGGGTCATGCCAGAGAGCTTGCTGCGGTGGGCGACAAGGCTGGCACCGGAGTCGTTGTTGAAGGCCTTTGGAAGCGAGGCGCCTATCATGGTCTGGTCGGCACCGGAAATGGTGGTGGAATTCAGACCCGCTGAGACGGCGAGGCCGACGAGGGCATGGCTGGGGGCCGCGAAGGCCAAGGCGGACAAAGCGACGAGGAGCTTGAACTTCATGCAGATTCTCCTGGTTGAGAGGGCGTGGCTCCAACGATACATATGGTTGCATTCCGTCCGCTGTGAGATCCGTCACGTCGCCAGGAATGCCAGTTCGGGTCCGCCAAGGTGTCCGGAGCGAGGGATTCGATCTTGGCGACGCCTACGGAAGCCAAGTCGTGGCGCAGGAAGGCGACCAGATCGATGGACGGGGTTCCCCAAGCCGTGCGTCTTCGGAATTCCTCCGGAAAGGCACCCAGGACCTCGGGACCGACCTCGAAGCTCGCCGGGCCGATCCCGGCGCCGATGGCGGCCGCCAGGTCCCCCGGTCGGCTTCCATCGCGAACCAGGCGGCGGGCGCAGATCGCCGCAAGTCCGGCCAAGGTCCCCCTCCATCCGCAATGGGCCAGCGCCGCGCGGGAACGGACCGGGTCCGCGACCACCACGGGGAAGCAGTCCGCGTGGCGGACCAGGGCGGACTCGCCCGGTCCCAGCAGGAACGCGTCGCAGGCCTCGCTGGTTCCGTCCACATCAATGGCTGTTCCGTGCACCTGGCGGGCGTCCCTCGGTTTCCGCGTCGCTCCAAGTCCCCTGGACAAGCGTTCCACATCGCCGCTCCTCAGCGCGTCGAAAGGGATCCCCTCCAGTTCGCGCCCGGCGCTCCAACAGGAGATGGACCCCACCCGAAGCAAAAGGACCGGGAACGTCATTCCACCTGGATGGCGACCAGGGTGAGATCGTCCTGCCGAAGCCCACCGGCGGAGAACAGGTCCAGATCGCCCAGGAGCGAATCCAGCCGGACCTCCGGGGTGCTCTGGTCGGTCTTCCGCAGCGAGGACATCAGCCGTTCCATGCCGTAGAGCTCACCCTCGGGATTTTCCGCCTCGGTGATGCCGTCCGTGTAGAGAAGAAGCGAGTCGCCGCTTTCCAGGCCCTGGGTCTGGGTCGCGGCCTGCAGGTCGTCGAACATGCCCACGAAGACCCCGTTGGCCATCAACTCCTCGATCCGACCGTCGGCGTGCCGGAGCAACTGGGGGCAGTGTCCCGCCGAGCACCATTCCATGGTCCTGGCGGCCGGGTCGATCTGGGCCAGGAACACGGTGACGAAGTGGAGCCCCCCCACCTGGTCCAGGAGGGTCCGGTTCAGGCGCGACAGGGAATCCACCAGGGACCTTCCCGGGCGCACTTCGCGCCGCAGCAAGACCTTGAACATCGCCATCACCATCGATGCGGAGATGCCGTGTCCGGACACGTCGGCGATCACCAGGCAATGCGTTCCATCCGGTAGGGCGGGATCCAAGGGGAAGCAGTCGAAGTAGTCCCCGGAGACCTTGGAGGCGGGGAGGTACTTCCATCCGATCTGGAACCCCGGAACGATGGGCGTACCCTGCGGGAGCAGCCCCTCCTGGATCTTCTTGGCCCGGTCGATGTCCTTCTGGAGCCTCCGGTTGGCTTCCCGCAGCGCGGAGTAGGTCCGCTCCAGGTCGTCGCGGTAGCGGAACCCGGTGAGGAGCACCCCGCCTTGGCTGGCCAGGGCGATGAGGGTGTCCAGGATGTCGGAGGAGACCTCCATTGCGTCGGGGGAATCGATCCACAGAAGGTGGGAAGCCCGGAGCGGCGAGGCTCCTTCGTCCATTTCGCCACCCAACCGCCCCTCGAAGGGGATGAAGATGGATCGTCCCGCCAAAGCCCCCTCCACCAACGATGGGGCTTGTTCCACCAAGGTGTGGCGATGCAGCAGAAGAGCCTGGAGAGCGGGTTCTGCATCGTCGAGCGAGCGGTCCGGCGACTTGGGGGATTCCTCGCCGGACACCAGACGGCCCAGCTCCACCAGGGATTTGCCCTTCACCTCGAACAACGCCACGGCGCGCGAGGGGACCAGATCGGCCAGTCCCAGAAGGAGCGTCCGCACCGCGGATTCCAGGGAGGAATTGCCCAGGGCGACCCGCAGAACCTCGCCTGCCGTCGCGATGGATTCCAGGCGGGCCTTGAGTTGCCTGGTCTGGAGGTTCTCTGGATCGTCCACGGAGGTTGGGCCTTTCCCGGGTTTATATTCTTGGGCTCTCCCAAAGTAAGGATTCGCACGACATGCCCGACAAACGTACGCCTTCGCCGATGCCCCCTCCCGAACTTTCCTTCGAGGAAAAAGCGATGGCAGCCTGGGTTCGCGCCAGCGAGAGCTGGAAGCGGAGCCAGGGCACCTGGCTCACCGCGGCCACCATCGTCGCCTGCGCGCTGGCCGCATGGAGCGTGTGGTCCTGGAAGCAGCGCGATTCCCGGGAAGTCGCGCACCGGCTCTACGGGCGGGCCATGGTGTTCCGCGACAACGGGAGGCCCGACAGCGCGAAGGCCATCCTGGAGAAGGTGGTCGAAGGCTACTCGGGGATCGAGGCCTCCAAGGCGGCGCTCCAGTTGGGGCACGACCTGTTCGAACAGCGGGACTGGGCGGGTTCGCTGGCCAAGTACCAGCGCGCCCGGGAGGACGGATCCGGATACCCGCTGCTGGAAGGCGGGGCCCGGCGCGGCATCGCCGCCTGCTACATCGAACAGGGGAAGTACGCCCAGGCGGAATCCGAGCTCGAGGGCATCCTGTCGTCCTACCAGAAATTGACAGGCGACGCCGCCGACCGCGCCAAGGAGACCGAGCCGCAGGACCTGGTCCCGAGCCTCTACCAGGTGATGTGGCAGCTCGTGCTGGTCCGAGAGAAGCTCTCCCGCTCCGCCGACGCGGTCCAGGTCGCGCAGGCGCTGGTGAAGCTCTACCCGGGTTCTCCCGAGTCCGACCAGGCCAAGATCTGGCTGGCCTTGAACGGCAAGGCGCCGCAACCCATCTGATCCGTTCCTCGCCGGGGGTGGTTCGCGCGCTCGCCGAGCCTGCGGCGATCGACCGTCCCGTTCCCCCTCGATTCGCCCGTGAAACCAGTTGAGAGGATGTTCGGGAGAGCGTCCTTCCGATTGCCAATCCCGGTCCAGGGTCCTACCTTGCCCAGGCTCCACCTCCAAACCCAACGCGGGTCCCAACGCATGAAGCAGAACATCAGGTTCAGAATCGTCATCGTGGCCGTGGCCATCGTGCTCTCCTTGTGGGCGCTGGTTCCCACCTTCCGCACGTTGGGCATGAGCCTTGCGGAAAAGCAGAAGTTCGCGCAGGACCACCCGGGGGTGGCGTCCAAGGCGATCAAGCTGGGACTGGACCTCCAAGGCGGCACCCACCTCGTCCTGGAAGTGGACAAGTCCGGACTGGAACCCGATGTGGCCAAGGACGCCACGGATCGCGCCCTGGAAGTGCTCCGCAACCGCATCGACCAGTTCGGCGTGTCGGAACCGGAAATCCGCAAGCAGGGGGACAGCCGCATCCTGGTGCAGTTGGCCGGCGTGGCGCCCGAGCAGGCCAAGTCCCTGCTCTCGAGCACGGCGCAGTTGGAATTCAAGATGGTGCGGGATCCCGCCGACGTGAAAGTGGTGCTGGAGCGGATCGATGCCGCGGTCAACCGCAGTTCCAAGTTCGCGGACACCACCAGGAAGGACACCACCCGCGCCGGCGACACCTCGAAGGTGGCGATGGACAGCACGTCCAAGGCCCATCTCGACGCGGCTCGCCGCGACAGCGCCGCGAACGTGGCCCGCGAGCTGTTCGGAAGCGTCGCCGAGAAGGGCGCCGTCGACACCGCCAAGAAGGACACCGCGGCCAAGAACGTCCCCTACGCCTCGCGTCCGTTCATCTCCTACCTGATCCCCTTCGGGAACTCCATCGCCGTGATGGAGGACAGCGTCTACCTGGTGAAGCGGATCCTGGCGCGGCCCGAGGTCCAGGAGGTGCTCCGGTCCCAGGAGACGGATCTCCTCTGGGCCCGCAAGCCCGAGGACGTGAAGTCCGGCAAGCAGATCCGGGTGCTCTACGTGCTCAAGCGCCGCGCGGACATGAAGGGCGATTACGTCGCCGACGCCCAGCCGAGCTTCGAGCAGGGCGGCATGCGCGGAGGCGCGGCCATGGTGGAGCTGACCCTCAAGGGCCGCGGACCCAAGGAGTTCGCCCGCATCACCGGCGCCAACATCGGGAAGCAGATGGCCATCGTGCTGGACGGCGCGGTGTTCAGCGCGCCCGTGATCCAAGGTCGGATCGCCGGCGGCAGGGCCTCCATCACGGGTCTCGCCGACATCATGGAGGCCAGGCAGCTCTCCATCGTGCTTCGCGCCGGCGCGTTGCCCGCGCCCATGCACATCATCGAAGAAAGCTCGGTGGGACCCAGCCTGGGAGCCGACAACATCCAGAAGGGCATGGCCGCGGCGCTCGCCGGCCTGATCGCCGTGTTCCTGTTCATGTTCTGGCAGTACCACGCCTGCGGCGGCGTCGCGAGCGGGGCCCTGGTCCTGAACGCGCTGTTCCTGATGGGCATCCTCGCGATCTTCCACGCCACCCTGACCCTTCCCGGCATCGCGGGCGTGATCCTCACCATCGGCATGGCGGTGGACTCCAACGTGCTGATCTACGAACGCATCCGCGAGGAGCTGCGCAACGGGCGGTCCGTGCGTTCCGCCGTGGACGCCGGTTACAAGCGGGCCTTCTCCGCCATCATCGACTCCCACTTGACCACGGTCCTCACCGCCTACGTCCTCTACCGCATGGGCACGGGACCCATCCGCGGCTTCGGGCTCACCTTGACCATCGGCGTGATCGTGTCCCTGTTCACCGCCCTGACCTGCACGCGGCTGGTGTTCGACATCTGGCTTTCCGCCAAGGACCGCACCGGCATCAGCATCGGAAAGGGCATCCGCTACTTCGAGGAAGCGAAGCTCAACGTGGTCGGGAATTTCCGGAAGATCGGGTATGTTTCCGGGGGCCTCGGCGTGCTCATCCTGGCTTTCATCTTCGTTCCGCACCCGGGTGGCAGGGCCTCCTTCAACTGGGGCATCGACTTCACCGGCGGCGTGATGATGACCGTGCGCGCCGACGGGGGACTCGCCGGGAGCCCCGACGCCACGGATGCCATCGCCAAGGTCCTGGAAACGGATGGCGGCCTCAAGGGCGTGCAGGTGCGCACCCTCAGCAGCGATTCCGGCCAGGTCTTCTCGGTGACGGTGAAGACCAACGTGCTGGACGGAGCGAAGGCGCAGGCCTTCGAGAAGACAGCTTCGGACGCCGTCCAGCAGGTGCTCACCGCCAAGGGATCCCAGGTCAAGATCATCGGGATGGACATGGTGGGCCCCAAGGTCGGCAGCGAACTGAAGCGGGACGCGATCCTGTCGGCCCTGCTCTCCATCCTCATCATCATGCTCTACATCTGGTTCCGCTTCGGCAAGAACGGACTGGGCTACGGCTTGTCTTCCGTGTTGACGCTGGCACACGACACCATGCTCACCCTGGGGTTGCTGATGGTCACCGGATTCGAGGTGGACATGACGGTGGTCGCGGCGGTGCTGACGTTGATCGGGTATTCCCTGATCGACTCCATCGTCATCTTCGACCGCATCCGCGAGAACGCCAGCAAGTACCGCAAGGGCGACTTCGAGGTGCTGGTCAACAACTCCATCAACGAGACCCTGTCCCGGACCATCATGACCTCGGTGGCCACGGGCATCGTCACCACCATGCTGGCGGTGTTCGGCGGACCCACCCTGAAGACGTTCGCCCTCACCCTGACCTTCGGCATCGTGGTGGGGACCTACTCCTCCATCGCCATCTCCGCCCCGATCGTGATCCAGTGGGTCAAGCGTCGCGGCGTCCAGGGACTGGAAGCCCCCAAGACCCCGAGCGCGGCCATGCGCGTGGGCCAGGCGAAGGCCTAAAGCCGACGACCACCCCGGAGCGCCACTCGACATCCGGGCGCTCACGCACCCGGCTGTGGCCGGCCATGGCCCAGGTCCGACTCCTGCGACCGGCGCGAGCCAGTCCGGCAGGAACTAGAACTGCCGGGTCGAGAGCATCACGAGCGTACAGGCTTCCAGCACCTCGACACCGGCCTCGGACAGCTTCGCTTCCAATTCCGGGTTCTCGGCTCCGGGGTTGAAGACGACGCGCCGGAAGCCGTAGGACAGGATCTGGTGGGCAAGCTCGTCGGAGCGGGCCTTGCCGAGGTACACTGTGGCGGTATCGATCTCCGAGGGAAGGTCGTCGATGGTGGCGACACAAGGATACCCGCCCAGGTCGGGCAGGGCAGGATTGACGCCGACGACCTCGTGCCCGGCCTCGCGAAGACGGTGGAGCGCGGTGTTCGCGTACCGATCGGCCTTCGGGCTAGCCCCCAACACCGCGACTTTCATCCTAGTGCGATTCCAACCGGACGTCGCCGAACTCCTTGAGCTTGGCGAACACGTAGTCGCGGATCTCCTCCAACCTGGCCTGGGTCCTGGCTTCGAAGCGCAGGACCAGGTCGGGCTGGGTGTTGGAGGCGCGCACCAGTCCCCATCCGTCGGGGAACACGATGCGCACGCCGTCGGTGTCGATGGTCTCGTGGTTCCGCTTGAACCACTCGGCGACCGCGTGCGCGATGCGGAACTTCTCCGCGTCGTTGGTGCACTGGGCGCGGATCTCGGGGGTGGAAGGGTAGAAGGGGATGTCCGACGCCAGTTCCGACAGCTTCTTTCCCGACTTCTCGAGCAGCTCCACCAGGCGCAGGGTGGCGTACATGGCGTCGTCGAAGCCGTACCAGCGGTCGGCGAAGAACATGTGGCCCGAAACCTCGCCCGCCAGCGGTGCCCGGGTTTCCTTCATCTTCTGCTTGAGCAGGCTGTGGCCCACCTTCCACATGATGGGCACGCCTCCGGCCTGGCGGATGCCCTCCACCAGCGCCTCGGAGCTCTTGACCTCGAAGATGATGGGGCTGCCGGGATGCTCGGCCAGGATGGGCCGTGCCATCAGGAGGGTGAGGATGTCCCCCGGGATCCACCGTCCCGTGTCGTCGATGACGCCCAGGCGGTCGCCGTCGCCGTCGATGCCGATTCCGACGTCCGCGCCGTGCTCCACCACGGCCTTCTGGAGATCCACCAGATTCCGCGGGACGGTGGGGTCGGGATGGTGGTTGGGGAAGGTGCCGTCCACCTCGCAGAAGAGCCGGACCACGTCCACGCCCAGCTCCTCGAGCAGTTCGGGGCCGAAGATGGCTCCGGCGGCGTTGGCGGCGTCGTAGACGACCTTGAGCTTCCTTCCGCCCTTCCCGAACGAGAATTCGCCCCGCAGCCGCTGCTTGTAGTCCGCGATCAGGTCGTGCTCGCGCAGGCCGCCGTGTCCGGTGGACCATTCGCCGGTGGAGGCGAGATCGTAGAGTCGACGGATTTCGTCGCCTCGGATGGTGGACTTGCCGATTCCCAGCTTGAAGCCGTTGTATTCCTTGGGATTGTGCGAGGCCGTGACCATCGCGGCTCCGTCGACGGGAAGGAAGAAGGCGGCGAAGTAGCTGACGGGAGTCGTCACGATCCCGATGTCCACGACGTGGATCCCGCCGTCGCGCACGGCGCGGATCAGGTTGGTCTTGATCTCCGGGGTGGAAAGGCGCACGTCGCCGCCGATGGCGACCGCCTTGGCTCCGGCCTCGGCCAGAAGCGTGGCGTAGCCCCGGCCGATGGCGTAGACGGCGGCGGGCGAGAGGGATGGATCGACCAGTCCGCGGATGTCGTTTTCGCGGAATATGGTGGAATCGAGGGCCATTTCAGTTCTCCGGTTGGATGATCGTCCCCTTGGGGATCACCACGATCCCTTCGTCGGAAACGTGGAATCGCTCGGCGTCCTTCTCGAGATCGAATCCGATCCTGGCGCCGGGAGGAATCCGGACGCCCTTCTCGACGATGGAACGGCGCACCTTGGCGTGGCGACCCACCTGGACGTCCGGGAAGAGGATGGATTCCTCCACCTGGGCGTAGCTGTGGACGAAGCAATGGGGCGCCAGCACGGAGGTGTTCACGGTCCCGCCCGACACGATGCAGCCGTCGGAGATGATGGAATCGTAGGCGGATCCGCGCCGGGGGGGATCGCCTTCGCCCTCGTTGAAGACGAACTTGGCCGGGGCCGCGTTCCAGTTGATGGTGCGCAGCGGCCATTTGTGGTTGTACAGGTTGAACTCCGGACTCACCTTGACGAGATCGATGTTGGCCTCGAAGAGGGCCGAAAGCGTCCCGACATCCCGCCAGTAGGCGCTGCTCTCGCCGGGGATGCGGTTGGTCGTGAAGTCGTAGACGTACACCGGATAGGTGTGGTAGATGTTGGGGATGATGTCCTTGCCGAAGTCGTGGGCCGAGTTCTTCACCGCGTCGGCCATGAGTTCCCGGACCAGGAACTTGGAGTGGAACAGGTAGTTCCCCATGGAACACAGGCACCATCCCGGCCGACCCGGCATGGTCTTCGGCGATGCCGGCTTCTCCTCGAAGCCCACCATCCGGCCGTCTTCGTCGATTTCGATGACGCCGAATTCCGACGCCTCCTCGATGGGCACCGGAAAGGCGGAGACGGTGCACAGGGCGCCCTTGGCCATGTGGAAATCCACCATCTGGGTCAGGTCCATCTTGTAGATGTGGTCGCCCCCGAAGACCGCCACGAGGTCGGGCCGTTCGTCGGTCAGGAGGTTGACGTTCTGGAAGATGGCGTCCGCGGTTCCGCGGTACCAGTCGGTCCCGGTGCGCATCTGCGCCGGCACCAGGTCCACGTACTGGTCCAGCGTGCGGTTCAGCGACCACGCCGTCTGGACATGCCGGTTCAGCGAATCGCTCTTGAACTGCGTGAGGAGCTTGATCTTGTGGATCCCGGAATTCACGAAGCTGTTGAGGACGAAGTCGATGATCCGGTACTTGCCACCGAAGTGGACGGCGGGTTTCGCCCTGTCGGCGGTCAGGGGCCAGAGGCGAGAGCCCTGCCCCCCTGCCATGATCATGCCCAACACGTTGCGGTACACTGGATCCTCCTGAAGGGGTGGGACAAACATAGGAACGCGGACTGCGCGTTCAGCTTGCCAATTCGGTCCCCAGGATGTCCAGCAATTCCTTCCGGGCCCTCTCGAAATCGTCGTTGACGAGCCGATGACGGAAATTTCCCAGCTGTGCGGCGGCGAGTTCCGCGCGCGCGTTGCGAAGTCGCACCTGGATGACGTCCTCGGGATCGGTGCCGCGCCCGCGCAGCCGCCGCTCGAGCTCCTCGAACGAGGGCGGCAGGATCAGGATGCCCAGGTTTTCCGGATAGACCTGGTCGAAGCGGCGCTTTCCGAAGACGTCCAGGTCGAGCGCCACGTGTTCTCCATCGGCCGTGGTGCGGTCCAGGAAGGGCCGCGGGGTGCCGTAGAGGTTCCCGTGGACCTCGTTCCATTCGGCGAGCTCGCCGGAGGCGATCATGGCCTCGAATCCTTCGCGGGTGAGGAAGAAATAATGCACCCCGTCCACCTCGCAGGCCCGCGGCGACCGGGTGGTGGCCGAGACCGAGTAGCGGAGGTTGGGGATGGCTTCCATCGCCGCCGCGATCAGCGAACTTTTCCCGGCGCCGGAAGGTGCCGAAAACACCACCAGCCGGCCCTTTTTCACTTTCGCGCCTCGAGCTTCGCCTCGGCGGTCTTCATCCGCAGTTCGATGGCTTCGAGCTCCGACAGGCGGTCCAGGTGGTGGCCGCAAACCGACAGAATCCGCAGGACCGCCGCCGATCCGGCGACGTGCAGGCCCGCGAGCACCAGGCACAGGACGCCGACGACGACGGGTTGCAGGTCGAAGGGGCTCACCAGAATCCTCCGCGGCTTCCGAACCAGCCAATGATCGCATGGAGGGAGACCGAAGACCACAACGGCATGCGCCGCAGGATCCAGCCGCCGAGGAAGGCGGCCAGGCAGATGCGCCAGGAGCCCGAGGCGACGTGCAGACCCGCGAAGAGCAGCGGAGGGAGAAGGTCGAGGATCCAGGTCGGAGCCCACCCGCGGTCGGCGAAACGCACGGGGACGTAGCGGAAGCAGAGGACGCAGAGGGGGAGGCTGAAGGCGAGGGCCCAAAACGGCAGGGAGACCGCGCCGAAGGCGTTCCACGCGGGCGGCGAAGTCCCGAAGGCTCCGATCAGGACCAGGGCCGCGAACCAGAGCGGGGCCCAGGGGAGCCGGAAGGCGAGCCAGGATTTCCTGGACCGCTCCAGCAACGCGTCCCGGTTGCGCAGGAGGAACCAGGCTCCCAGCCAGAGCAGGATGAGGCCGCCCAGGTGGAACGGCGCGCGATCCATGGTGGACACCACCAGGGGCAGGAAGAGGAAGGCGAAACCGATCTCGAAGAGGTCGATGTTCTTCCGCCAGGCGACGGGCAGCTCGGAGGTCACCATCGAAGCTGCCGCGCCCCGAGCGGTCGCGCCGGCATCACATGAACCAGTAGCGGATTCCGAGTCCGAAGTGGATGTTGGCCTGGGTGGTCGGAACGATGTCGATCCCCGGTGCGAGGTAGAGCGACGCTTCGACGGGGATGGCGAAGTCGAAATCGACACCCAGCGGGACCTGTGCCCAGAAACCGCTCTCGTGGCCGGCCCAGACGCCCACGCCGAAGCCGCCGTAGAACTTGATCCCGGAGATGGGGTCCTGGTGGAACAGGTTGTGGCTGTGGATCAGGAAGTTGCCGTTGATGAGCCACGTGCCGCCCTGGTTGAACGCCAGGATGCCCTCGATGGTCTTCTCCCTGCCCACCCTGGCCGTGAGGCCGCTGAAGCCGGATTCGCCGTTGGGGCTGCTGGCGCCACCCAATTGGAGTCCCAAGGCGAAGCTGCTCCCGCCATTTCCTTGAGCGCCGGCGGCGAGGACCGGGCTTCCAGACAAGCACAGGAGCACAAAGGCTCCGGCGACGATTCGTTTCATTTCAGGTGTCTCCTGCGAAGTGTTCGGATTGGGGTGAATCTACCTCCGGGGACGCATCCGCTGCATGACGAATACCGGGGACGGGAAGTTCGGCAAGGCGTCGCACGATGGCTGGAAGATCTTCCGGGCTCACGCCGTGGAACCAGAGCTTGTGCGGGTAAACCAGCAGGTTCGGGCCCTTCTCGCAAGGTCCCAGGCACCCGGCGCGGGTCACCCTCAATTGGGAGAGTCCAGCCTCCCGGGCAAGATGCTTCAGGCTGCACAAGGCCTCGTCCACGTCCCAGCGGTCGGCGCAGGAGGATCTCCCGTCGGAGCGGTGGTTCTGGCAGAGGAAGACGTGCATGGCGTTCGGTTGAATTTCCTCTTCCATGCGGCCCTTCAGGCGAATACGCCGATCTCCACGTCCTGGATGATCTGCGGTTCGTGCGGCTTGTCGGATCCGTCGGTGCGGGAGGAGGCGATGGCGTCCAGGACGTCCCAACCTTCCACGACCTGCCCGAAGACGCTGTACCCCTCGGCGGGACCTCCTCCGGTCGGGTGGTCCAGGAAGTGGGCGCCTTCCTCGGGATGGACGATGAAGAACTGGCTTCCGATGGAGTTCGGGCGATTGGTCTTGGCGTAGGAGAGGGCGCCGCGGACGTGCTTGAGGTCGGCATGGTATTCGTCGCCGATCTGCTTCCCCGGGCCCTTGTGGCTGTGGCCTCCGGTCCCGTTCTTGTTCGTGAAGTCGCCGCCCTGGATCATGAACCCCGAGATCACCCGATGGAACGGCACATCCTTGTACTTGCCCGCCGTCGCGAGTTCGGTGAAGTTCTCCACGAGGCTCGGAACCTGCTGGGTGAACAGGCGGACGACGATGTCGCCCCGATTGGTGTGGATGGTGGCCCTGGTTTCTCCGGCCTTGGGGGCGTCCTTCTGCATGTTTCCTCCGAGTTTGGCGACCGATCTTGCTTCGGGGGGAAAAGGTACCAACCGCTACCCGCGCATGGGGGTGGAGGTTCCGGTCCGGCTCACCTCGTCTCCAGCCGGACGTCCGACCTGACCTCCATCGTCCGACCGAGACCGAGCGCCTCCTTGCCCTTCCACGGCGTCCAATCGGGCTTGTGGACGGAAAGCGACATCCCGTCGGGGCCGGGCCAGGTCCGGCCCGGCGACAGCGAAAGGTCGGCGCACTCCACCACCAGACGGCCGTCCACGCCGGTCCCCTCCAGGCGGGCCGAGCATTTCGGGGCGTAGTACACGTCGACGACGGGGTAGGCCCCCTCCGGAAATTCCAGCGGCCAGACCATGCGGATCCAGGAAACCGGGGAACCGCCGCGGTTGACCAGCGCGATGCGGGGCTTCACCGAGGATCGATCCTCCGGGGATTCGTCCCGCATGGTCACCTGGACGGGGAAGCTCGCGGCGTGCTCGCGGTCCGGCGCCGAAGCGGGGCGGGGCGCGAACGAGGCTTCCGGGATCCTGTTCAGCTGCATGCGGTCCCAGGCCTTGCCGGCGAGGAAGGTCGCGAGGACCAGGGCGCTCCCGGAAACGACCAGCGGCACGAACCTGCGGTGCCGGCGCAGGAATCCCGGCCGGGCGAAGTTCGGGACGGCGATCCGGGCCGTCGGTGCGGCCATCGCCGACACCGGTCGGGCGTCGACGACGCTCCGCGGCAATGCCGCCAGGATCGCCTCCATGGGATCGGCGCATCCCCTCGCTCCCAGGAACTGGCGGAGCTGGCGTCCCGCCTCGGACGCCCTGGGTCGGGCGGAGGGGTCGCGGCGGTGCATCGCGGCCACGAGGGCGTCGAGTTCGACGGGGACGTCCGGAAGGACGGAGGAGAGCGGCGGCGCGTCCTCCTGCACGATCCTCCACATCACCGCCTGGGCGTGCTCGGCCTCGAAGGGGTGGCGCCCGGAAAGCACCCTGTACAGGACGCCGCCGAGCGCGAACACGTCGATCGCTCCGGACGGATTCCGTCCCTCCACCTGCTCCGGCGCCATGAACAGCGGGGAACCGAAGACCGAACCGGTCCGGGTTCGCGAAACCTCCTCCTGGAGCCTGCTGATCCCGAAATCGGCGATCTTCGTCTGGCCGTCGCGACGGACGAGGATGTTGTCCGGCTTGATGTCCCTGTGGATGATCCCGGCCCCATGGGCCGCNCGCAGACCGTCGGCCACCTGGCAGGCGATGGCCGCCGCGCAGACGGGATCCAGGCGTCCCGCCTTGATCTCCAGGAACCGGGACAGGGAGATCCCCTCCACGAACTCCATGACCAGGTAGTCCTCGCCCCCTTCCCGACCGAAGTCGTGGACCGCCACGACGTTGGGGCTTCCGAGCCGGGCGATCGAGGTCGCCTCGTCGTGGAAGCGCCGGACCCAGTCCGGTTGCGCGCCCAGTTCGCTCCGGAGGATCTTGACGGCCACGACCCTGTGCAGGACCGGGTCTTCCGCGAGATGCACGGAGGCCATCCCGCCCTGGCCCAGCGGACCCAGGATCCGGTAGCGGCCGTAGCGCTCCTGGGGCATGGCCCGGCGGCTACTTGGCGGCCAGGTGGGCGATGGCCTCGATCTCCACGCGGACTCCCCTGGGCAGCGCCGAGACCTGCACGGTGCTGCGGGCGGGAGGCGGTCCGCCGTGTCCGAAGAATTTCCCGTACACCTCGTTGACGGCGGCGAAGTCGGAAAGGTCCACCAGGAAGATGGTGGTCTTCACCACGTCGGAAGCCGAGGCGCCGGCGGCTTCGAGCACCGCCGACAGGTTGGACAGGATCTGTTCCGTCTGTTCCGGCGCGGTCGCCCCCACGACGCTCCCGCCGTCCGCGGAAAGCGGGATCTGGCCGGAGACGAAGAGCAGATCGCCGGCCCGGATGGCTTGGCTGTACGGCCCGATCGGGGCTGGTGCGCGTCGGGATTGGATGGCGGTGGGCATTTTCGGACCTCCGGGTCTTTCAAGTGGTTTTCAAATTATCATTCACGACATGGAACTCCGTCGAACCAAAATGCTCGCCACCATCGGTCCGTCCTCCGACCCGCCGGAAATGCTGCGTCAGCTCTTCCAGGCCGGCGTCACCGCATGCCGGCTGAATTTCAGCCACGGAACCCACAGCGACCACGCCGCCCGGATCGCCAAGATCCGCCAGGTCGCCGACGAGGAAGGCCTCGCCATCCCCTTGATCATGGATCTCTGCGGACCCAAGGTGCGCACCGACACCAAGAGCTACGAGCTCAAGGTCGGGGAAACCTGGAACCTCGTTCCCACCGAAGGCGATGCGGCCGCCCGCAAGATCGGGATCAGCCATCCGACCCTGTACCAGCTCGTGCCGCCGGGGCAAGCCATCGTCCTGGACGACGGCCACCTGGAGCTGACGGTGGACAGGGTGGAAGGCGAGGAGATCGTGACCACCGTGAAGACCGGCGGGCTCCTCAAGCCGCGCAAGTCGGTGAACACCCCGGAGTGCGACAACGGTCTCGACGTGCTCTCCGAGAAGGACCAGCGCGACCTGGTGTTCGGACGCGACCAGGGCCTGGACTGGGTGGCGGTATCCTTCGTCCGCAACGGTGCCGACATCAAGCGGGTGCGGGACTACCTGGCGGAGATCGGCTGGCCCGATCCGCCCATCATCGCCAAGATCGAGACGCCCCTGGCGGTCGCCTACCTGGAGGAGATCGTACGCCTCTCCGACGGCATCATGGTCGCTCGCGGCGACCTGGGCATCGAGTGCCCCATCGAATCCGTGCCCATCCTGCAGAAACGCGCGGTGCGCCTGGCCCACCGCCACGCCAAGCTCTGCGTGGTGGCCACGCAGATGCTGGATTCCATGGAGCGCAACCCACGGCCCACCCGCGCCGAGGCCTCGGACGTCGCCAACGCCGTCTTCGAAGGCGCCCAGGTGGTGATGCTTTCCGGCGAGACCGCTGGAGGACAATTCCCGCTCCAGGCGGTCCAGACCATGGACCGGATCCTGCGCGGGGCGGAGGCGGTGACCGATTCCCCTCCCACCCTTCCGGAAATCTCCAACCAGACCCTGGAGGTGGTGGCCGGTGCCGTGCGCCTGTCGGAGCACACCAAGGCTCCCTGCATCGCCATCTTCTGCCACACCATGGAGATCGCCCGGCAGATCGCGGGTTTCCACAGTTCCACCCACGTCATCGCCGCCTGCTTCGACGAACAGATCTACCGGCAGGTGGCGCTCTTCTACGGCATCATCCCCATGCGGCTGCCGCGAACCAACTCCAGCGACGAGGCCATCACACGGGTCCTGGACGAGATCCAGGCGCGGAACCTCGCCAACACCGGAAACCGGATCGTGTTCCTCTACAGCCAGCCCTTCGGGACCCGGTTGCACAACACCATCCGCCTGGTGCAGATGCCCTGACCGCATACCGTACGGATCGGGCATGCCCGATCCGTACGGTATGCCCGGGCGCAAAAAAGGACGGTCGCTTGCGCGACCGTCCTCCTGCAGCACGGAAAACCGTGCCGAAATCTTACTTGGCGGCGGTGTCGGCGGTCTTCTTGGCCTTCTTGGCCTTCTTGGCCTTCTTCACCTTCTTGGTGGTCTTCTTGGCCGGGGCTGCGGAGTCCTGGGCCTGGGCAACGGTGAAGGCGGCGAGGGCGAAGGTGGCGGCGAGAATGAGGGAGAGCTTCTTCATGGTCTTGGATCCTTGTGTCGATGGTTTCAGGGCACCTCGAAGGAGAAGCCCGGTCTCGATGAGACGCAGGGAATGTAAGCGAGGATGGTGCCAGATGGCAGTCCATTTCGGATCCATCGAATCATGGATCCGAGCTGCGGACAAAACCGGAACGATTTGTTCCATCATCTGGATCCTTCCCCGGAATTTCGGATTCGGATACCTGGGATTGCCAACCAAATCTTCCAGCTAGGCAGTCGACGCAAGTCCCTGAGCATCGGAACGGGCCGGTGGAACTGGGGGTTTGGAAATGGTACGCTCCTCCTGCCATCATGACCGGCCTATCCCAACTGCACCAGAGGGTTCTCCAGGGGGCCACGGAGATCTGGGCTTTCTTTTCGAAGGAAGGGATCTTGGTGGACGCGGGAGCTTCCTTCGAAACAAGGCTCGGCTACGGGGTCGATTCGAGGTCGGACCTGTCGTGGTCGAGCCTGCTCCATCCCGACGAACGGGCCGAGATCCTCCTCCAGTTGGGGCACCTGCTGCCCTACGACGGAAGTTCCATCCGCAGCGAATTCCGGTTGCGCCACATGCAGGGGACCTGGATCAACGTCGAGGCGGTCCTCACCAGGGTGTCCGCGAAGGACGGCGGCGACGGGATCCTGATGCAGGCCCAGGACGTGACCAGGTTCAAGATCGCCGAGGAGGCTCTCCGCTTCGCGGAGGAGAAGTACCGGGGCATCTTCGAGAACGCGGTGGAGGGCATCTACCAGTCCGCTCCGGATGGACGGTTCCTGTCGGCCAACTCCTCGCTCGCGAGGATCCTGGGCTACGAGAGCCCGGTCCACCTGATCCATTCGGTGCGCGACGTGGCCGCGGACGTCTACGCGGATCCCGAAGCCCATCGCCTGTTCCGGGGCGCCGTGGACAAGGAGGGATCGGTCAAGGACTTCGAAGCCCGGGTGCGACGCCGCGACGGAACGGAGATCTGGATCAGCGAGAACGCCCATTCCGTACGCGACGGCTCCGGAAAGATCCTGTACTACGAGGGGACGGTGGAGGACGTGACGGCCCGGCGCCTGGCCCAGGACGGGCTGAAGAGGTCGGAGGAACGGTACGCGCTGGCAGCTCTGGGATCCAACGGCGGGCTGTGGGAGTGGGACCTGTCCGGCGAACGCATGTTCTACTCCCCCCGATGGGCCGAGATCCTGGGTCTGCGCGAAGCCGACCTCAAGGGGACCCCCCAGGAGTGGTTCGACAGGGTCCATCCGCGCGACCTGGACCTGGTGAAGCAGGAGATCGCCGCGCACCTGTCCGGCCACGCGCCCCACTTCGAGTGCGAGTTCAGGATCCTGCACAGCGACGGTGCCTACCGCTGGGTCCTTTCCCGGGGGATGGCGCGCCTGGGGCCGGACAAGAAGGCCGAACGCATGGCCGGCTCCCTCGAAGACGTCACATCGCGCAAGCGTGCCGAAGAGCAGCTCATGCAGGGCGCCCTGTACGACAACCTGACCGGTCTGCCCAACCGCGCCCTGTTCCTGGATCGGTTGCGCCGCGCCATCTCCAGGGCGCAGAAGACGGCCAACGGGCAGTACGTGGGCGTCCTCCACCTGGACATCGACCGGTTCAAGCTCATCAACGACAGCTTGGGCCACGAAGCGGGAGACGAACTCATCCTGGCCGTGGGCAGGGCGCTCGAGGAGAGCATCCACGCCCGGGACACCCTTTCCCGACTGGGCGGCGACGAGTTCGCCATCCTGATGGAGGGGTACCAGGACATCAACGTGTTCCCCCGGATGGCCGAGCAGATCCTGCAGCGGCTCACCCAGCCCATCCGCATCCGCAGGCAGGAGGTCTTCGTCAGCCTGTCCATCGGGATCGCGGTGTCGGAACGCCTGCAGGACCATCCCGACGACCTTCTCCGCGACGCCGAGACGGCGATGTACCGCGCCAAGGCCCAGGGCAAAGGGCGCCACGTCGTGTTCAACCAGGGGATGCACGAGTTCGCCACCGCCCACCTCCAGCTGGAAACGAGCCTTCGCAAGGCGGTGGAACGCGAGGAGTTCCGGGTCTACTACCAGCCGATCCTGGACATCGCCTCGGGCACCGTGGCCGGTTTCGAGGCGCTGGTCCGATGGCAGAATCCGACCAAGGGCATCGTGAACCCGGCGGTGTTCATCCCGCTGGCCGAGGAGACGGGACTGATCGTGGAGATCGGAAGACAGGTCCTGCACGAATCCTGCCGCCAGTTCATGGCNTGGAGGCGGTCGCGGGAATCGGTCAAGGACATGTTCCTCTCGGTGAACCTCTCCGTGCGGCAATTCATCCTNCCCGACATCGTGGACCAGATCCGCACCATCCTCTTCGACACNGGGTTTCCGGGCGAATGCCTGAAGCTGGAGATCACGGAATCGGTGATCCTGGACAACACCNCGGCCGCTTCGGAAAAGCTCTACGCCCTCCGGAGCCTGGGAGCGCANTTGTCGATCGACGACTTCGGGACCGGGTACTCGTCGCTCTCGTACCTGCACCAGTTCCCCTTCGACAACCTGAAGATCGACCGCTCCTTCGTCTCCCGCATGGTGGACGCCCCGGAGCGGGCCGCCATCGTGCGCACCATCGTCCATCTGGCCAGAAGCCTTTCCATGGACGCCGTGGCCGAGGGCATCGAGACCCAGGCCCAGCTCGCCGGACTCCACGCCATGGGCTGCCGCTACGGCCAGGGGTTCCTGTTCAGCAAGCCGGTCCCGGCGGTGGAGGCCGAGGCGCTCCTGGACACCGTGTTCCTCGTGCCGGCATCCGAAGCCTCTGAAGCCGCCTAGGGGCCGGTCCGGACGGGACGGTTCCGGATCTGACGGATTCCGTCCTCGAACGAAGACCAGATCCTCGCGGCCCAGTCGGTCTCCGCGCTGCGCGCCGCGCTGCGCGAACCCTTGGTCGGGACCTCGAGGGAGTAGAGCTGGGACCCGTCGGACAGGTCGAAGATCCCGAACCAGGCCGGATCCTCGAAGCTGTCCAGCGAATCCTTGGCGTTGCGGTTGCCCCCGGGGCGCAGGGCGATCAGGAGATCCAGGCCCATGGCCTTGCCCACCTTGACCAGGCCCGCCCTGGTCGCGGGGAGGAGGGCCGGCTCGCCGGTCCGCACCACGGGTTCCATCCCGACGTGCGCGCCCGACCACACCGATGGATCGGAGCGCAGGAGATCGCCCAGGCTGTCCAGGTCCCACCCGCCCAGATCGCGCACCGCCCGGTTCCCGGAATCGACGCTGGTCCAATGGATTCCAGGATCCAGGTCGCGCAAGGCCACGTCGGCCTGGGAGAGGGTTTCGAACTCGGCGACGGTGTAGGGTCCGCGCCCCATGACCAGGTAGACGCCAACGCGCGCCGTGCCGAACCGTCCGTTCCATCCCGGTCGCACCTGGGCGGGTCCGGGAACCCTCGTCGCGGCGCACGAGGAGAGGATGCAGGCGAAGGTGGGCAGCAGCCAGGACGATCGACGACTTGCCATGGGACGCAATCTAGCTGTGACGGAACGCGCACCTTTTCCCGTCGGCAATGGATGGGCCCATCTAGTTCCGATCCAACCCCTTGGCGAAGATGCCCTTCACTCCGTCCTGGACGGCCGAATAGGGAACTCCCACCTGGAAGGGATGGGCACCCATGCCGAACCAGCCCGGAATCCAAGCGACGCCGGTCGCCGAAAGGCTGTCCGGGGGCGAAAAGAGGAGTCCCGTTGCGATCGCCATCAGGTTCGACTGGGCCACGGCCAAGTGGATCTGGACAGTGTCCACGGCCCCCGGGAGGATCCGGGAGGTCCCGCCATGGCTCAGGACTCCCAGCGGCGCGCGCGCCCGTACCAGGGCGCTGAACGAGTCCAGGACGGCCGCCGAGGGCCCGGGATTTCGGATCTCCAGCGCGATGGAAAGCCGCAGGGAATCGTCGTTCGATTCCAATCGGGCGGTTCCCTTCGGGGCGAAGGTGCACCGCCGCAGGGCGAGGCGCTCGGATCGGGAGGCGCAGCCGGAGAGCAACGCGATGCCCAGGAGGAGTGTCGGGAGGGATCTGGTCATGGGGCGAAGGTACTGAATCCTCCTACGCCTCCACGACGCGGACCGGGTAGGACGAAATCCGTCGATCCCGGGTGCAGATGGCGAGGTCTTCGTGCATGGCCTGGGCCACCAGGATGCGGTCGAAGGGGTCGCGGTGGTGGAGAGGCAGGCTTCGGAGCCTGCGCACGTGCGGAAACCGTATTTCCATCGGCTGGAAGCCGACCGCGAAGATGCCGCGCTCCAGGTCGTCCGGCACGGAGAGCTTGCCGGTGTCCACCTTGATCGCGATCTCCCAGAGGCTTGCCGCCGAAACGAAGATCTCGTTGGAGGGATCTTCGATC
>JGI12269J14319_10001646_pt1 | contig 22062 bp, 19 predicted proteins | sample PeaSoiSIISIP2007_FD_14319 | JGI IMG/M metagenome (IMG submission 14319)
GCCCGAGAACCCGCTGTTGTTGATCCGATGTGAGAACACCCAGGAGAAGCTCTGGTGCGATGAGGGTCCGAAGGCCAACACCCCCACGATCACGATCACCCCAGCGAGCATCCACCAGGCCGAAATCCGGTTCAGCAGCGACACCAGGTGCGAGGAGAAGACGTTGATGATGCTATGGAGCGNCAGGATGAGGAAGAACAGGATNAATGTGTTGTGCAGGATCGTCGAGGGGTTCGTCGTCGTAAAATTGATGATGAAGTTGAGGTTGTACAGGGCGAGAACCGAATTCAGGAACGACGCGGCACCGTAGTCGACAGCCGCGGTGATCGCGACAAGGCCTAGCAGGTTGAACCAACCCGTGAACCACGCCCAGCGGACGCCACCAAGGCTGTGCGCCCAGTAGTAGATGCCGCCTGCGGTCGGATATTTCGACGCAAGCTCGGCCATCGAAAGACCGACGAGGAGCACCAGGAGGCTGATCACCGGCCAGCCGATCGAGGCCGCGATCGGGCCGCCGTCGTTCCACGCCTGTCCGTAGGTCGTAAAGCAGCCGCTGAGGATGCAGATGATTGTCAGCGAAATCGCGAAGTTGGAGAACCCGCTCCAGCCTCGGTTGAGCTCCTGCTTGTAGCCCATGGCGGCGAGCCGTTTCTCGTCTGGCCCCATCGTCTTATAGCTATCGCTCATCGGACCCTCCCCCTGTTTTGGTCCCGCGGGACCCGTTGAAAAAAGCGACCTCCAATAAACTTGGGAGGAGCCTAATACACGGCTCGCTGGCAGTCATTGAGGAAGTCTCCAAAAGTTCGTTTCGCTTCGCCTTGATGTTCCGGGAACCGTGCGGTCTGACCGAACGCGTAGCCGGTAGCCGGCGACCGACGGCGATTCCGTGTGCACGACAGCCTGGCTGTCGTCACCAGCGCGGCGCGCGGCATCGGCCGCCCGAGCATGCGGGGTCTCCTCGGAGTCGGCGCCCGGGAAGTCGCCATTAACGCCGGTGCCGCCAAGCGCACAGCACTTCCCTACGGGCTCCGGATGCATCTGGCCGGTTCACGGTGGAAGGCAGCGTCGTGGATACTGAACGACAACCGCTGCTGTGTCCATCGCCCCGGTGCGACCTTGTTGAACCGTTGCATCGTCCCTCGAAGGCTCCGCCGGGCCACGGCTACCATGACCACTGTCGCCGAATCGGGGAGAAGACATGGGTACCGACGTACGGGGCCGACCGACCCGCGAAGAGCTCTTCGCCATGATCGACAGCGGCGAGATCGACACCATCATCCTGGCCATCACGGACATGCAGGGCCGGCTTCAGGGCAAGAGGATCGACGCGAACTTCTTCGCCCAGGAGGTCGCTGAGGGTGCCGCGGAGGGCTGCAGCTACCTCCTGGCCTCAGACGTCGACATGAGGACCGTGGAGGGATTCGCCCTCACGTCGTGGGAGCGCGGGTACGGCGACATCGCCTTCAAGCCCGACTTCTCCACTGTGCGGTTGGTCCCCTGGTTCGAGAAGACCGCCATCGTCTTCGCCGACGTGGAGACCGTGCACGGCGAGCCCGTGGCCGTGTCGCCGCGCCAGATCCTCCAGGCCCAGTGCGACCGGCTCGGCGTCCACGGATGGAACGGCTTCACCGGAACTGAACTCGAGTTCATCGTCTTTCATGACACCTACGAGGAAGCCTGGTCGTCGGGCTATCGCAACCTGACCCCGGCGAATCAGTACAACGTCGACTATTCCCTGCTCGGCACGAGCCGTGTCGAGCCGCTCCTGGGTCGACTGCGACGCGACATGCGCGACGCCGGCATGATCGTCGAGTCAGTGAAGGGCGAGTGCAACTTCGGACAGCACGAACTGGCATTCAAGTTCGCCGCCCTGATCGACAAGTGCGACGAGCACAGCCTGTTCAAGCTAGGGGCCAAGGAGATCGCCTCCTTGGAGGGCTACAGCCTGACGTTCATGGCGAAGTACAACGAGCGCGAAGGCAATTCGTGCCACATCCACCTCTCGCTGCGCGACGACGACAACCACCCGGTCTTCGCCGGCGACGAGGAGCACGGATTCTCGAAGCTCTTCCAGCACTTCCTGGCCGGACAACTCAAGTTCTGTCGCGAGCTCTCGCTCTTCCTCGCCCCCAACATCAACAGCTATAAGCGCTTCGTCGTCGGGTCCTTCGCCCCCACTGCGCTGCTCTGGGGCGTCGACAACCGAACGTGCGCCTTCCGGGTCGTGGGCCACGGCTCGTCGATCCGCGTCGAGTGCCGCATCCCTGGCGGGGACGTCAATCCCTACCTCGCCGTCTCGGCGCTGGTCGCCGCCGGGCTTCGTGGAGTCGAGGAGTCGCTGCCGCTGCCGCCGGCCTTCGGCGGGAACGCCTACACAGCGCCGGCGTCACGCGTGCCGACGACGTTGCACGAGGCCACCGAGCTCTTCGACGCCAGCGAGGTCGCGCGCCACGCCTTCGGCGACGAGGTCGTCGACCACTACGTCAACGCGGCGCGCGTTGAGATCGCGGCGTTCGATTCCGCCGTCACCGACTGGGAGCGGTTCCGGGGATTCGAGCGACTGTGAGCACGCCACTCGCCGTCATCAACCCCGCGACCGAGCAGGAGGTCGCCTCCGTCGCGATGCTCACGACGCCAGAGGTCGACGCGGCGATCGATCGCGCCGCGCGAGCCGCGCCCGCGTGGCGCGCAGTGACCCCGGCCGATCGCGCCAGACTGCTGCGCCGATTCGCCGACGTCGTCGACCAGCACAACGAGGAGCTCGCCCGTCTCGAGGTCGCGAACTCGGGGCACACCATCTCCAACGCCCGCTGGGAGGCGGGCAACGTGCGCGACGTGCTCGCCTACTACTCGGGCGCGGTCGAGCGGCACTCCGGCAAGCAGATCCCCGTGGCCGGCGGTGTCGACCTCACCTTTTACGAACCGCTGGGCGTGGTCGGCATCATCGTGCCCTGGAACTTCCCCATGCCCATCGCGGGGTGGGGCCTCGGTCCGGCCCTGGCCGCGGGCAACACCGTCGTCCTCAAGCCCGCCAGCCTCACCCCCCTGACCGCGATCCGCCTCGGCGAGCTGGCGCTGGAGGCGGGGATCCCCGAGGGCGTGTTCCAGGTGGTTCCCGGCGAAGGGTCCACCGTCGGCCAGCGCTTCGTGACCCACGAGGCCGTGCGCAAAGTCTGCTTCACCGGCTCGAATGCCGCGGGACGCAAGGTCATGGAGGGCTGTGCCGCGCAGGTCAAGCGCGTCACGCTCGAGCTGGGCGGCAAGAGCGCCAACATTGTCTTCGCCGACGCTGACCTGGAGCGCGCGGCGGCCGGCGCGCCCTACGCCGTGTTCGACAACGCGGGCCAGGACTGCTGCGCCCGGTCGCGACTCCTCGTCCAAGACAGCGCCTACGACCGGTTCATGGAGCTCTTCGAAGCCGCCGTCAAGGGCGTGAAGGTCATGGACCCCTCCGACGACGCGAGCGAGATGGGCCCGCTCATCACGGCGGCCCAGAAGGCGAGCGTCGCCTCCTACGTCGATGACAGTCACATCGCCTTCCGGGGCAGCGCGCCCGACGGACCCGGATTCTGGCACGCACCCACGGTCCTGGACGCGGGCGACCGCACCGGTCGCGCCTACCGCGAAGAGGTCTTCGGTCCCGTGGTGTCCGTCGTGCGGTTCTCGACCGAATCCGAGGCGGTGGCCATCGCCAACGAGAGCCCCTACGGGCTCTCGGGTTCCGTATGGTCGCGTGACGTCGGGCGGGCCCTGCGGGTGGCCCGCGGCGTCGAGACCGGGGCTCTCTCGGTCAACTCGAACTCGTCGGTGCGCTACTCGACGCCCTTTGGCGGCTTCAAGATGTCGGGCCTCGGGCGCGAGCTCGGTCCCGATGCGCTGCTCGGATTCAGCGAAGAAAAGAATGTGTTCATCTCGACGGAGGAATGATGGGACGACTCGACAACAAGGTGGCGATCATCACGGGAGCCGCGAGCGGCATCGGGAGGGCCACGTCCAAGGTCTTCGCCTCCGAGGGCGCCAAGGTCGTCGTCGCCGACCTCGACGAGAAGGCCGGCCCGGCGTTGGCCGAGGAGCTCGGTGGCCTCTTCGTCTCGGTCAACGTCGCGGACGAAGCGAGCGTCAAGTCGATGTACGACGCGGTCATCGCCGCCTACGGCGGGGTCGACATCCTGTTCAACAACGCCGGGATCTCGCCGAACGACGACGACTCGATCCTCACGACCGGCCTCGACGCCTGGCGCCGGGTCCAGGAGGTCAACCTGACCTCGGTCTACCTGTGCTGCAAGTACGGGATCCCCCTGCTGCTCGAGCGCGGCGGCGGGTCGGTGATCAACACGGCGTCCTTCGTGGCCGTGCTGGGATCGGCGACCTCTCAGGTCTCCTACACCGCCTCCAAGGGCGGTGTCCTCGCCATGAGCCGCGAGCTCGGCGTCCAGTTCGCCCGCCAGAGCGTGCGGGTCAACGCCTTGTGCCCGGGACCGGTCAACACCCCCCTGCTCCAGGAGCTCTTCGCCAAGGACCCCGAACGCGCCGCGCGGCGCCTGGTGCACATCCCGATGGGACGCTTCGGCGAGGCCGAGGAGATCGCCAAGGCCGTGCTGTTCCTGGCGAGCGACGACTCGTCCTTCGTGACGGCCTCGACCTTCCTCGTCGACGGCGGGATCCACGCGGCCTACGTGACGCCGCTCGACTAGACCCGCGATGGACGTCGAGGACCACGCGCCGTCGCGGTCGCCGCCTTCAACAGGTGCTGGGAGCTGCTCGACCAGGACGTCCGGTCCAATGACGACAACGCGGAGCTGCTGACGAACGCGTTCGCCTCGCGCTACCACTGGGAGGTCGCGGGCGAGCCACGCCAGCTGGTCATCGGCGACTGGATGATCTCGCGAGCCGCCGCGGCGCTCGGCCACGGGAGCCTCGCGGTGTGGTTCGCGGTGCGCGCCGACAGCGCCGCGGCCTCCCAGGACGGTCCCGAATGGCTCAGCGCCCCGACAGCCGAGGGAGTCGCGCGCGCCTACAGCGCCGCCGGCGACCCCGTGCGCCGCGACATCTGGATCGAGAGGGCCAGCCGGCTCGTCGCCGCGATCGCCGACGAGGAGGACCGCGACCTCATCGCGAGCCAGCTCTCGTCGGTCCCGCGCTGAACCAGGGACGCACGGTCCCCGCACCGCCGAACCGGGAGGTACTGTCAAGGCGACACTCGGCGGGAGGCACGCATGACCGCGGTGACGATGGGCAGCGGTCCTTCGGAGTTCCTCTACATCCTGATCGTCTTCGTGATCCCCTTGTCGGCCATCATCAGCGCCGCCATGACCCCGACGCAGACCTTCCGCAACGCCAGCTCCAACAAGGTCCTCTGGGTCATCCTCCCGTTCTTCTTTGGGTTCATCGCCGCCGTGATCTACTGGTCGTTCATCTATCCGCGCCTGCGGCGCGCCCGGGGCGTGTAGGCGCGGCGGCGCACCGTGACGCCACCTCTCAACTGGGGCTCGGCTCGCCGGTGCGGCCCGGCACGAAGTAGTCACTGAGGTACTTCTCGCCCTCGTCGCAGGCCACCGTCACCACGACGGTCCCCGCCGCCAACTCGGCGAGCAGGCGACGAGCCACCACCATNTTCGCTCCGGTGCTCGGCCCGACCAGGAGCCCGTGCTCACGGCACAGGCGGCGCATCTCGGCGACGGCCTCGTCGCTGTGGACTGACACCACTCGGTCGACCATCTCGTGGTTGCGCTGGTAGATCGACGGCACGAACCCGTCCGAGATCCCCTCGATGCGGTGCAGTCCCGTGTCGCCGCACAGGATCGTGCACGACTCGCTGGGCTCGAGGGCGACGAGGAGTACGTCCGGGTTGGCCGCCCGGAAGGCCTGGCCCACGCCGATGAGCGTGCCGCCGGTGCCCACGCCCATGATGAAGGCCCCGGGTTCGCTGCCCGGCGGCAGCTGGGAGAGGATCTCGGGTCCGAGCCAGGTGCGGTTCTCCTCGATGTTCCACTCCGACTCGAACTGGTACGGCGCGAAGTAGCCGGGCAGCTCGCCCAGGCGCCGGGCTTCGGCGAGCGCCTCGTTGACGTGAAAGGTGCCCACGTAGTGGACCTGGGCCCCGAACGCCGTCGAGATGGCGGTGCGTTCCGGACTGAGGCCCTCGGGCATCACCACGACCATCTTGTAGCCCTTGACTGCGGCGACCATGCTCATGGCGTTGCCCGTGTTGCCGCTCGTCGCTTCCACGATCGTGTCGCCGGGCTGGAGCAGTCCCTCGCGCTCGGCGCGCTCGATGATGTAGCGCGCCATGCGGGCCTTGATCGAGCCCGACGGGTTCAGGTACTCGAGCTTCAGCCACACGCCGTCGACCACGATCAGCGGCGTCGACCCGATGGCGTCGAGAATGTTGGACCGCGCGACCGTCTCCATGGCCACCGCCTTTCGCTTTGTCCGCGACCACACTACGGCGCTCGCCGCGCCAGGCCGATCAGGGGATGAGGAAGTTGGTGAACTGCCAGGGGTCGCCGCGGTCGAGCGCGCGGCCCGACCACCCGTCGAACCAGTCGGCGTGGGTCGTCACCGGGTCCCAGTCGATGGGCCCCGACCACGTGGTGCCCACGTAGGGACGCGCCACGTCGAGCACGTCGCGCCACGGCAGCTCGTCGGGGACCCGCACGCCCTCGCGCGGTGCGCGCAGCATCCAGTCCACCGCCCCCAGGATCGACGCGGCGACCTGGACGGTGGTGGCGTTCTGGTGGGGGGCGACGGCGCGCGCCTCCTCGATCGTGGTCAGCATGCCGGTCCACCACGACTTGTAGGGGTGCCCCATCACGAGCACGCCGAGCTCGTCGCGGCCGGCGATGATCTCGTCGTTCATGATGCGTTGGCGCTCGGGGTACGCGTACTGGTTGCCCTCGAGCTCGATGAAGCTGGCCCAGGCGGCGTCCGAGGGGCAGTAGGCGTAGTGCACGGTGGGCCGGTAGATCGCGCGAGCGCCNTCCCAGACCGTCAGGTGATCGCAGATCGTGAAGGCCTCGCCGTGACGTATCACCATGCCCAGGNTCGGCCCGGAGGCGACGCGGGATCGCACGAGCGTCTTGTGGGNCATCTGCGCCAGGCAGATCTGGTTCAGCGGTCCCTCGCCCTCGTGCGTCANCCCCAGGGGCGGGAGCGTCCTCTCGTGCGTGCCCCACCCGAGCTCGGCCGGCGCGACGCCCTCTTCGTAGAAGCCGTCGACGCTCCACGTGTTGACGAACTCGCCGACCTGCTTGGGCTCGTCGCTGACCTGGGTGTCGCGCTCGGCGATGTGGATGGCCCGCACGTCGAGCTGGTGGGCCAGCGCGGCGAAGTCCCCGGCGTCGAGCGCCCCACCGATGCGCTCGTGGCGCTCGGCCAGGAGTCCGTCGGCCAGGACGGCGTGGGCGATCTCGACCAGCGCCTGCTTGGTGAAATGGCTCACCAGCCCGGGGTTGGCGCCGTGTTCGACCACGGCCGACGGCCCGTCGTTCGCGCCCCAGCGCGCCAGCTGGCGCCGCAGCGCCATGTGGCGCCAGTACAGGGTGCGCTGCTGNGGCGGCGTGCTCGCGGGGTCGCCGTAGGGGTCCCACACCTCCACGCTCGTATTGAGGTAGCGCACGTCGTGCTCGCGGCACCAGTCGAGCAGTTCGGTCAGGTCGATGTTCCACGCGAGGTCGATCAGCAGGTCGCCGGCTCCGAGGTGCGCCCCCAGGATTGCGGTGAGGTTGTCGCGGGTGATCTCGAACTGCTCGTAGCGGACCCCGCGCGCCAGCGACGACGCGACGCGCTCGCGGTTATCGCGGCTCTCGATGATGGTCACCGTCGCGGGGTCCAGGGAGAAGTGGTCCACCAGCATGGGCAGGACGCACTGGGCGACCGAGCCGCATCCCAATACGACGACCCGGCCGGGCGGGAGACGGTCACTCAATCAGGGGGCCTTTCGACGACGGCGAACTACGAGACTACTCTCGTCGCCCGCCCTCGACGGACGGCTACGACACCGTCATGCCGGCGTCCACGCGCAGGTCGGCGCCGGTGACCGCCGAGGCGGCCGGCGAGCAGAGCCACGCGATCGCGGCGGCCACCTCAGATGGCTCGATGAGCCGTCCGAGCGGCTGCTGGGCGGCGAACGCCTCGGCGCTCGCCAATCCGTAGACGCGCGCCGACGCGTCGAGGATGGGCGTGCGCGTCGAGCCCGGACTGACCGCGTTGGCGGTGACGCCATACTCGGCGAGGTCCATGGCCACGCCGCGGATGAGCCCGATGACCGCGTGCTTGGCCGCGGAGTACGCCGCCAGGTGGCGCAACCCCAGCGAGCCCGCCGCCGAGGCCACCGCGACGATGCGCCCGTGGCCGTCCGCGCCATTGGCGATCAGCACCGGTGCGGACGCGTCGATGAGGCGCCGGCACCCCAGGACGTTGATCGACCACACCGCGTCCCACGCGGCGTCCGTGACCTCCCACAGCGCCGCGCCGCCGGCCACGACGCCCGCGCCGGCGACGACCGCGTCGAGGCGTCCGAAGTGTCGCGTCGCGGTCTCGACGGCCAGGCCCATGTCGGTGGCGCTGCGCACGTCGCCGACCAGTCCCAGCACGGCGTCGCCGTGTCGCGCCACCACGGCGTCGAGCTCGGCGGGCGTCGCCATCGCGTAGGGGACCTCGGGGACGTCGCGGCACCGGTCGACCGCCACGACGTGGTAGCCCTCGGCGACCAGCGCGTCGACGGTCGCGGCGCCGATGCCGCGGGCGGCCCCCGTGACGACCGCGACCCGGTTCACGAGCCGAGCACCCGAGAGAAGCCCACGGGAGCGATGACGTCGTCACGGGTGAGTTCGTCGGCGCGAGCGCGCCCGAGCGCGCGCAGGGTGGCGTCAAGCCCAGTGCGCAGGATGTCCAGCACGTTCTCCACCCCCGCTTGTCCGTTCGCCGCCAGACCCCACAGCGACGCGCGGCCGATCATGACGGCCCGCGCGCCCATCGCCAGCGCCTTGGCGACGTCTCCCCCGCGGCGCACCCCGCCGTCGAGCAGGACCTCCACCTGGTCGCCCACGGCGTCGGCGACGCTGGCGAGCGCGCGGATCGACGCCGGCGTGCCGTCGAGGTTGTTGCCGCCGTGATTGGACACCGACAGCGCGCTGGCCCCGACGTCGACCACCCGGCGCGCGTCGTCGACGCGGCAGATCCCCTTGACCATGAAGGGCCCATCCCACTGGCCGCGCAGCCACGCGACGTCCGCCCAGGCGGGCGGCGGCGTCGCCATCCACTCGCCGTAGGCCTGGAAGAACGTGGGCGTCAGCCCCCCGGGCCGCGCCATGTTCGGCGCCTCCAGGCCCGGCAGGTGGCCCGAGCTCACGAACGACCACAACCACCCGGGCCGCGCGAGCGCCTCGGGGGCCAGCCTCGCCATCGCCGCCAGGTCGAGGCGCTCGGGGATCCAGGGACTGCCCCAATCGCGCCCGTGGGCGAAGGACCAGTCCAGCGTGAGGATGAGGCCCGCCGCGCCGGCGGCGCGCGCCCGCTCCAGCCGGGCGACCATCGCGTCACGGTCGCCCGACCAGTACACCTGGAAGAGGACGGGCGCTCCGGCCCCGGCCACGTCCTCGATGCTCCGGCTGGCGAAGGAGCTCAAGCCCATCGCGACGCCCCGGCTGGCGGCGGCGCGCGCGACGGGGAGCTCCCCGTCGGGGTGCACGGCCTGGACACCGGTCGGCGAGATCACGACCGGCATCGACAGCGCCACGCCCATCACCGTCGTCGCGAGGTCCCGGGTGGCCGCGAGGTCGGCGACGTGGGGCGCGAAGCCCAGCTGCTCGAAGGCGGCGACGTTGTCGTCCATGGTCAGGCCCCGCTCGGTTCCGGCGACCAGGGCCCCGTACACGGAGCGCGGCAGGCGGCGCTCGGCGCGGCGCTGGGCCTCCGCCACCGACTCGAACCACGACCTGGTCACTGACACCCCCGACTCGAGCCGACCTTAGTTGAGCGCCCCCGCGGGTCCCTTGTCTCAGCGGGCCGACAGGGTCACCGGCACCCGGCGCGAGTGGTCCGCGCGAGGGGCCGGCACCGCGCCATCGCGACGCGCCAGCGCGGCCTCGCCGTGACCGAACACGCACTCGGGGTCGGGGTCGGTCAGCTCGAGGCCGGTGAAGAACTTCGCCGCCATGCACCCGCCGCGGCACGCGTCGTACGAACCGCACGACGTGCACGCTCCGCCGCTTCCCGGCGCGCGCAGCGTCGCGAAGAGCTCGCTGTCGCGCCACACGACGCCGAACCCGGCGTCGCGAACGTTGCCCGCCAGGAACTCGTCGTGGATGACGAACGGGCACGCGTAGACGTCGCCCACGGGATCGATGAGGCACACGACGCGGCCGGCCCCGCAGAGATTGAGACCCTCGAGGGGACTGCCCAAGGCCGAGAGGTGAAAGAAGGAGTCGCCGGTCAGCACCTCGGGACGTTCGCGCAGCCACCGGTAGAGTTCGCGGCCCTGTTCGCGCGTGGGGTGCAGCGTCGACCAGACGTCCGCGCCGCGGCCCGACGGCCGCAGCCGGGTGAGGCGCAACTGGGCGCCGTAATGATCGGCCAAGGCCGCGAAGTCGTCCAACTGGCTGACGTTCTCGCGGGTGACCACCACCGAGATCTTGAACGCGCCGAAGCTGGCCGCGGCGAGCTCGTCCATGGCCCGGCGCGCGGCCGTGAAGCTCCCCGTGCCACGAACGGAATCGTTCGTCGCCTCATCCGCCCCGTCCACGGAGACCTGGATATCGAGGTAGTCCATCGCGGCGAGACGGCGCGCGGCCGACGCGTCGATCCGGGTGCCGTTGGTCGAGAACTTGACGCCGACGTGCCGTTCCACGGCGTACTCGACCAGGTCGTAGAAGTCGCGGCGGATCGTCGGTTCGCCGCCGCCCACGTTGACGTAGAAGATCTTCATCGAGGCGATCTCGTCGATCAGCGCTCGCGCCTCGCCGGTCGTCAGTTCGCCCGGGTCCCTGCGGCCCGACGAGGAGAGGCAGTGCACGCACGCGAGGTTGCAGGCGTACGTGAGCTCCCACGTGAGGCAGATCGGCGCCGCCAAGCCGAGCTCGAAACGGTCGCGCAGCGGCGAGTCAACGGCCACGGATGATCCCCGCGTCGGCCAGCGCGCGCAGGGCGCGCCGACAACCCGCCCTCGTGCGAGCGTCGTCCAGCGAGTCGAGGGCCTCGTCGGCGCTCGCGAACTGATCGAGCCGCCTTACCAGCGCGACGAGGTCCGCGGACTTGAGGAACACCAGGCGCCGGTTCCCGTGATGGTAGGCCAGGGCGCCAAAGGACTCGTCGCGCAGCGACACGTCCGAGCTGAGGCACCACGCGCCCGACCCGTCGAAGTCCGTCGGCGCCGGGGCCGGGGCCGCCACGGTCTAGTAGACGCCGCAGAGGCCGTCGATGGAGACCTCCTCGACGAGGAGCTCCTCGACGTCCTCGCTCGTCTCGTCGGTCTGTACCTCGTCCTCGGTCTGGGTCGACACGGCGCCTCCTTGACCCCACCATTCTGGCCCCTGCGTCTCCGCGCGACGGCCACCGGGTGCCAGACTGCGCTGTGGGCGCGACGTTCCCCCGTGAGGCACCGTTGCCGGCCGGCACGCGGGTCACGCTCAACGCCTCAGCCCGCTTCGTGGCCGACGACCTCGTCGTGGGCGGGTCCCCGTGGCGCCTGCTCAAGGTCTCGGGCGCCGCCCGCCAGGTGCTGGCCCGCTGGCGCGGCGATGGCGTCGTGGCGCCGGGCGAGGAACGCCTCGCCCGCACGCTCGTGCGCCGGGGACTGCTCGACGTCCGCCTCGCTCCGCTCGAGACGGTGGCCGACGTCGACGTCATCGTGCCGGTGCGCGATGACCCGGCGAACCTCGAACGGCTCCTGCGCGAACTCGACGGCTTGAACGTCACGGTCGTCGACGACGGGTCACGAGACCCCGACGTGGTCACGGCGATCTGTGCGGCGCACGAGGTGCGCCTCATCCGCCACGACGCGAGCGAGGGCCCGGGCGCGACTCGCAACGCCGGCGCGCGAGCGACGGGTCGTCCCTTCATCTGGTTCGTCGACGCCGACGTTGCGCTCAACGACGCGCGCAGAGCGCTGGCGATCCTCCGGGCTGGCGTCGCCGACCCGGCCGTGGGCGCGGCGGCGGCGCGGGTCCGCGGAGCCGCGGGTGCGACGGCCCGGGAGCACTTCGAGCACGGCTACGGACCCCTCGACCTGGGCGCGCGCGGCGGGATCGTCCATCCCGCCGGACCGGTCCCCTACGTGCCGAGCGCCTGCCTGCTGATCCGCCGCGACGCCTTCGCCGCCGGTTTCGACCCGACCATGCTCGTCGGCGAGGACGTGGACCTCATCTGGCGTCTGGTCGAGGAGGGCTGGCTGGTGCGCTACGAGGCCGGCGTGGTCGTCGAGCATCCCGCGCGCGACACGTGGGGCTCGTGGTGGCGCCAACGGATCGCGTACGGGCGCTCCAGCGCCGACCTGGCCGCGCGCCACGGGTCACGGATGGCCCCGCTGCGCGCCGACCGCTGGACGCTCGTCGCGTGGACCGGTGTGCTGGCGCGGGCGCCCTGGGTGTCGGCGCGCGCCGTCGCCGTCGTGCACGCCTCGCTCACGCGACAGTTGGCCGGGGCGAGCAACGCCCCGTCGAGGGCGGCGACCTCGCTGGTGGCTCGCACGGTCGTCGCCGCCGGGGGTCCGCTGGCGCGCGCCCTCGTTCGCTCCTACGGCCCCGCGCTCTGGCTCGCGGCGGCGCACCCGCGGCTGCGCCGCCGCGCCCTGATCGTGCTGGTCGTCGGGACGGCGTGGCGCTTCAAGGGCACGCGGCCTCGCCTGAGTGACCTCTGCCTCGGCGTCGTCGACGACCTCGCCTACGCCCTCGGCGTCGTCGACGGCGCGTGGCGCGCGCGCTCGCTGGCCAGCCTCACGCCGGCGATCTCCCCGTCGTCGATCACCTGGCGAGAGGTGCTCGTCGCGCGGAGCCGCGGTTAGAAGCGCACCACCCCGCGCACGTTCTCGCCGGCCTCGAGGTCCAGGTAGCCCTGGTTGACGTCGTCGATCGTGTACTCCTTCGTGATGATCTCGTCGATCATCAGCCGGCCCTCGTGGTGCAGGCGCAGGAGCTTGGGGATCTGAACGCGCGGCGCCTCCGAGCCGAAGAGCGTGCCGCGCAGCTCCTGGTTCATCAACGTGAACATCGCCAGGTTGATGTCGACCTGGGTCTGCGAGAAGGGCGCAATTGCGGTCGCCACGATCACGCCGCCCTTGGCGGTAATCGAACGGGCCTCTTCAACCAGCTCGCCGGTCAGCCTCCCCGGGGTCAGGATCACCACGTCGCAGTTGCGCCCGGTGGTCAGGTCGGCCAGGAAGGAGAACGCCGCCTCCAGCGCAGACGCCGCGCCGTGCGTCGCGCCGATCTTCGTGGCCCGCTCGACCTTGGAGGGGTTGGTGTCGATGGCGATGACCGCGCGGGCCCCCGCGTGGACCGCGCCCTGGATCGCCCCGGAGCCGACCCCGCCGCAGCCGATCACCGCCACCACGTCGCCCGGTCGCACGTTGCCGCGCGTCGCCGCCGACCCGAAGCCCGTCGTCAGGCCGCACGAGAGCAGGGCGGCCGCACGCAGGTCGTACCACGGGTCGATGCGGACCAGTGACGCCTCGTGGACCACCATGTACTCGCTGAAGGTGCCCAGCTGCGCGTAACGGTTGAGCGGCTGGTCGCCGAAGCGGTGGCGCCACGTGCGGTCCGAGATCATGGGTCCCACCAGCGTCGTGGCGCCGAGGTCGCAGATGAAGGGCCGGCCCGAGGCGCAGTAGTGGCATCGTCCGCACGAGGGGATGAAGGAGGTGGCGACGTGGTCGCCGACCGCGACGGTGGTGACGCCCTCGCCCACCGCCTCGACGACCCCGGAGCCCTCGTGGCCCCCGATGATGGGGAACATCGACTCCGCGCCGAAGAGGGCCAGGACCTCCGGCGGCGCGGTCATGTCGCCAGTGCGCGCGTGCTCGTCGGAGTGGCACAGGCCGGAGAAGGCGGTCTTGACCTTGACCTCGTAGGCGTGGGGCTCGTCGATCTCGATCGACTCGGTGTGCCACGGTCCGTTGACCTCGGTGGCGATGGCGGCCTTGACCTGCATGGTTCCCCCTTCGAGCGGCACCCGTACTCTACCGAGGCTGCTACATCTGCTCGGGGGCGTCGATGCCGAGCAGCGACAGGCCGAGCAACAAGGTGCGCGCGGTCAGGTCGCACAGCGCCAAGCGCTCGTCGCGCGACGCGCCCTCGGCCGCGAGCACCGGGCACGCCTCGTAGAAGGCGGTGAAGCGCTGGGCCAGGTCGAACAGGTACGTGCAGAGCCGGTGGGGCTGGTTGGTGGCCAGCGCGCCCGCGACCGCCTCGGGCAGCGCCAGGAGACCGAGCGCCAGCTGGCGCTCCGCGCCGTCGGTCAGGGCGAACGCCGCTGACGGCGTCCACGGCGTCCCCAGGCGCCGGAAGATCGAGCGGATGCGCGCGTGCGCGTACTGCAGGTACGGCCCGGTGTCGCCCTCGAAGGCCAGCATGCGGTCGAAGTCGAAGACGTAGTCGCGCTGGCGCTCGGTCGCCAGGTCGGCGTACTTAATCGCGGCGCGCGCGATCTGCGTGGCGAGCGCGTCGCGCTGGGCATCGCTGAGGTCGCTCGCACGATCGGCCAGCCCCGCGCGGGCGCGCGACGCGGCCTCGTCCAGCAGGTCGACCAGCTTGACCGTCTCGCCGCTGCGCGACTTGAACATCTTGTGGTCGGTGCCCAGGACGTTGCCGAAGCCCACGTGCTCGCATCTCACCCCCTCGGGCAGCCACCCGGCCAGGCGCGCGACGGCGAAGACCATCTCGAAGTGCTGGGCCTGAGGGGCGCCGACCACGTAGAGCAGCACGTCGCCGCCGAGGCGCTCGACGCGGTCGCGCAGCGCCGCGAGGTCGGTCGCGGCGTAGCCGTACCCCTCATCGCTCTTCTGGACGATGAGCGGCAGGGGCTCGCCGTCGCGGTTGGTGAATCCTGGCGGGAACACGCACAGCGCTCCGCCGCTCTCGACCAGCAGACCCTTCGACTCCAGCTGCGCCACGACCTCGCCCAGGTGCTCGTTGTAGGCGGACTCGCCGCGCACGTCGTCGCGCGAGAGCGTGATGTCGAGCTTCTCGTACACGTCGCCCAGGTAGGCGACCGACTCGTCGACGAGCACGCGCCACAGGCGCCGGGTCTCCGGCTCTCCGGCCTGCAGGGCGACGACGCGCTCGCGGCTTCGCTCGCGGAACCCCTCGTCGGTGTCGAACTTCGCGCGGGCGTCACGATAGAAGCCGTCGAGGTCGCCGATGGACAGGGACGCGACCGCTTCGGCCTCGCCGAGGTCAACCAGATGCTCGACCAGCATGCCGAAGGGGGTCCCCCAGTCGCCGACGTGGTTGCGCGCCAGGACCCGGTGGCCCGCGAACCGGTAGAGGCGAGCCAGGGCGTCGCCGATCACGGTCGAGCGCAGGTTGCCGACGTGCATCTCCTTGGCCACGTTGGGCGACGAGTAGTCGAGGACGACGGTGGCGGGGTCGGCGACGCTCGCCACGCCGAGGCGAGCGTCGCCCAGGAGCGCGCGCAGTTGCGCGTCGAGAAAACCCCTGGTGAGGGTGAGGTTGAGGAACCCCGGGCCGGCGACCTCCACCTCGGCGAGCCCCGACAGGTCGACGCGCGACACGACGTCGTCGGCCACGTCGCGCGGCGCGCGCCCGAGCGACTTGGCCAGCGCCATCACGCCGTTGGCCTGGTAGTCGCCGCGCTCCGAGGGCCGCAGGACGGGGTCGGCGCCCGGTGCGAGCGCGTCGAAGGCGATCTCCAGGCGCGCGAGCACCGTGTCGTAGGTGGACGTCATGGCGCCCAGTCTCCCACGAGCCGCGGCGCCCCCCGGTCCCGCTGCGCCCCCGGGTCGCAGGCGGCAGAATGGGGGCATGACCTCCCCCTCGCTCGACTCCTTCAACGCCCGGCGGACCCTCGACGTCGCCGGGCGCGCGCTCGACTACTTCTCTCTGCGCGCCGACTCCCTGGCGGACTTCGGCGTCGACCGGCTCCCGTACGGGGTCAAGATCCTGTTGGAGAACCTCCTGCGCCGCGAGGACGGCGTGCACGTCACGCGCGCCGACATCGAGGCCCTGGCCCGGTGGGCCACCACGCCCACTCGCCACGGCGAGGCGGCCGGCGACGAGGCGCGCGAGATCGCCTTCACCCCCGAGCGCGTGCTGATGCAGGACTTCACGGGCGTCCCCTCGGTCGTGGACCTCGCCGCGATGCGTGACGCGATCATCGCCCTGGACGGCGACCCGGCGCGCATCAACCCGCTGATCCCGGTGGAGCTGGTGATCGACCACTCGGTCATCGCCGAGAGCTCCGGGGAGCCGTCGAGCTTCGCGACCAACGTGGACATCGAGTACCAGCGCAACATCGAGCGCCCAAGGCTCCTTCGAGCGGTTCCGGGTCGTGCCCCCGGGCATGGGCATCTGCCACCAGGTGAACCTCGAGTACCTGGCGCGCGTCGTCTTCGATCACGACGGCGAGGCCTTCTTCGACACGCTGGTCGGCACCGATTCGCACACGACCATGGTCAACGGCCTCGGCGTCCTCGCGTGGGGGGTGGGGGGCATCGAGGCCGAGGCCGCGATGCTGGGCCAGCCCACGTCGATGCTCATCCCCCCGGTGGTCGGGCTTCGCCTCACCGGGGCGACCCGCGAGGGCGTGACCGCGACCGACGTCGTGCTCACGATCACCCAGCTGCTGCGNCGCCAGGGCGTCGTGGGCAAGTTCGTCGAGGCCTTCGGGCCNGGCGTGGCCGCGCTCTCGCTCGAGACCCGCGCGACCATNGGCAACATGTCGCCCGAGTACGGGGCGACGTGCACGCTCTTCCCCATCGACCAGGTCACNGTCGACTACCTGGCCTTCACCGGGCGCAGCGCCGAGCANCTCGCCCTCGTCGAGGCCTACGCCCGGGCCCAGGGGGTCTGGCACGACGCGAGCGCNCCCGAGCCGGAGTACTCCGACATCGTCGAGCTCGACCTCGACTCGGTCGAGCCCAGCCTGGCCGGGCCCAAGCGGCCCCAGGACCGCGTCGGGCTGCCCGAGGCGCGCGGCGCGTTCCGCGAGGCCCTCGGCCGCGAGCCGCTGGACGTGCGCGGGGTCGACGCCGCCGACCACCTGCGCGACGGCGCGGTGGTCATCGCGGCCATCACCTCGTGCACTAACACTTCCAACCCGGCGGTGCTCGTGGCGGCCGGGCTCGTCGCGCGCCGCGCCGTCGAGCGGGGGCTCATCGTCAAGCCTTGGGTGAAGACCACCTTGGCTCCGGGGAGCCGCGTCGTCACCGACTACCTGGAGCGGGCCGGGCTCATCGAGCCGCTCGAGAAGCTCGGCTTCTACCTCGCCGGGTACGGCTGCACCACCTGCATCGGCAACTCCGGGCCGCTGCTGGCCGGGGTCTCGGAGGCGTCCAACGCGAACGACCTGTCGGTGGTCTCGGTGCTCTCGGGCAACCGGAACTTCGAGGGCCGCGTCCACCCCGACGTGAAGCAGAACTTCCTCGCCAGCCCGCCGCTGGTCATCGCCTACGCCCTGGCCGGAACGATGGACATCGACCTGACCAGCGAGCCGCTCGGCGACGGGTCCGACGGCGCGCCGGTGTTCCTGAAGGACCTGTGGCCCACCGACGCCGAGGTGGCCGACGCCGTGCGCGCCTCGATCTCCCCGTCGATGTTCGTCGAACGCTACGGCGCCGTCTTCGACGGCGACGAGCGCTGGGCCGCGATACCCGCCACCGCAGCCGTGACCTACGACTGGGACGACCGCTCGACCTACGTCAAGCTCCCCCCGTACTTCGAGGGACTCACCAAGCAGCCGGGCGTCGTGGCCGACGTCACCGGGGCGCGCGTCCTGGCCAAGCTCGGCGACTCGGTGACGACCGACCACATCTCGCCAGCCGGCTCGATCCGGCCGGACTCTCCCGCCGGGCGCTACCTGACCGACGGGGGCGTCTCGCGCGGGGACTTCAACAGCTACGGCGCGCGGCGCGGCAACCACGAGGTGATGATGCGCGGCACCCTGGCCAACGTGCGCCTGCGCAACCAGCTCGCCCCGGGCACCGAGGGCGGCGTCACGCTCAAGCTGCCCGAGGGCACCGAGATGTCGATCTTCGACGCGGCGATGGCCTACGGCGCCGAGGGCGTGGCGCTGATCGTTCTCGGCGGCAAGGAGTACGGCAGCGGCTCGAGCCGCGACTGGGCCGCCAAGGGCGTGAAGCTCCTCGGGGTTCGCGCGGTGCTCGCCGAGAGCTTCGAGCGTATCCACCGGTCCAACCTGGTGGGCATGGGCGTGCTGCCCCTCGAGTTCCTGAGCGGCGAGTCCGCCGCCGCCCTGGGGCTCGACGGCACTGAGACGTACGCGATCCACGGCCTGGACGCGCTCAACCGGGGCGAGACGGTGCCCCGCGTGAGCGTCACCGCGACGCGCGACGACGGTGGCGCGACGAGCTTCGAGGCGCGCCTGCGCATCGACACGCCCACCGAGGCCGAGTACTACCGCCACGGCGGCGTGCTCAACTACGTGCTGCGCCAGCTGGCCGCCTAGTCCTTCTTGACCGCGTGGGACGCTGCGGTGTCCACGCTGTCGTGGAAGTGCACGCGCGCGAGCGCCTCGTCGCCGAAGTGGGTGATCTCGTGGTGCACCGTGTCGTTGGCGCGCGCCACGAGCACGCCGATGTCGTCGTGGGCGAGGTCCCGCACGACCTGGGCCAGGGTCACGAGGCCGGTGTAGTCGCAGTCGGCCATCGCCACGGCGTCGATGATCACGTGGGTGGCGTCGGGATTCTTCGCGAGCAGGTCGTGGATCTCGCGTCGGAAGACACCGGCGTTGGCGAAGTACAGCGGCTCGTCGAAGAGCACGACGAGAAGGTGGTCGACCGGGACGACGGACTTCATGTCCAGTGGTTCCCAACTGGTCGTGCCCTTGCGCCGGCCCAGCACGAGCATGCGCGGCCGCGCCGAGCGCCAGGTGCGGTCCAGGATGGCCAGGCCCACGGCCACCGCCAGTCCGATCTCCACGCCGAGCACGATGACGCCCAGGCAGCTGACCATCGCCAGGGCGAACTCGACCCGGCTGATGCGCAGGACATTGACCAGTTGGGGGATCTTGATCAGGCGGGCGGCGACGAAGATCAGGACGCCGGCCAGCACCGCCAGGGGGATGTCGCGCGCGTAGGTGGCCAGCGGGGAGAACGCCACCGCGCCCACCACCGCCACCAGGCCGACCATCTTCGTGCGCCCCCCGGCCAGTCCCACGACGGTCGTGCGGGCGGGACTGGCGTTGACCGGGAAGGCCCCGGCGAGGCCGGCCACCACGTTGGCCACGCCCACGCCGATGAAGTCGCGGTCGAGGTTGTCGGCCGCGCCGATCTCGTCGGCCGACGAGCGGGCCGTGGCGGCGCTCTGGCTGATGATCACGACCAGCAGTGTCAGCGACGTCGTGACCACGACGCCCCACGCGTGAGCCGAGAGCCAGTGCAGGCGCCATTGGGGCAGCCCGGCACTGACCGAGCCGAGCACCAGCACGCCGTGGTTGGTGAGCGAGAGTCCCACCGACAGGAACGTCGCGCCCAGGACCGCCGCCAGCGCCGTCGGCCAGCGCGGGTTCACCCGCTCGCCCACCACCATCACCGCCAGCGTGCCCACGGCCAGGGCGATCGACCACCCGCTCGGGTGCGAGAGGTGGTGGATCAGCCAGTTGAGCCGCGAGGCGACCGACTCGCCGCCCGAGGGCACGCCGAACACCCGAGGCAGCTGGTGGACGACGATGATCACGCCGATGCCCGCCATGAAGCCCCCGACGATGGGTACCGAGAGGAAGTCGGCCAGCCACCCGAGGCGCAGCAGCCCCACGACCGCGACCATCACGCCGGTGACGACCGCCGTCGCGGCCAGCAGCGAGAGGTAGGGCGCCGAGGCGGGGGCCGCGAGGCGTAACAGGGCCACGGCGAAGAGCGGGGCGATCGTCGAGTCGGCGCCCACCGACATGATCGGGTTCGAACCGAGGACGAGGAAGGCCGTCCCCGCCGCGACGAAGGCGATCAGCGCGGTGAACGCGGGGACGCCGGCGAGCTGGGAGGTCGCCAACTGCTCGGGGATGGCGATGGCCAGCAGCGTGACCCCGGCCAGCACCTCGCCGCCCAGGTTCTCGCGCGAGAGGCCGAGGAGGAGTTGGCCGAGGCCGCGGGCCGGGACCCTCTGGCCCACCTTGACGCGCGCGGGCTGGTGCTTGGAGCCGTGGCCCATGGGCCAACCCTACGACGCGCTGCGCGCGAGCTCAGGCCGTGGTGATGACCCGGAAGCCTTCCGCGAGGCGCGCCTTGCCCATGCCGGCGGCCTTGGCCGTGCGCCGCGACCACTGGCGCACGAACTTGCCCAAGTCGTCGCGGTGCCCGACCTGGCTCTCGTGACGGCGCAGCGCGGCGATCTTGCGGTCGAAGGTCTTGGTGATGTCCACGACCATCGTGGGCGAGACGCCGGCGAGCCAGACCTTGGTGACCGTGTGGGGCTCAAAGCCCTCGCGCAGCAGCTCGGGGAAGGCGTGGGGGTTGCGCGCATCGGGATAAACGGCCCGCAACGTCGCCTCACCGGTTGAGAGGTGGTCGGGGTGGCTCGCGAAGATCCGCTCGTAGTTGCGCTCGGGGCTCTGGGTGATGACGAGGTCGGGCCGGAAGGAGCGGATGCACCGGGCGATCTCGCGACGCAGCAGGAGCGTGGGCTCAACCTGGCCGTCGGGCCAGCGCAGGAACGTCAGCTCGGTGACGCCGACCTCGGCCGCCGCGGCGCGCTGCTCGTTCTCGCGCATGGCCGTGCGCTCCTCGCGCGTGTGGGTCGAGCCGTCGCCGCCGGCGTCGCCCGACGTGACGAGGCAGTAGGCGACCGCGACGTCCTTCTTCGTCAGGTAGGCCACCGTCCCCGCCGAGCCGAAATCGACGTCGTCGGGGTGGGCGACGACGACCAGGGCCCGCGTGATCGAGCCGTCGTGCTTGAAGACCGGCAGTGAGGACCTCTTGCTCTTGCGGCTCTTCTTGGCCTTCTTGCTCACAGGACGGAGTCCTCCTCTGTCGGCTCCCAGGTCGTCAGCTGGCCTAGGCGTGGGTCGTTGGAGAACACCTCGACCACCGGGCGCTTGATCTCGAGGCGTCGCATGATCACCCCGGCCTCGACGATCTGGTTCCACAAGAGCAGCGACACGACGACGCCGGTCGACCCGGCGCGCGCCGTGCGCCCGGAGCGGTGCAGGTAGGCCTTCTGGTCCTCGGGCGGATCGAAGTGCATCACGCAGTCCACGGCGTCGATGTGCAGTCCCCGCGCGGCCACGTCGGTGGCCACCAGGACGGGCAGACGGTCGCTCATGAAGTCGGCCAGCGCCTTCTCGCGCTGACTCTGGCGCAGGTCGCCGTGAATCGCCGCGGCGCGCACGCCCTCCTTCTGGAGCTGCTCGACCAGGCGGTCGGCGCCGCGCTTCGTGCGGCAGAAGATCAGTGTCTTGTCGAAGGACCGCGTGATCGCCGCGGCGACCTTGACCCGGTCCATCTGGTGAACGTTGAGGAAGTGGTGGACCATCGCCGAGACGGTCTGGGTGCCACTCGCCACCTCGTGGAACACCGGGTCGGTGAGGTAGCGCTTGACCAGCCGGTCGATCGCCCCGTCCAGGGTCGCCGAGAAGAGGAGGGTCTGGTGGGGCTTGTCGGCGAGACGGCGCAGGACCCACTCGACCTGGGGCATGAATCCCATGTCGGCCATGCGGTCCGCCTCGTCCAGGACGAGCACATCGAGGTCGGCCACGCTGACCTCGCCGCGGTCACCGAGGTCGATGAGTCGCCCGGGCGTCGCGATCACCAGGTCACTGCCCTTCTGCAGTGAGCGCACCTGGCGCTCGATGTCGGCCCCGCCGTAGACGGCGTTGACGCGCATACCCAGGGCCGCGCCGAGCGGCTTGAGGACGTCGTGAACCTGGACGGCGAGC
>JGI12269J14319_10001651_pt1 | contig 22001 bp, 22 predicted proteins | sample PeaSoiSIISIP2007_FD_14319 | JGI IMG/M metagenome (IMG submission 14319)
GGATGGCCGCGTAGCGCCACGTCGTCAAGGTCGAGCGCATGTCCGGCGACCCCGTTGATCCAGGCGACGTCCGGGGCCGGACCGCGCTCCCGGCTGAGATAGAGGGAGGCCTCGCCGCTGCCCCCACCGATGCCGAGGACCCGGCGCATGAGCTTGGGTGCCAGCTCGACGCTGCCGGCGATCATGGTGCCGATGCAATCGATGAAGCCGGTGCGCGCCGTGCGTACCGCGTCTGCCGGCAGATCCTGAAACGCGACGCCCGCGACGAATTCGCCGGCCGCGCGGGTGAGCGAGCGCACTTGCGGCTCGCTCGCTACCTTGGTGCTGCGCCGGGCCATCTCAGTGCACTCCCGCCGCCGTGCGCAGGCGTTTCAGGCTGCCTCCCTTCATCACCGAGCCCGGCAGCGGGTGGCCGACGATGTCCTCGGCGAGCCGCGCCGCCTCGATGAGCTTCTCGAGGTCGACGCCGGTCTCGATTCCCATTTCATCGCACATGAAGACGAGGTCCTCCGTGCACACGTTGCCCGCGGCCCCGGCATGCGCCGCGAAGGGGCAGCCGCCGAGACCGGCGACCGCGGCATCGAAGCTCGCCACCCCCATCTCGAGGCCGGCATAGGCATTCGCGATGCCCATGCCGCGCGTGTCATGGAGGTGGAGATTGATCCTCAACTCGGGGAAGCGCTCGCGCACGGCCCCCACCACGCGCTTGATCGACGCCGGCGTCGCCCAGGCCATGGTGTCGGCAAGGGAGATGGTCTTGATCTTGATCTGGTGCTGCTCGGCGATCTCCAGCATCTCCTGGATGATCTCGAGGAGGGTAGTGACGGCGATGTCGCCCTCGAAATTGCAGCCGAAGGCCGCCATGATCGAGCCGCGGTCGACCGGAACGCCGTGCTCCTTGTACATGCCGACAATGCTGTGCTGGGCTTGGACGTTCTCCGCAAGCGTGCGGTTCTGGTTGCGCTTGAGGAACTTCTCGGACGCGGTGAGCGACAATGAGCCCTCGATGTCGAGGCGCTTGGTGGCGAGCGCCCTAACGAGGCCCTTCTCGTTGAGCCAGAGGGCGGTATAGCGCACCCCCGGCTTCCTCTTGAACCCCGCGACCACCTCCTCGGCATCGGCCATTTGCGGCACCGCCTTGGGGCTCACGAAGGAAACCACCTGAATCTGCTTGAGGCCCGTCTCGGAGAGCGCGTCGATCAGCTCGACCTTGCGCGCCGTCGAAATCGGCCCCTTCTCGATCTGGAAGCCCTCGCGCGGGCCCTCCTCGTTGATCCGCACGCTCTTCGGAAGATCCGACATGGCCGCTGTCCTTTCCCGGACGCCCTCCAAGGGGCTGAGAGGCAACTCGAGAAAGCATCTTTGTCTCGAGACCCCGTGAGTGCAAGATGATTATGCCATAATCCAATGACGGGGAGACCGCACGATGCCCGCCACGACCCTCGATTCCGCGATCTTCCGGGATATTTTCTCGACCGCGGCAATGCGCCGCATCTTCTCGGACGAGTACCGGGTCCAGTGCTACCTTGATTTCGAGGCGGCACTCGCCCGCGTCCAGGCCCGCCTCGGCATCATTCCCGAGCGCGCGACCGCGGAGATCGTGCGGCACTGCAAAGTCGAGAACATCGATCTCGTCAAGCTCAAGGCCCAGACCGAGCGGATCGGCTACCCCATCCTCGGCGTCGTGCAGCAGCTCGTCGCGCTTTCCGCCGACGGCTTGGGCGAGTATTGCCATTGGGGGGCGACGACGCAGGACGTAACCGACACGGCGGCGGTCCTCCAGCTGCGCGCGGCACTCGAGCTCGTCGAGCAGGACCTCGCCGCGATCTCGGCGGCCCTCGCCGGGCTCGCCAAGCGGCACCGCTTGACCCCCATGGCCGGGCGCAGCAACCTGCAGCAGGCCGTCCCCATCACCTTCGGCTACAAGATCGCGACGCTGTTGGCGGCAATCCAGCGTCATCGCGCGCGCTTGGCCGAGCTGCGCCCGCGCTTGCTCGTGGGCGAGCTCGGTGGGGCGGCCGGAACGCTCGCCTCGCTCGGCGTCGACGGGCTCAAGGTGCAGGCGGCCCTCATGACCGAGCTCGGCTTGGGGCAGCCCGTGATCGCCTGGCACACCGTGCGCGACGGTTTCGCCGAGGTTGCCTGCTTCCTGGGCCTGGTGACGGGAACACTCGGCAAGCTGGCGACCGACGTCAAGCTCCTGATGCAGACGGAGGTCGCGGAGGTCTTTGAGCCGTTCCAGGAGGGTCGCGGCTCGAGCAGCACCATGCCGCAGAAGCGCAATCCGATCTCCTGCCTCTACATACACGCGACCGCAGCACTGGTGCGCCAGAACGTAGGCGCCATGCTCGAGGCCATGGTGGCCGACCACGAGCGCTCGACCGGTCCCTGGGAGATCGAATGGATAGCGCTTCCGGACATCTTCCTCCTCGCCTCGGGTGCGCTCGCACAGAGCCGCACCCTTGCGGCCGGCCTCGAGGTCGATGCCGCGCGCATGCGGGACAATCTCGAGCTCACCCGAGGCCTCGTCGTCTCGGAGGCGGTGATGATGGGGTTGGCGCCGCATCTCGGCCGCCAGCGCGCCCACGACCTCGTCTACGACATCTGCCGCGCAGTGGTGAAGAGCGGGAAGCCGCTCCTCGACCTCCTTGCCGCGGACAAGGAGATTTCCCACCACATGACGCGCGCCGAGCTCGCCGAGCTCGCGGATCCGGCGAATTATCTCGGCCTCGCCGGCGAGATGGTCGACCGGGTGCTTGCCTTGGAGCCGGCGCCGCAGTGAAGACACTGCAATTGCATTTAGCGCTTCCCCGAGGTGCGTCTTTACCGGCGAAAGCCGGTATCCATGCAGCGAGGCCACGCAACCCACAGGGTGCTCGCTCGACGATGGGTCCCGGCTTTCGCCGGGACCTGGGATTATCGTATTCATGAGTCTTCAATTCTGATTGCCGTGGCATTGAGGGGAGGTGGCTCATGTTCGAAGGCTTCGCACGAACGGAGATCGAGACCAGCGGCGCCCGCATCCACTTCCGCCATGGCGGCAAAGGCCCGCCGCTCTTGCTGTTGCACGGCAATCCCTTGAGCCACGTCTCCTGGCACAAGATCGCGAACCGCCTGGCGGAACGCTTTCACGTCGTCGCCGCCGACCTGCGCGGATACGGCGACAGCTCGGCCCCGGAGCCCGGTGCGAACCACATCAACTATTCCTTCCGGGCGATGGCCGGGGATCAGGTCGAGGTCATGGCGGCCCTCGGCCACGAACGCTTTTTCGTGGCCGGCCACGATCGGGGCGCGCGCACGGCGCACCGCATGTGCCTCGACCATCCGGAGCGCGTCCTCAAGGCTGCCCTCATCGACATCCTTCCCAGCCACTACATTTGGACCCACACCTCGAAGGAGTGGGCGCTCAAGTCATGGCATTGGCCCTTTATGGCGCAGCCCTTCGACTTTCCGGAGCGCATGATGGCCGCGGTGCCGGCAGAATGGTACATGGAGAAGAAACTCTCCAAATCCGGCATCGGCCTCAGGCCCTTCACGCCGGAGGCCTTCGCCGAATATGTGCGTTGCTTCACCTGGAAGACGATCCGCGGCTCCTGCGAGGACTATCGCGCCTGCGTCACCTGCGATCTCGAGATGGACCAGGCCGATCTCGAGAGCGGGCGAAAGATGGCGATGCCCGCGCTGGCGATTTGGGGCAGCGAGAGCCATACCGGCTCGGTCCACGGCGATCTCCTGCCGATCTGGCGTCAATACGCAAGCCACGTCACGGGTGGCCCCATCGCATGCGGGCACTATGTGCCCGAGGACGCCCCTGAGGCGACCTACGAGTGGCTCGTGCGTTTCTTCGGTGACTAGTCTCTCTGTCATTGCGAGTCGAAGGCGAAGCAATCCAGGCTGCTCGTGTCATCCTGGATTGCTTCGTCGGCTGCGCCTCCTCGCAATGACCGTTCACAAGGGATATACGCTATGAACATCCTCGTGCTGCCGGGCGACGGCATCGGTCCAGAGATCACGGCGGCGACCATGCGGGTGGTGGAGCGCGCCAACGCCGCCTTCGGCCTCGGCCTCGCGTTCGCCTATGCCGAGATCGGCCTCAAGGCACTCGAGCGCACGGGTACGACGCTGCCCGAGCCGGTGATGGCGGCGGCGCGCGCGGCCGACGGCATCATCCTGGGGCCTGTCTCGCACAACGACTATCCACCACGCGCAGAGGGCGGCATCAACGTCTCGGGCGAGCTGCGCGTCAAGCTCGATCTCTTCGCCAACATCCGCCCCAACCGCACGCGGCCGGGCATCGCCTCGAACGCGCGCACGCCGATCGACCTGGTGATCGTGCGCGAGAACACCGAGGGCTTCTATGCGGACCGCAACATGTTTCTCGGCAGCGGCGAGTTCATGCCGACGGAGGACATGGCGCTGGCGGTGCGCAAGGTCACGGCCGCGGCCTCGAGCCGGATCGCGCGGGCCGCCTTCGAGCTCGCCCGCGAGCGCCGGCGCAAGGTGACGGCGGTGCACAAGGCGAATGTGCTCAGAATCTCGGACGGGTTGTTCTTGCGCGAGGTGCGGAAGATCGCGGGCGAGTTCCCCGACGTGGCGCTCGACGAAGTCATCGTCGACGCCATGGCCGCCCTCCTCGTGCGCGACGCGCAGCACTTCGACGTCATCGTGACGACCAACATGTTCGGCGACATCCTCTCCGACGAGGCGGGCGAGCTCTCGGGCAGCCTCGGCCTTGCCGGCAGCTTGAACGCCGGCAGCGAGCACGCGCTCGCCCAGGCGCAGCACGGCTCCGCACCCGACATCGCCGGCCGGAACATCGCCAATCCGACGGCACTCATCCTCTCGTGCGCCATGCTGCTCGCCTGGCTCGGCCGGCGCCATCAGGAGGAGCGCCTGTCCCGGGCGGCCGCCGCCATCGATGCGGCGATCGATGCGACGCTTGCCGATCCGGCGCTGCACACGCCCGATCTCGGCGGCAGCCTCGGCACGGACGCCTTCGGCGCCGCGGTCACGGAAAAGCTCGCCGCCCTCGCGCGCGCTCAGGCCTGAATGGCGTAGCGCCGGTTGAGCCCGCGCCCCACCAGCGAGAGCAGCGCGCACAGCACGAAATAGCTGGCGGCGAGTGTGGCGATGATGGGCACCGGCTGGAACTCCCGCGCATTGACGGCGAGTGCCGCACCGGTGAGCTCGGTGACGCCGATGACCGCGGCGACCGAGGTGAACTTCACCAGCCGGACGAACTGGTTGAAGAGGGCCGGAATCATCTGCCGTACCGCCTGCGGCAGCACCACGTGGTGCCGTACCTGCCGCGGGGTGAGGCCGAGTGCCAAGGCGCCCTCGCGCTGCTGCTGCGGCACCGCGGCGACGCCCGAGCGGTAATCCTCGGCGATATAGGCGCCGATGAAGAGGATGAAGCCGATCACGGCGGCCTCATAGGCGCTCAAGCGATAGCCGATCACGGGCGGGAGGCCGAAATAGACGAAGAAGAGCACGACGAGGAGCGGCGTGCCGCGGATGATCTCGATATAGCCCGCGGCCAGGACGCGCGCGGCACTGAGCCCTCCCGTGCGCAGAATGCCGAGGCCGAGCCCGAAGGCGGCTCCGCCCAAGATGACGAGCAGCGCCGTCTCGAGCGTCACGCCGAGCCCGCCCAAAAGGTAGGGCAGGTTGCGGGGGATGACGGTGAAGTCCAACGGCCCGCCCCCTAGAAGCGCCGGTCGACCTCGGCCCCGCGCCGTCCGAAGACGAAGAGGGCCGCGCGCGAGACCGCGGTGACGACGAGGAAATAGAGCAGGGTGATGGTGATATAGGCCTCGAACGTGCGGAAGGTGTCGCCCTCGATGACGCCGGCCGCGAAGGTGAGCTCCGCCACGGAGATGACCGAGGCGAGCGAGGAATCCTTGATGAGCTGCGAGAAGACCCCGGCGAGCGAGGGGGCAGTGATGCGGAGCGCCTGGGGATAGATGACGGAGCGCAAGGCCGCGGCGGGAGAGAGTCCGAGGGCGAGTGCGGCCGCGCGCTGGCCGGACGGCACGCTTTGGATGCCGGCGCGCACGATCTCGGCGACATAGGCGCCGCTGTAGATCGAAAGCGCCAGCACGCCGCACCAGAAGGCCGGCAGCCTGAGCGCGCTCAAGCCGAGATACCAGAAATAGATATGGACGAGGAGCGGCACGTTGCGCGCGAGCTCGACGTAGACAAGGGCAGCCGTCTTGAGCGCGGGCCGCCGGCTCGCGCCACCGGCGCCGGCGATCATGCCGATGGCGAGCGCTGCGGCGAGCCCGGCGAGCGAGAGCAGCAAGGTCAGCGCCAAGCCATGCAGAAGGGTGCCGCGATAGCGCCAGATGACCGACCAGTCGAACGTGTACTGCATCTCAGCCCCGGCGCGTTCGCGGCCTCGCTCACTCCTTCGGCCACATCTCGATGGCGGCCTCGGGGGCGACCTTGAACCATTTCTCGTAGAGCGCCTGATAGCGCCCCGCGGTCCACAAGTCCTGCAACACGGCATTGACGAAGTCGCGCATGTCGGCATCGCCGCGACGCACCCCGATGCCGAAGGGCTCGACGCTGAACTTGGGGCCGACGATCTTGAAGCCTTGGGCCGTCTGCATGAAGCCGCGCAGGATGTCGTAGCTGCCGGTGAGCGCGTCGGCGCGGCCCTGGCGCACGGCAAGCCAGGCGCTCGTATAGTCGTGGAAGGGCAGCACGGTCGCCTTGGGGGCGAGCTGCGCCAGATTGCGCTCGAGCGTGGTGCCCTGCTGCACCGCGACCGTCTTCTCGGCGAGATCGGCAAGTGCTGCGATCCTGCTCTCCTGCGGCACCAGCAACGCCTGGGCGCCGGTGTAGTAGGTGATGCTGAAATCGATGGTCTTCTCGCGCTCGCGCGTATGGGTCATGGATGCCGCCGTGAGATCGACATTGCCGCTCACCAGCATCGGGATGCGCGTCTGCGAGGTGACCTTGACGAACTCCACCTCGACCCCGAGTGCGGCGGCGATCTCGCGCATGAGGTCGACGTCGAAGCCCGCGACCTTGCCGTCCTGATCCACGAAGCCGAAGGGTGGGGTGTCGTACTTGACTCCGGCGAGCAGCTTGCCGCGCGCCTTGATCGCGTCGGGCGTGGTCGCGGCCTCAGCGGCGGCGGCAAGGAATCCGAAGATCACCGCGGCCAGGCCGAGCACGCGGCCCCATCGAGGTATCGTCATACTCATTGCTCCCGAGCTAGCAAGTGCTTAGCGCAGAGGTCGCGGAGGGTGCGCGGTGGACGCAGAGGAAGAATGTTCTTCTTCGCGACCTCTGCGGATCCTCCGCGACCTCCGCGCTGACTCTTTCTATTCTACACATTGACGCGATAATGCCGCGCGAGGCGGGCGAGCGCCTCGTCGAGGACGCCGTCCGTGCAGGCGAGCGAAAGGCGCAAATGGCCGGCGCCGGAGGAGCCGAAGGCGCTGCCCGGCAGCACGGCGATCGACAGCCGCTCGAACCATTCCGCGGCCACCGCCTTGTCGTCGCCGGCGACCTTTGGAAATAGATAGAAGGTCGCAGGCGGCGGCGCGCAGACAATGCCAGGCAGCCGGCTGAGGGCGGCAACGGCACGGTCGCGCCGCCGCCGGAAGCGCTCGCGATAGCCCGCGATCACGCCGTCCGGCAGCGCCAATGCGGCCTCGGCGCCGGCCTGGAGAAACGGCGGGACGCAATAGAGCGTATGCTGTAGGACTTTCTGCACCGGCTTGACCGCGGCCTCCGGGAGAGCCAGATAGCCGAGCCGCCAGCCGGTCATGCCGTAGGTCTTGGAGAGGCTGTCGACGACGAAGGTCCGCGCCTTGGCACCCGGGAGCGCGTGCAGATAGGTGAAGGCGTCCTTGGCAAAGCTCAGCTCGCAATAGACCTGATCGAACAGGAGCCAAAGATCGCGCTCGACCGCGAGCGCCAGGATGGCGGCGAGCTCGTCGCGGCCCAGCACCCGCCCCGTCGGGTTGTTGGGCGAGTTGACGATGATCATGCGCGTGCGCGGCGTAATCGCCGCGGCGAGCAGAACCAGATCGACGCCGTCGAGTGCGGGAACGGCGACGGGCCTGCCGCCCGCGAGCTTCACGCACGGGCCGTAGCTCACCCAGGCAGGATCGAGGATCACGACCTCGTCGCCCGCCGCCACCGTCGCCATGATGGCGGCATAGGCGGCGAACTTGCCGCCCGGCGTCACCAGAATCTCGCTCGCCTGATAGGCCGCGCCCGCGCGCTCGCGGATCCGCCGCGCGATGGCCTGACGCAGCGAGGGGAGGCCCGCGACCGGCCCATAATGGGTAGCCCCGCGCTTCATCGCCGCGTGCGCCGCCGCGATGACCGCCGGATGGGTCTCGATGTTGGGGTCGCCGCTCGCGAGCGCCAGCACCTCGCGGCCGGCGGCCTGTGCTGCCCGGATGCGCTCCGAGGATTCGACGGTCGAGGAGCCCTCGAGCGCCAGCACGCGCGCGGCGAGCGGCGGGATTGCGGATGGCGGCGGTGCGGACTCGCGAGGTGCGCTCATGACCACGGGCCTCGAGACATCACGGACAAGATGGCCGAGCGAGAAGCCTGTTGTCAAACCGCGGCCGATCGTGGCCCTATCGCGATTGCCCGCCTGCCCGGCGGGAAGAGATTGTCCCTTGAAGGCGTGTCCGATGTCCCTCCCCTGCTTCGGCCTCCGCGTGCTCGAGTTCAGCCACACCATCATGGGGCCTTGCGCCGGGATGGTGCTGGCCGACCTGGGCGCCGACGTGGTCAAGGTGGAGGCGGCACCGGACGGCGACGCGACGCGCCGCCTTCCCGGCTTCGCCGGCGGCTTCTTCCCCTTCTTCAACCGCAACAAACGCAGCCTGGCCGTCGATTTGAAGAGCGTGCGCGGCCGCGAGCTCGTGCGCGAGCTCGCGAGGAGCGCCGATGTCGTCATCGAGAATTATGCGCCCGGCACCATGGACCGGCTCGGCGTCGGCTTCGAGGCACTCAAGGCGGCGAACCCGCGTCTCGTCTACCTCGCGCTTAAGGGCTTTCTCTCCGGTCCCTACGAGAGCCGTCCGGCGCTTGACGAGGTGGTGCAATTCATGTCCGGGCTCGCCTACATGACGGGCCCGCCGGGACGGCCGTTGAGGGCCGGTGCCTCGATCGTCGACATTCTCGGCGGCAGCTTTGGGGTGATCGGCGTGCTGGCAGCACTGCGCGCGCGCGAGCAGAGCGGCCGCGGGCAGCTCGTCAAGGCCTCGCTCTTTGAGAGCGCCGTCCTCCTCATGGGGACGCATATGGCGGGCACGGCGGTCACGGGCGAGCCCATGCCGCCGATGCCGGTCAGGCGCGGTGCCTGGGCGATCTACGAGCCCTTCGACACCGCCGACGGCGAGCAACTCTTCCTCGCGATTACCAGCGACAACCAATGGCGCCGCTTCTGCGGCGCCTTCGCCCGCCCCGACCTCTTGGCCGATGCCCGCCTCAAGGACAACAACGAGCGCGTCAAGGCACGCGCCTGGCTCCTCCCGCTCGTGGCCGGGATGGTGAAGCCGTTCACCAAGGGACAACTGATCGACATCCTCGAAGAGAACGCGATCCCCTGGGCGCCGGTGGCGCGGCCCGAGGACCTGTTCGATGATCCCCATCTCAACAGCGGCGGCAAGCTGGTCGATGCCGTGCTCGCGAGCGGCGCGCACACCAAGCTGCCAGCACTCCCGCTCGAGCTCGACGGCGCAGCGCTCGGGCTTAGACGGCAGGCGCCCCGCCTGGGCGAGCACACGGCCGAGCTCCTCGCCGAGGCCGAAGTGAGCGAAGCCGAGATCCTGGAGCTCGCAAAGGAGGGCGTCATCGTCCTCGGCTGAAACCTTCCCGTTTCCGGAGAGGGTCGCCCGCCCTCAATCGGCGGGACCGCTTGCAAGCTTCGCCTTGCGCATGTCGGCGCGCGCGAGGCTGTCGTTCCACGAGTCCTCGAGCGCGCGCATCACCTGCGTTGCCGCGTTCAGCACGTCCGGCGTGACGCGGCCGCCCAAGGCCGCCGCATGGTCGGCGAAAAGCGAGTCGACGGCCTTGTACAAGGCAATACCCTTGTCGGTCAGGCGCACGCGCACCGCTCGGCGATCATGCAGCGAACGCGCTTGGACGATGTACTCGGCGCTAGAAAGCTTCTTGAGATTGTAGGTAATGTTGGTGCCGAGGTAGTAGCCCCGTTGCGTGAGATCGCCGACGCTGTACTCGTCCATGCCGATATTGAAGACGATGAGCGCTTGCACGTTGTTGGCGTCGCGCACGGCCAAGCGGTCGAGCTCCGCCTTGACGACGTCAAGGAGCCGGCGGTGAAGCCGCTCGAACAGGTTGACGATTTGGAGATAGCCCTGCTTTTCCGCGTCGGCTGCGCTTTGCTCGGCTGGACTCATGCGCTCTCCCTGAGATCGGCTCCGCTAAACTCTCGTCATCGCGCGCCCGACCCGCCGGGGGATCAGCCGCTCTCCTGCAACGCGCGTTGCTCGCCGACCTTGCGCGCGCGCTGCTGACTTTCCTCGGCGAGCTGGAGTGCCGCGCGCAATCGATCGACGATGGCGCGCTCCCCAAGCTCGTCGGCTTGATTCAACGCGAGCAGTATCTTGTCGCTGAGCCGGCGGTTGAGCTCGGGCACCTGGGCGGCCTTCACCTCATAGCCGACTTTATACTGCGCGCGGATTTCGACCCCCGTGCCCTCGAGCTTCTTGCGCAGCGAGTAAATGGCGACGCGAATGGAGGTCGCGGCGGTCTCGGGCTCGCGCGCGCCGTAGACCGATTGAATGAGCAACTCGAGCGAGGTGGTCCGTCCGCGGTTGTTCAAGAGCACGCGCAAAATATCCGCCTCGTGGGGCGTCAAATGTATAAGTCGACCGCGAAAAAAAATGACATTACGAAAATAATCGAATTCGAAGTTCTTGTGGTCGGCCTTCTCGATTATTTTCTGTCGGCGTCCCATGCTAGCCACCCAAGCGACGGCCGCGCCAAAGCTCTACGGTAAAAAACTTAACATGAACATCCTCTTGTGTCACCTGCTCGCCGCGATTCATTGACCTTCGAATGCCGATGGTAGGCGCTCGGCCTCGATCGCAAACGGTTGCCTCAGCCGAGATTATCGCCGTATCAGCGCAACCCGGACGGCACCGGCCCCCAGCGATGCCGGGCTTGCCGCCGAAGCACGCCGATTGCGCGCCGCTCCCGGAAGGCGCTCTCGTGCATCGGCGGCTGAGCACCGAGCCCCAGCGAAGGTCATGCGCATTTCGGCGCTGCCGGGTCCGGCAGGCCCTGAGGCGAGCCCGGCTGGCAGCCCGCTTCGCCTTGACGGATTGCCGTTCTGCCCGCAGCCTTCCCGAGGGATCGACTCGCTCCCCTTGGCACCCCGCCGCCGTTGGCTGGCGAGAGCCGGGGCCATATCCTGACATTCTTCTCCACCCCAGCTTGGCGAGAACGCGAGCCCGAGTCCGAGTCGCTGCCCCGCCTCGCCAATGAAAGTTGCCTAAAATTTGAGGCAAATGAAAGCAAAAACTTGTCGGCGAGGATGGCGAAAAGCGATGCGCGCGAGCCTATCCGTAACATTTTCTTAAGTTTCGTAGCTTAGTGTCGGCCCCATGGTCCTCAACGACTCGAAAGCGGCGTCTGGCCCAGGTTTCGCGAGGGGGAGTTCGATGCGCAAAATGATCGACGACGTGCTCTTGGCACCCGTTCCAGGCACGGTCTCCAGTGCGGCCGTATACCATGTGGCCGCGCGCGCGCTCAGCTTTGTGCGAGGCCTTTCCTCGGCACTGGCGCTCAAATCGCAGCGCGGGGTGACGGCAATCGAATACGGCTTAATCGCGGCCCTGATCGCGGTCGCCATCATCACCGCGGTGACCCTCGTCGGCACCAACCTGCAGCTGACCTTCAACACGATCGCAGGCCACCTCGGCAGCTCGCCCCATTGAGCCCATTGAGGCGGACGGCGCGGGATCGAGGTTGTCATGAATGAGGAAGCGGTGCCTGCGCGAGCAAGGGGCCTTGCCGCACGATGGCTGCGCGGCCGAGGGCGAGCCGCCGATACGCCGGCTGCACCAGCTGCCGACGACCAAAAGGGCGACCGCCGGGTTCTGGACGACGACTCCGCCGTGCTCAGATCCGCAGTGGATTTGCTCAGCATCGCCATTTTCGCCTTTGCGATTTGGGAGGCCGCCCAGGCCCTGCTCTCCTACCTGGCGCATTAGCGAGGGCGCCGTCGCTGCCGCCCGCTCTCTTTGGCGCAAGGGCCGTCCCCCCGAAGTCCGTCGCCACAATCTGCAATGACGCTGGCACCTAGGGCGCCGCCGCGTTATGGTCGCGGTCCCGACCGCCCCCGACTTCGCCGCATGGCGGCCCCATCGTCGATGCCCTCATCAAGCGACGCAAATCCCTCGCCCTCGCTTGCCGACGCGGGAGACCGTCCGGTCCGCCGCTTCCAGGGCGCCGACCGTTACCTCTCGAACATGTACTACGCGGCAGTCGCCTGGGGCGACGCGGTAACGCCCCTACGGCTCTGGCCTCTGAACGAACTGCCCTATGTGCTCGCCAAGACCCTCTCGCCGGAGGCGCGCGCCGAGGGCATGGAGCTCTTCCGCGCGGTCGAGCAGGCTAGGCCGGGTGCCGGCGGTGCTGCCATCAACCGCTGGGGCAAGGACCTGGTATTGAGGCCCGATTGGGATAGGGCCAAGGATGCGGTGATGCTCGCCCTCGTGCGCGACAAGTTCGCGCGCAACGCCGGGCTCAAGGCACTCCTGCTTGCGAGCGGCAACGGCCTCATCGAGGAAGGCAACGATTGGGGCGACCTCTACTGGGGCGTCGCGCTTAAGGGCAAGCCGAAGCGCGGCATCAAGGCGGGCGACGGCCAGAACAAGCTCGGCAAAATTCTCATGCAGGTGCGCGACGAGCTTCGCCGCGGCGAGGTCCATCTCGCGGCGGCGCTGGAGGCCGGCACGAGCCTCGCATAGCATTTGCCTCCTGTGTCCCTTAAAAGGCAAAATGATGCCTGGAGGCGGGAAAGCCGTGCAGCAGAGCGTCAAGGTCGAACGGATCGCCGGTGCGCTCGGCGCCGAAATTCGCGGCCTCGATCTTACGCGGGGATGCGACGCGAAGACGGCGGCGGCGATCAGGCAAGCACTTCTCGACCACCTCGTCATTTTCATCCGCGGGCAGGACGGCCTCCCGCCCGCGAAATTCCTCGCCTTCGCACGGCATTTCGGCAAGGCGATCGAATACCCCTTCGTCAAGGGCATCAAGGACTACCCCGAGATCATCGAAGTCGCCAAGCTCGAGCACGAGCGCGTGAATTTCGGCGGCATCTGGCACTCGGACACCAGCTATCTCGAGGAGCCGCCCATGGGCTCGATGCTGATCGCCCGCGAGGTGCCGCCCGTCGGCGGCGATACCCTCTTCGCCAACATGTACCTCGCCTACGAGACGCTCTCGGACGGCCTCAAGCGCATGCTCGACGGCCTCGTCGGCGTGAACAGCTCGGCGAAGGCGGACGCGACGCGCACGCGCGAGGACAGGGTCAAGAAGAGCCCGGGCGGGAACGCGAAAAAGGGCTACATCGCGGAGCACCCGGCCGTGCGCACGCACCCCGAGACCGGACGCAAGGCGCTCTACGTCAACATCGCCCACACGGTCCGCTTCAAGGGCATGAGCGAGGAGGAGAGCGCGCCGCTCCTCGACTACCTTTTCCGCCATCAGGTGCTGCCCGAGTTCACCTGCCGCTTCCGCTGGGAGCCCGGCTCGATCGCGTTCTGGGACAATCGCGCGGCGCAGCACAATCCGATCAACGATTACCACGGCTACCGGCGCATCATGCACCGTATCACGCTTGCCGGCGACCGGCCGCGCTGAGGGGCTAAGCGGGAGTATGGAGCCCGAGCGCTACAGCTATTCGCCGATCGCGGCGCGCCCGAGGCTTGCGTGGCCGGAGGGCGCGCGCGTCGCGCTCTGGGTCGTCCCCAACATCGAGCATTACGAGTATCTGCCGCGCGTGCGCGTGCGCGATCCCTGGCCGCGCACGCCGCACCCCGACGTGCTCGGCTACAGCATCCGCGACTACGGCAACCGCGTCGGCCTCTGGCGCCTCTTCGAGGTGATGGACCGGCACGGCATCCGCTGCACCGTCTCGCTCAACCTCGCCGTCTTCGAGCATTACCCTGAGATTCTCGCCGCCTGCGAGGCGCGCCGCTGGGACGTCATGTGCCACGGCATCTACAACACCCGATACCACTGGGACCTCTCCGAGGACGAGGAGCGCGCCGCGATCGCCGACTGCGTCGAGAGCTATCGTCGCCTCACCGGCCGCCGGCTCGCCGGCTGGTTCTCGCCCGGCGTCTCCAATACCTTGCGCACGCCCGACCTCGTCGCCGAGGCCGGCATAAAATATTCGTGCGACTTCTACCACGACGACCAGCCGACCCCGCTCCGCGTGCAGAGCGGCCGGCTCATCTCGCTCCCCTACTCCATGGATCTCAACGACGCGGTGCTCTACCGCTACGCTTCCGAGGGCGAGGAGTTCGCCCGCATGATCACCGACCACTTCGACACCGTCTACCGCGAGGGCGAGGCGCAGGGCCGCGTCATGTGCGTGGCGCTGCATCCCTACATGATGGGGCAGCCCCATCGCATCCGTCATCTCGACAAGGCGCTCGACTACATCATGGGCCACGAGGGCGTGTGGCAGGCGACGGGCGAGGAGATCGTCGACTGGTACACAGCACACGCGCTTCTGCCCTTCCAACGCCATCTCGGCCGCGAGGCGTAAGATGAGCACGCGGCGGCCGGGCATGGACAATCCCTATTACGCCTACGCACCCATGCCCGCGCGGCCGCGGCTCAGCTGGCCGAACGGCGCCCGCGTCGCCTTCTGGGTGCTGCTCCACCTCGAATACTGGGAGCTCGACCCGCCGAAGGAGGTCGTGCGCGACCCCCGTTTCGTGAGCGAGTTCGGTAACTTCTTTCCCGACTACCGCAGCTGGTCGCAGCGCGAGTACGGCAACCGGGTCGGCATCTTCCGCATTCTCGAGGTCTTGGACCGCTACGGCATCAAGGCGACGGTCGCCGCCGGCTCGGCCGCGTGCGTGCGCTATCCCGCCCTCATCGCCGAGCTCTCGAGGCGCGGCTACGAGTTCGTCGCCCACGGCAGTCATGCGACCCGCCTCATCTCGAGCCGGATGAGCGAGGCGGAGGAGTGCGCGTTCATCGCCGACGCGATCCAGGCGGTCGCGCGCGCTGTGGGAAAGCTGCCGCGCGGCTGGCTCGGCCAGGATCACGGGGAATCGGCGCGCACCCCTCGCCTTCTCGCCGAGGCCGGCATCGACTACCTGCTCGACTGGGCGAACGACGACCAGCCCTACGCCATGCGCGTGGGCCCCCCGCTCATCGCCATCCCCAATCAGGTCGAGTGGGACGACGTGCAGCTTTTCTGGCTCCGCCGCGTCGACAGCTGGCGCTACCCCGCACTCGTGGGCGAGGCGATCGACGTGCTGCACAAGGAGGGCGAGCAATCGGGCCGCAGCTTCGGGCTCGCCCTCCATCCCTGGCTCTTCGGCATGGCGCACCGCATCCGCTATCTCGAGGAGGCGCTCGGCCGCATCACCGCGCACCCCGCGCTGTGGCAGGCGACGGCGGGCGAGATCGCGGATTGGGTACGCGGGCAGCTCGCTACGGCCCCACCCTCATCCCCTGGAGCCGGATGATGCCGTCCGGCACCGGCACGAAGCCCTCCACCTTGTCGCTCGTCGCCCACAGCCATTTGAGGTGATAGAGGAAGATGTGCGGGCGCTCGGCGAGGTAGATCGCGGAGGCCTGCTTATAGAGGGCGACGCGCTCGCTCTCGAGCGTCGTCGCGCGCGCCTTGCCCAGAAGATCGTCGAACTTCTTGTCGCACCACTTGCCCCAATTGAGGAAACCGTCGCAGGCGAGCCAGATGGCGATGTTGCCGTCCGGATCGGCGCGTCCGCTCCAGATCACGATGGTCGCCTGATAGTCGCCCTTGGTCGCGGCGGCGATGAGCGTGTTCTGCTCGATGGCCTGGAGCTTGACCTCGAAGCCGGCCTCGCCCGCCATCGACTGCACCACTTGCGCCACCTGCTGGTCGATCGGGTTGTTGACGGCGAGAAGGGTGAAGGAGGGATGCTCCTGGCCGGCTTCCTTCAAGAGCGCCTTGGCCTTGGCGAGGTCGCGCTTGGGTACCGGAAAATCGCTGTTGTAGTACTTGCTGCCGGGAGCTTCCGCCTCGTTGCTCGGGATGAATTGGCCGTCGAACACGACCTGGTTGAGGGCCGCGCGGTCGAGCGACCACTCGAGCGCTTCGCGCACCTTGGCGTTCTTGCCGAGCGGGTTGTTCGCCGCCTCGCCATTCGCGAGGTTGATCGACATGGTGTAGTAGGCGAGCGACGGGCTCGTGACGAGGCGCAGGTGCGCATCACCCTTGACCGCCTTCACGTCCGTCGCCGCCACGCGCTCGACGATGTCGAGCTGACCCGACTTGAGGTTGGCGAGCCGGACCGTCGAGTCCGGAATCGGCAGGTACATCACCTTGTCGATGTGGATCGCCGAGGGGTCCCAATAGTGATCGAACTTGTCGAGCACGATGCGCTCCTGCGCCACGCGCTGGACGAACTTGAAGGGACCCGAGCACACCGGGTTGGCGGCAACGTTCTCTCCCGCCTCCGCCGTCGCCTTGGGGGCGAGCATCATGCCCGCGCGGTCCGAGAGCACGGCGAGGAGCGGGGCATAGGGGGTCGCGAGCTGGATGCGTACCGTCAGGGGGCCGACCACCTCGACGGCCTTGACCGGCTTGAGCTCGCCCTTGCGCACCGAATAGGCGGCGTCCTTGTAGCGTCCGATATTGAACTTGACCGCCGCGGCGTCGAAGGGCTCGCCGTCGTGAAAGACGACGCCCGGCCGCAGTTTCATGGTGAGTGCGAGATTGTCGGGGGACCACGACCATGAGGTCGCAAGCTGGGGCACGATGTTGAGCTTCTGATCGATGTCGACCAGCTTGTCGCAGAGGCCCGCGAACACGATGCGCCCGACGAAGGTGCCGCTCCGCGCCGGGTCGAGCTGGTCAGGATCGTCCTGCAGCCCGATGCGAAGGGTCGCCGCCGACGCCGCGCCGGCGAGAAGCGAGAGACTTGCTACAAGCACCCCGATCGATTTCATGCCCTTCTCCCCGTTTCCCAGTCCCTCACCCTCCCGCTTGCGGGAGAGGGATGAATTTCGCGAACTATGCCACCCCGTGCGGCCGTGGTAAATGTCGCTCATGACGATCGATGCGCACGTCCATATCTGGAAGGACGGCTCGGGCTACGAGGTGTGGCTCCGCCGCAAGATCGCCGGCATCGACCGCGACTTCGGAATCGAGGATCTCAAGGAGGCGAGCCGCAGCGCCGGGCTCTCCGGGGTCGTGCTGGTGCATGCCACCGAAAACCCGATCGAGACCGAGTTCCTCCTCGAGCTCGCGGAGCGCGAGCCCTTCGTGCGCGCGGTCGTCGGCTGGGCCCAGGTCGCGGCGGCCGACCTCGGGGAACGGCTCGACCGCTACATGCGCTACGGCAAGTTCCGCGGCCTGCGCGTGATGCCCGCCTTCGGCGCGGAGGCGGACTGGCTCGCGCGCGCGGCGGTCCGCGAGGGTCTCGGCGAGCTCGCGCGGCGCGGGCTCACGCTCGATCTTTTGGCGTCGCCTGCGCAGCTCCCGCACGTACTGCAGCTCGCCAATGCCCTCCCCGAGCTCAAGATCATGCTCAACCATTGCGGCCGGCCGCTCACCGCGACGGGCGAGCTCGAGCCGTGGGCGACAGCACTCAAGGCGCTCGCCGCCGCGAGCGACGTGCGCTGCAAGCTCTCGAGCCTGGCGGAGCGCGCCGGCATGGACTGGCGCGCAGACACGCTCGCACCCTATGCCGACGTGGCGCTCGAGGCCTTCGGGCCCGCGCGGCTCGCCTTCGGCAGCAATTGGCCGGTCGTCAACATCGCCGCATCCTACCGTGGCTGGTGGGAGGCCCTCGCGCAAATTCTCGCACGGCACGCGCTCACGCCGGCCGAGCACGCGGCGATCTTCGAGGGTACGGCGGCGAGCTTCTATCGCCTGGAAGAGGGCAAGCCCGGCGCCGGCGAGCAACAGGGAAAGCAGCAGGAGAGGATATCGTGACAGCGCAAGACAAATCCGTCCGCAGGACGGTGCTCGACGAGGTGGTGCCGGCAGGCAAGCCATGGTCGGGGATCGTCAAACAGGGCCAGCTCCTCCGCATCGTCGATCTCGAGGGCCGGCAAGCCGTCGATTTTCTCTGCTACAACGCCCGCGACGCCGAGGAGCGCTATCACGCGCCCAACACCATCAAGGCGTCCGGCACCATTTTTCTCACCAAGGGGCATGTCCTCTATTCGGACGTAGCACGCCCCATCTTCACCATCGTGGAGGACAGCTTCGGCGGCCACGACACGATCGGCGGCTGCTGCAGCGCGCCGAGCAACGAGATGCTCTACGGCGTGAAGAACTGCCCGGGCTGCCGCGAGAATTTCCTCGCCGCCCTTGCGCGCCACGGCATGGGGCGCCGCGACATCGTGCCCAACATCAATTTCTTCATGCGCGTACCCGTCGCACAGGCGGGCGATGCGGCCATAGCACTCGGCGCCTCCGAGCCGGGAACCTTCGTCGAGCTCAGGGCCGAGATGGACGCCTTGGCCGTGATCTCGAACTGCCCGCAGATCAACAATCCCTGCAACGACTTCAAGCCGACGCCGATCCGGGTGATGATCGGCGAATCGATTTGACATCTGTCGCAAAGGTGGTAGCGCCCGCTAACAGCCGGCCCACGTCCTCATCCTTCGAGACGCACCCTTCGGGCGCTCCTCAGGATGAGGACAGGCTTCGTTTGTGTTTCGCCTCATCCTGAGGAGCCGCCGAAGGCGGCGTCTCGAAGGATATGGCGAAACTAATCCGCTACCTGCCGGACTTCTGGGCGTCGGCGGCGCGGAACGTCACCACGAGCACGTCGCGATAGGCGGGTAGGACGGGATCGAGGGGCTCGACCGGCGTGACACCGTGATAGACGCGCGCGTCGTCGACGAGGGCTGCATCGAAGGGATGCGCGAGCGTGAAGCTGCCGAGCAGGCGGCGGCCGAGGTCGTGGATCGTCGTCGTGCCGCGCTTGATGTTGCGGCGCGCGATGAGGAGGACCAGCACGTAGTCGACCCCGTCGCGATGCAGGCCCTCGGGCGTGGGGCGCCCTTCCTCGCCTAAGCGCGCCTCGATGCGGAACTGGTGCGCCTCGATGTGCCAGGCGCTGGTCGCGGGGGCAAGGCTCCCGAAGAGGGTGCTGCAGAAGCCGAGGATCGCGCGCATGCTCGGCCCACGGCCGATCTCGGGTGCTATCGGCGCGAACCAGCGGGCGATGCCGCCGTTGAGCGGATTATAGTCGCGGCTCTGATAGTGGGGCTGGTGCGGCCGGCGCAGGATCGGCCCCTCGGCGGCGGCACCATAGACGGCATGGCGGCGCCGGCGATAGCGACCGCCGTCCGCCATGTAGGTGTCGAGCTCGAGCCGCTCCCAGCTCGCGGCAAAGGCCGGCCAGTCGGCGAGCGAGCCGGCGCGCGCAAGCGCACTCTCCATGGCAGCGGCCTCGACGAAGACGAAGCCGTCGCGCGCGATGCGCGCGCCGACCCGCTCCTCGGGCAGAAGTGCGATCTCGCTCATGCCGGCCTCACCAGGCGGCCACGTCGAGCCAGGTGCTCTGGTAGGTGGCACCCTCGCCCATGTCCGTAAAGCGGTCGGAGCACAGCATGTTGACCGTGCCCGAGGCGGTCTCCTCATCTGGACGCTGGCCGGGCACGAGCACCACCCCGGGCTGCACCTCGTCGCTCACGCGGAGTGCCAAGCCGACCGTGCCCCGCGCGTTCGTGAGCCGCACGCGCTGCCCCTGGCGCAAATTGCGCGCGCGCGCGTCCTCGGGGTGGAGAACGCAGAAGGGGGCGCCCTCGCGCCGGCGCAGGAACGACACGCCTGAAAATGCCGTGTGGCTCTGGAAATATCCGGGTGCCGTCAAGAGCCGTAGCGGCCACTGCCTCTGCTCCCTCTCCTCCTCCGCGTCGGGCTGCCAGTCGGGCATGGGTGCTAGCCCTTTCGCCGCAAGCGTCTCCGAGTAGAACTCGAGCTTGCCGGAGGGCGTCTTGAACGGCTGCCCGCCGTCGGGCGCCAAGCGGATCGGCCCTGCCTCGCTCAGCTGCGCGGGATCGAGCGTTGCCGCCTTGCCCGACGCCCCGCGGAAGAGCTCGCGCACGAGCTCGCGCTCCGGCATGCGGAAGACCGCATCCTTGAGCCCCATGCGTGCCGCGAGCGCCTGGGCGAGCTTGACGTTCGACCACGCCTCGCCTTGCGGTGCGACCGCGCGCTTTGCGTATTGCAGGTAATAGGTACCGTAGGCGCGGTAGAAATCCTCGGTCTCGAGATAGGTCGCGGCCGGCAGCACGATATCGGCGTAGCGCGCGGTCAGCGAGAGAAAGGGATCATGCACCACGGTGAAGAGGTCCTCGCGGAGGAGCCCGCGGCGGACCTTGTTCGCCTCCGGACAAGTGACCGCGGGATTGTTCGCCGCGATGAAGAGCGCCCTGATCGGCGGGTCAGCTAAGGTGAGGAGCGCCTCGCCGAGGCGAAGCTGGTTGACGAGCCGCGTCGCGGCCGGACCGGAGGGCTTGCGCACGGCATTGTAGTTGAGCTCGCATGATGACGAGGTCATCAGCAAGGCACCGCCGCCGGTGCGGCCGTAGGCGCCGGTGACCCCCGGCAGCAAGGCGACCGCCCTCAACGCCTGGCCGCCCGCGTTGAGCCGCGTCATCCCTTCGCCGAGGCGGATGAAGGAGCGCTTGGCGCGGCCGTAAAGCCCTGCAAGGCGCTCGACGTCACCGGCCGCGAGGCCGGTGATCGCGGCGACGTGCTCCGGCGTGAAGCGCGGCAGCACTTCCCGCTCGAGCCGCTCGAAGCCGAGCGTATGCTCGGCGATATAGGTGCTGTCGCACAACCCGTCGCGCACCAGGATGTGCATGACGCCAAGCGCCAAGGCCGCGTCGGTGCCGATGCGCACCGGAATGTGCCAATCGGCGCGCGCGGCCGTCTTGCTGCGCCGCGGATCGATGACCACCAGCTCGACGCCGCGCTTGCGCACTTCCTCGACCTTGGCCCAGAAGTGCACGTTGGTGGTGACGAGGTCGGCACCCCAGGAGAGGATGAGGTCGGAGTGGATGACCGCCTCCGGATCGGCGCCGCCGACCGGTCCCACGGTGACATCCCACGCCGTCTCGCAGCAGGTGTCGCACACGGTGCCGGCCTGCAGCCGACTCGCGCCGAGGGCGTGGAAGAGGCCGTTCACCAGGCCGCGGTTCAATTGGCCCTGATGCGCGCTATAGGCATAGCCGAGGAGTGCGAGAGGCCCGCACTCGGCGATGACGGACTTCCAGCGTGTAGCGATCTCGTCGAGCGCTGCGTCCCACGAGATCGCCGCGAACTTGCCCTCCCCTTTCGGCCCGCTTCGGCGCAAGGGGGAGGCGAGGCGCTCAGGCGAATGGACGAGCTCGGCGTCACGGTTGACCTTGGCGCAGGCAAACCCCGCCGTGAAGGGCTGCGCGGGATCGCCCACCACACGCACCACGCGCCCGCCCTCGACCTCTGCGAGCAGCGAGCACATGTCGGGACAATCGTGCGCGCACACCACCCGGATCGTTTCCACGCCTTGCCTCCAAGACTGCCCGGCGAGCGCGGGCGCCACTACCGCGGGCGAAGATGACATCTAAAGAGGTACGGCAAAAGAACCAGTTTTGAAAGGGAGTTGAGACCACTTTGCCAAGGCGCAACGCGCGCGCGCCCGTCGCCGGCCCTCTCACCCTCTCGGCTACGGGGGTCACACATATTCGCGGCGGCGCTGATCGCGCAAATGCCCTCTCCCGCAAGCGGGAGAGGGAGGGACCCGCGGCCGCAAGGCCGTGGGAGG
>JGI12269J14319_10001656_pt1 | contig 21980 bp, 18 predicted proteins | sample PeaSoiSIISIP2007_FD_14319 | JGI IMG/M metagenome (IMG submission 14319)
TGCGGCGCGTCCGCCGCGGCTGTGACGATCGCTGCTCTTGGCGCAGGCCAGGCCATGGCGCAGGCAGCGGCGCCTGCGGCGCCGCCGGAGGCCGGCTCGGCGCAGGTGATCGTGACGGCCGGCAAGCGGTCGGCGGCGATTGAGAAGGTGCCGGTCGCCGTGACGGCCTTCACCGCCAAGCAGCGCGACCTGATGGAAATCCACACGGTCCAGAACATCAGCGATTTCACGCCCGGACTTTCCTACTACTCGATCGCCGACCGGGCCTACATTCGCGGCGTTGGCCGGAACACCGACAACCTCGGTACGGAGTCCGCCGTCGCGTTCTACGTGAACGGCATCTACTATGGCGCGAACGCGTCGGTCGCCGAGTACCACGACTCCTTGTTCGTCAGCCAAGTCGAGGTCGACCGCGGCCCGCAGAACGTGCTGCACGGCTCGAACGCCGACGCCGGCACAATCAACTTCATTTCGGCCCTGCCCACGTCCTCGCTGTACGCCGAGGGGCGCGTCGGCGTACAGGACTACGGCGAGTACTACGGCGAAGCCGTGCTGTCCGGGCCGCTCGACGACCATGTCCGCTTCCGTATCGGCGGCAACTACACCAGCGAGACCGGAGGGTACTTCAACAACCTGGACGGCCCTCGGGAAGGTGGGAACCTTCCGCAAGGGAACAACGGACATACGTCGTACCTTGAGGGACAGCTGCAGGGCAATTGGAACAACTTCGACGCCTGGGCGATGGTGTCGAGCGGCGACTACGTCACCAGCTTCCACACGGTCGCCACGGTCGGCAACTTCAACGACTACGAGTTTCCTAACGGCTCTCTCGCACCGGTCGGCAACTTCGCCTTCTGCGCCACGCAGCCCGGCAACCTAGGCTGCAATCCGTTGTTCAGCCCCGACGTCCTCATTCCGGGGAGCATCGTCACCGACCGGGTCATTGCGTCGCAGTTCCCCGGAAACGACCCCACGAACGTGAACCTGCATAACTTCATCGAGACGTCGAACCAACGGAACACCCAGAACAACGACATCGCGCTGGCCGTCCACCTGACCTACCATTTCCCTGGCGCGGACCTGCAGTACCTGGGCGGCTACCAGTCGTTCTTCTACCATTTGGACTTCGGACCCGGCGTCGACTCGGGCGTGCTGCAATACCAGGTCCAAGGCGCGCCAAACGCGCTCGCCGCTGCGCCCTGCACCGGCGTAGGCATCCCGCTGGCCGTGTGCGAAGCCCCTTTGACGATCAATCCGGCGGGCAACCACACCGACTTCATCGAGGATGAGCAGTACTTCAGTCACGAGCTCAACCTCGTGTCGACCAGTCAGGGTCCGCTACAGTGGATCGCGGGGGTATACTGGTACCATGAGCACTTCAACCAACCAGTCGGGTTGGGCTGTCAGCCGTCTCAGGTGCAGCTATTTCACCCGGTCGGTGCGCCGGGCAATCCTGACGGCTGCGTGATAACCCTGGACGGCAACCTGACCTACGATTCCTATGCTGGGTACGGGCAGGCGAGCTATCAGATCGACCCGGCCTGGAAGATCGAAGGCGCGCTGCGTTACACGGACGATCACAAGCAAGGGTACGAGCAGTTCCGCGCCGTAGGCTTCGACTTCGGAGCGATCGGACTGCCAAGCGCCGGAAACTGGGGCGCCGCGACGCCGGCGATCGATCTCAGCTCGGCGTTCGGCGCTGCGGGGTTATTTTTCACATTCCCTGGAGCCAGCTTGGCGCACGTCAACCCGACAACGGGCATGGTCGTGCGTAACCTTGACGGGAGCTGGAACGGCGTGACGGGCGAAGCCACGTTGACGTGGACGCCGGAGACCGGCGTTCTGGCCTACGCGAAGTACAGTCGGGGCTACAAGACCGGCGGCTTCAATGCCGGGGCCATCGCGCCAGACCCTGAGACCGCACCGGAGTACATCGACAACTTCGAAGCGGGCGCCAAGATTCAGATCGCCAGCACATTCGTGGTCAACGGCGCGGTGTTCTACGAGAACTACTTCAACGACCAGCAGCCGCTCGAGACTCCGATCGGCGGCGGCGTCAACGTGCTGGAAATCAAGAACCTTCCCGAGTCTCGGCTCTACGGCCTGGAGCTCGAAGGCGTGTGGCGTCCAACCGACGCGCTGACCTTCACCGCGGAATACAGCTACTTGAGCGCCAAGGTGACCAAGACAGGCGGTCAGTGCTTCCTTAACACCGGCGACCCCAATGCGATCCTGCTGCACGCGAACACGACAGGCTGCGCGCCAGGGACTGGCCTGCAGACGCTGTTGGGCAGGACGCTTCCAGAGGCGCCGCCGAACAAGTTCGCTCTGAATGCCATCTACGTCTTCACGTTCGATCCCGGCCGGTTGTCGCTCTCGGCGTCCTACGTCTGGAAGGACCAGACCTACGGCACGATCTGGAACACCGCCCAGGACTTGGCGCCGGCCTATTCGACCGTCAACCTGCGGGCGCAGTGGGACGACTCGCAGAACCGCTACACGGTGAGCGCGTTCGTCGACAACGTGTTCAACACCAACGGCTGGGATAACTTCGGCGAAACACAGTACGCGCCGGCCGGACCGTACGACGTCCTCACCTCAAAGGGCCTTACGAATCCGCTCACGTTCGGCGCGGAGCTGCAGGTTCGCTTCCACTAGCCGAGGCGGACATCGACAAATGGACGGCCGGGCGGCGACGCCCGGCCGTTTCCTTTGGAGGGGGCGAAAATGGCCAGGCGGCCGGCCCGCATGAGCGTTGAGGCGGTCGAGGCCACGCTGAGCGCGGCCGCCGCCCACTACGTCGCCGGGCGGCTCGACGAGGCGGCGCGCGGCTATGGCGCGGTCGAAGCCGCCGCGCCGCGTGACCATCGGGCTGTCTCTTCGCTGGCGATGATCGACATTCGCCGCGGCCGATTGCCGGAGGCGGTGGTGAGGCTGAAACGGGTCGTGAAGCTTGAGCCTGACCTCTATCCCGCGCTCTTCAACCTCGGCCGGGCGAGCGAGACCTTGGGCCATTGGCGCGACGCCGCCGACGCTTACGCGCGCGCCTTGGCGCTCCAGCCGGACGCGACGGACACCCGGTTCTGCCTGGCCGTTGCGCTTGCCGCCATCGGTCGGATCGACGAGAGCGTCGACCATTACCGGGTGCTCGCGGCCGATCCCCGCCTCGGCGCACTCGCGCTGGCGCGGCTCGCGCTTATCCGCCCGCAGAGCGTCGCCGACGCCGAGCTCGCTGCGATCCAGCGCGCAGCCGAAGACGTGGGCGTCGACGCCGAGACACGCATCGGCCTGCACTTCGCAGAGGGCGAGGTGCTCGAGGCGCGCGGGGCCTACGACGAGGCGTTCGCCGCCTTCGCCGCCGGCAACAGGGCCAAGCACGCCGCGCTCATCGCCCGAGGCGGCGTCAGCGACCCGCGCAGAGTCGCCCAAGTCACCGCGCGTTCGATCGCCCGCGTCGAGGCGCTGTTCACGTCCGACTTCATCGCCGCCCACCACGGCGAGGGCGATCCCTCCGTCTCGCCCATCTTCGTCGTCGGCATGCCGCGCTCGGGCTCGACCCTGATCGAGCAGATCCTGGCCAGCCATCCGGGCGTGCAAGGCATGGGTGAGAGCGACGTGATGGCCGAGCTGCTCCGCCGCAGCCGCGCCTACGACCCGGCGGGCGTGGGCCGGCCGGGGCTCTTTCGCGCGCTCGCCGACGCCTACCTGGCGCAGATGGGCGCGCGCGGCTGGACCCGCCGTTCGCGCCTCGTCGACAAGACGCTCGAGAGCTATCTGCACGTCGGCATGATCCACCTGATGTTCCCGCGCGCGGTCATCCTGAACAGCGTGCGCGATCCGCTCGACACCTGCGTGGCCTGCTATCGCCAGCTGTTCACGATCGGGAACGAGACCCTCTTCGACATGGCCCAGATCGGCGAGGCCTACCGGGGCTATCGCGATCTGATGGACCACTGGGCCCGCGTCCTGCCCGGGCGCGTGATCGACGTCGAATACGAGGCCCTGCTCGCCGACCCGGAGGCGCGGATCCGCTGGCTGGTCACCGAGGCCTGTGGGCTCGCCTGGGACCCGCGCTGCCTGCAATTCCACAAGACCGAGCGGGCGGTGACGACCGCAAGCGCCGCCCAGGTGCGCCAGCCGCTGTTCTCGACCTCGGTCGGGCGTTGGCGGCGCTACGAGGGGCGCCTGGGGCCGCTGATCGAGGCGCTGGGGCCTTACGCCTCCACCGGAACCCACCACTCCACCCAGGCGCCGGCCTGATCGGGCGTGGAGTCGGCCGGGTAGAATTCGAGATCGGGCGCCTGGACGAGCTTGCGGCCGCACCGGGGCAGGCGCTCGCCCCAGATCTCCTTCGCCGCGGCGTCCATCTGCGGATGCACCGGCCCTCCGTCCATCACCTGGCGGAAGACCAGGTAGGCCTGTGGCGCAAGCTCGATGACGTCGAGGTCGTCGGGAGCCGGCGCGTCAGGCGCAAGCAGCGCGCCGGCCAGGTAGCGCATCGAGCCCGGCTCCGCGGCCGCCGGCGCGGCGGCGCAGACGCCGAAGGTCTCAGGCGCGGCCTGACCCGGCAGGGGCAGCATGGGGACGAGCCGCTCCCAGAGCCCGGGGATGCCGGCCTTGTCCTGCAAGTTGAACACGGCAGCGAACCCCGCGATGCGCAGGCGTCCCTTGCGCACCGGCTCGGGCGATTGCGTGACCGAGATGCGGACCTGGGCGCGCTCGGTCATGGCGGCGATGGTCTCCATGCGCGTTGGTGTGTCCGAGCGGCGATAACGGCCGGGCGGCACGCCGAAGGCGCGCTTGAACGCGCGGGTAAAGCCCTCCTGGCTGTCGAATCCGCACTCGAAGGCAAGCTCGACGAGCGGCGGCGCGGCGCCGCTGGCGAGGCGGCTGGCCGCTGCGACCAGCCGGCGGGCGCGGACATAGGCCATCGGGCTCAGGCCGAAGCGCGCCCCGAACTCGCGGGTGAAGTGGTAGGCCGAAAGCCGCGCCGCTTCGGCAAGCGCGCCCAGCGTAAGCGGCTCGAACAGGTGCGCATCGATGTGGCGCTGGGCCCGCTCCAGCGGATCGCTCTGAATGGCGGAGTCGGTCACGCCCCAGCATGCCGCGCCGGACGCGCCCTGTCTTGACCGGGTTTGCTCTTGGGGCGCGTTACAGCACGGTCCGGGAGTACGGCAGGCCGAGCTGCTTCTTGCCGACCAGACTCAGGAACGCCGGGGTGAACGCGGCGTGCTTCAGCCCGGTGAAGATGTCGCGCAAGCACCGCTGCAGCGGCGCACGCGCGTAGACCACCGAGGTGCTGGCGTAGTCGAAGGCGAAAACGACCATGTCCCGCGCCGCCCGCGCCAGGGTCTGGCAGGCCTGAGCGAGCGCGAGCGCCTCGTCCGGGCTCGTCGTCAGAGCCTGCGCCGCCCTCTCGTCCATCGCCGCGACCAGCCCGAGGAGATGGCTCCTGGCGGCCCGGACGCGACCGTCGAGCTCGCCGATGCCGAACTGCACGACATTGTCTTCGGCCTGCAGGCCCTCGGCCACCGTGCGCTTGGTCTTGGTCGCCGACGCGATCAGCTCGGCGAGCGCGCGCTGGCCAAGGCCGGATGCAAACGCGGTGAGGCCGGCGGCGTTGAGACGGATCGCGTCGGCCGCCGACACCGGACTGGAGGGGTCTCTGGTCGCCCAGTCGTACGCCCAGCTCCGCCGCGCCGGCACGAACCGATCGGTGATCGTGTAGTCGATACTGGCGGTGGCGCGCAGGCCCATGACGTCCCAGCTGCCGTCCTTGATCTCCACCTCCGCCTTGGGCAGCACGAACGCGCGGTAGCGTCCGGCGCCGGCGTCGCCGACGTTGGCGGCGACGAGCACCCAGCTGGAAAGCGAGCTCCCGGACCCGAACGATCCCGGGCACGAAACGCGAAAGCCGCCCTCGACCTCCGTCGCGACGGCTCTGGGTATCAGCGATGTCCAGCACGACACCGGGCCGTGACCGAACACCTCGTTCCGCCCTTCCGGCGGCAGGCCAAGGAAGGCGGCGTGGTTCACCGTGTTGCAGACCGAGACGCACCAACCCGCCGATCCGTCGGCGCGGGCGATCGCCTCGACGGCCTCGAAGAACTCCAGGCGGCTGCCGCCAAGCCCGCCGTCGCGCTCCGGGATCAGGACCTGCAGCAGGCCCGAGCCGAGCAGCGCCGCCGCGACGCGGTCGCTCAGGCGGCCCAAGAGCTCGCCGGCGACCGCCTCCGCGCTGATCAGGTCATAGAGCCCCGTCGCCCGTTCCAGAACGCCCGCGCGCATGGACACATCGTCCATCCCACCCTCCGCCTAGCAGCGTTACGGACCAAGCATGTCACCGGACGTCAGGCGCCGCCAGCGCTCGGGCGCTTAGGCTAGAACATTGAGACTGGTCGGCGCCGTCTCCTGGTTGGCGTGCCTTCTCCCCTCGCGGGAGAAGGTGGCCGGGCCGGCAGGCCCGGTCGGATGAGGGGCCGCACAGACCCTCCCGACTAGCTTTCGAGCGGATAGTCGCAGGGCGCCGGCACGGCCCCTCATCCGGCCCGCTGTCGCGGTCCACCTTCTCCCGCGAGGGGAGAAGGGCGCCGTGCTTGCCGCGCCGCGCATCCAGTCTCAACGCGCCCTAGGCGCGGCGGGCGATCAGGACCGAGTTCAGGCCGCCGAAGGCGAAGGCGTTGGACACCAGCGCCTCGGCTTCGAAAGGCTGCGCTTGGTCGAGCGCCAGGGGCAGGTCGCACTCGGGGTCCGGCCCGAGATAGCCCAGAATGGGTGGCGCCACGCCCTCGCGCAGCGCCAGCACGCCGGCCATGAACCCGATCGCGCCGGCGGCGCCGAGCAGATGGCCGTGGGCCGATTTGGTGGCGATCACCCGATGACGGCCGAGATCGCCGCCGAGCGCGCCGCGCAGCACTTCGGATTCGATCCTGTCGCTCAGCGGCGTGCCCGTTCCGTGCGCGCTCACGATGACCGGCGTGTCGGGCGGGACGCCGGCGTCGGCGTAGGCGCGCCGCACGGCCGCGTCCGCCCCCCTGGCGCTGGGCGCGGTCAGGTGGCCGGCGTCGGAGGAGTCGCCCAGCCCGATGATCTCCGCATAGATCGTCGCGCCGCGCGCGCGGGCGTGGTCGAGGTCTTCCAGCACCAGGCTCGCCGCGCCCTCGCCCAGCACCATGCCCTTGCGACGAATCGAGAACGGCCGGCAGGCGTCCGGCGCCATGACGCGCAGTGCGCGCCAGGACGCCCAGGCGCCGAAGGTGAGGCTGGCTTCGGCGCCGCCGACGATCGCGACCTTGGTCCGGCCGGCGCGGATCATATGGGCGGCTTCGGCGATGGCATGGGACGAGGACGCGCAGGCGCTGGAGATGGCGAACGCGATGCCGCGGATGCCGAAAATCATCGACAGCTGGCTCACGGCCGCGCTGCTCATCATCTTCGGGACGGTCAGCGGATGGGTGTTGGTTTGACCTTTGAGCAAAATACGGACGAATCCCTCTTCCTGCGTGAGGTTCCCTCCGCTGGCCGCGCCATAGAGAACCGTGGCGTCCGCGAGGATGGCGGGCTCTGAGATCAGCCCAGCGTCGCTGAGCGCCTCGTGGGTGGCGACGACCGCATAGGCGGCGACCGGGTCCAGTTGGGCGGTGACCTTTCGCCCGGCGAAGGCTTCCGCCGCGCTCACATCGAGGCTGTCGATGGCCGCGGCCGGTCCCTGCATGGTCAGCCAGTCGGCGTCCGGATGACGCCGCTCCAGCGGTCTTATGGCGCCAACGCCCTGCTTCAGCCTCAACCAGTTCGCCGAAACGCCCTGCCCAAGCCCGGAGACACAGCCAAGGCCGACGACGGCGACGCGAACACTCATGCCCCGGGCTGCCCGAGCACGGGCGTGAGGGCAGGCGCCTCGCCGCGGGGATTGGCGGCGGCGAACGCCCCGCGCGCGCCGCCCGCGCCCAGGGCCTCGGGCAGCTTGGCCTCGAACGCGGCGCCCTTCTCGCGCAGCGCGATCTTGACCTTCTGGGCGTAGGGAGAGAACGGGTGGTCGTAGACGATCAGCATGGCGTGACAGGCTCATCCGGCGGTTGCGGCAGCGAGCCCCAGACGCCACAGGCCCGCCCCTGGGTCAATCTGGCCAAGCCTTCGAATTGCCGATAAGCCGCGAGCAACGTTGGGAGGCCGCCCGGGGCTGGATGTTCTCGAAGATCCTCATCGCCAATCGCGGCGAGATCGCGGTCCGCATCATCAAGACCGCCCGGCGGATGGGCATCGCGACGGTCGTGGTCTACTCGGACGCCGACGCCGACAGCCTCGCCGTGGAGATTGCGGACGAGGCGATCCGGATCGGGCCGCCGCCGGCCGCCCAGTCGTACCTGGTCGCCGAGACGATCATCGCAGCGGCGGACGAGACCCACGCCGAGGCCATCCACCCGGGCTTCGGCTTCCTTTCGGAGAACGCCGGCTTCGCCCGCGCCTGCGCGAAGGCTGGCATCGTCTTCATCGGCCCTAGACCTGAGGCGATCGAGGCGATGGGCGACAAGATCGCCTCCAAGCGCTTCGCGACGGCGGCCGGCGTCTCGGTCGTGCCGGGCCACGTGGGCGAGATCGAAAGCGCCGCCGCAGCGGCCAAGGCGGCAAAGGCCATCGGCTATCCGGTGATGATCAAGGCCTCGGCCGGCGGCGGCGGCAAGGGCATCCGCGTCGCCTGGAACGACAAGGACGCGGCCGAAGGCTTCGCCGCCGTACAGGCGGAAGCGAAGTCGGCGTTCGGCGACGACAGGGTATTCATCGAGAAGTTCATCGAAAGCCCGCGCCACGTCGAGATCCAGGTGCTGGGCGACAAGCACGGGAACGTCGTCCACCTGTTCGAGCGCGAATGCTCGATCCAGCGACGCAATCAGAAAGTGATCGAGGAAGCGCCCTCCCCGCTGCTCGATCCCGAAACCCGCGCGGCGATGGGCGCCCAGGCCGTCGCGCTGGCCAAGGCGGTCGGCTACGACTCGGCCGGCACGGTCGAGTTCGTCGCCGGCCAGGACAAGAGCTTCTTCTTCCTCGAGATGAACACCCGCCTGCAGGTGGAGCATCCGGTGACCGAGCTGATCACCGGCGTCGACCTCGTGGAGCAGATGCTCCGCGTGGCGGCCGGCGAGCGGCTGGCGTTCGGCCAGAGCGATCTCGCCATCAAGGGCTGGGCGATCGAGAGCCGCGTCTACGCCGAGGACCCGCTGCGGCGCTTCCTGCCGTCGATTGGCCGCCTCGTCCGCTACCAGGCGCCGGTCGAGGGCGAGGCGGGCGGCTACCTCGTGCGCAACGACGCCGGCGTGCGCGAGGGCGACGAGATCTCGATGTTCTACGACCCGATGATCGCCAAGCTATCCACCTGGGCCGAAACGCGCACCGAGGCGATCGACGGCATGGGCCGGGCGCTCGAGGACTTCCACATCGAGGGCCTGAACTCGAACCTCGCCTTCCTCGCCGGGGTGATGGACCAGGGCCGCTTTCGCTCCGGTGCGCTCTCGACCAGCTACATCCCGGACGAGTTCCCCGACGGGTTCCATCTTGCCGAGCCGACGCCGTTCCAGGCCGACCTGATGACGGCGGTCGGCGGCTACGCGCAGCGGCTGCTGGCGGCTCGCGCGCGACGCGTGTCCAATGGGCCTGTGCGCAGCGAGTGGGTGGTCCTGCTCGGCAAGACGCACCGACGCGTGGCGCTGAGCGACACCGAACATGGGCTCGTCGTCCGCCTGCTCGATGAGAACCGCGACCTGGAGCTCACCGAGGTCGATTGGAGGCCAGGGCTTGCGCTCTTCAAGGCGCGCATGGGCGGGCGGGCCTTCACCGCCACCGTCGAGCCGGCCGCCGACGGGTTCGTGATCCGGCATCGCGCGGCGCAAGCCAGGGTGCTGGTGCTGACGCCTGTGTCGGCGGCGATGCACGACCGGCTGCCCGAGAAGGTCGCGGCCGACACCTCCAAGCTGGTCGTCTCGCCGATGCCGGGGCTGGTCGTCTCGATCGAGGCTGTGCCTGGACGGATGGTGCGCGAAGGCGAGATCGTCTGCATCATCGAGGCGATGAAGATGCAGAACATCATCCGCGCCGAGCGCGATGGGGTGGTGAAAGCCGTGAATGCCGCCGCCGGCGACAGCGTCGCCGCCGACGACGTCCTGGTGGAGTTCGCCTGACATGGACGACACGCCGTCGGAAGTAAGCCACGGAAAACACGAAAAACACGGACAGCTGCTCTTTGCCGACGAGACGTTCCTTATCCGCAGAGCCGTGTTCGAGGTAAGCCGCCAGATGGGGACGGGCTTCCTCGAGGCCGTCTACCAGGAGTGTCTGGCGATCGAGTTCGCGGCCCAGGGTATTCCGTTCGAAGCGTCGCCAATGTTAGCCCTGGCCTACAAAGGCCAGCCGCTTAGGCAAGCGTGCAGAGCCGACTTCGTCTGTTTCGGCAGGATCATCGTCGAGCTGAAGGCTACCCGAGAAATCGCACCCGAGCATCGGGCGCAGGTTCTGAACTATCTCAGGACCACCGGTTTGAAGGTCGGTTTGTTGGTCAATTTTGGGTGCGCGCCGAAGGCGCGCGTTGAGCGCCTAGTCCTATGACGACCGACGTGTTCCTTTCCGTGGTTTCTGTGTTTTCCGTGGTCTGCTTCTCGGCGTGGCTCCGCCGCGCGGCTTGGCCGACCAGGCGTCAATCTGGCCAATCCCGGCTATAGCCGATAAGCCGCGATTGGTATTGGAGCCGGTCTTGCGATGGACGACGCGCCGCTTGCAACGCGGGAAGCCTGGCTGGCGATGGTCGCCAGCACGCTCAAGGACGGCGACGTCGAGCGGCTGAAGCGGCGGACGCCGGACGGGCTGACGATCCAGGCGCTCTATACCGCCGCGGACGCCCCGCACGCGGCAGCGCTCTCACTTTCACCGCGCGACCCGGACCGGCCCTGGGACATCCGCGCCGCGACGGCCCATCCCGACCCGGCGCACGCCAACCGCGAGATCCTCGCCGACCTCGAGGGCGGCGCCGCCTCGGTCCTCGTGCGCATCGACCCGGGCGGTCGCCGGGGCGTCGCGATCGGCTCGGCCGAGCGGCTGGCGCGGGTGCTCGACGGGGTGATCCTCGAACTCGCGCCGGTCGGGTTGGACGCGGGCTTCCTCGGCCCGACGGCGGCCGACTGGCTGGCCGAGGTCGCGAAATCCTCGCCGGCGGCGAAATTGCTGTTCAACCTCGACCCGCTGAGCGCCTTCGCGCGGGCCGGCGTGAGCCCGGGCCCGATTGAGGCGCACCTGATCGCCGCGGCGAACACGGCGGCGCGGCTCGAGTCGACCTACCCGAAGGCGGGCCTCTTCCTCGCCCGCGGGCGCGTGGCGCACGAGGCCGGCGGCGGCGCGGCGATCGAGCTCGGCGTCGCGGCGGCGAGCGCGCTGGCCTACGCCAAGGCGCTCACTCGCGCGGGCCTCGGGATCGAAACGGCATTCGGCAAGATCAGCCTGGGCGTCTCGGCGGAGGCCGAATACTTCCGCACCATCGCCAAGATGCGGGCCGCACGGATGATCTGGGCGCGCATGACCGAAGCCTGCGGCGTTAGCTCGCCGGCGGTGATCGAGGCGCGATCCTCGGCGCGCATGCTGGCCGCGCGCGACGTCTGGACCAACATGCTGAGACTCACGCTCGCCGGCTTCGGCGCGGCCGCCGGCGGCGCCGACGCGGTCATCCTCGGCGCCTTCACCGACCCGCTCGGACCGCCGACGGCGTTCGCCCGGCGCCAGGCGCGCAACGCCCAGCTGGTGTTGATGGAAGAGGCGCACGTTGGCGCGGTCGCCGACCCCGGCGCCGGCGCCTGGTTCATCGAGGCCCTCAGCGATCAGATCGCCCGCGCCGGCTGGGCCGCGTTCCAGGCGATCGAGGCCGAGGGCGGTATCATCGCCGCCCTGGAGAACGGCCACATCGCGGACGCCGTCGCCGCCGACCACGCCGCCCTGCAAGCGGCAGCGGCCCCCCGCATCGGCGACACGCTCTATCCGAATGCTGACGATACGCCGCCGGCCACCGAGCCCGCGGACCCAGCGGCGTTCGCCGTGGACGCCCCTTCCGCGCGGCTCCCGGGTCCGGACAGCCGCTGCCCGGCGCTCGAGCCGGTGACGCCATGAGCCAGTTCCCCGACTTCACGACCGTCGCGTTCGCCGCCCCGACCGCGGCCCCGCTGGCCAACGGGGACGAGCGCTGGGAAACGCCGGAGGGCATCGCCGTCAAGGCGGCCTACGACGCCGGCGACATCGCCGATCTCGAGTTCGCTCGCACCTACCCCGGCTTCGCGCCGTTCGTGCGCGGCATCTATCCGACGATGTATGCGACCAACCCGTGGACGATCCGGCAGTATGCGGGGTTCTCGACCGCCGAGGACTCCAACGCCTTCTACCGGCGCAACCTGGCGGCCGGGCAGAAGGGTCTGTCGGTCGCCTTCGATCTCGCCACCCACCGCGGATATGACTCAGACCACCCGCGCGTGGCCGGCGATGTCGGAATGGCCGGGGTGGCGATCGATTCCATCCTCGACATGCGCNTCCTGTTCCAGGGCATCCCGCTGGACGAGATGACCGTTTCGATGACCATGAACGGGGCGGTGCTGCCGATCATGGCCCTCTACATCGTGGCCGCCGAGGAGCAGGGCGTGCCGCCGGCCAAGCTCGCCGGGACGATCCAGAACGACGTCCTGAAAGAGTTCATGGTGCGGAACACCTACATCTATCCGCCCGAACCCTCCTTACGCATCGTCGCCGACATCTTCGCCTACACGGCCGCCGAGATGCCGCGGTTCAACTCGATCTCGGTCTCCGGCTACCACATGCAGGAAGCGGGCGCCTCGCTCGACCTCGAGCTTGCCTACACGCTGGCCGACGGGATCGAGTACGTGCGCACCGGCATCACGGCGGGGCTGGACGTCGACGCCTTCGCGCGGCGGGTCTCCTTCTTCTGGAACGCCGGCATGAACGCCTTCATGGAGATGGCCAAGCAGCGGGCCGCGCGCCTCTTATGGGCCGACCTGATGGCGGCCAAGTTCGCGCCCCAGGATCCCCGCTCGCTGATGGTGCGCGCCCATACGCAGACCAGCGGCTGGTCGCTGGCGGCGCAGGACGTGTTCACCAACGTGCCGCGGACCGCCATCGAGGCGCTGGCCGCCGTCTGCGGCCAGACCCAGAGCCTGCACACCAACTCGCTCGACGAGGCGATCGCGCTGCCGACCGACTTCTCCGCCCGCATCGCCCGCAACACCCAGCTGGTGCTGCAGCTGGAAGCCGGGCAGACGAGCACCATCGATCCCTGGGGCGGCTCCTACTACGTCGAGCGCCTGACCGCCGACCTGGCCGCCCGCGCGCTTGGCCACATCGAGGAGGTCGAGGCGATCGGCGGCATGGCCAAGGCCATCGAGCAGGGCCTGCCGAAGCTGCGCATCGAGGAAGCCGCCGCCCGCACCCAGGCGCGCATCGACTCCGGCCGGCAGAGCGTGGTCGGCGTCAACCGCTATCGGGCGGCGAGCGAGGAGCCGATCCACACGCTGAAGGTCGACAACGCGCAGGTGCGCGCAAACCAGATCGCGCGGCTTGCGCAGCTGCGCGCCGAGCGCGACCCGGCCGCCGTCCAGCGCGCGCTCGAGGCGCTGACCAACGGCGCGCGTGGGAACGCCAACCTGCTGGCGCTCTCAATCGAGGCGGCGCGGGCGAAGGCGACCGTCGGCGAGATCAGCCTGGCGCTGGAGCGGGCATTTGGACGGCATCAGGCCGAGATCCGGCTGCTGCATGACGTCTACGCCAAGGAGGCCGGCCCGAACGCCAAGATCGAGCGCGCGAAGGCGATGGTCGCGGCCTTCACCGCCGCCGATGGGCGCGCGCCCTCGATCCTGGTCGCCAAGCTCGGCCAGGACGGCCACGACCGCGGCCAGAAGGTGATCGCGACCGGCTTTTCCGACCTCGGGTTCAACGTCGACGTAGGCGTCTTGTTCGCGACGCCTGAGGAAGCCGCGGCCGAGGCCGCGCGCACCGACGTGCACATGGTGGGCGTGAGCTCGCTGGCCGCCGGCCATCTGACCCTGGTGCCGGAGCTGAAGGCGGCGCTGGCGGCGGAAGGGCGGGCGGACATCATGATGGTCGTCGGCGGCGTCATCCCGGACGAAGACCTCGCCGCGCTCGAGGCAGAGGGCGTCGCCGCCGTCTTCCAACCCGGCACGGTGATCGCCGAGGCCGCCATCAAGGTGCTGGACGAGCTCAACAAGCGGCTGGGATATGCGCAGGCCTGAGGCGCGGCGTCGCGCACTCCTTATCCGCTTATCCCCGCTTTCGCGGGGATGAGCGGAATATTGGGTGCCTGCGCCTGCTCAGGCGCCCAGCCGCTTGTAGTAGAAGATCGTGCCGGTGAGGCCGCCGTGCGGCTTCAGCGCATAGTCGGGGATGAACCCGCCGCGGACGTAGCCCAGCCGCTCGTAGAACCCCGACGCGCCCTCCTCCTCGGCCGTGTCGAGCGTAAGCAGCGTGCGCCCTCTTGCGAGGGCGATACGCTCGGCCTCGCGCGTCAGGGCCGTCGCGAGCCCGAGGCCGCGATGCTGGGGCGCGGTCATCAGCTTGGCGATCTCCGCGCGGTGCGGCTGATTGGCCAAGGGACGAAGGCGAGCGTCACCGTCGCCACGACGCGACCGCCCATCCGCGCGCCGAGCACGACCCGTTCGCCGCGATCGGCGGCCGCCAAGGACCCGGCCCAGAAGGCTTCTGCATCGGCGGGCGGCAGCGGGTGCATGAAGCTCACAGACCCGCCCGCGGCCACGACCGCGACGAGGAGATCGGAGAGTTCGCCGATGACCCCCGCGTCTGGCGTGAGCGGCGCGATGTCGATCGCTTGCGTCACCGACATCAGCTGCGCGCGATGGCGACGAGGTATGTCACCGCCTCGCGCGTCTCGTTGGCGAAAACGGTGTCGGCCGGCGGGCCAAACGCCAGGCAGTCGCCGCCGCCGAGCTCGCGGCGGACGCCGCCTTCCTCGATCATCAGCCGGCCGCCGATGACCCAGACCACCTGGCGGATGCGGGCGTAGGACGCCGCCGGCAGGCCGACCCGCGCGCCGGGCGGCAGGTCGACCGCGACCAGCTCGAGCGGGTGGTCGGGCCGCTGGAACAGCTGGCGGCGGATGTAACCGGTGGCCGGGTCGCGCCAGAGCGGCTGGTCGGCGGCGCGCACAAGCGGGCCAGCCGAGGCCTCCGCCCGGGCGAGCAGGCCGGCGAGCGTGAGGTCGAAGGCGGACGCCAGGCGGACGAGGGTGACCGCGGTCGGGCTCGCCTCGCGCCGCTCGATCTTGCTGATCATCGCCTTGGAAACACCGGAGCGCGTGGCGAGCTCGGCGAGGCTCCACCCGCGCCCCTCGCGCTCCAGCTTCAGGCGATCGGCAAGCTTTGCTTCGGTGTCGTCTTCGATAGCAGACATTTGTCCATTATAGTGGACCTTGCCGGGCGCAGCAAAGAGTAACGACGAAAAGTGCGGAGAACACAAACGCGCCGACCGGAGCCCGCGGTGCGCTATCGTCGGATATTGTTCGTGTTTTTCGTGCTTTTCGTGGTCAGAGGGACGGTCAGGCTGGCGCGAGTTCGCGTGTCGGATCGCCGAACACCGGGGCCTCCTCGGGCTTCAGCAGCGGCTTGCCGAGGATGAGGTCTGACGCCTTTTCGGCCACCATGATCGTCGGCGCATTGGTGTTGCCGCCGACCAGCGTCGGGAAAACCGAGGCGTCCACGACGCGCAGGCCCGCAAGGCCCTGCACCCTCAGCTCCGCGTCGACGACGGCGAGCGGGTCGCCGTCCACGCCCATGCGGCAGGTGCCGACCGGATGGTAGATCGTCTCGGCGGTGTCGCGGATCCAGGCGTCGATCTCGGCGTCGGTCTGCACGCCTGAACCTGGCGCCACCTCGACCCCGCGCATCGAGACGATCGGCGCCCGCTCGGCAACCGCGCGCACCAGCTTGGTCCCTTCGCGCAGCGCGCGGCGGTCCTCGTCGGTCGCCAGGTAGTTGGCGAAGATCGCCGGGTCGGCGAGCGGATCGGCCGAGGCCAGCCCCACGCGGCCGCGGCTCTCGGGCCGGAGCTGGCAGACGTGCACCGAGAACCCGTCCTTGGGCACGCTCTCCTTGCCGTGGTTCTTCATGATCGCCAGCACGCAGTGCAGCTGCAGGTCCGGCCGGTCGAGGTCGGGCCGCGACTTGAGAAACGCGCCGGCCTCGAGGAACTGCTCGCGGCCGAACCCCTGCTTGAACAGCATGTAGTTCAAGCCGACGGTCAGCATGCCCAGGCCCCTCGAGCGAGAGTAGGCGGTCTTTATGGTCGGCGTCTCCCACGACAGGATGACGTCGAGGTGGTCCTGCAGGTTCTCGCCGACGCCCTTGAGCGCGTGGACGACGGCGACGCCCGCCTCGCGCAGCCGCTCGGGATCGCCGATCCCCGAGAGCTGCAGGATGTGCGGCGACTGCACGGCGCCGGCCGCGAGGATGACCTCGCGCTCGGCCCGCGCCTCGCGCGCCTTGCCGTCCTGCACGAATGCGACCCCAACGGCGCGGCCCGTCTCGACCAGGATGCGCGTCGTGCGCGCGCCGAGCTCGACGGTGAGGTTCGGACGTTTGCCCGCGATGGGGCGCAGGTAGGCGGCCGACGCGCTCCAGCGCTCGCCGTCCCTGATCGTCATCTGATAGGGGCCGAAGCCCTCCTGCTGGAAGCCGTTGAAGTCTTGGGTCCGGCGGTGACCCGTGGCGACGCCCGCCTCGATGAAGGCGCCGTAGATCGGGTTCTTCGAGGAGGCTTTCGAGACGTGCAGCGGCCCCTCGGCGCCGTGGTAGGCGTCGGCGCCGCCTTCGAAGGTCTCCGAACGCTTGAAGTAGGGCAGGACGTCGGCATAGCCCCAGCCGGTCAGGCCCATCTGCCGCCACTGATCATAGTCGCGGGCGTGGCCGCGGATGTAGATCATGCCGTTGATCGAGGAGGAGCCGCCCAAGCCCCGCCCGCGCGGCCACCAGAGCTTGCGATCGCCCAGGCGCGGCTCCGGCTCGGTCCAGAAGCCCCAGTTGTAGTCGCCCTTCTGGCTGATCAGGCCACCGACGCCGGCGGGCATGCGAACCAGCAGGGAATTGTCCTTGCCCCCCGCCTCCAGCAGCAGCACGCGGACTTGCGGATCCGCCGACAAGCGGTTGGCCAGCACGCAGCCGGCCGAGCCCGCCCCGATGATGATGTAGTCGAAAACGCCGTCCGCCATCGCTGCCTCAAAAACCTGACGAGGGCGTCCCCTTAGCAAGTCGCCGCCGCGTCAACCAAGCGCCTCGCCGCCGAGCCAGCGACCATCCCTCAGCACCTGCGCATAGAACCGCTCGCCCATGCGGCGGTATCCGGCTGCGTTTGGGTGCAGGTCGTCGGGCAGGTCCGGGGCGTCGGCGGCGTCGAAGAGGCCGAGGCCCGACAGGTAGCGGATGTGTTCGTCGCCGGCGCGCACCCGCGCCTCGACCACGCCTTCGAGCAGCTCGCGCATGCGGGCGAGCGATGGGCCGCCGGCCGATCCGCTCTGCTCGCGGCTGGCCGAGAAGATCGGCGAGACGACCACGATCGGCGTCGCCGCGTGCTTCTCGCGGATGATGGAGATCATCGAATGGGCGGAATCGAGGAAGGTCCGCTCCTTCAGCATCCCCTCGCCGTGCACGTTGATGCCGAGCTTGAGCACGATGCCGTCGGCCGGCTGGTCGCGGATCGCGCGTGCGGCGAGACCGCTCATGAGGCAGGAGCCCGCCCAGCCCAGGTTCAGGAGCCGCGCGTCGGCCAGCGCGCAGGCCACCGCCGGCCACGCGCCCGACCCGCCGTCGGCTTCCATGCAGTGGGAGATGGAGCTGCCGTGGAAGACGATCCGCTTGCGCGCGTCCGGCCAGGGCGCGACGTTGGCGGCGTCGTCGACCTCGACGCCGGTGATGGAGACGGTGGCCGTTTGCGGCAGCCACAGCTCCATCTGCTTCTCGCCTGGAGGCAGCCCCTCGAAGAGGACTGTCGCGCGCTCGTCGCCGTCGAGGCCGCCCTCGGCGTTCAGCGTCGCGCCGCCTGTCGCCGCCTGCCGCTTCCAGAGCTTGCCGTCGATGTAGAGCTCGTAGTTGGCGGGCCGTGCATCGGGGCCGGCTGCGCCGGTCGACCGCTGGGTCGAGGCGACGCGGAGGCTGGTCATGTCGCTGATCATGCGGATGCGCACGCCGGCCGCGCAGGACGCGACCCAGCGGGTGAACGGGTCGAGGAAGCCGGTGTCAGCTAGCGGATGGCGCAGCGGCTGCACCGCGTTCGGCCGGCGCCGGATGTCGACATGGCCGTCGAACAGGCCCGCAAGCGTGTCGAGATCGATGGCTTGCCTCGTCATCTGAACCCATTCCTTTCTTCAACGCACGTACATGCCGCCGTCGACGACCAGCAGCATGCCGGTGATGAACTTGGCGTCGTCGGAGGCGAGGAACAGGGCCGCGTGCGCGGTGTCCCAGGCCGTGCCCATCTGGCCCATGGGGACGCGCGCGTTCCGCGCCGCGCGCGTCTCTTCGGTTGTTCGGCCGCTGGCGCGGGCGATGCCCTCGATCGCCATGGGCGTGTCCATCAGGCCGGGCAGCACAGCGTTACACCGCACATGGTATTTCGCGTTCGCGCCGGCGACGCTGGTGGTCAGCCGGTTCACGCCGGCCTTGGAGACCTCGTAGGCCACCTGGTTGCCGCCGGAGTAGGAAGCCAGCGATGAGATATTGACGATCGCCCCGCCCCCCTGCTCGCGCATGACCGGGATGGCGGCCTTGGTGGTCAGCCACATGCCCTTGAGGTTCACTTCGAGAATCTTGTCGAAGGCGACTTCGTCGGCGTGCTGGGCCGGGCCGTCGCGGCCGCCCTGGGTTCCCCCGATGCCGACGTTGTTGACCAGGATGTCGACGCGGCCGAGCCGCGCCTTGCCGGTCTCGACGATGGCCGCCGCCTGGTCGGCGCGGGTGACGTCGGCCTCGAACGCCGAGGCCCGACCGCCTTCGTGCGTGATCATCGCCGCCGTCTCCTCGGCGCGGGCCAGGATGCGGTCGACGCAAAGCACCGACGCGCCCTCTCGGGCGAAGAGGATGGCCATGGCGCGGCCGTTGCCGATGGTCTCGCCCGGCGTCTGCCCGGCGCCGACGACGATGGCGGTCTTGTCCGTCAGCCGCTCGCCCATGACCGTCAGGCCCTCAGGTCGGGGTCGAGGACGGCGCCCGGCTCGAGCTGCACGCCGAAGCTGTTCAGGAACATCGAGACCTGGGTGTACTGGCCGACCGTGAAGACGACGTCCATGCACCGCTTCTCGTCGAAGTGCTGGCGGAGCGCGGCCCAGGTCGCGTCACTGACGAAGAAGTCGCGCACCAACTCGTCCGCAGCGCGGATCAACGCCTGCTCGGCGGGCGTCCAGCCGCCGGCGTCCGCGCCTTTCTTGATGGCGGCGATCTCGTCTTGGCTCAGCCCCTCGCGTATGCCGATCGCGGTGTGCTGGGTGAACTCGTAGCCCGACTTGCAGAGGTAGCCTGTGCGCAGAATCACGATCTCGCGCTCGCGCGTGCTCAGGCTGTTGCGCCGCGAGAGGACGTAGCTGCCCCATTCGTTGAAGCGGGTGAGCGCCTTGGGAGCGTGCACGAGGGTGGCGAAGATGTTGAGGAAGCGGCCGGTCGCGAGCATCGGCGCCGCCGCCTGCCTCTGCTCGTCGGTCAGGTCCTCGACCGCGATCGGCGCGATCCGGGGCTTCGACACGCGCATGGCCCGTTCCTCCTCTTATCGTTCCCTCGACCCCTAACGGAGAGCCTGCGGCGAGGCCAGCCGCATCGGGCGCGGACAATGTCGCCAGCGCGGCTCGGGCGGTCTAGGCTTGGCGGGCGATGGCTGAAATCACCACGATGCGCGAATTGCCTGCCGACTGGCGCGCCGCCCGCCGACGCTGGCGCGAAGCCCGGCGCGGGCGTGCGGGCTCCGCGTTCCAACGGGCGATCGGCCTGGATCCGACCGCCGCAGCGAAGCTCGCCGAGGAGCAGCCGGAACTCGTCGCGCTGCACCTGCAGGAGCGCGCACAAACCTGGCGGCTGCTCATCTGCGCCGTCGCGGTGGTCTTCGCCGTCGGCTGCCTGATCCCGATCGCCAACGGCCGGCCGCGATACCGCGGCCGGGGCCGAAACCCCAGCATCAATCGAGCCGGACGCCCCGCTCCGTGAGCAGGGCCCGGAGCGCCGCTTCGCTGGTGAACACCTCGGCCTGGAAGCCGGCCAGCCGCGCGCCTTCGACGTTCTCGGCCACGTCGTCGAAGAAGATCGATCGCGCAGGGTCGATCCCCGCCTGCCGGGCGACCATCTCGAAAGCCTCGACGGCCGGTTTCGACTTGCGCAGCTGATGACTGAGATAGGCCTCGAACGCGGCGAGGTCCCCGCCGGTGGCGGCGACCAGGAAGTCCCAGTGCACCTGGTTCGTGTTGGAGAACAGCATCACCCGCTGCTCAGCGGCGAGCTGGCGGGTGAGCGCGAGCATCGAATCGTCGACGGTGAAGTGGCAGCACCAGTCGGCGCTGAACGTCGCGTAGTCTGCGCTGTAGCCCAGCTCGTCGCTGAGCTCGCGATGCAGCCCTTCGATCGGCAGGCCGGAACCCCAGTCCTTGCGCCGCATCAGCCGGCTCACTTCGCGCGGCGTCGCCCGGCAGCGCGAAGCCACCCGCTCGACCATGAAGGCGTTGTCGTGCGCGACGATCACCCCGCCGAGGTCGAAGACGATGGCGTCGAAGGGCGGAGCGGCGGCGGACATGCGAGCGCCTTGCTAGCGCGAACCCTCGCGCCAGGCGAGCCGGCGCGGCGGCGATTGCACGCCGGCCGGTCTGTGCTAGAACCCGTGCCCTCTCTCGCCTCGCGGGCCGAAAGAAGACCGATGTGTGAAATCAATCGTTTGAGGCCTTGAGCCCGGCCCACTTGGGCTGACGCCGCCGCGCCGCACGCCTTCGCGCGGATGCGGCCCGCTTTCAATCGATTGCACGGACCTCACACACCATGCCGAAATCCAAGGACGCTCACGCGGGCTCGCGCCGGCCCACCCCCTATCCAGAACTGAACGCGCTGCTCGAGCGCCTGGTCAACGGCGCGCGCGCCGCGCTGGGCGACAACTTCGTCGGCGCCTACCTGCACGGCTCGTTTGCGCTCGGCGACGCTGATGAGCGCAGCGACGTCGACTTCGTCATCGTCACCCGCCAAGACCTGAGCCCGGACGCTCTGGCCGCGCTGCAGGCGCTGCATGCCGAGCTGCACCAGCTGCCGAACCACTGGGCGATGCGGCTGGAGGGGTCCTACGCTCCGGCGGCGATCATCCGGCGACGGTCGCCCGAGCCGCGCGACCCGCCGGGCGAACCACGCCCCGACAATTGGACAGACCCCGGAGCCAGTGGATTGCACCCGGAGGTCTACCCTTTCTGGTTCATCGGCAACGGCCGCGACAAGCTAGTGCGTAGCGAGCACGACAACCGCGAGATCCCGCGCTGGATCCTGCGCGAGCGAGGCGTCGTTCTGGCGGGGCCGAATCCGCGCGGGCTGATCGAGCCGGTGACTGCGGAGATGGTGCGGGCGGAGGCGCAAGCCCTGATCGAGATCTTCGCCAAGTTGGCGGTCGAGGGCGATCTGCTGAAGACCCATCTCTTCCAGTGCTTCGCGGCGCTGGCCGCCGCCCGCGCGCTCCACACCATCGACACCGGTCGGGTGAACTCGAAGGCGGCGGCCGTGACCTTCGCCAAGCATCGGCTCGAGGCCCGCTTCGCCGCGCTGGTGGAGCGCGGGTGGACCGAGCGCGAGGAGCGGCCCGCGCGCGACGCTGACATGGGAGCCTACGTCGAGCGTCCCGCCGATCCCGACGCCGCCGCGGCGACGCTCGAGCTGCTGCGCTACGCCCAGCACGAGGCCGCCCGCCTCGCC
>JGI12269J14319_10001657_pt1 | contig 21979 bp, 18 predicted proteins | sample PeaSoiSIISIP2007_FD_14319 | JGI IMG/M metagenome (IMG submission 14319)
AAAGCGCCGCGGCCCCGCCAGTGCGGCAGGCTGGGCAGCTCGAGCGGCGGCGGGGCCGGCGTGATCGGGATCCGCAGCGCATCCCCGTTCTCGGCCCAGAAGGCGACTGGGCGCCTGGCGATCGCCTCGGCGACGATGGCGTCGATCTCGTCGGCCGCCGCCAGCCTGAGCAGCGAGGTGAAGAAGCGCGGCTCCTGCGCCAGCTCCGGCCGGTCCATCAGCGTCGCCAGCGCCACCCACTGCGCGTGCGTCAGAGCCGTCACGCCCACCCAGCCGTCAGCGGCGCGGTAGAGCCGGCAGGGACATGTGGGCGAGAAGCGGTTCACGCCGAGGCGCCTGGCCTCCCAGCCGTAGGCGACCGCGCCGACCGCGCCGGTCTCGGTGAAGCACAGCGCCGCCTCGAACACGTTCGCCTCGATGCGCCGCGGCGAGCTCGCGCCCATCAGCGCCGCCAGCGCCGGGATGAAGGCGGTGACGCCGGCGACGATCTGCGGCCCATGCCCTTGCGCCAGGGTCGGGGGTCCCTCGACCGGCCCGAAGCCGAAGGCGACGCCGGTCATGGCCTGGATCAGCGGGTCGTTGGCTTGCCAGCCGCGATAGTCGCCGCGCGGGTCAAACCAGGTCAGGGCCAGCAGCGGTGGCGCAGCGCTTCGCTTCGCGAGGATCGCCTCGGCGTGGGCGATCGCATCGCGCGTCTGACCGGCAATGGCGAGCGCGCGCTGGGCGCCCGCCCGCTCCAGTGCATCCAGCGCCGCGCCGGCGTCGGCGACGATCGCCTTTCCCTGGTCCAGCCAGGCTGCGTAGGTCGGATCGAGCGCGGGCGACGGCGCATCGACGCGCCAGACGCTGGCGCCGAGTTGGGCGAACAGGCGCGCGCAGTAGCGCGTCGCGATCTCGCCGCTCAGCTCGGCGACTCCGATGCCCGCCAACGGCCCCGTCATTCACGCTCTCCCTGGCGGGCAGTCATAGCCAACTCGCCCGACGTTTGTCGCGCTGTTGCCTGCCCGCCCGGCGAGGCCCAGAATTCGCCGCGATCCGATCCCCGGAAGCCAGACGCCATGAACAAGCCGACCGGACCCCTCGCCGCGGACTACGGGACCGAGGAGGCCGCCATGCGGGCTACTGCGCGGACGGGCAGGCGCGGGCGATGGCGCTCGGCAACCGCGGGCCGATCCGCTTCACCACCGACGGCGACCTGCACCCCGAGATTCGCGAGGCCTACAGCCGCTGCGGCTTCTATGTCTTCGAGGGTGTGCTCAAGCCCGATGAGCTTGCCGACATCGAGGCCGACTTTGTCGAGATCCAGACGCGACTGCCGGCGCATCGCGGCGCGGAGGTCGACGCTCAGGGGCGCCCGGCGATCGGCCTCGGCCACGCGGGGCTGAACCTGGTCTGGGCCAAGCCGCTCAGCGATCCGGTCGGCGGCACCAAGGCCGCGCATGGCCGCTACCCCGTCAAGATGTCCGAGCCAAAGGCCGCGGCCGACGCGCCCGACGAGGTCGTCTACCTGATCTTAGGCTCGCTGCAGTTCTCCGACGCCTGCCTGCGCGTCTACGGCCACCCCGAGCTGCTGGCGGTCGCCGCGGCGATCAATGGCCCCGACTTCGCGCCGTTCAACGAGGCGCTGTGGATGAAGGGGCCTGGGCTCGGCGCCTCGGTCGCCTGGCACCAGGACGGCTGGACCCATTGGGACAGCCCCGAGCTTGATGAAGGCTCGCACGGCTTCAACTTCATGGCCCAGCTCTACGGCTGCTCGCCGGCGAACGGCCTCTGGGTGGTTGCGGGCTCGCACCGGAAGGGCAAGGCCGACGTCGCCGCCATGGTCGCCGCGGCCGGAACCGAGCGGCTGCCGGACGCCGCGCCACTGGTCTGCGCACCCGGCGACGTCGCCGTCACCAACCGCCAGGCCGTGCACGGCTCGTTCGCCAACACCAGCCCTGACTGGCGCGTCACCGTGAACATGGGCTTCCACCGCCGCCGCTCGGTGCTGGGCGTTGCGGGCGGCGGCGTCCACAACGCGCCGGCGGTCTACGACGCGGCGCGGATCGCCGAGCGCGCGCGGGTGATCGGCTGGGCCATCGACGCGCGCCGCCAGCGCTTCCCGGACGAGACGCCGTTCGTCTATGCGCCGCAAGCCGGCGAGACCTTGCGTTGGGACGAGACCGCCCGCGCCACGCTCAAGGACTACAACCTCCTCGACCTGGGCATCTGAGCAAACCCGAACTTCTCCCAGAGGGAGAAGGGGGGGCCCGCGCCGAAGGCGCGGGGGCGATGCGGGGTTTTGGCGGTTGGGTTTGCCTGAAGCGCTGTAACCCCTCACCCTCCCGTTCGCTTCGCTCCGGGCCCCTCCCTCTCCCTATGGGAGAGGTGTTCCTTTAGCCGTCGAGCTTCAGGACCTTGCGGGCGTTGTCGCGGAGGAACTTGGGCCAGACGTCGTCCTTGAACGGCACCGAGGCCATGTCGGTCATGATGCGCTCCAGCGACAGGCCCATCGGGAAGTACCCGGCGTAGATCACCTTGTCGGCGCCGCGGGTGTTCGCGTAGCGGACGATGGCCTCCGGATAGTGTTTCGGCGCGAACGCGCTGGTCGAATAGTAGAGGTTCGGCCACTTCAGCATCAGCTTGACGGCCAGGTCCTCCCACGGCTCGCAGCCGTGGCGGGTGACGAAGACGAGCTCGGGGAAGTCGTACATCACCTGGTCGATGAGCCGCACCTCCTGCGGCCACATCGGAAACCGTGGACCTGGCACCCCGGCGCAGGAGAAGATCGGCACGCCCAGCTCAACGCACTTGGCGTAGATCGGGTACATCAAGGCGTCGGCGATCCCGACCTGCGGGTTGAAGCCGCAATTGAAGGCGCTGAACGCGCGCACGCCATAGGTCTCGTACTGGCGGACCATGTCGCGAATGCCGTCCATGCCCTTGTTCGGGTCGACGCCGCCGATGGGGACGAAGCGGTCGGGGTGGTCCTTCAGCGCCTTGGCGCTCACCTCGCCGCCGGCGCCGATCAGGCCGATCTCGATCCCGAACCGGTCCATCTCGTGCAAGGTCACCGCGATCGGGTCGTTCGCGCCGTAGAGCTCCTTCGGCACGTTCTTGAACATGTACTCGACGGGGAAGTCGAACTTGGCCGACGGGTCCTTCAGCTGCGCCCGGATGAAGTCGTACATTTTGAAGTCTTCGGCCGGGAAGCCGATCATGGTGTCGACGATCCCGATGCCGGTGGGCATGCCCATGGCGCTTAAGCCGCCGCGGCCATTAGCGCTTCGCGGAAGAGGTAGCAGGTCGCGTCGCGCGGGATGTCGGAGAGCGGCAGGGGCGTCTCGACCTGAGCCGGCGTCGGGCCGAACCTGGCCGCGAGCGGCAGCAGCTTTTCGAGGTCGAAGTTGTAGAGGGCGGCCGCGTTCAACCCCAGCACCTTGCGTCGGCGCGCGTCGGGCATGCCGCCGAACGTGAGACGCAGGGACTCGAGATTATAGGGGAAGGTGCCCTCGTAGTGCGGGTAGTCGTTGCCCCACAGCACGTGGTCCTCGCCGATCTGCTCAATGCCGGCGAGGTCCGCCATGCTGGGGAAGCTGGCGCCGTAGTAGCAGTGCCGCTTGGCGTATTCGCTGGGCGGCTCCTTCAGCGGCGACTCCATGCCGGCGTAGTTCATCTCGCCCGTCGCGCCGGCCTTGATCGCATAGTAGGCGCGGTCGACGCTCTTGAGCGCCGCCGGCACCCACGAACAGCCGGACTCGGTCAGGATGTGCTTGAGCTTGGGGAACTTTTCGAACACGCCGGCCACCAGCAAGTGCCGCCAGCCGGACTGGCCGTAGAAGGTCACGTCCTGGATCCAGATCGACTCGGCGACCGCACCCTGGCCGTACTCGGGCAGGCCCTGGCCGGTGTGCTGGTTCATGACCAGGCCATGATCCTGGATGGCGGCGTACACACGGTCCCAGGCGGGATCGTAGAGCGGCTTCAGCCACGTTGCATCCGGCGGGATCAGCGGCAACAGCACCCCGCCGCGCAGGCCAGCCTCGGCGATGAACTCGATGTCCTTGACCGCCTCGTCGAGGTCGTTGGGCAGGATGACGCCGATGCCCGCTCGCCGCGCCGGGTCCTCGGCGCAGAAGTCCTTGAGCCAGCGATTGTGCGCGCGAATGCCGGCGAGGCAGCGCTCGTACTCCTCGGGCTTCGGCGGATGAGCGGTGACGATGCTCTTCGAATAGAAGGGCGGCACGGTGTTCGGAAACACGACCTCGCCGACGACGCCCTGGCTGTTCTGGTCGGCGGTGCGGATGTCGAGGTCCCAGTTGCGCATCTTCTTGGAGCCATAGTGCTCCTGCGAGGGGTTCTTGTAGCCGCCGCGCCATTCGTCGAACGGCTCGCGCCACTCAGGATCCAGGTGCTCGCGATACTGCGCGTGGCTGCCGCCGGCGTGAGTATCGGCGGTGATCAGCAGATAGGGCTCTTGCGACATCGAAGGTCCTGGCGAGTTTGGCGAACGGCTGTGCGACCGTGTCATGAACGGAGAGAACCGCGGCGCTGTCAAAACAAAGTTCGGCGCGCTTGCAGTGTCTGGTCCAGGCCCTCACTGTCCCGCGGGGAATGCAGGTGCGGACCGAACTCGAGATAGGGCCTTTGTCCGAGGCCGTGGGCGCGGAGGTCGCGGGGATCGACCTTGCGGCGCCCCTCGCCCCGCCGACGCTCGCGGCGCTCCGCCAGGCCTGGCTGGACGCCGGCGTGCTGGTTTTCCGCGACCAGACGCTCGACGCCGACCAGTTCATGGCGGTCGCCCGCGCCTTCGGCGAGCCGATGGAGTACCCGTTCCTGACCGGGCTAGCGGGGCATCCGATGATCACCGAGGTGATCAAGCTGGAGCACGAGACGGTGAACTTCGGCGGAGTCTGGCACTCGGACACCACCTATCTGCCCGCGCCGCCGATGGCGACGCTGTTGCTCGCCCGCGAAACCCCGGCCGTCGGCGGGGACACGCTCTTCGCCAGCCAGGTCGCCGCGGACGACGCCCTGCCGACGTCGATGCAGGCGAGGCTCTCGGGCCTGCGGGCGGTCAACAGCTCAGCCAAGGCGGAGGTCGCGCGCACCCGCGAGGACCGCCTGCGCGACCATGCGCGGCCGGACGCCAGCGACGTCTATGAAGCCGTCCACCCCGTCGTCCGCGAGCATCCCGAGACCGGACTACTCAGCCTGTTCGTCAACCCTGCCCACACGGTCCGCTTCGAGGGGATGGACGAGGCGGAGAGCGCGCCCCTCCTGGCCGAGCTCTTCGAGCACCAGGTGCGCCCCGAGTTCACTTGCCGCGTCCGCTGGTCGCCGGGAACGCTGGCGATCTGGGACAACCGCTCGGTGCTGCACTTCCCGATCAACGACTACGACGGCCACCGCCGGGTGATGCACAGGATCACGCTCAAGGGCGATGTTCCGGTTTAGAGCCCGAACACCCGCCTGGCGTTCTCGCCGAGCACGGCGGCCTGGCGTTCGGGGCTCAAGGCGGCGACGGAGTGGCGGATCAGGTCCGGCGCGGCGAGCGTGGAATCCACATGGGGATAGTCGCTGCCCCAGAGGATGCGGTCCTCGCCGACGATGTCGAGCATGGCGCCGATCGTGCGCTCCTCCGGCTCGGCGACGAAGTAGCAGTTGCGCTTGATGTAGTCGCTCGGCTTGAGCTTCAGCGGCGACAGCGCACGGAACACCGAGTGCTTCTCGTCCAGCCGGTCCATCAGGTACGCCGCGTGCCCGCAGCCGGCCTCGACCGAGACGATCTTCAGCTTGGGGAAGCGCTCGAAGAGGCCGTCGGTGACCACGGCGGCGATCGCCGGGATCAGTTGGCCGGTGGCGCCGAGCGCGAAGGTGAAGACCGGGCCGGGCCGCGTCTCCTGCCAGTGCAGGAAGGGCGAGAACTGGCCGCCGAAGCGCACGATCACGTGGAAGCACCCCGGCGCGCCGGCCTCCTCGCAGAGGCGCCACAGCCGGTCGAAGTGCGGATCGCCCGGCCGCCGCCCGTCGATGGTTTCCGGCGGCGTGAAGAGGCCGCGGAATCCGGCCTCGAGGCAGGTTTCGAGCTCCTCGACGGCGCTATCGACGTCGCGCCAGTTGACCAGCGCAATTGGGACGACGCGGCCGGGCGCGGACTCGAAGAACTCGCGCTGCCAGCGGTTGTAGGCGCGGCAGTAGGCCGATGAGAGCTCCAGATCGTCGGTCGGGAAGGGCAGGATGCCGATGGTCGGGAACAGCACCCCGCGATCGACGCCCCAGGCGTCGAGCAGCGCCGCGCGCGCGGTCGGGTCGTAGCTCGCCGGCTCGCAGCCGTCGGCGTAGCTCAGGGCCCCGGAGAAGACGCTCTCGCGCGGCAGGTGCGCGCCGCCCAGGCCCGCCAGCACGTTCGAAAGCACCGAGACCTCGCCGATGATCAGGTGCTCGACCCCGTCGCGGCGCTCGATGCGGATGGCGCGGTCGCGATACTTGGGCTCGAGGTAACGCTGCCAGAGGTCGGCCGGCTCCATCACGTGGGAGTCGCAATCGATCACTATGGACATCGGGAACGCCTGCTCTCGGTTCAACGCCCGGCGATCAAGGCCCCGCCGCCGGTCGCCCGTCAATGCCGGCGCTCGCGCCACAGGTTGTGCAAGGGCGGGCTGGACGCGTATCGGAAGCGCAAAGGCGGCAGACCTCGAGGGAACGGATGGACAAGAAACGGGTCGGCATCCAGCTGCCCAGGCAGGCGCAGAACCAGACGGTCGAGCAGCGTTTCGCGCTCGAGCTCGAGGGCCTGGCGCCGGTCGCCGACATCGTCGAGGTGCGCGCCGACACCCCGGCCGAGTTCGCCGCCGGCGTCGCCGACATGGACGCGATCATCACCTCCTGGGGCCTCCGGATCGACCGGCAGGTGATCGAGAGCCTGAAGAACTGCGTGGTCATCGGCGTGGGCAGCGTCGGCGTCGACATGGTGGACGTGGACGCCGCGACGGCGGCCGGCATCGTGGTCACCAACGTGCCCGACGTCTTCATCGAGGAAGTCGCCGACCACGCGATGATGCTGCTGCTGGACGTGGCGCGGCTGACGCCGATGATGTCCAGGATGGCGCGCGACGGCGAATGGTACCAGGCGCGCCCGATCCTGAGCCGCGTCCCCCGCCTGCTTGGCCAGACGCTCGGCCTTTTCGCCTTCGGCAACGTCGCCCGCTGCACGGCCCGGCGTGCGCAAGCCTTCGGGCTGCGCGTCATCGCCTGCGATCCCTACGTAAGCGAGCTCGAGATCACCGCCGCCGGCGTCGAGCCGGTCGGGTTCGCCGAGCTGCTCGAGCGCAGCGACTACCTCTCCGTCCACGCGCCGCACAACGACGAGACCGAGCACGCCATCAACGCCACGGCGCTGGCGCGAATGAAACCGACCGCGGTCGTGATCAACACCGCCCGCGGCAACATCATCGACGAGGTCGCCCTGATCGAGGCGCTGCAGACCGGCATCATCGCCGGGGCCGGCCTCGACGTGCTCGAACAAGAGCCGCCGTCCGACAACAACCCGCTGCTGACGATGGAGAACGTCGTTGTCACCCCGCACGTGGCGTCGGCCACCACCCGCATGCGGCCGGAGACCCGCCGCCGCGTCGGCCGCGAGGTGGCGCTGGTGCTGCGCGGCAAGTGGCCGATGAGCTGCGTCAACCCCACCGTGCTGCCGCGCGTGGCGCTGGAGCGCTGGCAGCCCTATCCGATGAGCCGGGGACCCAATCGATGAAGGTCGTGCAAGCCATCGCCAAGGCCATGAAGGCCGAGGGCGTCGACATCCTCTTCGCCTATCCGGTGAACCCGCTGATCGAAGCGGCGGCGGCCGAGGATATCCGCACCGTCATCGTGCGCCAGGAGCGCGTCGGGCTGCACATGGCCGATGCCTATTCGCGCATGTCGTCGGGCGACAGAATAGGCGTCTTCTGCATGCAGCATGGGCCAGGCGCCGAGAACGCCTTCGGCGGCGTGGCGCAGGCCTTTTCCGAGTCCGTGCCGATCCTGGTGGTGCCGGCGGGCTACCCGCGGCGGCTCGCTGGCTATTTCCCCAACTTCAACTCGGTCCAGAACATGCGCCACGTCACCAAGTGGGCCGAGACGCTGACCATGGGCCGCATGGTCGGCGAGGTGATGCGGCGCGCCTTCTTCCAGCTGCGCAACGGCCGAGGCGGCCCGGTGCTGATCGAGGTCCCGGTCGATGTGTTCAACGAGGACATTCCCGACGACTTCGTCCACACGCCGGCGTTCAAGGCGAAGAGCGGCCCGGATCCCGACGCCGTCGCGGAAGCGGCGTCGGTGCTCGCCCGCGCCGAGCGGCCGGTGATCTACGCCGGCCAAGGGGTGCACTACGCCAAGGCCTGGGGCGAGCTCCGCGGGTTGGCCGAGGCCTGGAAAATCCCGGTCACCACCTCGATCGAGGGCAAGAGCGCGTTCCCGGAAGACCACCCGTTCTCGCTCGGCTCGGGCGGGCGGGCCAATCCGCGGCCGGTGAAGACCTTCCTCGCGGAGGCCGACGTCATCCTCGGCGTCGGCTGCAGCTTCGCGCTAACCGGCTTCGGGGTCGGCATGCCGCGCGGCAAGACCATCATCCACGCGACGCTCGACCCGATGGACCTCAACAAGGATGTGGTCGCGCAATACGGCCTGATCGGTGACGCCAAGCTGACGCTCACGGCGCTGCATGCGGCGATGAGCAACCACGACAAGGCGCCGGCCGCCGCGAGGAAGGACGTCCCGAAACGCATCCACGAGCTACGCGAGGCCTGGCTCGGCGACTGGCGCGAGAAGCTCGAGTGCGACACCCATCCGATCAACCCCTACCGCGTGATCGCCGAGCTCGACCGGCTGGTGGACAAGCAGAAGACTGTTATCACCCACGACGCCGGCAGTCCGCGCGACCAGATGACCCCGTTCTGGACCGCGACGAGCCCGCTCTCCTACATCGGCTGGGGCAAGACGACCCAACTCGGCTATGGGCTAGGCCTCGCAATGGGCGCCAAGCTCGCCAGGCCCGACCACCTCTGCATCAACGTCTGGGGCGACGCGGCGATCGGCTTTACCGGCATGGACCTCGAGACCGCGGCGCGCGAGCGGATCCCGATCCTCTCCATCCTGTTCAACAACTTCTCGATGGCGATCGAGATCCCGATCATGCCGATCAGCCAAGAGAAGTATGGCTCGACCGACATCTCCGGCCACTACGCCGACATGGCCAAGGCGTTCGGCGCCCACGGCGAGCGGATCACCGAGCCGACCGACATCGTCGCCGCCCTGAAACGCGGTATCGCCGCCACCGAACGCGGCCAACCGGCGCTCCTCGAGTTCATCACCGCCAAGGAAATCACGATCTCGAACGAGTAGCGCAGATGCCTGCCGCTCGCCCAATTCGGGATGCGACGCCGGACGATGCGCCGGCGCTTGCGGCGCGGTTCGTGGAAGCCTGGCGCGACGAGCATGCTGGCCACCTGCCCGAGACAACGCTCGCGGCCCGTTCGCGCGCCGAGTCGGAGGCGAATTGGCGCAAGACGCTCGGCCGGGAGGAGGGCCGAGACGCGGCCGTGCTCGTCGCTGGCGCCGGACCGCTCGACGGTCTCGTCGTCGGCGTCCGGGAGGCCGCCGACTGGCCGGGCATCGCGGAAGTGACTTTGGTGCAGGTGGCCCGGTCGGCAAGGCGGCGGGGGCTCGGCTCGGCGCTGATGCGGGCGATGGCCCGGCGGCTTGGTCAGGAAGGCGCGAGCGCTCTGATCGTCCGGGTGCTCGAGGTCAACGAGGAAGCCAGGCGGTTCTACGAAGCCCTGGGTGCCGAGCTTTCGGACAGCGTGCATGAAGTTGACGAGTCCGGGGTCAGCTTCACCGGGCGGACCTATCTCTGGCCCGACATCGGCCGGCTGAGCACCTAGATCAGCAGCTCGATCAGGAACGGGCCTTTGCGCTTCAGAGCGCTCGCCAGCAGGTCGGCGAAGCGGTCGGCGGTGTCGGCGGTGGCGCCTTCGACCCCCATGCCCTCGGCGATCTTTGGCCAGTCCAGGTCGGGGTTGCCTAAGTCCATCATCTCCAGCGCAGTGCGGCCCGGGTTGGCGCCGACGTTGGCGAGCTCGCCCAGCAGGATCTGGTACTTGCGGTTGGAGAGGATGACGGTTGTCACGTCCAGCCGCTCGCGCGCCTGCGTCCACAGCGACTGCACCGTGTACATGCCCGAGCCGTCGGCCTCGAGGTTGATCACCCGGCGCCCGCCCGCGGCCACGCCCGCGCCGACCGCCAGCGGCATGCCGCCGCCGATCGCTCCGCCGCTCGGGTTCATCCAGATATGCGGCGGCGAGGCCCTGGTGAAGGTGCTCAGGCCCCGCCCGTACGTGATCGACTCGTCGACGACGATCGCGTCTTCCGGGAGCAGGGCGCCGACGGTCGTTGCGAACGACTCCGGAGTGAGCGGGCCTGTCCCCAGCTCCGCTCGCGGGCCGTAGTCGGGCGCAGCGACCTCGGGCGCGCCGAGCGCGGCGGCGAGGCGGGCGAGCGCGTCGACCGGGTCCTGGTCCTTCCGCGCCAGCACGTGGATCTGCGCGTCGTCGGGGATCGAGGTCTGCGGCTTGCCTGGATAGGCGAAGAAGGTGACCGGTTTGCGCGCCGCGCAGAGGATGAGGTGCTTGGTCCCCTTCATCGCCTGCACGGCGACTTCGACGACGTAGGGCACGCGGTCGAGCACGATGCGCCCTTGACCCCGCGGTGTTATGCGCGAGGTGTCTGCCATCGCCCGGCAGCCGGTCGCCGCGGCGATCTGGTGCGCGAGCGCCAGGCCAGCGTCGCTCACGCCATCGCAGCCGACCATCAGCACGACGCCCTCGCCGCCGCGGCGCAGGATCGCCGCCGCCTCGTCGATCTGGCTGGGCGCGGCGAGCGGGGTAGGCAGTTCCGGCAGGGCGTCCGCGACAACGCCGCCGTCGTTCCAGGAGGTGTCCGACGGGAGGATGAGCGTCGCGACCTGGCCGGGCGCGATCTTCGACGCCTGCACCGCCGCGGCGGCGTCCGCGCCCACCGTCGAGACGTCCATCGCGGTGCGCACCCAGCCGGAGACGCCTCTCGCCCAGCCCTCCGCATCGGCGGTCAGCGGCGGGTCGAGCAGCCGGTGGTATGTCGCCTGATCGCCCACGATGTTGACGATCGGGCTCATAGCCCGGCGGGCGTTGTGCAGGTTGGCGAGCCCGTTCCCCAGGCCAGGCCCGCAGTGCAGCAGGGTCGCGGCGGGCTTGCCCGTCACCCGCGCGTAGCCGTCGGCGGCCCCGGTCACCACGCCCTCGAACAGGCCGAGCACGCAGCGCATGCCGGGAATCCGGTCCAGCGCCGCGACGAAATGCATCTCCGAGGTGCCCGGGTTGGCGAAGCAGGTGTCGACGCCGCTCTTCAGCAGCGAATGAACGAGGCTCTCGGCGCCGTTCATGCGGCCCTCCTTTGCGCGAAGCAGAACAGGCGCCCCTTATCGCCGCCCGCTCGGCCTTAGGGAACACCTCGGGCATTGACCACCCGCCCAAGCGTCCCGAAAGCTTTCGCTCAGGGGAAACGCGGACGGGAAGCCAGCATGATGATCGACGCGAAGCCTTTGACGACGCTCTTGAGCCTCATCCTCGAGACCGCCGGCGCCGAGCCCGAGCGGGCGCGCGTCTGCGCCGAGCACCTGGTGCTCGCCAACCTGAAGGGCCACGACTCGCACGGCGTCGGCATGGCGCCCTCCTATGTGCGCTGGATCAAGGCCGGCAAGCTCTTCCCCAACGCCCGGCCGAAGGTCGTCCAGGACGCGGGCGCGGTGATGGTGGTCGATGGTCAGTACGGGCTGGGCGCGCCGGTCGCGCGCGAGACGATCGATTTCGCCATCGCGCGTGCAAAGCAGATGGGCGTTGCGTGTGTGGCGCTGCGCAACAGCTGCCACATCGGGCGCATCGGGACGTACGGCGAGCAGTGCGCCGACGCCGGCCTGGTCTCGATCCATTATGTCAACGTGGTCGGCCACCCCCCGCAGGTCGCGCCTTACGGGGGCCGCGAGGCGCGCATGGTCACCAACCCCTATTGCTGCACGGTTCCCCGCGCGAACGGCGAGCACATTGTGCTCGACTTCGCCACCAGCTTCGTCGCCATCGGCAAGCTCCGCGTCGCCTACATGGAGGGTAAGTCCGTACCGCCGGGCGCGCTGGTCGACGCCCAGGGCAAACCGACCACCGACCCGCGCACCTTCTTTCGCGCCGACGACCGCTCGCTGCTCCTGCCGTTCGGGCTGCACAAGGGCGGCGGCATGCAGATCCTCTGCGAGATCCTGGGCGGCGCGCTCGCCGGGCAGTGGACCATGCAACCGGGGTCGAACCGGGCCTACGGCGCGGCCGTCAACAACATGCTCTCCATCGTGCTCGATCCCGATGCGCTGGGCGGCCGCGCGGCTTACGAGGCCGAGGCCAAGGCGATGCTCGACTACATTCGCTCGACGCCGCCGGCCGAAGGCATCGACCGCGTGCGCCTGCCGGGCGACCCCGAGCGCGAGAGTGCGGCCAAGCGCTCGGTCGAGGGTATCCCGATCGACGACAACACCTGGCGCGAGCTTCGTGATGCGGGCTTGAGCGTCGGCCTCGACGAAGCGGCGCTCGACGCGGTCGCCTGACGCCTTGCCCGATCGCCGCCGGCCGCCGCCTGGCGGCGAATTGACGCTGGACTTCCCTAGCGGTCGCGTCGTCAGCTAGCCCGATGGCGAGCGGGGTGCACACAGAAGGCCGGTTGGCCGGCAAGGTCGCGATCGTCACCGGCGCCGCGTCGGGGTTCGGGGCGGGCATCGCGACCCGGTTCGTCGCCGAAGGCGCCAAGGTGGTCATCGCCGACGTGAACGGCGAGGGCGCGGCGGCGCTCGCCGCCGAGCTCGGCGATGCCGCTCTCGCCACGCGCGCGGACGTCTCGGTCGATGCCGACGTGGCCGCCCTGGCCGCGGCGGCGACCGCGTTCGGTGGGCGCATCGACATCCTGGTCAACAACGCCGGCGTGGGCCAGGGACCCACCCCGCTCGAGTCGGTCGCCGAAGCGGAGTTCGACCGGCTGATCGCCGTCAACGCCAAGTCGGTCTACCTGACCGCGCGCCACGTCGTTCCGGCCATGAAGGCGGCCAGGGCCGGCGCGATCCTCAACATCGCCTCGACCGGCGGCGTCAGCCCGCGCCCAAACCTGACCTGGTACAATGCCTCGAAGGGCTGGATGATCACCGCGACCCGCGCCATGGCCATCGAGCTGGCGCGCTGGGGCGTGCGGGTGAACGCGATCAACCCGGTCGCCGGCGACACGCCGCTCTTGGCGACCTTCATGGGCGAGGACACGCCGGAGGCCAGGGCGCGCATCCTGACCACCATCCCGCTCCGACGCCTCTCCACGCCCACGGACATCGCCAACGCCGCGGTCTTCCTCTGCTCGGACGAAGCCTCGATGATCACCGGCGTCGCGCTCGAGGTCGACGGCGGCCGCTGCCTATGACGCATCCGGGCGAAGAGGCCCTGCTCGCCGAAATCGAGGCGCGCGAGGCGGAGGTGGTGGCGTTGACGCAGGCGCTGATCCGCATCCCCTCGGTCAACCCGCCCGGCGAACACTACCGCGATTGCGTGGAGCTCATCGGCCAAAGGCTGGCGCCGCGCGGTTTCGCGCTCACCTACCTCCGCGCCGAGGGCGCGCCAGGCGACAGCGACCGCTACCCGCGCTGGAACCTGATCGCGCGCCACGAAGGCGCATCGCCAGGGCCTTGCGTGCACTTCAACGGCCACATCGACGTGGTCGCGCCTGGCGAAGGGTGGACGCGGCCGCCGTTCGGCGCGCAGGTCGAGGGCGGCCGGGTGTACGGGCGCGGCTCGTGCGACATGAAAGGCGGCCTCGCCGCCGCTATCGTCGCGGTCGAGGCGTTGATCGACTCCGGCGCCCCGCTGCCGGGCGCACTCGAGATCTCCGGCACCGGCGATGAGGAGTCGGGCGGGCTGGGCGGCGTCGCCTGGCTCGCCGAGCGCGGCTGGTTCTCCAAGCCCCGCGTCGATCATGTGATCATCCCCGAGCCGCTCAACGTGGACCGGGTCTGCATCGGCCATCGCGGCGTGTGGTGGGGCGAGATCGAGACCAAGGGGCGCATAGCCCACGGCTCCATGCCGTTCCTCGGCGACTCAGCCATCCGCCACATGGCCGCCGTGCTGGAGGCGTTCGAGACCCGCCTCTATCCGGCGCTGGAGAGCCAGGCCACCGCCATGCCGGTCGAACCGCCGGGCGCGAGGACGCCCACGCTCAACATCAACGGCCTGCATGGCGGCCAGCCGGACCTTGACCCCGGCGAAGCGGCCGGCCTTCCCGCGCCGCTGGTCGCCGACGCCTGCCGCCTGGTCTTCGATCGACGCCTGCTGATCGAGGAGGACCTGGAGGAGGTGAAGGCCGAGATGCGCGCCCTGCTCGACGGGCTTGTGCAGGCCCGGCCCGGGTTCCGCTATTCGCTGCGCGATCTTCTGGAGGTGCGCCCGTCGATGACCGAGCCGGACCGGCCGGTGGTGCGCGCCGCGGCCGAAGCGGTGCGCCGCGTGCTCGGCCGCGAGGCGAAGCTCATCTGCTCGCCGGGCACCTACGACCAGAAGCACATCGACCGCATCGGTCAGTTGCGCGATTGCGTTGCCTACGGCCCGGGCATCCTCGACCTGGCCCACCAGCCCGACGAATACGTCGAGATCGCGGACATGGTCGCCTCCGCCAAGGTGATGGCGCTGGCCGCCTACGCGCTGCTGACCGGCGCATGAGCAAGACCGTTCTCGTCGCCGGCGCCTCCGGGCTGGTGGGCTTCGCGGCGATGCGGGCGCTGGCGAAGGAGCCGGGAACCCGCGTGATTGCGGTCTCGCGGCGCGAGCCGATCGAGACTTCCGGCGCGACTTGGATACAGGCCGATCTCACCGACGAAGCCGCATGCGCGCGCATCTTCGAGGCGATGGCCGAGGTGACGCACCTGGTGTTCACGGCGCTTTACGAGAAGCCGGAAGTCATCCCCGGCTGGCTCGATCCGGAGCAGATCGAGACCAACGGGCGGATGCTGCGCAACCTGTTCGAGCCGCTGCGCAGGGTGGCCAAAGGGCTCCGTCAGGTGATCCTGCTGCAGGGAACCAAGGCATACGGCGCCCATGTGCGGCAGATCGACGTGCCTGCGCGGCCCGGCCGTTCGGAGGCCCGCGACATCCCCAACTTCTACTGGGTCCAGCAGGACTATCTGGAGGACCTTCAGGCCGGCGCCGGCTGGGGTCTCACCATCATGCGGCCGCAGATCGTCTGCGGCGTCGCGGTCGGCGCGGCCCTGAACCCGGTCGCGGCCATCGGCGCCTATGGCGCGCTATGCAAGGAGGCCGGCGAGCCGCTGCACTTCACCGGCGGCAAGGCGCTGCTGGTGCTCGAGGCCGTGCACGCCGACCTCATCGCCGAGGCTATCGTCTGGGCGACCAACAACCCCGTCTCACACGGCGAGGCCTACAACCTGACCAACGGCGACGTGATGACGTTCCGTGGCGTGTGGCCGGCGATCGCCGACGAGCTCGGCATGGAGGTCGGCGAAGACCGTCCGCAGCGCCTACAGGAGACGATGCCCGACCGCGCAGCCGACTGGCAAAGGCTCGTCGCCAGGTACGGATTGCGCGCGCCCGACCTCGACGCCTTCGTCGCGCAGTCTTTCCAGTACGCGGACTTCCTCCTAGGCCCCGGACGGGACGAGGTCCGCGGAACGCCGGCCATCGTGTCGGCAATCAACCTGCGTCAGGACGGCTTCCACACGGTCTGGGACTCGGAGGACATGCTCCGCGACTGCATCCGCCAGTTCCGCGCGCTCAAGCTGCTGCCGCCCCGGTGAGGCGGGTCAGGCGACCGGGGGCAGGCCTAGCGCGCGCTGCGCCCACGGGAGGGCCGTGGCTAGTTGCGCCCTCTGGATTTCGCGAACCCGCGGCGCGTCCGGGATGATCGCCAAGCCGGCGCGGGCGGCAAAGTAGCCGGAGACCCGCGCGGCCACCTCCGCGTGGCCGGCCAGCAGCACCTCCGGCCGCGGCCCACGCTCCAGTTCGAGGCTCGGGAGCCAGAAGCCGAGGTCGAGCGCCGCATTGCCCTGGCAGGCTTCCGCCCGGTCGATGAACTTAGGCCCCGAGCGGGTGACGCAGATGTTGTCGCTCCTGAGGTCGAAGTGGGTCAGCGCCGTGCCTTCGACCGCGCAGGCCGCCTCCGCCGCGAGCGTGGGCAGCGCGCGGTCCAGCCAGGCCCGTGAGGCGAGCGCCAAGCTGAGGAAGGGCCACGGATCCTCGGCCACGACGGTCCAGCCGAGCAGGCCGTCGGGCATCACCTCGGCCAGCGTGGGCAGGTCGGCCGAGCACGCGTGCATGGCCTCGATCGACGCTCGCACCTGGTCGATCAGCGCCGGCGTCCACGGAGGCGGCCAGGTCGCGTCGCTGAGGTCTTCGATCAGCAGCAGGGGGGCATCGGGATCATCATCCCAGCCGATGAAGGCCGGTGCAAAGTCGCCCGCGACCACGGCGTAGGCGCGCGCCTCGCGGCGGAGCATGTCCGCGGTGATCGCGTTCGTCGCCACCTTGAGGAAGCAGCGCTCGCCGCCAGCAGAGCCGACATAGCGCGCCGCTGGCGTGTAGCCGCCATGCACTCGCCGCCACGTGCGCGGCGTCCAGCCCAATAGAGCGGCGGCGCGCTCTCTGACCGATCCTGAGGGCTCGCCCGACATCGGCTTCAGTAGCACGACGGGCCGCCGCCCCGGGCGGGGCACGCCCGGCTGCAGACGTAGGCTTGCCTCTGTGCGGCGCCGTTCTTCAGGGAACCAGCACCACCCGGCCGACCACGTTGCCGGCCTTCAGGTCCTCCAGCACCTGGTTCGCCGACGAGAGCGGGACTTCGCGAACGGGAATCGGGTCGATCTTGCCGTCGCGCACCAGGGCCATCATCGCCTCGGCTTCGGCCAGCGAGCCCACGTACGAACCGCCGATGGTGAGCGCGCGGAGCGGGAACATCGGGATCGGCATGCCCATGGCCCCGCCGAACAGGCCGACGATCACCACCCGGCCGCCGCGGCGCACGGTCTGGGTGTCGAACGCGAACGTCGCTTCCGAGCCCACGAAGTCGACGACGCCAAGCGCCCCGCCGCCGGTGTCGGCCATCAGCTTGCCGACCGCTTCCGGGTCCTTGGTGTTGTAGACGGCCTTCGCGCCCGCCCCCATCGCCGCCTGCAGGCGACCGTCGTCGATGTCGGCGACCAGCGGACCCTTGCCGAAGCGGTGCTTGGCGAACTCGATGCCCATCATGCCGACGCCGCCGGCACCCACGATCAGCACGTCGTCGTCGGGCCCGAGCTCGGGAACCTTGGAGATGGCGCCGTAGGCGGTGAGGCCCGAGCACATGTAGGTCGCGGCCAGAGCCGGCGGCGTCTTGCCATAGTCGATCAGGTAGCGCGGATGCGGGACCATGACGTGGCTCGCGTAGCCCCCGGGCGTGCCCGCCGAACAGCCCAGGTTGCGCGGCCGGTTGCAGTAGTTCTCCTCGCCGCGCAGGCAGCTCGCGCAGGTCCCGCACCCGATCCAGGAGTAGAGCGCGCGGTGGTCGCCCACCTTCACGCCGCTCGCATCCGGGCCGAGCGCGACCACCTCGCCGGCCACCTCGTGCCCCAGCGTGTGCGGCAACGGCAGGCCGAGCGGCAGCTTCGCCTGCCCGCCCAGCCCGATGAATCCTTCGTGGATGTGGACGTCGGAGTGGCAGACGCCACAATGCTCGACGCGCACCAGGACCTCGGTCCCCTTCGGCTCCGGCGTCGGCGCCTCGATCCTTTGCAGCGGCTTGCCGAACTCGGTGATCGCCTCGCAATACATGACGCGCTTCCTTTCTTGCTGGTGACGCGTTCTTCTAGCAGACGCTTGAGCCGCGCGCCTTGCTCGCGGGCGCCCTTGCGCCTACTTTCGCCGGCTTTCGCCGAGGGGCGGCGGGCAAGGGGTTCGATGGCCGCGCATTATCTGGACTTCGAGCGGCCGATCGCGGAGCTCGAGGCCAAGATCGAGGAGCTGTCGAAGCTCTCGGAGGAGGCGGGCGCCGGCTCGTTCGGGACCGAAATCGACGCGTTGCGCGAACGCGCGGCGCGCATGCGTCGCGAGGCCTACGCGCATCTCGACACCTGGCAGAAGACCCAGGTCGCCCGGCATCCCGAGCGGCCGCATTGCGTCGACTACATCGCCGGCCTGATCGACGACTTCGTCGAGCTGAAGGGTGACCGCAAGTACGGCGACGACCAGGCGATCGTCGGCGGTCTCGGCCGCTTTCGCGGCGCTCCGGTGGTGGTCCTCGGCAACGAGAAGGGCCATGACACCACCACCCGCATCAAGCACAACTTCGGCGCAGCCCGCCCCGAGGGCTACCGCAAGGCCGTGCGGTTGATGGATCTCGCCGACCGGTTCCAGCTGCCGGTGGTCAGCTTCGTCGACACCGCCGGCGCCTATCCGGGAGTCGGCGCCGAGGAGCGCGGGCAGGCCGAGGCCATGGCGCGCTCGCTGGAGCGATGCCTGACGCTCGGCCAGCCCATGATCGCCACGGTGACCGGGGAGGGGGGCTCGGGCGGGGCGCTCGCCATCGCCGCGGCGAACAAGGTGCTTATGCTGGAGCACTCGGTCTACTCGGTCGCTTCCCCGGAGGCATCCGCCTCGATCATCTTTCGCGACCGCGACGCGGCGCCCAAAACGGCGACGGCGATGAAGATCACGGCCCAGGACCTGATCGGCTATTCCATCATCGACCGCATCATCGAGGAGCCGCCGGGCGGTGCGCATGCCGACCCGAAGGCCGCGATCGCCGCGGTCGGCGATGCCGTCGAGCAGGAGCTGGCCGCGCTGCTCGAGCTTTCGCCCGATGCGCTGCGCAAGCAGCGGGCCGACCGCTTCTACGCGATCGGCCGCGTCGGAATGGCGTAGGGCGTCGTCGCTGAGGGCCGGCGGCGCCCGGCGCCGCGCGCTCGTCCTAGCTCTTATCGCGGGTTCTGCTTGAGCCAGTCCTTGGCGTCGTCCTTGCCCTGATCGGCGGACTTCTGCATCCACATCCGGGCCGTCGCCATGTCCTGCGGCACGCCCTGGCCGTGGGCGTAGAGCCAGCCGATGTTGAACTCGGCGTTCACCTCACCCTGCGCCGCGGCCTGGCTGTACCAGTGGGCAGCGGTCCCGTAGTCGACCGGCACGCCGTGGCCATAGTAGTAAATCTCGCCGAGATTGTTCTCCGCGTCGGCGTCCCCTTGGTTGGCGGCTAGCGTGTAGTACTTCAGCGCCATCGTGTAGTCCTGGGTCACGCCATTGCCGCCAGTGTCATAGATCAAGCCGGCGGAGTACTGAGAGTCTTCGTCGCCCTGGTCGGCCGCGACCAGGTACCATTTGAGCGCGGTCGCGTAGTCCTTGGCGTCGTAGGCCGCGTCGGCCTTCTGCGTCGCGTCGGCGAACAGCAGCCACTTCTTGGCGTCGTCCTTGCCCTGGTCCGCTGACTTCTGCATCCAGCTGCGGGCGGTCGCGAGGTCCTTTGGCAGGCCGCCCTCGCCATGGGCGTACATCCACCCGATGTTGAACTCCGCGTTCTGCTCGCCCTGCGCGGCGGCCAGAGTGTACCAGTGCGCCGCGACGGGAAGGTCCACCGTCACGCCGTGGCCGTAGTAGTAGAACTCGCCAAGGTTGTTCTGGGCGCCGGCGTTGCCCTGGTTTGCCGCCAGCAGGTAGTAGCGCCGCGCCGCGCCGTAGTCTTGGGTGACCCCGCCGCCGCCGTTGTCGTAGATCCAGCCGGCGTTGTACTGGGCGCTGGCGTCGCCCTGATCGGCGGCGATGACGTACCAGCGCAGCGCGGTCGCATAGTCGTTGGCCTGGAAGGCCTTGTCGCCATTGGCGTTGGCCTCGTTGATCGAAACCGGGGCCTGCGCGGCGGCGGGCGGCGGCGTCAGCAGAGCCGCGCCGAACCCCCCGCCGGCCAGCGCAATGGCGGTTGCGGCCAATCCATGCACGCTCAGGCGGCGGACCCGCGTCAAACGTGGAACCATCTCAGAAATCTCCATCGACCAGCCTTGTCCCATAGCTGAGCCGTTTCCGAACGATGATCAAGACGCTGCGTCGTCAGGCCGCCGGCCTGGCCGAGATAGGGCGGCCCTCGGGCTTGCTCAGGCGATCCCTTGTAGGGCCGCGCCCAACTCGTCGACCGCTTCCGCGGTCGTGGCCCATGAGCACATGAAGCGCACGCTGCCGTCCAGGAAGCGATAGGCGAACCAGCCAGCCTCGCGCAGCCGTTTCAGCGCGGCGTCGTCCATGGTCACGAAGACTCCGTTCGCCTCCACAGGGTAGGTCAGCGGAAACGGCATCCGCTCGGCCAGCCGCCGCGCCATGGCGTTGGCGTGGGCGGCGCGCGTCGTCCAGGCGCCGCCCTCCAACATCCCGATCCAGGGCGCCGAGAGGAAGCGCGCCTTGGAGACCAGTTGGCCGGCGTGTTTCAGCCGCGCGTCGAGGCGACGGCTGAGGCTTTTGTCGAAGAAGACCACTGCCTCGCTGGGCGTCGAGCCCGCCTTCGTGCCGCCCAGAACGGCGATGTCGATGTCGAGCGCCTTGAGGCTCTTGATGTCGAAGCCGGCGGCGACGGCGTTGGAGAGCCGCGCGCCGTCCAGATGCAGCTTCACCCCACGGGCCTTCGCCATGCGGGTGAGCGCGGCAAGGTCGGCTTCGGCGTAGACAGCGCCGAACTCGGTCGCATTGGTGAGCGACAACGCCGCCGGTGACTGGCGGTAGGAGACGTCCGGCTGGGCCAGGAGGTCGCCCAGCGCGTTCGGATCGATGCGCCCGGCCGCCCCCGGCAGCGGAATCAGGCCGGCGCCGCCCGAGAAGAACCCGGGCGCGCCGGCTTCGTCGGTCGCGACATGGCTGTGCTCGTGGCACAGCACCGCCTCGTGCGGGCCGGCGAGCGCCGCCAGCGCAACCGCGTTGGCTGCGGTGCCCGACGCGGTGAAGCGCACCTCGACGTCGGCGTCGAGCAGTTCGCGCACCAGGTCCGCGGCGCGCGCGCTGATCGCGTCGCCGCCATAGCCGGTGACCGCGCCCTCGTTCGCTTGCGTCAGCGCCCTCATCACCTCCGGCATAGCGCCGACGACGTTGTCGGAGGCGAAGTCGTAGCGTGCGGTCATGCGAGCGAGGCCTGTCGCGCCCAGGCGCGCACGTCCTCGACGTAGAGGTCGGGCTGCTCCATGGCGGCGAAATGCCCACCCCTGGGCGGCTCGCTCCAGTAGGTCAGGTTGTACGCGCGCTCGACGTAGCTGCGCGGCGGACCGCCGGTGTAGTCGGAGTCGCCGAGATATTTCGCAAAGCCGGTCGGCGTCTTGAGCGGCAGGTCCCGGGCCGCGCCCATGCCGCCCTCCTCGACCAGGCCGCGGTAGTACCAGGCGCCGGTCACAAAAGAGCCGGTCACCACGTACAGCATCACGTTCGTCAGCAGCTGGTCGCGCGTGTACACGCCGTCCAGCGGCTGCTCGCGCAGATCCGACCAGTCATGGAACCGCTCGATAATCCAGGCGGCCTGGCCGACCGGGTTGCCCGCGCCCAACCAGGCGACCGACTGCGGCTTAGAGACCTGCAGGCGCAGGTAGGCGCCGAACATGTTCCCGGCGGCCTCGCTGCGGACGGCCCACTCGCGCTCGGCATCGGTCTGGGGACCGCCGGGCGGACGGAAGGCCAGCATGTTGAGGTGGATGGCGCGGGCATGCGCGCCGTGGTCGAACCCGAGCCACGAGGTGATGACGGCCCCCCAGTCGCCGCCCTGGGCCAGATAGCGGTCGTAGCCCAGCACGTCCGTCATGAGCGCGTTGAACAGACGCGCGGTGAGGCGCTGGCCGACCGGCCGCCTCGGTTTCGACGAGAATCCGAAGCCCGGCAGGGATGGGACCACGACATCGAACGCG
>JGI12269J14319_10001659_pt1 | contig 21955 bp, 20 predicted proteins | sample PeaSoiSIISIP2007_FD_14319 | JGI IMG/M metagenome (IMG submission 14319)
GACTGGCCGTGTCGTCATGTGAAATACCATCTCATCAGGTATTGCTCGGACAATTGATGTCTCGAGGCTCGGCTGCCAGCGTTGACACCGCGGTCCAGATCTCCGCCGCCCTACCCGACGCAGGTATCTTGGCCGTGATCCACGCGGCGCCGCCCATTCGGCGATCGAGGCGTCCTGGATGCGGCGGCGCCACCATGTTCCCTAGGGTGTGATTCTTCACGATTGGAATTTTCACTTCAGGCCGGTCGTTGAGCGAGAGCGCAGATGGACGGAGGGTCACGACGCGCCAGGCAAGTCTCCGTGGCGCGTACAGGACCGCGGTTGACGATGACGAGGATCTCAATTGGAACTAGGTTGCGCGGGTGATGGCTAGGGAGTTTCGGACCAGGGCGGTAGCCGCTCTCTGCACTCTCACTCTGGTCATCGGCGGCATGATCGCTGCCTCGCCGCCAGCGTCGGCCGACTTCATCCAATCCAATTCGACGACCACGACCGCCTCGAGCGTGTTTCAAGATCAGCTCACCGCGCCCGTTACCGGACAGACGTTCACCTATATGGTGGTCTCGCCCAGCGCGGGCTTGACCGTCTCATCCGCGGGCGCGATCTCCACCACTGGCACACTGGCCGCGAACACGTACACCGTCAGCGGAACCTATGACGATGGGTTCGGCGACACGGGCAACTGGACCTACACGCTCAGTGTCAGCGGCGTCAACATCCCCCAGGGCAGCCCGATTGCGGGCTCGACGACCGCGAGCGCGTCTAGTGGCTTCGGCGCTGCGCTTAGCCCGACCGGATTCAATGGTCAGCCGGTCACCTACGCGGTTGTGGTAACCAACTCCGGCCTGACCGTCTCGCCCGCCGGCGCGATCGCCACCACCGGCACCCTGGCTGTCAACAGCTACACCGTGAGTGGAACCGATGCGAACGATCTCGGAGATTCCGGTACGTGGAGCTTCACACTCACCGTTACCGCCGACACCATCCCGCAGTCCACGCCGACCTCGGGCAACACCTCCACGTCCGCCTCGAGCAGTTACGTCGACGCTCTCGCCCCGACCACCTTTGAAGGCGCTCCGGTCACCTACTCGCAGACGCACTCCGGCAGCGCCTGCTTGAGCGTCAGTGCCACCGGCGCCGTCAAGGTGAGCTGCACCTTGGCCGCCGGACCCTACGTGGTCAGTGGAACTGACGGCAACGGCATCGGCAACACCGGCGTCTGGAGTTACACGCTCAACGTCGCCGCCGCGACCATCAGCCAGACCTCGCCGACCACGGCGAACACCACCCTGGCTCTCTCGTCGAGCTTCACCGGCCAGCTCGGTCCCACCACCTTCAACGCCTCGCCGATCAGCTACACGGTTGTCGTGCCCAGCACCGGCCTGACCGTCTCGTCCAACGGCGCGATCGCCACCACCGGCTCCCTGGCCGCAAACACCTACACCGTCAGCGGCACCGACGCCGATGGACTCGGCGACGCCGGCACGTGGACCTTCACCCTGAACGTGGGCGCCGTCGGCATCCCGCAGTCCGCGCCGACCTCGGCGAACGTCACGACGATCCTGTCGTCGAGTTTCACGACGAAGCTCGGTCCGACCTCATTCAATGGGCTGTCGGTCACCTACGCGGTTCTCGTGCCCAACGCGGGCCTGACGGTCTCGCCCGGCGGGACCATCGCCACCACTGGCGCCTTGACCGCGGGCCAGTACACCGTCAGTGGCACCGACTCTGACGGCGTCGGCGACACCGGCACCTGGACCTACGCGCTCACCGTCACCATCAGCCAGGGCGCTCCTGTCGCCGGCACGGTCACGGTGAGCGGATCAACCGGCTTCAGCGCACAGTTGAGCCTGAGCGGCAATACCGGCACGGTGACGTACAAGACGACGTCCGCGAGTGCCGATCTCAGCGTCAGCCCCGGCGGGATCGTCACGACGACCGGCACGCTGAGCGTGGGCACCTACACCGTCTCGGGCACCGACAACGACGCGAGCGGTCACTCGGGCACGTGGACGTACTCGCTCACGGTCACGACCAACCCGTCGTCCATCGTGACGTTCGACCCCAATGGTGGCAGCGGCGTCATGGCGGCGGAGACGGCCAGCGCGCCGACGCCGCTGACGCTGAACTCGTTCACCCGTGACGGGCACGAGTTCACCGGCTGGAACACGACCGCCGACGGATCCGGGACCACGTACGCGGACGGATCGACCTACCCCTTCACTTCGTCCACCACCCTGTACGCCCAGTGGAAGACCGTCACGGGAGGCGGACCGCCGGCGGTGCACGCGGTGACGTTCGACGCCAACGGCGGGGCCGGGACGATGGCGACCGAGAGAAGCAAGACCCCCGCGGGACTGACGTCCGATCGATACACGCGCAAGGGGTTCGCGTTCGTGCAATGGAACACCGCCGCGGACGGATCCGGATCGAACTTCGCGAACCGTGCCCAGTACCCGTTCACGACGTCCGTGACCCTCTACGCGCAGTGGAGGGCGGTGGTGCTGTTCGCCGTGACGTTCAACGCGCACGGTGGCGCTGGGACGATGGCGCCCCAGAGGAGCCGGGCGCCTGCGGCGTTGTCACCCAATCACTTCAGCCGCAGGGGATTCGTCTTCAGGGGCTGGAGCACCTCCGCCAACGGCTCGGGGGCCAAGTTCGCCAACGGCGCCGTCTTCCCCTTCACGTCATCCACGGTCCTGTACGCCCAATGGAAGGCGAAGAGGGTCGTGGCCCTGCCGCCGGTTGACGCCGTGGCGACGATCAGCTTGTTCGCCACCAAGTCCTCGACCCTCTCGGCCGCCCTGCAGTCACAGGTCAAGAGTCTCGCGCGCGAGATCAAGTCGAACCGGGACACGAAGATCAAGCTCGTCGGCTACGGTGACGCGCTGTCGGTGGCGGACCAATCCAATGAAACAAAGTGGGTCGCGAACTTCGCCCTGAGCAAGCGTCGCGCCACCGCCGTCGAGGTGTACCTGGCCCAGCAGCTCAGCGCGCTGGGCGTGACCGGCTACACGATCGCGGCGGTGGGAGATGCGACGGCCGGACCCGGAAGCTCCGGTCCGTCCGCGGCGGCGAAGGCCAAGGACGGTGAAGTGATCGCCACGCTGACCTAGCGCCCGCATCCCCGGGTGTGACACGCGCGGGGCGAATGCGGGCACCGCGACTGGCGGACGCGAGGAACCTTCAGCTCTCGTCGAGGAGGCCCGCCCGGGTCACCCACGTCCAGTGCTGGCGAGCGTGGTCCGCGTTGACGCCCAGGACGCCGCCCACTGTGCCGTCCGCCCAGGGCGAGCCGTCGAGACGCTCGTCGAGCTGTTCATCGGACAGCTCGGCCAGGAGCTCGAGGGTGGCGCTGCGCGCGGCCCCGGTGGACGCGACAACCGCGGAGAACGAGTCCTCGCGGTGCTCGTGCTGGTATCGCTCGTTCAACGCGTTGACGATCGTCCCGATCTGTTCGCGGGTTCGAGCGGTTCCCTCGTCGTCGACGAGAAGGCCGACGGGATTCTCGTGACCCGCCACGTGGCGCCGAACCATGTCCTGGAAGGTCCGCTCGATCAGCGCCAGGTGACTGAGATGGTCGAGCGCGCACCATCGGCTCTCCGGGTCGTGCTCACTCGGAGTCAGCGGTCGGCGCAGCTGGCCCTCGGACAGTCCGGCGTAACTCGCCAGAAGGGTATTGCGGCTCTCGTTGAGAGCCGACTCGATCTCGATTCTCTTCATGCGTCACCGTATCTCTCTGCGTGGCGGCGGCGTCCATTCGCGCCTCCGAGCTCCCTCGGCACCGGCGACGTCGAGCGCCGGCGTCCTGGCGAGAGCGTGACCGAGGGGCACGCCAGTCAGTCGAACGCGAGATGGCGCACCAGCGAGGCGACGAATCCCGGCGCCACGACCGCGCCGAGATGATCTCCCTCGACGAACTCGAGGCGGGCGCCATCGATGGCGTTCGCCAGCTCCTCGGGCCGACGGGCCAGGGCGTCGTCGCGCCCCGCCAGAACCAGGGTGGGGGCGGTGATCCGCTCGAGGGCGATCCGGCCTTGATGGACCGCGTCGGACTGAGCGGCCAGCGCCAGGCGGTCGTTGCGTGGTCCGGCGTCGGCGAAGTCGCGGAAGGCCCGGGCCATCGGATGCGTGATCTGCGCGGGGTCGTCGAGTCGCAGCGCCGCGGCGAGCAGGTGGCGGTCCATCGCCCGGACGTCGACGCCGCCCAACTCCACGACGGCGCCGCCGACGCCACCGACGACGAGACGTCGGATCCTCGGTTCTCGGGTCGCGGCGATCAGGGCCACGACGGCGCCCATCGAGTAACCGACGAGGTCAACCTGGTCGCAGTCGAGATGGTCGAGCAGCTCGCTGAGGTCCCGAGCCATGCGATCCTCGCCGTAGCGGGCCGGATCGTGGGGCTTGTCAGAACCCCCGTGTCCGCGGGCGTCGGGCGCCACGACCCGCCGCCCGGCGTCGATGAGTGCGGCCACCACCCCCGTGCGTACCCAGTTGAGTCTCGCGTCCGCGGCGAATCCGTGGTGCAGGAACACCGGCGGGCCGGACTCCGCCTCGCCCCGCCACTCCTCGTAGGCGATCCGCACGCCGTCCGAGGTCGTGAAGGACTCCACGCCGAGAACGGTACTCTCGACCGGCCGCACCAGCCGGCCACGGGCGCCGCCGAGGACGAACTAGTGCCGCCGGTGCCGGCGCACCCGGTTGGCCACGAGCACGAGCGCGCCCACGACGAGCGCGGGACGCAGCAGGCGACGAGCGACGGACGATCCCGAGACCTCCAGGAGGTCGATCGGGTCCGCGGCAGCCGAGTCGATCTGTCGCACACCTTCCGCGGCGCCCTCCGCGTCGAACACCGGCTCGTGCTGGTCCACGTCCGAGGGTTCCGACACGACGGTGACCGCGCCCGCCGGGGCAGCGGACTCCGGCGTCAGGACCGTCGACTCCAGATTCGCCACAAACTGGTCGAGCAGCTTGGCCGAGACGTCCGCCAGCACACCGCGCCCGAACTGAGCGACCTTGCCGGTGATCGACAGGTCGGTGGTGACGGTGACCATCGTGCCGGTCGCCGTGGGCACCATCGTTGCCGTGATGATCGCGGTTGCGTTGCCCTGACCGCGCGACTCGCGACCTTCCGCCTTCAGGACAGCTCGGTGGCCCGCTTCGTCCAGCTCGATGAAGCGAGCCGCGCCCTTGTACGTGGTGGTGACTGGGCCCACCTTGATCTTGACCACGCCGCGGTACTCGTCGCCCTCGACCTCGCGCAGCTCCGCTCCGGGCAAGCAGGGGGCGATGCGCTCCACGTCGGTCAAGACCACCCACGCGGCTTCGACCGGGACGGCGACGTTGAATTCGTTGGTCAGTTCCATCTGTTCACGTCCATCGTTGAAGGTCCTCGGGCGTGTCGATGTCGATCGGCACGCCCGGGCAGGCTACCTCCCTCACCAACTCAGGATGCGCTCGCGCCAGGGAGCGGGCGCCCTCGTCGCCGGTGGACGCCAGCATCGGCCACACCTCGGCGTCGAGGCGCACCGGGTGCCCGCGCCGTCCGTCATAGGTGGCGAAGACCATCGGACCCCCCGGCGCGGTCGCCACCGCCCGCCAGGCCTCAGCGGTGAGCCCCGGCTGGTCGCCGAGCCCGATCACCGCCGCGGAGTGGCCCCGCGCCGCACACCAGTCCAGGCCCACCCGCAGCGTGGTGGCCTGGCCGCGAGCCCACTCGTCGTTGTGCACCAGGGTGACCGACGCGGGCACGACGCCGTGCAGGTCGGCCGCCCCGGTGACCACGATCACCTCGTCCAGCCCCGCGTCCAGGGCTGGGTCGAGCGCCCAGGCGATCAGGGCGCGGCCCCGGACCAGGGCGAGGAGCTTGGCCCCGGGCGCCGCGCCGGGGTCACCGGCGACGAACCGGCTCGAGCCTCCCGCGGCGAGGATCACGGCGGCCGTCGGCACCGGCCGAGCCTACCGGGGACTAGTGGATGGGGCCCGAGCCGTCACGCAGCGGCGCCATCGCGCGCGTCGCGCGACCGCTGCGCACCGCGATGATCTCGGCGCAGATCGACACGGCCGTCTCCTCGGGCGTGCGCGCCCCGACGTCCAGCCCGATCGGGCTCATCAGGCGCGCCCGGAGCGCGGAGACGTCGGCCCCGGCCTCGAGCAGGCGCGCCCATCGCGCGTCGTGCGTGCGCCGCGACCCCATGGCCCCGATGTAGCCGACGTTGGTGCCGAGCGCCGCGAGCACCGCCGGGACGTCGAACTTGGCGTCGTGGGTCAGCACGCACACCGCGTCGCGCGGCCCCAGCGAGGCGCCGACCCGCTCGAGGTACCGGTCGGGCCAGTCCACGACCACCTCGTCGGCGCGCGGGAACCGCACCATCGTCGCGAAGACCGGGCGCGCGTCACAGACCGTGACCGCGAAGCCGAGGATCTTGGCCACGTCGACCAGCGCGCGCGTGAAGTCGACCGCCCCGAAGATGATGAGTCGCGCCGCCGGGGTGAACGCCTCGATGAACACCTCGACGTCCTCGCGGCGGGCCTCGCCGCTCGGGCCGTAGTGGCGCGTTGCGGTCACGCCGCGCTCGAGCATGGCGAGCGCGTCGCGCGCGACCACCCGGTCGAGCCCCGCGTCGCCCAGCGTCCCGCGCACCGCCCCGTCGGGGCGCGCCAGGAGCTCGGCGCCAAGGTCGACCGCCGGGGCGGTCTCGACGCTCACCGCGGTGACCTGGGCGAGCACGACCGGCTGGTCCGCGAGGAGCGAACGGCGCAGCTCGTTGTAGAGCTCGCGCTTCACCGCTCGAGCGGCTCCACGAGCAGGTGCACGGTCCCCCCGCAGGTCAGCCCCACCGCGTACGCCTGGTCGTCGGAGTAACCGAAGGTGCAGCGTCGCGCGACGCCGGTGGCCAGGACCTCGAGCGCCTCGGTGACGACCGCGCCTTCGACGCACCCGCCGGAGACGGAGCCGGCCACCCGGCCGTCCTCGCTCACCGCCATCGCCGCCCCGGGGTCGCGCGGCCCCGAGCCCTCGATCCCGATCACCCGGGCGATCGCGACGCGCTGGCCCTCGGCGAGCCACGCGTCAATGGCGGGCAGTATCTCCTTCATCGTGCCATCACCTCCGCGAGGTCCTCGAGCGCGTCGAGCGAGTTGCCCGACACGAAGTCGTCGACGAAGGGCAGCGCCGCGGCCATCCCGCGCACCAGCGGCTCGTACCCCTCGGACGCCTTCAGGGGGTTGACCCAGACCACGCGGTGCGCGACGCGCGCCAGCCGCGCCATCTCGCCCGCCAGCACCTCGGGGTCGCCCCGGTCCCACCCGTCCGAACTGAGCACCACGATCGCCCCGCGGGCCATGCCGCGCAGACCCCACGTCTGGTTGAACTCGCGCAGCCCCTCCCCGAGCCGGGTGCCGCCCTCGAGGTCCGGCGCCGCGTCCGCGACGCGCGCCAGGGCCGCGTCCGGGTCGCGCCACGACAGCTGGCGCGTCACCCGGGTGCAGCGCGTTCCCAGCGTGAAGACCTCGACCTGGCGCTGCGACACGATCGTGGCGTGCGCGAAGCGCAGCAGCGCGCGGGTGTAGGGCTGCATGGATCCCGACACGTCGAGCAAGAGCACGACCCGGCGAGCGCGCGGTCCACGCACCCGGCGCGCCAGGCGCGCCGGGTCGCCACCGTGCGCGAGGGCGTAGCGCAGCGTCCGGCGCACGTCGAGCACGCCGCGCCCCGGTGAGCGCGACGGCTCCAGGCGCCGACCGAGACGCATCGGCGCGCGCCGGCGCAGGTGACTCATGAGCCGCTGGGCCTCGGCGAGCTCGGCCTCGCTGCAGGCCGCGAAGTCCTTGTGGCGCAGGGTCTCGGTGGCGCTCCAGGCGATCGGCAGCGCCTCGTCACGGTCATCGCGGTCGTGCTCGGGCTCGGCCTCGGACGGCCCCGCCTCACCGGTCGCGACCACCGGGACCGGTCGGGACACGGGCGCGGGCGGCACCGTGGTGAGCCGGCCGCCTCGCGGCAAGCCGATCGCGCCGCGGAAGAACGCCACGAAGGTCGCGGCGTAGCGCTCGGTGTCCTCCGCGCTGCGACAAAAGCACGCCTGGCCCGCCCAGAAGACGGACTCGGGACGCGTCGTGCCGAGCACGCAGAGGGCCTCGGCGAAATCGATCGTGGCGCTCGGCGGGGCGTCGAGTCCGGCGCGGCGCAGCGACCTCGCGAATCCCGTGGCCAGCGTGGCCCGGTCGGTCGCGGCCGCGGTCGTCACGACGCGCTCGCCGCGGCCACCTCGACGAGCTCGGCCAGGCCCGCGGCGCGCACCCGCTCGGCGTCCTCGCGGTACTTGATGACGGTCGACAGGGTGCGCTCGACGGTGCGCTCGTCGAGGTGGGTGGACCCGAGCACCGTGAGGGCCTGGGCCCAGTCGATGGTCTCGGCCACGCCGGGCGGCTTGTAGAGGCCCCGGCGGCGCAGCTCGCCGGCCACCGCGGCGACCTCGCGCGCGAGGGGCTCGCTCGCCGCGGGCACGCGCAGTCGCACGATCGCGACCTCGCGCTCGAAGCTGGGGTGGTCCACCCAGTGGTAGAGGCAGCGCCGCTTGAGCGCGTCGTGGACGTCGCGGGTGCGATTCGAGGTCACGATCACCACGGGGGCGCGCGCGGCGCGAAACGTCCCCAGCTCCGGGACCGTCACGGTGAAGTCCGAGAGGATCTCGAGGAGGTAGGCCTCGAACTCGTCGTCGGCGCGGTCGATCTCGTCGATGAGCAGGATGGGCACCGGACCGTCGCCGGCGGTGCCGGCGATCGCGCGCAGCAGCGGTCGGCGCACCAGGTACTCCTCGGAGTACACGGAGTGCTCGAGCTCGGCGGGCCGGTCGGTTCCCACGCCGGTCGTCTCGGCCGCGCGCAGGTGGATCAGCTGGCGCGCGTAGTCCCACTCGTAGACGGCCTGGGAGACGTCGATGCCGTCGTAGCACTGGAGCCGCACCAGCTCGCCGCCGGTCCAGCGCGCCAGCACGTGGGCGACCTCGGTCTTGCCGGCCCCGGCCTCGCCCTCGAGCAGCAGCGGCCGGCCCATGCGCAGGGCCAGGAAGAGCGCCGTGGACAGCGCGTCGTCGGCCAGGTAGCTGTGCTCGGCGAGCACGACGGACAGCTGCTCGGGCGTGGCGACGTCGAGGGGCACGGTGCCGATCAGACGCCGGCCTGTTCTAACGCGCGACGCACCAGTACGCGCGCCAGGTGCTGGCGGTACGCGACGGAGCCGTTGAAGTCGGCGGCGGGGTCGGTACCCTCGGCGGCGTGCTCGGCGGCCTGGGCCGCGCTGGCGCCGCCCGACAGCGCCGCCTCGACGGCGCGGGCGCGCACCGGCACCGGACCCATGTTGATCAGGCCGACGCCGATCCCGTCGCTCGTGCGCGCCGCGACGGCGCCCACGATGGCCCAGTCCTGGGCGCGCTTGGTCAGCTTCTCGAAGCCCCAGTCGCCCCCCGGCGCGCTCGGCACCCGCACCTCGACCAGCATCTCATCGGGCGCCAGGGCCACCTCGAAGACGCTGCGGTGGAAGTCCGCCGCGGCGATCTCGCGGCGCCCCTGCGGGCCCCGGGCGACCAGGGTTCCGCCGAGCGCCAGCACGACCGCCGCCAGGTCCGAGGCGGGGTCGCCGTGGGCCAGCGAGCCGCCGATCGTGCCGCGGTGGCGCACTTGGGGGTCGCCGACCTGGCCGGCGACGTGGGCGAGGACCGGCGCGTTGGCGAGCGCCACGGGACTGGTGGCGACGTCGTGGTGGCGCGTCAGGGCGCCGATCGCGACGTGCCCGTCCTCGGCGCGCACGTAGCTGAGCTCGCTGAGGCGCCCGATGTCGACGAGCAGCGCCGGCGTGGCCAGCCGGAACTTCATCAGCGGCAGCAGGGAGTGGCCCCCGGCGAGCAGCTTGGCCTCGTCGCCGTGCTGGGCGAGGAGCGCCAGGGCCTCCTCCACCGATCCGGCGCGCACGTAGTCGAAGGCGGCCGNNATCATCGCGCGNCCNNGGACGACTGGCTCGCGGCCATCGCCGCCTCCACAATGTTGTGGTACCCCGTGCACCGGCAGAGGTTGCCCTCGAGGCCGCGGCGGATGTCCTCCTCGGTGGGATCGGGGTTCTCGGCCAGCAGCGAGGTGATCGCCATCACCATGCCCGGCGTGCAGTACCCGCACTGCAGGCCGTGATGGTCCTGGAACGCCTGCTGGACCGGGTTGAGGCGTCCGTCGTCGAGGGCCAGGCCCTCGATCGTCGTGACCTCGGCCCCGTCGGCCTGGGCCGCGAGCACGGTGCACGACTTGACCGACTCGCCGTTGAGCAGGACCGTGCAGGCCCCGCACGAGGTGGTGTCGCACCCGACGTTCGTCCCGGTCAGGCCGGCGGCGTTGCGCAGGTAGTGCACGAGCAGCGTGCGCGCCTCGACGTCGTGGGACTCCGCCGAGCCGTTCACGTTCATGGTGATCTGCATGTCAGGACCCTCCCGTCGCGGCGCCGGCCAGGGCGCCGGCTTCCTGGATTGCCGCCCAGACCCGCGTGGGCGTCGTGGGCATGTCGATGTGCGCGACACCGAGGTGGGCCACCGCGTCGCACACGGCGTTGTGCACCGCCGGTGTCGACCCGATCGTGCCGGACTCGCCGATGCCCTTGGCGCCGAGCGCGTTGATCGGCGTGGGGGTCTCGGTGAAGCGCGTCTCGTAGCTCGGCAGCTCCGCGGCCGAGATGAACGAGTAGTCGGCCAGGGTCGAGGTGAGCGGGTTGCCGTCGATGTCGTAGACGACCTCCTCGAGCAGCGCTTGGGCCGCGCCCTGGGCGATGCCCCCGTGGACCTGGCCCTCGGCCAGCAGGGGGTTGACGATCCGGCCGGCGTCGTCCACCGCGATGTGGCGCAGCAGGGTCACCTTGCCCGTCTCGGTGTCGACCTCGACCACCGACACGTGCGTGCCGAAGGGGAAGGTCGGTCCCGGTGACGCGAGGTCGACCTCGGCGCTGAGCGGGTTGCCGCTCTTGGACAGGGCCGCGGCGCCCAGCTCGGCCCAGCTGCGCGCGACCGCCGGCGTGCCCACCACGTGGAAGCGGCCGTTCGCCTTGTCGAGCACGATGTCGTCGCGGGCCGCCTCCAAGAGGTCGGCCGCCAGGTCCTTGGCCTTCTCCACGACGTCGACCGCCGCCTGGTTGACGGCGGCGCCGCCGACCTGCAACGACCGCGACCCCATCGTGCCGGCCCCGCGGGGCACGATGTCGGTGTCGCCGTGGATCACCTCGATGCTCTCGAGGGGCACTCCGAGCTGCTCGGCCACCAGCATCGACCACGCGGTCACGTGACCCTGGCCGTGGGGCGACGTGCCGGTGCGCACGATGACCTTGCCGTCGGGGCGGATCTCGACGGCCCCGAACTCGCCGTCGGGCAGGCCGTTGGTGATCTCGACGTAGCACGACAGGCCGATGCCGAGCTGGCGAGCGTCACCCGACGCGCGGCGCCGGGCCTGCTCGGCGCGCAGCTCGACGTAACCGGCGACCTCCAGCGCCAGGTCCAGCGCGCGCTCGTAGTCCCCCACGTCGTAGACCGTCGCGACCGGCGTCGTGAAGGGGAAGGCGTCCTTGCCCACGAGGTTGCGCCGTCGCAGGTCGGCGGGGTCCATGCCGATCTCGCGCGCGAAGAGGTCCATCGCCCGCTCGATGGCGGCGGTCGCCTCGGGTCGGCCCGCGCCCCGGTAGGCGGTGGTGGGCGTGGAGTTGGTCACCACCGAGACGCTGGAGCACTCGGCCTTGGCAATGGTGTACACGCCCGAGACCATCATGCGGGTCATGAACGGGAGCACCGTGCCGAAGTCGGGGTAGGCGCCCGAGTCCTGGAGCACCTCGTTGCGGAACGCCGTCACGCGTCCGTCACGAGTGCCGCCGATCTTGATNCGCTGGACCTGGGCGCGACCGTGACCGAGCCCCACCATGGACTCGGAGCGCGACTCGGTCCAGCGCACCGGGCGGCCCANTCGCTGGGCGGCCCAGCCCACCACGATCTCCTCGGAGTAGACCGAGGCCTTCGCCCCGAACCCTCCCCCGACGTCCGGGGCCATGACGTGNACCTGGCCGGGCTCGAGGCCCAGCGTGGAGGCGAGCGTGTCGCGCACGCCGTGGGGNGCCTGGGTCGCGGAACGGAACTCCAGGCGACCGTCCTCGGTCATCCGGCCCGCGGCCGAACGCCCCTCCAGGGGGCACGGGGCGACGCGCTGGTTGACGATCGTGCGCTCGACGACCACCTCGCAGTCGTCGAACATCGCCTCGTCGCTCCCGAAGTTGAGCACGAAGGCGACGTTGGTGCCCGCCTCGGGAAAGAGGAGGTTCTCGTCCTTCTGTGACTCCACGGGATCGATCACGACGGTGAGCGGTTCGTAGTCCACCACGACCAGCTCGGTGGCGTCGGCGGCGATCTCCGGGCTCGCGGCGACGATGGCGACGATGGGCTCGCCCACGTAGCGCACGGTGCCGGACGCGAGCACCGGCGCGGTCATCTTCTCGTTGGTCATGCCCATGACGCTGGGTCGGTGCGCCAGGCCCAGGTCGTCGTTGGTGTAGACGGCGACCACGCCGGGCAACGCCGCGGCCTCGGAGGTGTCGACGGACGTGATCTTCGCGTGGGCCATGCTCGAGCGCACGAAGGTGAGGTAGACCGAGCCCGGCAGGTCGAGGTCGGCCACGTACGTGCCGCCTACGGTCAGGAACTTCGGGTCCTCGCGCCGAAGGACGCGGTTACCAAGAATGCTCATCGGCGAGACCCCCTGTGGTTGTCACCAGCACCCGCACCCGCCACATCGACGAGGTGGGCCGCACTTGCAGGCACGCTACCAGCGCGCCTGATCGGTCGCACGTGGTCCGCGCTCGCGTGGACGTCACCGACGGTGGCCGGCGCGATGGCGCGGCGACGTGTCGCGACCCGGCGGGACGAACGTGACGGCGTGACCTCGGTAGTACCTTGACGAGCGTCACCGACCATCGAAGGCACCATGAGCTTTGACATCGAGAACGACCCTCGACTCGACCCGCGGATCAAGGCGTTCCTGCAGCGCCAGCCCGAGACCGCCGTGAGCGACGTCGCGAGCCGCGAGGCGCTGCTGGCCGAGGCGGCCTCGCCCGCGGGCGTCGCGATGCTGGCTGCGGAGGCCGCGTTCATGGACCTGGGCGACGACGAGACGGTGGCCCCGTCGGCCGGACTGTCGTTCGCGACGCGCGAGATCGCGTCGTCGCCAGACGCCAACACGATCGTCCTGGAGATCATCCGCCCCGACACCGACCAGGAGCTGGCGTGCGTGTACTACATCCACGGCGGGGGCATGGCCACCCTGTCGTGCCGCTACGGCTCCTACCGGGCCTGGGGGCGGATCATCGCCGCCCGGGGGGTGGTGGTCGTGATGGTGGACTTCCGCAACGCCGTCGCGCCCTCGTCGGTGAGCGAGGTCGCGCCGTTCCCCGCCGGACTCAACGACTGCGTCGCGGGGCTGAGGTGGGTGCACGCCCACGCCGGCGACCTCGGCGTCGACCCCGCGCGCATCGTCGTGTCCGGCGAGAGCGGCGGCGGGAACCTGACGCTGGCGACGGGCCTGACGCTGGCGCGCGCGGGCGACGCACGCCTGGCCAGGGGCCTCTACGCGTTCTGCCCCTTCATCGCCGGACGCTGGCCCGACGCGGCGTACCCCTCGTCGAGCGAGTACCAGGACCTGCTGAGCGACGTGCGCAGCAATCGCGGCGTCATCGGCTACGGCGTCGAGGCCTACGACCGGCGCGACCCGCTCGCGTGGCCGGCCTTCGCGACGCGCGACGACGTCGCGGGCCTGCCCCCGACGGTGATCAGCGTGAACGAGTGCGACCCGCTGCGCGACGAGGGCGTCGCGTTCTACCGTCTCCTGCTCGCGGCCGGCGTGAGCGCGCGGGCGCGGGTGATCCTGGGCACCACGCACGCGATCGAGATGTACCCGACCGTCTGCCCCGAGCTCAGCCACGACGCCGCTCGCGACCTCGCGGCCTTCGCCGCGTCGTAGGCCGCCCGCACGCCGCGGCCGCGGGGCCGCCCGAGGGCGGGTCAGGCCGGCGCCTGGTCCGTCGCGACCTCGGCCACCGCGACCCATCGGCGCTGCGCGGCGGAGCGCTCCATCGACTCGCACACCGCGGCCACCGCCGCGCCCTCTACGAAGCCCGGGGTCCACGGCCGGTCGGGCCACGCCGCGGCCAGGTCGGCCATCTGGTTGATGAGGCCCGCGTCGTAGCCGACCCCCTGGCCGATGGGCCACCACCCCGCCGTCTGAGGGTGCGCCGCGTGCTCGGCGCGGATCCGGCGCAGCCCGTAGAGGGCCGGGTCGTCGTCCACGCGGGCGAACCACAGCTCGTTGAGCCGGGGGTAGGAGAACATCGCCGTGCCCTCGCTGCCGTTGACCTCCACGACGAAGTCGCACGGGCGCCGCGGCGCGATCCGTGCCACCTCCATCGTCCCGCGCGCACCCGAGGAGAACGTGATCAGGGCCGAGGAGGCGTCGTCGACCTCGACCGCTCGGGTTGCGCCGGACTGGGCGCGCTCGCTCACGAACGTCGCCGAGCTCGCCGACACCTCCTCGATCGGGCCGAGCATCCACGTCGCGAGGTCGATCAGGTGGCTGCCCAGGTCGGCGATCGTCGTGCCACCCATCGCCGCATCGAAACGCCAGTCGAAGGGGATCGACGGATCGACGAACTCGTCGGACAGCCACGTCGCGCGCCACAGGCGGATCTCGCCCAAGTCGCCGCGCGACACCATCTCGGCCATCAGCGCGAGCGCGGGCAGGCGCCGATAGTTGAAGCCCACCGCGTGGTGCACGCCCGCGGACACCACCGCGTCGCGCGCGGCGGCGGCGGCGGCGTAGCTGGTGGCCAGCGGCTTCTCGCAGATGACGGACTTGCCCGCGGCCGCGGCCGCCGCGGCGATCTCGGCGTGGGTGCCCGGCGGCGTGCAGATGTCCACGACGTCGACGTCGTCACGTTCGACCACCTCGCGCCAGTCGGTCGCCCAGTCGTCGACGCCGCACGCCGACGACGCCGCGGCGACGGCCGCCGCGTTGCGTCCGGCCATCACGACCGGGACGAAACGCGTCGGGGTCGGGCGGATCAACGGCGCCGCGCGGAACGCGTACACGTGGGCCCGACCCATCACCCCGTACCCGACGACGCCGACGCGCAGCGGCGTCGTCGCGCTCGCGACGCTCACGACGTCACACCGCGCACGTCGTGGGCGGCGCGGGCCGCCGCCTCCAGGGTGCGGATCGCGTCGTCGACCGTGGCCCCGCGGCAGGGTTGGCCGCCGGCGTAGTCGGCGAAGGCGGTGGCCTGGCGGCGCAGGGCCTCCAGCTGGGCGCGTTCGCCGTCGACCGGGTCGAGGAACACCGAGAGCTGGTGATCGCGGGTGCCGAAGACCTCGACGCTGGCCATGTCGCCGCCGGCGTAGTGGCGTCCGAGCGAGATGACGACCGTGGCTCCCGAGTCGGTCTCGGCGAGCACCTGCGCGCTGTCGGGGTCGCCGGCGCTGTCGGGGTCGGTCACGATCGGCGAGGCGGCGGCGCTGAGACGCGTGAACTCGCTCCCGGTGAGCCAGCGGGCCTGGTCGAACTCGTGGACGCCCATGTCGACGAAGATGCCCCCGCTGCGGGCCCGGAACGCCGCGCTCGGCGGCTCGCCGTCCCACTGCAGGCACGACACGGTCAGGACGTCGCCGAAGTCGCCCCCGGCGATCCGCTCGCGCAGCGACACGAGCTCGGGGACGAAGCGGCGCCAGTAGGCGACCTGGAGGGGCACGCCGGCGTCGAGGACCGCCGAGCGCGCCCGCGCGGTGTCCGCGGCGGAGACGCCGCAGGGCTTCTCGCACAGGATCGCCAGTCCCGCGCGGGCCACCGCTGCAATGACCTCGACGTGCGAGTCGCTGGGTGTGACGATGAGGACCCCGTCGAGTCCGCCCGACGCCAGCAGCTCGTCCAGGCTGGCGTGCCCGGCCACCCCGTACGTGGCGACCGCCTCGTCGCGCAGCGCGTCGACGGGCTCGGCGACCCCCACGACGCGCACGTCGGTGGCGTCGCGCAGCGCGCGCAGGTGCGTGCGGCCCATGCGCCCCGCGCCGACGAGACCGAGACGGAACACCGCGGCGCCCTAGAGACCGTGGGCGGCCAGGAACTGGCGGTTGAGTCTCTGGTCCTCGATGGCCCGCGCGAAGCGCTGCGCCGTGCGCGGGAAGATGTCCTGCTCGACGACCAGCCAGCCGGCGTAGTCGTTGTCGGCGAGCGCGGCGATCACGCCGGCGACGTCGACGTCGCCCTCACCCAGCGCCGGGAACGCCTCGCGCGACCAGATCGCCGTGGTCGGCTCGCCGTCGGCGATGATCGAGTCCATCACCGCGCGTAGCGCGTCCTTCAGGTGCACGTGAGTGATGCGCCCGGACCAGTCGCGCAGGGCGGTGACCGGGTCGCCGCCCCCGATGAAGAAGTGGCCCGTGTCGAGGCACAGCCCCACGTCCGAGACCTCCAGCACGCGCGCGATCTCCCACGGGGCCTCGACGTAGGTGCCGGTCTCGTGGTGGAAGGCCGGCTCGTACCCGCGGTCCCGGCATCGTGCCAGCACGGACGCGAGGCCCGCCGCGAACCTCGCCCATCCGTCGGCGTCGAGCCCGCGCGAGGGGTCCGCGTGACTGCGCCCGGGCGCCGCGCGCCGCGCCGCGCTGCCGGCGTCGGCGATCGTCGGGCGCGGCGCCGGCCCGGGCACCACCGCGGCGATCGCGTCGAAGGTGTCGAGCATGGCGTCCAGGTCCGGGTAGAGACCCTCGAGGGCCGCCGGATCGCTGAAGGGGAACTCCAGGTACGCGCCGGCGAGGCCCAGGCGGCGCTCGGCGAGCCGCTCGGCCAGCACCGGGCCGTCGCCGAGGTAGCCCACCGGTCCGAGGTCGATGCCGGCGTAGCCCGCGGATCCCACCTCGTCGAGGACGCGCTCGCCGTCGGGCACGTTGGGATCGATGCCGACGCTGAGCTCGAACGCCCCGTAACTGATGGGCGCATTGGCCACTGTGATGTTCATCGCTGATCTTCCTCTCCCTTGGTTGGATCGGCGAGCGGACCGGCTCGCCCGTCGGGCGCCACCGCGGCGCCCTAGAACTGCGTCGGTCGTTCGACCGGCGAGTGCGAGCGCGCGCTGGCGATGATGGCCTGGCACATCGCGATGTCGCGGGCCGCGTCGTGCCCGTCGGTGCGCACGGGCGTCCCGTCCACGACCGCGTCGTGGAAGGCGATCAACTCCTCCTTAAAGCCGCTCTCGTAGGACGTGACCTCCTCGCGGTGCCACGACGACACGTCGTCGCCCGACCCGCCCTCGATCGACAGCGTGGCCGCGGCGTTGCGCAGGTACGGCGACGGGAAGGTGAGGGTGACGCGCCCGTCCGCACCCATCATCGCGAACTCCATCGAGTAGCGGGTCATCGCGGGCACGTCCACCCAGTGGATCGCGGCCGACGCCGCCGCGAAGCTGGCGATCACCGTCGCGGACCCGACGCGCAGATCGACGTAGTCGAGGCGCGTGGGCTCGCCGAGGACGGCGCGCGAAGTGTTGATCTCGTGGACCAGCGTGTCGAGCAGCACCGCCTGGTACTGGCTCGCGTAGAACTCGTCGTCGGTCCCGATCGCCGCCGCGAGCCGAGTCCGGGCGTCCTCGCGCAGCGGGGCGAGCACCTCGTCNGCGACCTCGCCGGGCGGCGTCAGGGGGTAGTGGCGAATGTACGGCTGGAAGGGCGACTCGGTGGTGGTCACGCGCAGCAGCCTCGGCTCGGCGAGGCGCGACACCTCTTCACAGAACCGGGTGAAGGCCGGGTCGTAGCGCTTCGGGTAGCCCACCATGAGCGTGACCCCGGCGCCCGTCGCCGCCTCGATCATCTGGGTCGCCTCGGCGGTGGAGAAGCACATCGGCTTCTCGACGAAGACGTGGAGCCCGGCGCGCGCGGCCTCGACGCCGATCGGCGCGTGGCTCCCCGAGGTCAGGACCAGCACCGCGTCGAGCGGGTCGCGGAGCATCTCGCGCCAGTCCGTGTGCGCGCTCGCCACGCCGTACTGCTGCGCGCAGCCCATGGCGACCTCCCGGGAGAGATCGCAGATCGCCGCGATCTCGAAGCGGTCCGCGAGCTCGCGCAGGAAGTGCAGATGCATCACCTGGGCGATGACGCCCGCCCCGACGACCCCGACCCGTAGCCGCGTGGGCGCCGGCGTCATCCCTTGACGCCCCCACCCAGGACGAACCCCTCGCGGAACAGGCGCGAGGAGACGGCGTAGAGGATGAAGACGGGGACGCAGAAGATGAGGGAGTACGCGGCCATGTTGCCGAACTCGGCCTTGGGCAGCGTCAGGAAGGTGTACAGCGCGATCGGTGCGGGTTGCTGGTCGTTGGGGCTGATGAGGATCAGCGGGACGATGAAGGACCCCCAGGCGTTGACGAAGCCGAAGATGGACGCGGCGGCGATCCCCGGTAGCGCCAGTGGCACGATGACCAGGCGCAGGACCTGGAAGGTGCTCGCGTGCTCCATGCGCGCGGCCTCCTCCAGGTCGACCGGCACCGCGTCGATGAAGTTTTTCATGAGGTAGATCTCGAACGGCAGCGAGGTCACCGAGAGGAAGACCGCCGTGGGCAGGATGGTCAGCATCCCAAAGTGCGAGAAGATCTCGTAGACCGGGATCACCATGATGGCGAGGGGCACCCCGGAGGTGAAGATGATGAATAGAAGCAGCGGGCCTTTGAAAGGGATGCGCCGTCGCGAGAGCGCGTAGGCGGCGAAGACCCCGGTGATCGACGCGATGGCCGTGGAGATGACGGCCAGCACCACGCTGTTCCAGAGGGCGTGGAAGAGGCTCCCGGTGAGCACGTGTCGAAAGTTGATCAGCGAGAAGTGCGGCCACTCGACGCCGTAGGTGGCGTGTGAGTCGATGGAGGCGAGGAGGAGCCACAGCATCGGCGCCAGAAAGAGGATCCCGAGGGCCGACAAGATCAAGTGGGTCGTCGTGCTGCGCACGACCGACTGGCGGGTCTCGCGATTCGCCGGCGGCAGGATCGGGGGGTCGACGGCGGCGGGCACGACCCGCGCCGCGGCAGCCATCTTCGCGTCGTCGCCGCTCATGATCGCCGGGCCGCGATGCGCACGTACAGCACGCCGAAGACCGTCGCGATGAGGACCATGACGTTGCCGATCAGCGCGCCGTACGCGAGGTTGTTGTAGCTGAACGCCTGCTGGTAGGAGTACAGCGGCAGGATGTTGGTGGCGTTGTTAGGCCCGCCCTGGGTCATGATGTAGATCAGCGAGAAGTTGGCCAGGGTCAGCAGCGCCGTGAGCAGCACCACCGCGGTGATGGTCGGGCGCAGCAGGGGCAGGACGATCAGGCGGAACCGCTGCCACGTCGACGCGTTCTCGACGATCGCCGCCTCGATCGCCTCACTGGGGATGTTGCGCAACGCCGCGCCCATGACCAGCATCGAGAATCCGGTCATCGACCACACGCTGGCCACGGTCACGACCAGGAGCGGCCAGTTGTCGAGGAAGTTGGTGTTGGACAGGCCGGTCAGGGCGGAGAACGCCCCGCCCTGGGTGGTCGACGCGTACCACGTCATGCCCGCGGTGACCGCCGGCATCATCCAGGCGATGACGACGATGCCCCCCACCACGACGCGCAACCAGGCGTTGGCGCGCATCAGGAGCGAGGCCAGGCCGTAGCCTACGACCACCACGCCCACGATGGAGCCGGCGATGAAGAAAGCGGTGACCCAGAGCGACTGCCAGAAGGACGTGTCGGTGCGCAGACGGGTGAGGTTCTGCAACCCGGTGAAACCCCACTTCACGGCGGTGGGTCCCACCAGGGTCAGGTTGGTGAGGCCCAGATAGACCGCGAAGCCCATCGGGATGAGGAACAGGATCGCGATGAGCCCGAACGCCGGCGTCAGCAGGGCCAGGCTGCTCCACTGGAACCGCACCTTGTCGTGGCGCGTCTTCCAGAGCTCGGGCACGGACGGTCCGGCGATGGTGTCACTCGCGACTGCTGACACCATCACCGGCCCTGCCTCACGTGCTTACCGCTGCGTCCCGGTCACCGGCTACGGCAGCGACGTCACGGCGCTGGAGCCCAACTGGTTCGTGACGAAGCTCTTCATGGAGGCCATCGCCTGCGCCCCGGTGGTCTTCGGAGTCTGCGCGAGCGTGCCCGTCGCCTGCTCGAAGCCCTGGACCCAGACGTTGTACGCCGAGCTGGACGGCAACTCCGTTGACGACGCCAACAGCTTGCCGAACTCCTCGTTGAACGGCGGCGCNAAGGACGTGTAACTCGGGATCGTCCAGTCCGCCTTCACCGGCGGAACCCACCCCGCCCAGTTGTCGGCGTTGATGAGGTTCGTTGACTCCTGCATCACGTTGATGAGGTCCATATCGGCGGTCGCGCTCTTCGTGACCGCCGAGATCCCGTAGTCCCAGCCGCTCAGCGTGGACGCGAAGCCCATGCCGTCGGCCTTCGGGAGACCCGTGATGCCCATGGCCGTGGAGGCCTTGGCCCAGTACGGGAAGTTCACCAGCTTCGCCCAGTTGCCGCCGAGGAAGTTCGCCCCGATGGTGATGCCCAACGTTCCCTTGGGGTACAGCGCCGAGGGGATGTTCGGAGCGTTGTTGGGACTGAAGAGCTCCGAGGTCGGCGCTCCCAGCCCGTCCGAGTACACCTGGTGCAGGAAGTTGAACGTCTGGAGAAGCCCCGAGCTGCTCACGACCATCTTGCCGGAGGCGGTCTGGATCGTGGGATTGCTCGAGCCCGCCAACAGGTTCAGGGCACCGTAGCCGGCGCCGTTGGGACCCGCGCTGGTACCCGCGTCGATCCACAACGGCGTGATCTTCGGCTCAGCCTTCTTGATCGCCTTAGCCGCCGTGAGGATGTCCTGCCAGTTCTTGGGATTCCACGGCAGAGTTATGCCCGCCTTCTGGAGGACCGCCTTGTCGTAGTAGATCCCGTTGTTGTTCTCGCCGGAGCTGACCGCGTAGATCTTGCCGCCGATCTTGCCCTCGTTCTGGATCACTGTCGGGTACTGAGAGAACCACATCGAACCCTTGAGCATCGGGGCCATGTTGAGCAGGTAGCCCGTTGACTGGTACAGCGCAATCTCGGTCGACGGGAACTGCGCCACGTCGGGCGCCGTCGACGAGTTGTGGTACAGCAGGGCCAGCTTCGTCAGGAAGTCCGGCTCGCCACCAGTGATCGGGACCAGCTTCAGGTGAAACTGCGGGTACTTGGTGTCAAATTCCTTCTGGACGCCGCCCCACCACTTGACCGCCAAGGGCGTGGTGTCGAACGTGGTGTTGACCGCGTACGCCACCGAAATGGTGGTCTTTGACGATGCGCCGGCCGGCGACCCAATACCCATCGCGAATGTCGCGAGTGTCATTGCGCCGATCGCCGTTCCCGTCATCAACGTCCGTGAAACTGCTCTCCTTGTTACTTTCATTAATCCCCCTAGTTTGCCTTTGCTTGATTTTGAAACACCCTTACGTCGCCCCAGCCTCCGAGGGCCCGACGCTGATCTTCTCCCGCTCCGCCGTGCGGCGAAGGAGACTCGTGCGCGCGTCCACATCGAAGAGGTGCACGCGGTCACGATTGAACGCCAACTGAAGGCGTTGCCCGGACTGTGGAATCGGCGAGCGCGGAAGCCGCGCGATCACTTTCGCGGAGTCGAGATCGACAGTGGCGAACACTTCGGTGCCCGTGTGCTCACAGATGTCCACGACGCCCCCGATTGCCGGACTCTCGGACCGTGACTCTCCTGAGAGATGAAGGTCGTGAGGTCGGACGCCGACCAGGACGGGGCCGTTCTTCACCGAGTCGTCGAGGCGGCCCGCCAGTTCGCTGCTCAGGTCCGTGCGCACCCCGAGGCACTCGACCACGATCGACC